>Ga0209491_10011581_pt1 | contig 10366 bp, 15 predicted proteins | sample BON02_FD_187213 | JGI IMG/M metagenome (GOLD analysis project Ga0209491, IMG submission 187213) | Freshwater microbial communities from Lake Bonney liftoff mats and glacier meltwater in Antarctica - BON-02 (SPAdes) (version 2) | ecosystem: Environmental > Aquatic > Freshwater > Ice > Glacier...
CAGAATCTGATCCTCCGCACAAGATTATGCGGTACTGGGTTTATTACTCAACCCAGTTGGTTTTTGGATTTCCACCTGACAGAATCTGTCAGGTGGAAATGATTTGTATTGGCGGTGTACCAGTTTTAAGAAGGCATTTTGGCGGGGCCGGCCCTTAGATATTTTACATGATTCATAGGGGCGGGCGGGATAAGGCATCTTATGGGTCTTCGCCACTCTGTAGGGAGATTCGTGATTGTTTTTAATCGTAATTGTAAGGCAGTGTGGAAAAGTGGTGGGACAACAGAATGAGTGAAGGAGTCTGAATATGGCCATATTACTGAATATGGCAATCTAGAGTACTGGCTTGTCAATATCAGGAGATGTTTTTTTGTCCTGCACTTGCTTTTCCTGTAATGGTGAGGTAATTTAGGGAAATAGTCTGATAATATGGGGATATGGCGAGGTCATACAGGGTGGCAAGCCCATAAGATGCCTTATCTTTATACGTCATTTTCTGCAAAAGAGCTTTATAATTAGTGGCTCTTTTGCGAAAAATGACCTGCAACTTGAGGCATCCTATGGGTCTTCGCCACTGTGTATAGGGAGCCTGCACATTGATGCTGCAACGTATTTAAGTGGGAGAGTGTGGAGATTGTTGTCTTGAAATTGCACTTTCTCCCCTTGACATCGCACATTATTACAGGGTGGCGAAGACTCATAGGATCCCCTAAGTTGCAGATCATTTTCCACAAAAGAGCCACTATATATACAGGGCTCTTTTGCTTAAAATGACCTATAAAGGTATTTCTCCTCTTGACATCGCACATTATTATCCATGAACGCCCTGCATATAAATTCATATGTACGTATATGTATATATATATACATATATACATACATATATATATATATATACATACATATATATATATATATACATATGTGTATATATGTATATATACATATATACACATATACATATATACATATGTGTATATATATATACATATATACATATATACATATGTATATATTTATATATATATGTATATATATATATGCATATATGATGTACATTTATACATACATATATATATATACATGCGCGTGTGCGCCCTGTTTTATATATATATATGTATATATATATGTATATATGATATATATTTATACATATAAATACATGTATATACATGCACGTGTGCGCCCTGTTTTATGCTCTTTACATCACCTTACGCTATGCGTGAAAATTCTCTGTTAATGATTGGTAGCGTGTTTTGTTGATCTTTGTAGTTACGTAGCTGTTGAACTAGGACATATTGCGAAGTGCGCAACATCTCTCTATTAATACCAGGGTAATGCAGTGTGTTGCAGTGCGACGCGGTGTGCTGCAGTGTGTCACAGTGTGTTGCAGTGTGTTGCAGTGTTAGCTGTTGAGGTCGGACGCATTACAAAGGCGCTACGAATGAACAATGCATTGAGCAAGATGTCTGTAATGATACCAGCGTGGTACAATGTGTCGCAGTGTGCTACAGTGTGTCGCAGTGTGGCACAGTGTGTTGTGGCACAGTGTGTTGCAGTATGTTGTGGTCTCCTTATCGATACGTAGCTATTGAGTTCAAATGTATTGCAACGGCGTTGCTAATGAACAATGCATTGCGCAAGACGTCTCTGTTGATACCAGTGTGTCACAGTGTGTTGCAGTGTGTTGCAGTGTGTCACAGTGTGTTATAGTGTGTCGCAGAGTCCTCATTGACACGTAGCTATTGGGGTCGGACGTACTGCAGAAGCGCTGCTAATGAAGAATGCATTACGCAAGATGTCTCTATTGATACCAGTGTGGTCGTAATGCAATGTATCGTAGTGTGCTGCAGTGTGTCGCAGTGTGGCGCAGTGTGTTGCAGCGTGTCGCAGTGTCTTTATTGATACGTAAATTTTGAACTCAGACGTATAGCAATGGCGTTGCTATTGAACAATGCATTACGCAAGATCTCTCGTTTGATACCAGTGTGTCGCAGTGTGTCGCAGTGCGTCGCAGTGCGTCGCAGTGCGTCGCAGTGCGTCGCAGTGTGTCGCAGTGTGTCGAGGTGTGTTGTAGTGTGTTGCACTGTCCTTGTTGATACGTAGCCATTACGCTCGGTCGTATTGCAAAGGCGTTGCTAATGAACAATGCATTGCGCAAGATTCCATGGTTGGACATGGCTCCCTAATATCAGCATAATATCAGCACTTGTTTGCAAGAGAGCCCTATATTTTGAGGGCTTTTTTAAAGAAGACCAGATCAACAAAAGAGCTCAACAAAAATCAGCTCTGATGTGCAAAAGAGCCCTGCAAAACAGGCTTGTTTTTCAAGAGTGACCACCAGTGAGTCGTGGCTAGTCCAAATCAACCGCGCATTTGTGATGGATTTGTTAAGATGGATTTGTTGGATTAGATTATGATTGAATGCATATTCACACGATACATAGACTCTCCAAATGATCCTGCTTTTCTGGTCAAAGAACCCATCAAAAATAGAGCTCTTTTTCAAAAGAGCCCTGATAATCCTTCACTGTAACGTCGGTAATGCTCTCTCACTACACAGAGGTATTTCTGCAAAAGATGTATTACACTCGATTCGTTTGATTCGATTTGTGAGAATAGGAGCTGATTTGATGCATTTGGTTGGATTTGTGACATTAGATGCTTGGAATTGTGTGATTCGATTCTATATTACGCTCTGACTACACTGATGTCCTGCTCCCAAAGTGTATCATATTGGATGTGTTACATTCGATTCGTTAGATTAGATTTGTGAAAGTAGTTTTTAATTGAATGCTTTCTCACTACGCAGAGGTCCTACTTCCACAGCGCACGTGAACGCAAGCACATCTTCAGATGGTGAGACACGATTCTCAGAAGAGACCTATATTCTGGCAAACGAACCCTGTACTCACATAAAAGAGCCCTATGTTCTTTCAACAAAGCCCCATATTCCATAGTCCATGTGTATGCCGCGAGCCCAAGCCCGGCACTACTGTACTTTTCAAGGAGCCTACAAATTGCCAAAGAGCTCATATTCTTACCAAATATTCTTGTATGCCAACCAAAAAAATTACTCCATGTTCTCGCACAGAGCCTTATATTTACATTAAGAAGTACGTATTGCAAAGAAGTAATTCACACGTATATGCAGGAGGTCATTCTCGAGAAACTGCCACTAGAGGAACTTCAAGCTCACAGGTGTGTTCCGATGGAAAGAGACACATATAGGCGCGCATGCGCGCGTGAATACAAACAAGCGCACACAAACACCAAGCGCACACAAACGCGCACATGCACGCAGGTACACACGCACACACACGCAAATGCACACAAATGCACACACACAAACACACACATACACACGTGCATTGTGTATACAATCAGACCTGTCTACACCGTGTGTGTGTGTGCGCGCGCGCATGTGCGCGCCAAACTATGTACCCTACCATACGTTCGACGAGGCTGAATTCTGTGTGTACGTGCATATGTGTCTAAGTCACATGTGTGTGTATGCATGTATGTATGATTGTATGCTTGTGTGTGTGCGTGTGTGTGTTTGTAGATATCAGATGGAGGGTTCGACTATGTCTTGCCTTTTGGTGCAGCAGGCGCAGGACACTCGCGCGCAGATTCTCAAAGCGATTTGGATGCGCGAGGGAAAGCTGTTGGATTTGCTCACGCATCCAAATGAATTTGTAAGTGTATAATAGCCTGAGATCGTGGCAACACACATGAAATGACGTGGCAGTTGAATATTACTAACTCTTCCAAATGAAGAAACCAGATTTTCGCCAAACTTGCATGATTGAGTTTGTGAATGTTACTGCTCAGAGTTCGTGGGTTTCACTATAAAGTGTCTGTTAGATTTGCCAACGCATCCTAAACTCTCAGCCCTACACAGTGAATCAATTCGTCCGTACTCGCACTGTAGGTGCATATAATAAACGTGAAATCAAGTTTACATTCATTCATGTAAGATATTGCAGATACACGCCCAAATTCCACAAGTACACATGGTCACAATGTATTACAAAGCTGTCACTAATAAATGGGACTCCGAGGTGGATTTCAGGAAAGACTCCAAAAAGATTCAATGTCACCAAAAAACTTTTCAAAAATTGGGAGCACGTCAAATCCGGGATTGCAGACAGCGACACAGTGCAAAACTTGCAAGAGGTTACTGACTGCAAAATGATGCAGCTACCATCAGAATAGTACGATTAAACTGTCACAACGTGGAACACAAGCAACTCTATCATTTGGCCCGAGGCCAGAAGTTGTGATGTGACCTTACCTGAAAATATGTCATTAATATGTATGCACATGAATACATGTATTTTTAAACATATGCATATGCATACTTAGTAACATATATACATGTTTACATATACAAGTTTATATATATGTACACATACATACAAACGTATACGTACCCAGATGTATGTATATGTATACACATGTATATAAATATATGTATATGAAAGTCTCCCCGACTCCATGACTCTTTGTCCGGCATTCCGCATCGAACACACTTTGCGAATCACATCCATCAACACGAACATCATAGTACACACACGCACGCGCCCCACTGGTCTTGATTTGGTTGAGAGATACCGTGACAGGTACATGTTGAAACTCGGACACTCTGAATATCAAAAGAATTCGGAGCAGGTCCAAGTCTTCGATGATACTTCTTAATCATTATGCCATCTGGCCTCCGATGCCAAATGTATTTGCTGATAGTAGGATCGCATTATTGTGTCATGTGGTTCGCATATGCGTTGCACACGAGCTAACAGAATCTTGTCCTTTTTTCCTGCTGGTACATTGAGCCTTTCGAGCTTTTTATAGAAGTCATCTTCCATTACTGCCAATGGCACCACGCGTCCCTGCCACAAAATTAATCTGTTCAAACGTCCATTCCGGGGCAGCCGCTTTGAGCACCTCACTGATGCTTTTGTGTTGCTCGTTAGCCTCATCTTCTTTTATCCTCAGAAAATCCTAATCTCTGTCAGATGACCGTTTGAACTCTAGGATGTATAGTGTTCGATGATTCTTGTTAATCACTATGACATCTGGCCTCCGATTCCAAACAAGATTTTCATCAATCATTGTCGGGTCGAAATCATAGCGTTCCCTTTCGTGCTCTTTCACAGAGATCGTTTTGTCAATGTCTGCTGCCTTTTCCGTCAGCGATTCTCTGCCGCGTGTCTGCTCAAACTCTTCTTTCTGCCACAACGTGCTCATACTACTCTCTTTATCAGATGTGATAAACCTGAGCTTATTCGCTGGTGTTTGTGCAGCTTGCATGCTTGCATACAGATGTCTCCAGATGAAGTGGTGGGCAGCTGTGACGGTTGTCGCCATTCCATCGCAGAAAGCACCGTTGATGTGCCCATAGGTTTCTTCCGGCAAATTTTCAGTGCTCGCACCGCGTTGTTCTCGTGCCCTTTTACATAATCTACAGCTTACATGTGATCATCGTTTGATTTTTGCAAGCCATTTGGCTACCAGAATGATCCCTGCAATTTCCATCATTTCTCGCCTTTTATGTCTCCAAGGGACGCGCGGGTCATTCAAATACTTCCCTAAGAGCGCGCTGCTTTTATTTGAAGTCTGCTGTCCACGTGCCATATGCAGGGTGATTGAAATTGCCTTGCTCTGCCTTACCTCACATGAATGATTTCAAGAATTTTATGTCATCAATTCAACTTATTATCGAAGTGTTCTGCTGCACGACCTTCACCAGGAGGACCTTGCTTTGATATCATCGGATTGTAGGACCTTGCTTTGATACGATGCCTCATATCGTTGCTTGTGTGTGCACGTCATCACCTTGATACCAATTTTTATGTCGTCGCCTGAGTGTGCTCATTTGTCTCCAAGCACCTGTAAGCTTCTCTTCATGTTTTTGCACCTCATTATCTGCTGCCCCTCTCCATACTGCATCCCTCACGCTATTATTAAATGTCGAATGACGATCTTGACAAGTAACTTTTCCTGCGTCGCGGCACGGTTTTTTCAACGTGAAGACTGCTCGATTTGTCCGTTGGCACCACTCTTTGCTTACCTTCTCATGTGTCACACGGTAATAGCCTCATCTGCCAGAATGTCGCTCCCTCATTCGCTGATTCTCCTCGATGCGCTTTCCCTTTGACCAAGAATGTTGCTGTTCCTGCTGCAATCCTCTTTTCTAGTATCTCGATGGCTGCTGCCGGAACATCCGCGTCAGGTGCCCCTACCAATGTTGCCTTTCCACCTTCACCAATCCACCCATTGACTGCCTTCAACAATGACTGGTTGTCACACAAATGCAGCCGCGGCAACGGCTCCTCTATCAGCGTATCACGAAGCGCCAGTAAAAACGCTGCCATTTTAGGCTGATTTGAGCTGGAGCCCTCTTCCTCACGTCCCACTTTGCAATGCAGCTTTTTCTTTTTTCTTCTGAAGTTATTATATCCTGCTCCCATTTTGCCTTGTTTGTCTGAACCGTCACCTGCTGTTACTTGGCCCTAAACCCCGTAGCCCCCAAGCATGCCGATCTCTGTGCCCATCCAATCATCGCGTTCTCTCCCTTTCAATCGCTCTTGACATTTGTGTTTTCCTCCTGATACTCAGTTCTTCTAAGCTGCTTTTTACTTGTCTGCCACATGGCAATCTTGGTGAACCTAGCACAATGCATACTCTTCGCTCACTGCGCATTTGTTGTTGCCCTGTCGCCACCACGCTTTCCAGCACACTGACTGCCTTTTGCCTCCTTTCTTATGCGTCTTCTCTCGTGCTCTGGGTTTGGCTTGCTTGCTGCAGTTTGAAAAGATTTTTTTTCCATCGACTTCGCACGGGCGTTGCTCTTCCGAGTCGTCTTTTTCCCTCGACCTGCACCAAACCACCCAATCCTTCGACTTGCCCATTTTTTCGATCACTCAGTGCTCCTGCACCGATTCCGATAAACTTTCCCACTGGTACTACAAACGGCAGGTCCGTCATCCTCTTCCCAGAACTTTAGGTCTCCTCGTCCCGCCGACTGAAAGAAGAGAGGGGCTGACATTACAGCCTCGCCTTCAAGTCTCTTGGCTTTGTTGATCTTGTGCAGTGCTCGTAGCATCATTGACCACATTGGTGGCCGTTGATGACACCCTGCTTCTGCCGGGACGAAGACTGCATGCAGAAATCGGCATAAATCTTTAGATTGAGAGATACCGAAAGGAGGGTATGTCAGAATTCTAGCAGAGTCGCTACACTGGGAAGAACGCCTTGGTAAAACAGGAATTAAAACTACAAAGGGCCTCACTACATGCATAGAGCCGCACAGAGGGTGGACAATTGTGAGCAGCAGTTGGATTTTTTCACGAAAGCAATGGTTAGACCGAGAACAAGAGCTGATCACGGTGATCCAAGAGGAAACCAAGCGCACGGAGTAAAAGGAAGAAGCTGGGTATAGATCACCAACGTGGTCAATATTACGAGCACTGCAAAACATCCATGATTCTCACTCGCAAATTCCGTGATTCTCACTCGCAAATTCTGACCGCAACAGAAACCCCATCTGATGTAAGCCAGATTCAACTTGATTTGTCTTTCATCTCTTGACTGACCGTCATGACGTCTCTTACCTGCTGCATGAGCATTGTCGTTTCACCTCCTGGTGGACACCTCCTGGTGGATCATCCAGTTTCCATGCATATTGTGAATCGGCATTGGTGAAGACTATGCCGTCCAGACTTTTGCTTTGGGTCTTCATTTGCTTCTCACACCCATGACACTTGCTACTTCTAAAACTAGGATTCTCAACTAAGCTACATTTACACTGCCTACACCTCACTCGCGTGTGTGGCCTTTGCCACCATCCTCCACATTCAAACTCTGGCAACGTGTCAGGCCACCAACTGGCTGGTAGTAACAAGACCGGCTGCTGTTCGTCCTTCATCAATTTTATCGCAAGCTTTTCATCAGTCCAATTTTGCCATCCTTGCCACATACATGAACAAAACAATATGTGGCACATCGAGACCTCATATCAAGCAAGATTTTATTGATAAAAACCTCTATCCAGCTTTCAAGTAATTGCATATGCCGTAATTCAATCAAAATCAGTGTTAAGAAAAAAACAATCGATAATTTAGAAAATATGCTATCCACAAATGAGCAAATCTGAATCCATTGCACGTTTTGCAAATTGACACTAGAGAACATACCTAGTCTTTAAACAGGGAAACATATATAAGGACTGTCATATAAATATTTGTAATATTTTGTAATAAACTCAATTTTTTTTTTGTAGTTTATTATTCAAGGAACGCAAAGGAACGTGATGAAATCTGGAGATTCTGCCCCACGGGAATCGAACCTCAGTCCCTCAGCCCTGCAAGATTTGGCCTTGCTACAGGCCCCGCAAAAGAAACCGAGCAGACAAACTTATCATGCATGGCACTTTCTTGATCAGATTGCTTCCTGCCCGTGATAATTGTAAATAACAGACCCTACGTTCAAAATACAGGATTTTTTCCAAATGGTCGATTTCTTCCTGGGTTTCAATAAACGATGGGTCCATTTGGATACCATATCTCGCCAGATATTCGGGGATATTCTTGACACCCAAATGTCAAATAGTAAAATGGAAGTCCACGTACACACCAAAAATTCTTTCCGAGAGATCACGTGAGACACCAGAATTCTACAATCCTTGGTTTAATTCCGAGCCCTCGGTCTCAAGAATACTATAAGTATGCTGCAATATTTTATGCAGGCGCCATAACCATTAGCAAACTTGTTCACCGTGTGTACTTTGGCCCACGGGGGCCAAACATTGCGAATTCAACTGAATTTAATTTACTAACATTCCACCTTACATTCTATCTATATTATCATCTCTGTCGCTGTTTCTATTTTTTTTTGATGTTGCGTTTATCACTTCATAATACATGGCCTAGAAGCTGGAAGCTCTGTTAACTCAATTACTAGATTTGAGGTCTCGATGTGCCATCAGTGCTTTCTCAGCTCTGGAACATGATGCCGTTTCATAACTCGATTACAGAATTTTCATTCCAAAGACTATCTTCACCGTAACATGAATAAATCACCAACACTTTCCCAAGTCCCACCGAGATTCTAAATCCACCTCCTGTAGATCTGCCACCGTGACCACTGACTGGAGCCTAACCCATATCCGAGACGCTGCTTACAGAGAAGAATCGCAAATTTGTCAGATCTTCTTGTCTAAAACTACTTGAAATTTGTTGTAGCATTTAGGGAACAATGCTAGCAAGGGGAACATAGAAGATGTTTGTTAACCGAAAGACCTGCGTTCTTATACCAATCAATATTTTCAGGAGATGTCAAAAGTAGTTGTATCTGGTCATGCGCAGAGTACCATGAGCAGTTTATGTATACAACCGACAACAGCTTACCTCGTCCAAACCCGGCATTTCTATATCCTCGATGTCGACAAGCAATTGTTTCCTAAATCTCCTCTCAAAAAATGGTTTACATTATCTCTAGACACGTCAAAGCTTCCTGAGCTTCAAGCCAACCTCTTACTGAAATTTCTCAATTCATTCCACCTCGCTCTTACCATAGCTCATACATGACCTATCTTCGTTGTCAAACGAAAAACAGTATTCAAACATATTTGTATTGCCCAACCTTGCTAGATACGATCTAATCTCAACACTTTCAGACTTGCAAAGATACTCAACGATTCTGAGGTTGTATGCGCGATTGCTTGCCCGCCCAGGACACCATCGATCTGTGCTCAAAACGCAGAATTTGAGTTTTTGTGACATGTGATGTTTTTGTTACATGAGGGTACAAGAATCTGGGCCCATACATAATTGGTACGCGAATCTAGGCCCAAGGATGTGTTTGTTTATTGATCCTCACGGTGTAAACGCAATGGTAAAAACCACCACTTTGAAGGAATACGTGAAGATTGAAAACGATGATTATATCAAGATGTGAACACGAACAAAATACATATCATTCAGAAGACAGATGATTACGAACCTGAATTCATGTATGTGGGTTTGTGTATACACATGTGTTACTACTTGCATGGTTTGCTTGTGTGTGCGGTGCATATGAGAATTTATGTGAATACACATGTCACAACCTGCACTGATCATGCACAGTCGGCTGTGTCTGAGCCTGGAGCGCATACACTTGGATCATCGCAAACCTCGTCATAGGCCCATTCGCAAGAATTTGGGCCCCAGCCTGCACAGTCCGTTGTATCTGTGCCTGCATCGCAACCTTCATTTGGCGCATCGCACACGTCATCATTGGCCGACGAACAAGAATCTGGGTTTGGATATGTCGTATTCATATTATATATACGCATGTATATATATATATATATATATACACA
>Ga0209491_10011582_pt1 | contig 10364 bp, 9 predicted proteins | sample BON02_FD_187213 | JGI IMG/M metagenome (GOLD analysis project Ga0209491, IMG submission 187213) | Freshwater microbial communities from Lake Bonney liftoff mats and glacier meltwater in Antarctica - BON-02 (SPAdes) (version 2) | ecosystem: Environmental > Aquatic > Freshwater > Ice > Glacier...
CTGAGTACACGTTTAGATTTAATCGACGTCATGATCCGGATTCCATGTTTTTTAGAGCGCTTGGCGCATGCGTTCGTGCCAAACCTAAAACTGAATACACGTTACATACACTTTCCGGATAGGCATGTTTAAAGAGGTCACGTTAGATCGTGGTTATTGTGTTATGAATGAAATTACCCAAACGATTTTATACCCGAAACGATCAGGTCTAATCAAGAAAGAAAAACCCCTCGCTTTATTAGTTCACTCTCCACATGATAAACCAGATGCTGCGGTAAACTTTCAAGCGTCAGCGAGCGCTTTATCTTGCGTGGGCTATGCTACGGCGAACAAAGCGAGAATCACGTTTGATGAGAGCGATCCTAATCGCTTAAATCAGGTGTTAAAGCCCATGCACACCAAAAATGCCAAAATAACATTGTGGTTTGAGTCGCACGGGACATTAGGTTGGTTGTTTGGTAAAAATAAATGTAAAGATGATGAACTTAAGTGGGCTGGGTATTTTATAGATTTTATACAGGCCGTAGAAAAGCAAACGGGTGCTAAAGTAAACACGGTGGTGTTAAGCGGTTGTTATACGGCAAATGAGGTCGTAAACAAGAACGAGCGCACGTACTTAAACTCACCAGCTCGGATATTAAGTATGCTGAGTCCTGATGTTCACGTATTGGGATTTGTCGGGCAAAATGCGAATGCAAAAATAACCAACGTTTATTATCGTGAGGATGACGATACTTATTATCCTACCACCCTGAAACTTGAAGAAGCGGCTGTATTGTTGAAAGGTGGTCTTGTGGTTGAGTCATATCATAAATTACATACTGAGTCTGTGTATTGCACGCATCAGTATACCCCTAAATTTATCAAAAAGGCATGCAAGTTAACCTACGTGGAAGATCAAAGATCAGAAGAATACTACGAGTCTTGTTTAGCCATCGAAGATATCCAAAAAAATAAGTACGACATGGACGCGGAAAGCTATGGTAACTATCAGTGTGAAATTGTTACTAGGATGCTTTAAGAAGATGATGAATTGAAAAAATTAATGCATATGAAAACTCTCGGCGTAAAACCGGAGTATTCAACGGTTCAAGCGTTTAAAAGGCAACTAAGTTGGTAACTCAATTAGAAGAGCGGGCATTGATAACGTGCTGTAGCGCACGTGATGAACTATTTTTTGGCTTAATCGCTCAAGATATTGAAAAAAAAGGATACAGTATTCAGCCAGGAGCGTTACCTGAAGCGTTGGCGAATTCTTTATTTGATTATCAGAAAACCATGGCTGAAGAAAAGTTTAAACGAGCAGGCGTCGGCCGGGGACAGGGGTATCTAAAAAACGAATCAGTAAGAACGGATCAAATTTGCTGGATCACAGGTGAATCTGATGTAGGGAGGGACTGGCTGGATTGGTCTTCAAGTTTACAAGCTTTTTTAAATAAAACATTATTTTTAGGCCTGTTTTCATTTGACAGTCATTTTGCTCACTATGGGGTTGGGGACTATTATAAAAGGCATTACGATGCTTTTAGAGGTCAAAAAAATCGCGTTTTGTCTATCGTCGCTTATCTTAATCCGGGCTGGACACATGCTGATGGTGGAGAACTGGTTTTATATCATCATGACAATGATAACGCTGGCGTTAAAGTGATGCCTTTGTTGGGCACGGTGGTGGCCTTCTTGAGTGAGGATTTCCCTCACGAAGTTTTGCCTGCTTATCGGGATCGCTATTCTATTGCGGGATGGTTTCGTGTTAACTCGTGTTAGGGTCTATTCCATTAGGCATCACCTACAGCTTATAATAGAAAATTAAGGTATCTTGTTATCTATTCTATACAATAAGGTTGAAAGCGTATGTTGGATCTAATCATGAAGTCTCAACCGGATGATGAGACGTGTGGGCCAACGTGTTTAAACTCAATTTATCAATACTATGCTCTTAAGGAACCTTTAGAGCAGACTATCTCAGGTGTGAAGCGTTCACGTTCAGGTGGAACGTTAGCTCCTCTTTTAGCGTGTCATGCACTTGAGCGCGATTTAGACGCACTTATTTATGTTAATAATCTAGATGTGTTTGATCCAACATGGTTTAAAAATCATACAGCAGATCCCAATTTTTTAATTAAAAAACTAGAAACGCAATTAAACCATAAAGATGATCCCGCAATACAAGAGTCAAGCCATGCCTACATTGAGTTTTTAAGTAAAGGTGGGGCTGTACGCTACCAAACGCTGACAGTTTCACTTTTAAAGCATTTTTTCAAACAAAATACGCCAATTCTTACGGGACTCAGTGCAACTTATTTATATAATAGTGCGCGTGAAAGCTTTACGCCGGAAGGTCGAGCTCGTTATGATGATATTCGTGGCACACCCTGTGGTCATTTTGTTGTTTTATGTGGTTATGATGAAAAGCATCGGCGTATTATTGTTGCCGATCCTCATCGTGAAAATCCTTTGTCGCATAATAATTATTACAAAGTGAGCAGTAATCATTTGATTAATGCAATTCTGCTGGGTGTCTATACCTATGACGCAAATTTACTTGTTATTTCTCAGAGAGATGCTGTATGCAAACCTTATTAGTCACCAATGAGCCAGAACAGTGGCAATTTCTTCAATCGTTAACACAGGTTGTTTCAGCGAACGATTATTTATCGGATCCGGTTTATCATACGAACACATCGATTAGAGTGGTTAATATCTGTCGTTCGTATCATTACCAAACCCTGGGTTACTATGTATCGCTTTTAGCGCAAGCTCGAGGACATAAAGCCATTCCTTTGGCGAGTAATATCCAAGACGGTTTAATCGATAGTTTAACCAAGCATTTAACGCAAGCAATCGACGAGGAAATACAGCATAGTTTACGTTACATCAAAGGTGATGAATTTATCTTTAGTCTTTATTTTGGCCGGAACATGGCTCATTCACATGATAAGCTAGCTAAAAAATTACGCGACTTATTTCCGTTTCCTCTGATTCGCTTTACCTTTGTTAAGAATCTTAAGAACAAATGGAGTATCAAAAAACTTGTGCCGCTGGCAGCGAAAGATATTTCTAATCATCATCAAGCGTTCATGGAAGAATCAGCGCACGCTTATTTTTCTAAAAAAAGATTCCATACGTCTCGAAAAAAACGTTGGCTTCATGATATGGCGATTTTAGTTGAGCCGGGTGAAGAAAACCCGCCTTCAAATCAAAAAGCACTTGAGTTATTTGTCGCTGCTGGTGAGTCACTTGGATTACATGTTGATTTAATTGATAAATATAAACTTAATTCTATCGCCGAATATGATGCGCTGTTTATTCGAAGAACCACGGCCGTGGATAATTACACGTATCTTTTTTCGAGGCGTGCAGCAGAAGAGCGACTGGTTGTGATCGACGATCCTGAATCCATCGTTAAGTGCACGAATAAAGTGTACCTCACGGAGCTTATGAACAGCCAAGGTGTGCTTTCGCCAAAAACTGTATTTCTGAGTAAATATGACACCAAACTACCTGAGCTTAATTTTCCATGTGTGCTCAAGCAGCCGGATAGCGCGTTTTCCCTAGGCGTTTCAAAAGTTGCTGATCCAGAATCGTTACTGATTGCGCTGAAAGATTTATTTAAAAAATCTGATTTAATTTTGGCTCAGGAGTATATTCCAACAACGTTTGATTGGCGTATTGGTGTGTTAGATCATAAGCCGCTATTTGCATGTAAATATTATATGGCCAAAGACCATTGGCAAATTTACAACTGGAAATCAGAGGACGAGGAAGAGAAAGAGGGCAATTTTGATACCGTGGCTTTAGAAGAAGTCCCCCCAGGTATTATTAAAACAGCGCTTAAGGCGACACGAGCAATTGGTGATGGGCTTTATGGTGTTGATATTAAAAGTGATGGAAAAAAACATTATGTGATTGAAGTGAACGATAACCCCAATATTGATTATGGTGTTGAAGATCAAATCATGGGAGAAGCACTATATACGCACATTATGTCTGTTTTTTTAGAACGTATTCGTAGGAAGCATGGTTATGTCTGATTATTCTATTTTTTCAGTACTCGGTCTCGAAATTGAATACATGTTGGTGGATAAAACATCGCTGAACGTGCAGCCTAAAGTGGATGTTGTTTTAGAGCATTTAGCGGGTGAGCTCGTTAACGAAGTGGTGTTGGGTGACATGGCCATCAGTAATGAGTTGGTGATGCATGCGATCGAATTAAAAACACATGCTCCCATGCCACTTAATACCGATTTTGCATCGTTGTTTCATGGCACGCTATTAAGTTTAATACCCCTATTAGATCAACATGATATGCAGCTGTTACCGACGGGGGCTCATCCATGGATGAATCCATCGAAGGAAACCAAGCGTTGGCCTCATGGCGATAAAAAAATTTATGATACCTATGATGCAATTTTTGACTGCAGAGGGCATGGCTGGTCAAATTTGCAAAGCATGCATGTGAACTTACCTTTTGCCAATGATGAAGAATTTTTTCATCTCCATTCGCTCACACGCCTTATTTTACCGCTGATTCCTGCTTTAGCAGCAAGCACGCCGATTCTTGATGGTCAACGAACAGGGCGGATGGATTCGAGACTTCATTTTTATAATACCAATCAACAGCGTATTCCTGCTATTTCGGGGAATGTGATTCCGGAATTTGTTCGTAGCCGACATGAGTATGAAGAAATTATTTTGAAGCCGATGTATCGGGCAATACATGCTTTTGATCCAGAGCAAGTGCTTCAAGAAGAGTGGTTGAACTCGCGTGCGGCGATTCCAAAATTTGAACGCATGTCGATTGAGATTCGTATCACAGACAGCCAAGAATGTGCCATAGCAGATATTGCGATCGCAAAAGCGATTCATTATATTTTAAAAAATTGGTATGAAACATCAGATATTCATATCAAAAAACCATGCTCCACCGAATCATTAAGATCGGTGTATGATCAAACCATCGAAAAAGGCTTTGCAACGGTTGTTGATGATAGCCGTTTGTTAGCCTCATGGAACCTGCCAAAGCGTGCACTCAGTGTTCGGGACATTTGGTCGATGTTATTGGAGCGTGTTGCACCCAACCTGGATGATGCCTCACAGCAGGCGCTCGAACATATTTTAAGGCATGGTAACTTAAGTGAACGTATTTTGAACGCGTGCTCGGGTGCTCTAAATCAAGAAAGCATGCAGCGTGTCTATCGGGAACTAGGCTATGCTTTGTTAGAAAATACACAATTATGAACTTAATCATTAGCTGTGAGCACGCAAGCAGTGAGATTCCTCCTGATTATCAGCATGTATTTCAAGATGCTGAGCATGATCTAATCACACATAAGGCTATTGATTTTGGCGCAAAACATCTTGCCGAAGCGCTTAGAGATGCGTTTAAATGCCCATGCGTGCTTGCCAAAACCAGTCGCTTGCTGATTGATTTTAATCGAAGCCTCACCAACAGGCATTGCTTTTCAGATTACACATCTAACTTAAACGCTGAGCAAAAAAAATCAGTGATTGATACGTATTACTCGCCGTATCGGAAAGCTGTTGAAGCGCTTATCCATGAGGCTGTTCAAAAAAAACAGCGCGTCTTGCATCTTTCGGTGCATAGTTTCACACCGATTTTAGACGGCGTTATACGGGATGCTGATTTTGGATTGCTTTATGATCCGACTCGTACGCATGAAAAAGATTTGGCGCATGCATGGAAGCCGCATCTCGTGGGGGATGATGTACAGTATCGTGTGCGCATGAATTATCCTTACCGAGGTTCAAGCGATGGGTTTACTTCGGCGTTAAGAAAGCACTATGCTCCTGATGCGTATGTAGGCATTGAATTAGAACTTAATCAACGCCTTGTGATGGTTCATCCTAACCCAGAATCACTGACGCAGGTTACAGCACGGATTATTCAAAGTTTGCAGGCGGTTTTAGCAAGCGTTTTGTAATTTGATAATACATCTCAGCAAGAGCGGTGAGTTCACTCAAGGTTACGTGTTCGTTGACTTGATGAATGCTCGCATTGATGGGGCCAAGCTCGACGACTTCGACGCCGTAAGGCGCAATAAAGCGTGCGTCAGATGTACCGCCACTGGTCGAGCAGTCAGGTGCGTTGCCCGTTTGTTCTGTTATCACATCAACGCAAGCCGTAAGTAATGCACCGGATTCAGTGATAAACGGTTCGCCACTTAAGCGCCAGGTCATATCTGGATTTAAATGATATTTTTTAAAAAGCGCTTCGATATGCTGAGTGATTTTATCCGCGGTTTGTTCGGTCGAATAGCGAAGATTAAACTGCAGGGTTAATTCGCCTGGAATAATATTATTGGCCTCACCGCCGGCTTCGATATGTGTAATTTGAAGCGTGGTGGGTGGAAAGTATGGATTGCCTGTATCCCAGGTATGTTGCACCAGCTCGTTTAGGGCAGGTGCAAGGGTATGAATAGGATTTTCAGCTAAATGAGGGTAGGCGACATGCCCTTGTTTTCCATGAAAGCAAGCATGCCCTGTAAGTGAGCCGCGGCGACCAATTTTAAGCGTATCGCCAAGTTTTGTATGGCTTGATGGCTCACCGACAATGCAATAATCTGGAACAACACCTTGGGCTTTAAGTTCAGACATGACATGTGGCGTGCCGTTGTCATAATCATCGCCTTCTTCACCGCTGGTGATAAGAAAGCCCAGGCTGCCAGTAAAGTTTGGATAGTCTGTGATAAAACGCTCAGCTGCGACCAGCATGGCTGCGATACTGCCTTTCATGTCTGCCGTTCCACGACCAAACAATACATCGCCTTCGGTATGTAATACAAAGGGATCGCTACGCCACTTTGAACGCTCACCGACAGGCACAACATCAGTATGACCGGCAAATACAAACAATGGATTTGTGTCGCCCATACGTGCAAATACATTGGAAACCGGTGCTTTATCAAAACGTTGGCACGCAAAGCCTAAGGCTTCAAGGTGCTTAGCCAAATAATCTTGGCAGCCTGCATCATCTGGGGTGATGGATTTAAAGGCAATCAGATCGGCGAGCAAGGTTTTGATGTTCTGCATATTACGCGTCTCGCAGGAGTTCGTTAATGCTGACTTTCGCGCGTGTTTTTTCATCCACTTGTTTTACGATGACCGCGCAATACAAGCTGTGACTTCCGTCTTTGCTGGGCAAGTTACCCGGGACCACAACGGCGCCCGCAGGCACACGGCCGTAGGTGATTTCACCGGTCATACGGTTATAAATTTTCGTGCTTTGCCCAATGAATACACCCATCGAAAGCACCGCATGATGTTCAACAATTACGCCTTCCACCACTTCAGATCGTGCGCCAATAAAGCAATGGTCTTCAATAATCGTCGGTTGCGCTTGAAGCGGCTCTAAAATACCACCGATACCAGCTCCACCGGAGATATGAACGTTTTTACCGATTTGCGCGCATGAGCCAACGGTCGCCCACGTATCCACCAGTGTGCCTTCGTCGATGTAGGCACCTATGTTGACGTACGATGGCATGAGAATCACATTTTTACCAATAAAGCTTCCGCGTCGTGCAATCGCATGAGGTACCACACGTGTGCCTTGAGCAGCAAATTGTTCAGCAGACGTATCCGCGTATTTAAGCGGGAGCTTGTCATAGAAACGTGAAAATCCTGCGTCGATGACTTGATTTGGATAGGATCTAAACGAAAGCAAGATTGCTTTTTTAAGCCAGGCATTAACAATCCAGGCGCCATTTTTTTTTTCAGCGACGCGAAGTTCGCCTTTGTCTAAGCCGTCAAACACATCATGCAGTGCATTAATGAGGTCTGATGGGACATCGGTTGGTGAGAGTTTTTCGCGTTCTTCAAAATAATGTTCAATGCGTTGCTCTAAAGAGGTCATGGTTGATTATCCTAATGCTTGTGTGAGGTCAGTTTTGAGATCGTCGATATGCTCTAAACCGACAGAAAGTCGAATCATACTGTCTTCGATGCCGAGGGCTTGCCGTTTTTCGAGAGGAATGGAAGCATGGGTCATGATGGCAGGATGTTCAATCAGGCTTTCGACGCCACCTAGACTTTCGGCAAGCGTAAATAATTTACAACGAGAAAGCATCGCAATGGTTTCTTCACGTGTGCAATTTAATATCACCGAAATCATGCCACCAAAGGCGTTCATTTGGTGCTTAGCAAGTTCATGTTGAGGGTGGCTTGCGAGGCCTGGGTATATCACGCGGCGAACCCGAGGGTGAGCTTCGAGCCAGGTAGCCAGCGCTATTGCATTGGTGCAATGCCGTTGCATACGTAGCGATAAGGTTTTTAAGCTACGTAAGACTAAAAAGCTATCAAAAGGCGCGGCAATGGCGCCACATGAATTTTGTAAATAAGCGATTTTTTCGGCTAACTCAGGATTATCTCCAACGACGACCACGCCGTTAACCACGTCAGAATGCCCGTTTAAATATTTTGTTGCGGAGTGCACGACCAGATCAAAGCCGTACTCAAGTGGGCGTTGAATCCATGGGCTTGCAAACGTATTATCGGTGACGGCAATGAGGTTATGTTTTTTTGCGAACGCACTGATTTTTTCGAGATCAACAATTTTTAAAAGTGGATTAGAAGGTGTTTCTAGCCAAATCATACGTGTGTTCGGCTGAATAGCGGCTTCAAGTGCATCAAGATTATTCATATTAACAAATGAAAAACTGAGCTGATTGGTACGTGTTTTGACTTGGTCAAAAAGCCGGTAGGTGCCGCCGTAAAGATCATCCATAGCAAGCACATGGTCACCGGCATCGAGCAGGTCTATCACCGTGTTCACGGCGGCCATGCCTGAGGCAAAGGCAAAGCCACGCGTACCGGATTCTAAATCAGCGATGCAGGCTTCATAGGCTTCACGTGTGGGATTTCGTGTGCGAGAATATTCGTAGCCCTGGTGTTCTCCAGGAGCTTTTTGTCGATAGGTCGATGTTGCATAAATAGGGGTCATCACGGCGCCGGTGGTTGGATCGGGTGATTGCCCTGCATGAATTGCACGCGTGTCAAAATGTGTTTTATCCATGATTTCCACAATTTTACTAATGTATCAGATATTAAATTGATTTTAATTATGGCATGGATACAAAGAGCAGGCTAGCTTATGCTGCAACATGAGCCTGGCCGGGAGAGATGATCATCCGTACGGTGTGTATGATGTGTTGTATCCTCCTGTTGGCTTGTGATGGCATATTGGGTCATAAAAAATCCAATCTGTTGAAGAGGATTCTTAACAAATGACGATCTCATTAAGAATTGCTCACTTAAATAGCGATCAATGGCAGTTTTTGCATAGATTAATATCTCTGAATGTTGACCAACGATCTGCGTGCGGCTTTGTGTGTGGTTAAGCAGAAGTAAGGCTTTGTTAAGATAAGCGCCGACATCTAGATTAATATGATTTGTATTTTTTCGAACGGGCATTCTTGGGTACTCTCTTATGCAGGATGGCCCATCGATAATATTATGACCGCAATAAACAACGTTGGATGAAGCATTTCGCGCGCTTGTTTTAAATTTTTCTGGTCGGACTTCTGTCATGTATTTAATCTCTGGCATAGTTAATCCTTTGCCAGATTTGAACTTAGCATCAAGCTCTTCATCTGAAAAAATCAGATCGGCGTGAGCAACCCATGCGATCGTTTCGTCTTCGTTTAATTGAATAATATAGGGTAATGATTCAATATATTCTTGATATGTAGCCACGCTATCAGTTACATAATCATATATATTGGGCGAATTGAGCATTTTCTCTATAAATCGATCGATAAACCACTCGGAAGTTTTAAGATCACGTCCGAAACTATAATTTAAACAGTGTGTATGAAACTCTTTAGTTTGCTTAGCATCTGGATATTTAAAGAGCCAAGCACCACCATATTTGATGAAAGGCTTTAAATTATCGATATTATTTTTTTCATAGTGTTCGCTTTCAAGTTTCAGTGTATGAAGTACGTCTAAAAAATATTTCTCATGATTTCCTTTAACAGCATAAATACGTGGCGCCATCCCGGGCGGAGCACTGTTTAATGCGATGATTTTGTCGAGAACAAAGGTCGTGCTGGGTTGGACCCCACGTCGTCCACGATCAATAAGATCGCCGGCAATAATCAGTGTATCTGTTGGGTTTAAGCATGCCAATGCTGCTTCAAAAGGATCTATTTCGCCATGTACATCACCCACAATATAAGTGCAACCATAAGAACCGCTAGATATCAAGGTTAAGAAGTCACCTAAATTGATCGGAAAAAAAAAGATCAATGCGGGTTTGTCCTTTAATCTGGCTATTTTTACCTGAAATAAAACAAAAACAGTCGGTTTTAAGTTGAATTTGTCATTTTTACCCGCATTTTCTAAAA
>Ga0209491_10011584_pt1 | contig 10363 bp, 7 predicted proteins | sample BON02_FD_187213 | JGI IMG/M metagenome (GOLD analysis project Ga0209491, IMG submission 187213) | Freshwater microbial communities from Lake Bonney liftoff mats and glacier meltwater in Antarctica - BON-02 (SPAdes) (version 2) | ecosystem: Environmental > Aquatic > Freshwater > Ice > Glacier...
GTAGAAGTAACCCAAACTACCTCTGGTGCTACACCGTCATTTAGTACGCCTATTCCTATTCGCTTTAGTTTAGCTGGTCAGGGTGTGCAAAATCTCCGGGTCGACCCTACTATTGGGGTAAACGCCTTTAATATAACAGGAACCATCCCTGCTATCGCGCTCGACCCAACCAATATTCTACTCAAAGGAACCAGCACCATCAGCCGTAATACCAATCTGGGCGTTTCGGTTGAAACGCTGAACTGGTCGAAACTCAAAATTTACCCTAATCCGAACAATGGCCGTTTTGTCGTTGATTCCGATCGCGAAGCCAGTTACCAGCTGCGCGATTTGCAGGGGCGTTTGTTGCAGCATGGCGCTATCGTGCTGGGTACCCAAGAAGTATTAACTTCGGGCCTCGAGGCAGGTATTTATTTGTTCCAACTTACCGATGGCAGCAGCAGTAGTTTTGAGCGATTGGTTATTCGTTAACACCGCTTTTCTCCTAAATAAAAAAGGGTTGTCTAAATCAGACAACCCTTTTTTATTGGCGTAAGCCAGGTTTATTTTACTGTATTTTCAATTTCCTCTTCCTTTTCTTTTTTGCCAAATACTGAAAAGTGTACATAACGTTTCGGATTTTTCTTCAGGTTGAGTAAGAGTTTATCTAAATCGATAGCGGTTTGATTGAGGTTGTTGTAAAGGGCTTTGTCGTTAACCAACAGACCGAGGCTGCCTTCACCTTGGTTGATTTTCTGCATAATAGCATTGGTCTTGTCCATGACCACTTTGGCAGTGGCTATGGTGGAGGTCAATTCCGATTTGGCAATGGAGTCGGTGATGGCATGAACGTTGGTAAGTGCGGCGTTGATCAACGCATTATTTGCTTTCAGGTTGCTGGTGATAGATTCTACATTGGCCAGCATCCGGTTTAGCTTGCTATTTTCGGCCGATACCATTTCATTAAGCGCTGCCGAAGTGTTTTCGATATTGGCTAAAATGGCTTTTATGCGTTCGGTTTCGAGAGCCGATACCAAGGTGTCGATGCCGGTGATGAGATGTTCGGCTTTTTCGCGGAGGGGGTTGAGGTCGGTGCCAAGCGCTTCTAACGGCGAAGGTTCGACGGTGCCTAGCAAAGTGTCATTGCGACCAAGATATTCATCGCCAGGTACCACTACAATATTCAGAGCTTTGGTGCCGAAAAGATCGGTGCTTATCAGTCGCGCGATGCTGCCTTTGGTAACCTTCACCTTGTCGTTTACATAAAACTGCACATCTACACCCTGGCCATTTTTAGACAAGGTCACCCGGCGAACAGAGCCAACCTTAACGCCTTGATTTAATACAGAAGCTGAGTTTTGTAGGCCTGAAGCATTTTCATAGCGCACATAATAATTGGTGGTGGTACTAAATACTTCTTCCCCTTTCAGAAAGTTAAAGCCTAGAATCAGGACTACGATGGCGATTGCTGCGAGCGCACCGACTAGCGTTTCGTTGGAAATTTTGAGCTTTTTCAAGTAAGTTGGCTTAAAACCAGGGTTTATGGGGCTGTTTTTGCGTCGTCTTTGTCGATGGCGGCTTTGTATTGCACAAAAGCATCGTAAGCAGATTTAGCAATTTTCGCTTGTCCTACTGGCGAATTTAGGAATTTTTCCTCTTCTACATTGGTAAGAAATCCAGTCTCGACCAAAACAGCTGGCATGGTGGTGCGATACAACACCAAAAACCCGGCTTGTTTCACCCCCCGGCTTTTACGGCCTATCTTCACTAGCTCGGCTTCTATCTTATCTGCCAAAACGATGCTCTGGTTGCGGTAAGCACTTTGGAAGAGCTCGAAGATGATGTGGGTAGTCGGGTCCTTGGGGTCGAAGCCGTCGTATTTTTGCGTGTAATCCGATTCTAGAAGTACCGAAGAATTTTCACGTTTAGAAACTTCGAGATTTGCTTTGGTCACGTGCAAACCTTGGGTCCAGGTTTCGGTGCCATAGGCGAGCGACTGACCCGAGTTACAATGGAAGGAGATAAATACATCGGCATTGGCTTTATTGGCCATAGCTGCTCTTTCGTGTAGCTCGATGAATTTGTCACTTTTGCGGGTGTAAATCACCTTGACATCCTTCATGTTCTCCTCGATTAACTTTCCGAAATCTAAGGCAACTTTCAGCGCAACATCTTTTTCCCGACTCACTTTGCCGAGGCAGCCTACATCATGACCGCCATGGCCTGCATCTACTACTACGGTACGGATTTTGTAGGCACGTAGCCCTGTTGGATTAATGGCTACGAGTAACAACACGAGTACACTTGTGATCGTTAAGCTGATCTTCTTCACTTTGATGACGTTTAGTTACTTTTGAGCTGTTTTTAATATTTACAAAATTAACCCGCCTAAACTGCTTTTGCTACCCTTCCTACAACGGATTTTCCTCATTCTGCTGTGCATTTTCCACTTTATTGGTCAGGTGAATGGCCAAGAACAGTCAAAAAGCACGCCAGATAGCACGCAGCGGGCATTATCTGTCGGTTCGGCCGACAGCCTGAAAACACGCGATAATTTACTTTCCGACAGTCTTAGACTAAAAAATAGTCTCACCGACAGCCTTCGAGGCGATAGCAGTGTGGTTGATAGCACCGCCAACCCGCTCAGTTCACTCCGCCGCCCCGGAGATTTGGAAGCAGAAGTAAAATATGAAGCACGCGATAGCATCATTTTTAACCTGCGCAGTAAGGGTGCTAGTCTGCATGGCGACGCGAAAGTCAAGTACCAACAAATTAATTTATCCGGCAATAAAATTGATCAGGACTGGGCCACCAACCAGGTAACCGCAACACCCGGCACCGATAGTTTAGGCAAGCCAATAGGCAAACCCGTGTATGCCGACGAAGGCCAAGAGTTTGTAAGTGATAAAATCACCTATAATTTCAAATCCAAAAAGGCGAAAATTAGTCATATGGTCTCGAACGAAGGGGAGACCTACCTCATCGGGGAAGATGTAAAGATGGAAGACAGCGAAACTATCTACATCAAAAACACACAGTTCACCACGTGCAGCAATACGGATCACCCACATTTTTACCTCAACCTGTATAAAGCCAAAATTATTCCTAACAAACGGGTGATTAGCGGTCCGTCGAATATGGTGGTGGAAGATATTCCCATCCCCTTGGGCTTGCCTTTTGGTATTTTCCCAACCCAGCGTGGGCAACGTTCGGGCATTTTACCCCCAGAGTATGGCGAATCACCCCAGTTTGGTTTTTTTCTGCGGAATGGAGGGTATTATTTTGCCTTGAGCGACTATGTCGATTTGTCGTTGCAAGGTGACATTTATTCGTTGGGTGGTTGGCGGATTAGTCCGGCCTCGAGCTACATCAAAAAGTATAAATACAGCGGTAATCTTCGTGTCAACTACAGCAGCTTGCAGGCAGGGGATCAGGAAGCCAATGATTTTTTTCGCCAAAAGGATTTCCTGTTAAACTGGAACCACACCCAAGATCCACGCGCGAATCCATACCGGAGGTTTACGGCAAGTGTTACGGCTGGCTCGAGCAGTTATTTGGCGAATAACTCCTTCGCAAGTACCCAGTTTTTGAACAACCAACTGCAATCCTCCATCAACTACACCCGTATTTTCCCAGCTAAACCTTATAGTTTTAATGCGGGTTTACGACATGCGCAGAATACACTAACCAAACAAGTCAGCCTCACCTTGCCGAATGCCGTATTTACTGTGAACCGTCTCGAACCTTTCAAACAGAAAAACAGGGTGGGCAAAGAACGTTGGTACGAAAAGGTAGGATTTAACTACAACACCAACTTCCGCTCCAATATCAACGAATACGATTCCTTGCTTTTCAAAGGTAATTTTTTCGAAAAAATGGATATTGGACAATCACATAGCTTGCCTATCAGCACTTCCGCATTTGTTTTGGGTAAGTTTTTCCAGTTCACGCCTTCTTTCAATTACAGCGAACGTTGGAGTTTGAAAAGCATTGAAAAACGCTATGATAGCGACTCCAACCGGGTATATGCCGATACGCTCGAAGGATTTTTTAGGAATTACGATTATGCCTTCAGCATCTCTATGAATACCCGCCTATACGGCTTAAAACAATTCGAGAAAGGTAAAATCGCTGCGATTCGCCACGTCATTAACCCACAAGTAAGTTACAGTTTGCGCCCCGATTTTAGTGACAGCAAATATGGGTTTTATGGCAGGGTGCAAGCCGATTCCACGGGTCGAATCGAAACCTACAATCGTTATTCCGGCTTTGGCTTTGGTGGCCCAGGGGCCGGTAGGTCGGGGAGCTTGGGCATGAGCATCGATAATATACTTGAATTGAAGGTGCGCCAGGTAACGGATACGGCCATCAATCTTAAAAAAGTTAAAATATTTGACAGCTTCCGGATTGGTGCTAATTACAATTTTGCAGCCGATAGCTTGCAGTTGTCACCCATTCAGTTATCGGGCCGGACGACGTTTGCAAACAATTTCAGCTTACTTTTTGGAGCGCAGTTTGAGCCATACCAAAGAGATACACTTGGCCGCCGTTTAAACCGCTACCTCGCCAGTTCTGGCCGAGCTGCTGAGCTGACCAATGCGAACTTAACTTTTAGCGGAAGTTTTAGTCCAGGCTCAAAAAACAAACCCAAGCCCGATGCCCAACCACTCGACGCCCGGGAGGAAGCTGAGCTCGCCGATATCCGTCGCCAACAGGAGTGGGGCCGTTTTGTAGACTGGAGCGCACCTTTTACCATGAGTTTCAACTATACGTTGAATTATGTCAAAAGCACACGGCCTAGTTTGCAGAACCAACTCAACCAACAGGTGGTTTTTTATGGCGATATTAACATAACGCCGAAGTGGAAGGTGGGATTTAATTCGGGTTACGATATCACCAATAAAAAGGCGACTTCGACCATGCTCAATTTTTACCGCGATCTCCATTGCTGGGAGATGTCGTTTAATCTGGTGCCTTTTGGGGCGTACCGCTCGTACACTTTTACCCTCAACGCCAAAGGCCGAATGTTGCAAGAGCTGAAATTGAATCGCCGCCGCGACTGGTACGATTTGCGCTAATCAGCGGGTGTGCTGTACCATGAAGCGCCGACTCAACGTCAATTTTTCGGTGATAAGGTGAGCGATGTATACGCCTTCTGTCCAAAGGCTGAGGTCTAAACCAGTACTGGGGAAGGCGATTTCATCGTGCACCAGCTTCCCGAAGCTGTCGAATACGAGGATACGTTGCAGTGGGTTGCTAGGATGGATGTTTAGAAACAATTTGTCGTGGGCGGGCACTGGATATAACTGCAAGCCGAGTAGATCACTTGCCGCAGCTGCTGTTGGGACGATTGGAGGAAGCCGATCTCTAAAACGTACTGTTGTTGGCGTAAAGGTTGTCAATAATTGGGGGCCACTTATTTCGAGTATAGGAATCTTTTCTTCCCTGGCCAGCCACTTGTATTCGACCGTAGTACGTGGGGGCAAGCCCAAATTAAAACCTTGAAAAGTAAGGCTATCGCGGGTAAAAATGGTGCTTTTAAGTCTTAAGCAATCGAAAGTACCATAAGGAGTCGTTAGGGTTCCCCAGCCATCCACTTCACTGCGCCGCCATCCTGAACTTTTGTACTCGCCGATAGTAGGGATGCTGGCCGCAAAGGCGAAGGTGGTCGAATCGCGCCGCCCAAAACTGAGTGGGAAGTGATAAATTTCATCTTGATCGGTATAATTAGCCGGCAAAGGCAAACCCTGCACCGAAAAGCCAAGTCCTCGTGTGCTGAATTTGCTATTCGTGGCACCGAAAAAATTATAGAGTAAGGTAAGTTGGGTAACTACCAAGTCGATGCTATCCACCAGTTTGTTGCCAAACGTATTGAAGAAGTAGAAAAAATACGGTGTTTGTAGGGAGTTTTGATAATAAATTACATCCTGGGAAGTGGATTGTAAGTCGCTAAAGTCCCAGTTTTTATTGGGGCCGGTTGGCTGTACACGATTGGCCATACCTGTTGTATTGGCATTACTTAGCCGCATACTGTCGCCACTTTGAGGAAAATGACTGCGGTTCAGCGTTATCTGACCGTAAAGACTGCTGCTAATTAAGCACAGCAGGAGCAGAGGCAGGAATTTCATAATACGGTTTGGTAGATTGAATTTGCAATCTTTTTGGCGAACGCTAAAATTTATTATTCAACAGAAGAAAAACCCCTGTTAAATTCTAGGGGTCTACATCTTTGTGCATCTCATTCAAACCATACCCATGCGGGCAGAAATTATCACTATAGGCGACGAAATACTTATCGGCCAGATTGTCGATACCAACTCCGCTTGGCTCGGACAGCAACTCAGCGTACTTGGCGTGGAAGTGGTTCAAATCAGTTCGGTGAGCGACCAACGCATTGCCATCGTGGAGGCCCTCGAAGCAGCTCAAGGTCGTGCTGAGCTCATCCTCATCACCGGTGGTTTGGGGCCAACGAAGGACGATATCACCAAACATACATTGGCCGATTATTTTGGGAGTCGGCTCGAAAGAAACGACTATGTATACAGCCGTCTTAAAGCCTGGTTTGAACAAAGAGGTCGGGTGATGAGCGAGCTAAATGGCCGTCAAGCTGATTTACCTCACAATGCCGAGGTGCTCGACAATGAATTGGGCACTGCCCAAGGGATGTTGTGGCGGCGCGGTGGCAAACTCATCTTGAGCATGCCTGGTGTGCCGTATGAGATGAAGTGGATTGTCAAAAATCAGCTAATTCCTTTGCTTCAGCGGGAGTTTGCCTTGCCGATTATACTTCATCGTACAATTATGACTGCGGGCATTGTAGAGTCGATGATAGCCGAGCGCATCGCCACCACAGAAGCTGAGTTACCGGCGCATATCAAATTAGCGTTTTTACCCCGGCCCGGCATCGTACGTCTCCGTCTCAGTGCTACCGGTCCGAAACGAACAATTTTGGCAAAAGAAGTGGCTGTTTATGAAGCCCGCATCACTGCCGAGCTGGGTCATCACGTATATGGTTTTGATGATCAGTTGTTTGAAGCAGCTATAGGCGAAAAATTAAAAGTTGGCGGTCAACAATTGGCTTTAGCAGAATCCTGCACAGGGGGAAACATCGCTCAACTGCTGACCAGTATTTCAGGTGCAAGTGCTTATTTTCCAGGTGGGGTGGTGAGTTACAGCAATGAAGCGAAAATAAATATGTTGGGTGTGCGCGCTGAAACTTTGGCCGATCAAGGTGCTGTAAGTGAAGCAACCGTGCTCGAAATGGTGGCTGGTGTGCGTGAAAAATTTGCTGCAGCGTATGGCATTGCCGTTAGCGGTATCGCCGGTCCGGATGGCGGAACCCCCGAAAAACCCGTCGGAACAGTATGGATAGCGGTGCAGGGTCCAAGCGAAACCTGGGTGCGCCTGTATAATTTCGGTACCGACCGTGCCCTGAACATCGAAAGGGCTTCGATGCAGGCCTTATACCTTTTATGGAAAATGCTTGTCACAAATTGACCTTTCCTGCTTAAAACCCTACCTTTGTCGCTCTAATTAAAACGACCAAACGCATACGATATGGCACAAGTAGAGTTGTTGATGCCCAAAATGGGCGAAAGCATTACAGAAGCGACGATATTGAAGTGGCTCAAAAAAGAAGGCGACCCCATCAGCCTCGACGAAGCCGTGCTCGAAATCGCTACCGATAAGGTAGATTCTGAAGTGCCTTCCGCCGTAGCGGGCACCTTGGTCAGCATCAAATTCAAAGAAGGTGATGTGGTAGCAGTTGGCGGCCTATTGGCCATCATCGAAACCGAAGCCGGTGCTGCTGCAAGCCCATCGCCAGCCGTTGCTGCTCCCGCTGCTGCTGCTGCTCCTGCTGCGCCTGTTCCAGCTCCAGTAGCTGCTGCTATGCCACAGGAAACAGCGGTTTTGTCAGCAGCCATGACACAAACGGTCGCCGCTGGTCGTTTTTACAGTCCGTTGGTATTAAATATCGCTGCACAAGAGCGCATTGCCTTGCCTGGCACGGGTAACGAGGGTCGTGTGACGAAAAAAGACATTTTGGCCTATGTAGCCCAGCGAAAAGCCAGCGGCGCCCCTGCCGTTGCTGCTCCTAGCACTGCCGCTTCAGTTGCACCTGCGGAGGCCCCTGCTCCGGCAGCGGTAACACCAGCGGTGAGTGTAAGCGGCAATACAGAAATCATTGAAATGGACCGCATGCGTAAGATGATAGCCGAAAATATGTTGGCATCAAAACGTATTTCTGCCCACGTTACCTCTTTCGTTGAAGCCGATCTCACCAATGTGGTGAACTGGCGCGAGCGAATGAAAAAGGAGTTCGAAAAACGATACAATGAAAAACTGACCTTTACACCCATATTTATTGAGTGTATTGTTCGTGCCATCAAAGACTATCCGATGATTAATATTTCGGTAGATGGCAATAACCTTATTGTTAAAAAGGATATCAATATAGGTATGGCTGCAGCTTTGCCAAGTGGTAACCTCATTGTGCCGGTCATACACAATGCCGACCAATATAATTTGGCTGGTCTGGCCAAACGGGTCAACGATCTCGCCGACCGTGCCCGCAAAAACAAACTTAAACCCGACGAAATTCAGGGGGGTACTTATACCGTTTCGAACGTCGGTACATTCGGTAATGTATTCGGAACGCCTATCATTCCACAGCCTCAGGTAGCGATTTTAGCTGTTGGCGCCATTCGTAAAAAGCCAGCGGTTATCGAAACCCCCGAAGGTGACTTTATCGGCATCCGCCAAATGATGTTCCTTTCGCACAGCTACGACCACCGTGTGGTAGATGGTGCTTTGGGAGGCATGTTTGTCCGTCGTGTCGCCGATTATTTAGAACAGTGGGATGTAAACAGGGAACTGTAGTTCTCTAACAAAACCTGCTCCTGTGGATGCGAATGTATGCATGCGCTAATAAGAACGTTGTAAAACGGTCAACCTTTTTTCAGGAAGAAGCACCAGTAGAATCTTAGTGCTTTATAGTGATAAACAAACGAATGATGTTCAGCAGCACCTTCACCAAAGCGACCCCCGCGTAAGGTCATCTGAACACATTATTTCGGCTTATAAGCTGCCTCCTTAAACAATCGCTCATAGTCTGTCACCGCAAAAAGCTCGGGCATTGGGAGCGTTTTGTTCCTCTCCATAAAGGAAGCGATGATACGCGCACCGATGAAAGGACCGAGCCTAGCCGGTGACTCTTCGGGTAAACCATTGGTAAATGGGCCATCGTTCATGAAACGAGTAAGCTCGCCTAAATCGGAGGTAAAAAGGATGTCGCGGTTGAGCATATACGCCCAGATATTTCTTTCATTTTGGACTACCCAGTCCATTTGTGTGCTGCTATAACCGTATATCAAACTATCTGGTGTATTGGGTAGAATTTGTTCCAGGGCATACATCACCTTGCCTTGTTCCAGCATGCGGTGCAACAATTGGGTGGTATTACTTTGCACAGGCAACAAGTCTTCCAAAATGAGCTGCATAGCATCCGGCACAATATGTTCAGGCGAAAGTCGGCGCATGAGGTAAAGAGTCATAAAATCGACCATCGGGTAATACGTATAGTCAGGACCCATATACAAATCCAGCCCTACGAGGACGGCACTGTCGATTAATGCGATTTTGTATTTAAAACCACTTACTAGCGTGATGATATTATAAACTGGCGCGTTTGGGAAGGCTGCTTTATAAAAACGAAAGGCTGCGTCAAAGTTGGCATCGATGGCCTTGAAATCTGGGTAACGGGCCAATACATCGCGGTAAACGGTATCAATGTAGGGGTCTTGTAAAAAGGCGCTGAGGTTGCGGTAGAGGTCAGGGTCGTTGGCTCGGCTTACAGCCACCAATTGTTCTGCATAAAAGGGGAGGAAGTCGGAAAAAACTGCTTTAAAACTATCGGCAGCGGTGTTTAATTCCAGCCGGTTTTCCCACAAAGCCTGATCAAAACGTTGGGTGCGGAATTCAACTGTGATATCGGGCGGCGGAACGTTGCTAACGGTTTTGCGGCGTAGCATCAAATAAAATGAGCTAGCAACGATTAACACAGCCGCTGTTAGCAAGTACCATTTCCGTTTTCCCTTGTTTTTCACCATTATTGTAGCATGTATTGACGGTGTAAAGTTACACTTGATCCTACCTATTTGAATAGATACTGAACTTATGAAACGATTATTCGCGTTGCTCGGTCTAAGCTTGCTCGCATTTCAAAGCGTGGATGCTCAAACAGAATATGAACGTTTGCGTTTTGGACTACAGTTTTCACCCAATTTCAGTTGGGTTTCGCCGCAAAATCGTTTGTTAAACGCCGAGTCGGCGGGTTTTGGTTTCTCCTACGGATTAATGGCAGAATACAAGCTAACGGAAAACT
>Ga0209491_10011585_pt1 | contig 10363 bp, 3 predicted proteins | sample BON02_FD_187213 | JGI IMG/M metagenome (GOLD analysis project Ga0209491, IMG submission 187213) | Freshwater microbial communities from Lake Bonney liftoff mats and glacier meltwater in Antarctica - BON-02 (SPAdes) (version 2) | ecosystem: Environmental > Aquatic > Freshwater > Ice > Glacier...
ATATATATATATATATATATATACACACATACATACACACACACACATATATATAATATACATATATATATATATATAATATATATATACATACATAGTGTTACCTCGAGGTCGGGCCGCCCCTCGTCGCCGCCATGGTCGGTCAGATAATCGTGCCAGGCATGCAGCTCGGTCGGGTTGTCGGCGTAACACGTGATGCGCCGCTTCGGCGCCGTGAGGAATACTATTCTCACGCAGTCCAGGACGGCCGGCGGCAGGGCTTTGCGCAGCCGTGGAAGCCAGCTGCGCGAGTGGTCACGCCCGCTCACGGTGAAGCCGTGCAGCACGATCAGGCTCGCCAGGTGCGGCCTGCCGTTTTCCGGGCCGTGGTTGAGCGGCGGGAAAGGCGACGAGGCGTGGAAACCGTCTGGCAGAGCGTGCGAGTCGGCATTGGGCAAGTGCGGCCTGTGGTCCGTCGGGCCGTGGGTGGCGCGCGATCCGTCCACATTGTCCGCCGGTTCAGCGACCTGCGCGACGGATATTACCACGACGTTTGACATTTTGCGTCGGTAAAGCGTCTATTTTAGGCCGCGTGATGCGGGCCCGGGCTATTTTTAGTGGCCGACGTCGCTGCCGTCCAACCAACTACGTACACTTCCAAGATGGGTGCGGACAAGGCTGAGAAGAAGGCGAAGAAGGAGAAGAAGGTCGTTGAGGTGCGAGCCGCATGCGCGCCGCGAGGGCGGGGGGGGGGGGGGGGGGGGGCACGTTGCGGCGCGCGCCTGATTCGGGGTGGTTGAGCGCTGCTTGTGGCGCGCAGGCCGCTCGTGCTGCAGGGGAGGGCGCCGACCCTTGCGCGCGTCGACTGACCCTGCTCCGCGCGCCGTGCTTTCAGGCTGTTGAGGCTCCGAAGAAGGAGAAGAAAGAGAAGAAGGAGAAGAAGGAGAAGAAGGTTGAGCCCGTGGCGGCGCCGGTTGTGGACGAGGAAGCTGCCAAGAAGGCGGCCAAGAAGGCCAAGAAAGAGGCCAAGGCGGAGGGCGGGAAGGAGGCCACGGCGGAGGGTGGCGACAAGAAGGAGAAGAAGGAGAAGAAGGAGAAGAAGCGCCCGGCGGAGGAGGCGGCCGAGGCGCCGCCGGCGAAGAAGGGCCCGGCGGCCGTCGAGGCGCCGCCGACGCCCGCCGCCTCGTCCGACGGCGGCGACCGCGTCTTCATCGGCAACCTTCCGTTTTCGGTGACGGACGACCAGATCAAGGAGGTGTTTTCCTCCTGCGGCACCATCTCGGCCATCGACTGGCTCACGCACTCGGACACAGGCAAGTTCAAGGGCGCCGGTTTCTTGCAGTTCGACTCGGCCACCTCCGCCTCGGCCGCCACCGGGCTCTCGGGCAACGACCTCGACGGCCGGCCGATGAAGATTGAGATCGCCGCGCCGCGCAAGGCCGGCGGCGCCGCGACGCCGGGCACCAACGAGCCGGGCGAGCCTTCGGACGCAATCTTCCTGGGCAACCTCTCGTGGTCGATCGACGAGGAGTCGGTGCGCGCCGCCTTCAAGGACTGCGGCGTCGTGACGCGCGTCAAGTTCCTCGAGCGCGACGGCCAGTTCATGGGCAAGGCCTTCGTCGACTTTGACTCGATCGAGTCGGCGACCAAGGCGACCGCGCTCGACGGGACCGACATGATGGGCCGCCCCTGCCGCATCAACTTCTCCAAGCCGCGGGTGCAGAAGGATGCCTGGGGCGCGGACAAGCCGGCGCGCAACTACAAGCCGCAGAACCCGAAGCCCGACGACTGCGTCGAGCTCTTTGTGGGCAACCTGCCCTACTCGATCGACGACGCCAAGATCACCGACTTCTTCAAGTCGGCCGGCACCGTCGTGGGCACGCGCTGGTTGAACGACCGCGAGACGCAGGAGTTCAAGGGCGTGGGGTTCGTCACCTTCGAGACGACGGAGCAGCTGGACAAGGCGGTCGAGCTGGCGGGAGAGTACCTCGACGGACGCCAGGTCCGCATCGACTACGCCGGGCGCAAAAAGGAGGGCGCCTGGGGCGGTGATAAGTCCTGGTAGAGATGTCCTCTCGACTTCTCGCCGCCTTTGCGCTCTTTTTTGCGCCCCCGAGACCAGATCCTCGTCTTCAGCGGGCGGGTTCGCTTTTTGCAGGCGCGCCGGAGGGGCCCTCAGCCGGTGGGCGTGTGGGCTAGCAGCTAGCGCTACGCTGTACACCGTTTGGGTGTGGGCGGGGGCTCCTGCACGGTCGCTGTGCGCTGCGCGCTGAGATTACGAAGCGTGTCTGCAATCCATTACCCTACCAGACGTCGGGTTAACCCGAAGTAAACCCCTGGGTTAACCTCGGCGAACGTTTCATTCGGGCTACGGGCTAACCCTTTTGTCTCGATTATGCACATTTCGGTCTGCGTAAATCGGGCCCGTTTTTTTCGTCAGAGTTTATTTACGGGTTCTGGGCAGATGTGTGTCGTGTGATTTGTGATTTTTGTTTTACTACTATTTTAATACTATTTCATAAAAAAAAAAAAAAAAAAAAAAACGGCAACAACTCAAGATGAGTTGGTGCGATTTATAGTTATATAGTTATAGTAAAATAGCACAAAATCAATCAAGCTTTTGCTGCTATTATTATTTGTACAGACGCCGAGACGCCAACAAATTATATAAAAACATGAATTGTTGATCGATGAGCAGATCATTCTCAATAGCACAAAAGTAAAAAGTGATCAAGCTTTTGTTACTTGTACTTATTGTAAAAAGATCAACACAGGAACACAGGTCACACACACACACACGTACACACACACACACATGACTTATTCTTATATTGAGCATAACTTATTGTGATGAATGATGAATAGCGAATAGCGAATAGCGAATAGTGAATGAATAGCGAATAGCAGCAAAGTACAAAGTAACATGAATTTGTGAGATTTTCCCAAATAGCAACAATCCAACATGAGTTGTTACTATTTGCCAGATAGCACACAAACTCCTTTGCAAAACACCGTTCGCCTTCCCTGTTCGTGTGTGTTCGTATCCCCTTTGTATTATATATAAACCGTCTGTGAATACATGAACAGCTGCCTGTGAATTGAATGGCTATGCAGCGTAGCGTTTTCCTCGGCGCGGACCACCAAGCCAACAGCGAGAACGGCGGGCAGGTCGGACGACGACGACGACGATTCGTGCCGCCGACGATTGTGCCACCGTTTGCGATCTGAAATGGCGGGCCGGTCGTCCGACGACGGTTGGTCGGACGACGAGCGATCTGAAATGGACAGCCGCGCGCGATCTGAAATGGCGGGCCGGTCGGACGACGACGACGATACGTGCTACAGTCTGCGATCTGAAATGGCGGAACGGGCGGACGTCGACGAACGATCTGAGCTGGCCTCGATGCTCCCATCTAGCCACGCGCTGCCGAGCGCGTCTCAGGGGCGCTTTGGCGGCGGCCTGTTGCGCGGATTCCTGGACGCAGTCGAGCCTGCTGGGCCCGAGCTGGCCGGGCGAGAAGAGTCCGACGCACCCACCGCCGGGTGGAAGCCTTCGCCCGCCGACTGGCGTGCGCTGAACTTTGCCGCCTCGGTGCTGGAGACTGCCGAGCCCGTGTTCGGCGGGCCCCCGCACGTGAGCTGGTTCGGCCAGTATGGCTGCGTCTTACTGGCTGACATGCCTCACGTGGCCACCGTGCAGCTGCGCCTGCTCTGTCTCGATGGCTGGACTTTTTGGGAGCATTCTCACACTGGAGGCCGCACGCACACGTCCCAGCCGGCGCCAGACTCAGCTCGCCAGTTGCCCGTGGGCCAGATCGAGCTCGAAGAGTGCGACTCCTCGGGCCTCAGCGGTGCGTGCAGACCCGCGCCCGCGCGCACGCACTGGCCCGCCGCCCCGCTTCCGTACTGACCCCGTTGCGCGCATACTGATAGGCTACACTCTGTTTCTCGGCCGCGTGTCGGCGCTCTTGGAAAAGGCGCAGGAGCGAAAGGGCGAAAAGCGCAGCGCAGCGGGCAACAGGCAGGGCCACCAGAAGACGCCGGCGATGGTCGAGGCTATCGTGCAGGACGCGCTCGCCGGACGGGCGGACGGCGAGACGCCGGCGCGCGGTGGTTTCACCGACGTCGGGCTTCACACGGGCGGCCACGCGCGCAACACGTAGTGGCCGCTGGTGCGCGCGGTGATTCAGGTGGTGCTCGAGCAACATAGCCTGCACCAACTCTACCGGATGGCGATGGCACAGCTCGCGCTCTGGGCGACGGAGCGGCGCTGCCGCGGCCGCTGCGATGCGCCGTATGGGCCGCGCTGAGGCCGCTGCGGAGTTGGATTCCGTCGTTGAGATGCTCACGGCGGCAGCGCTCGAGGGCGCCGCGCTCGCCGACGACGAGACGCACGCGCGGCACGGCGAGGCGACGCGGCTCTGCCTGCAGCAGTTTGAGGCGCGCTGCGCTTTGGTGCGCTTGGAACTCGAGCGCACCGTGCGCGAGCGGGCAGTGGCCACCGTGCGCACGTACGAGCTGCCGCAGCTGGCATCGAGCGACGTGGACCGCCGGCTGCCGACCCTTACGCTCCCGCCGAGGAAGGTCCGGAATCCGGCGGCCGGCGGACTGGACGCCGCACGCCGTGACGCGTCGGCCAATCTCGGCGTGCTGGCGGCACCACTGGACGGCGACGCCGCTTGGGACCAAGTCTTGCAGTGGCTGGAAAACGCTGCTGGGCCCAATACCAAAACGAATGACGCGGCAACGATGCTGCTTCTCAGCAGCGTGGAACGCGTCTTCTACACCTGGGCCGAGAAGCTGCGCCAGGGGCTCACGATACCCCACCTCGACCACGTGGCGCTGAAGGAAGTGGTCTACCACTACCGCTCCGTGGCGTCGGCGTTTCGCAAGACGCCCGCTGCGCAGGCGCAGCTGACTTCGGAGTTGCGCAGCCGCGAGACGCTCCTCGCATGGATCAGCTTCTGCCTCGTCTACAAAGCTGCAGTTGCGGGGTGTGCAGAACTCGCAGGCTACGCGCCGGCGCTGGACCCCAGCGATTTGCGACACCTCGTCCTCTCCGATAAGTCGGCCGTTGACGCCGCGTTACGCGTGGCCGCCTACCTCCAGCAGATGCGTGCCACGGGCACGCCACCCGTATTCTCGCTTCGGGCGCGCGACGGGACCTTCGACTTTGGCTGGGACTACGCGCGACGACACTTGTCGTTAGAATGGGCTACAGAAAAGGCTAGCGCGGAGAGTCGCAAAGCGCGGCACTGGGATCAGGTGCAGAGCCAGAAAAAAGCTCTGTGCAAGCTGGATTCGGAGCTGGCTGCGCTTGGTCAGCAGTTGGCCATCGCTGAAGCGGAGCTTCAGCGACTCCCCAGAATCACCTACCACAGCACGGACGCGCAAGGCACGGCGTGGCGAGCTGCGGAATCGCGGGTGGTCAGCCTTCGACGCCAGGAGCAGAGCAAAGAGTACGAAATCTGTTCGATGGAGGTTCCCCCGTCGGCCATTCTACAGCCGCTGCCCAGAGAGGAAGCAGCAGGGCTTTCTATCTTCTTCTTCATTCGGATGCCCACACTTTTCCGTACCCTGACGTGCTTGTCCTTCTCGGCACAGCAGACGCTTCTTCCGCGCGAGGGCGTGGACGAGCACATCGAGCGTGCCGTCTACGTTACCAGCTGGCTCCAGTACTACAGCTCGACCAGCACCGCCCGAAAGTATACGCCGGCTAAAACGGACGTGCGGCTGGGCTCGCCCAAGTCCGTTCCGAAAGCCTCTCAGCTCCAGCCGCGCAGCGTGCGCGACTTCTCCAGCGAGGAGACCGGCGTGTGGTACCCAGACTCGCTCGTCCCTCGTTTGTATTGGGACGGCGGCGGCTATGAGCTCGACCGCCGCAGCGGCTCTGCCTCTGGCTGCTTTGACCCGTTTGCGCCGTTGCCGCCTGAGGCCGTCGTGTCCGAGTTCACGCAGCCGTTGGCCGTGAGGGACCGCGCCCTTGACTGGGCGGTGCAGCAGCACGGCGCGTGCGCGCATCCAATGCGCGGCAACACGACCGAGGCGCGGCTCGACACGCAGCCCAGCTGGCTGTCAAAGGTGGAGTTTCTCTCCTTCTGCGCCTTTCGCGCGTACCCCAACCAGCAGGCGCGAAAGCTCTGCGTCGCGCTCGCCGAGCGCAGCCTGCCGCTGCAAGAGGCGGCTGTGCGCACACTCCTGCAGTCGGCGATGTACCACCTAGGCGACCTTGACCCGAACGTGGCCGACGCCGAGGAGCCGCGGCTCTGGCGCACCGATCTCGCCTCGCACGGTGGCTGGGCCGCGCTGCGCTGCGAGCTTGCGAGCCTCGCGGACGAGCTGCGCAACAAGCCGCGCGAGTACGGCGCGCTGCACATCCTAGGCGAGCTCGCCGCGCACGCTTCGCAGTGGGATGAGGCGAGCCGCGCGGTGGCGCGCGCCTTTGCTGGCATCGTCCGCGCGTGGGCGGACGCTGAGCAGGAGGACCTCGCGCCGCAGGACGAGCGGCCGCTCAAGCGCGCGCGGCGCTGCCTCTTCTGCATGTACGGCATTTTCTGCCATGGCGCCGGGCCGCTGAGCGCGGGCGACGTGGCTGAGCTCTGCCAGCTCGTCGTGCTGGCCGACTACAACCGTCTCTTTGGAGACCCGACGCCAATGGACGCGCAAGTGCGCGCGCTCAGCTCCATCTCGCTCGGCGTGGTGGCGCGCCGGTTGCCAGAGTTGCTCGCCCAGGTGGATCGCGACACGCACGTTCTCACCGAGGCGGTGCGCTGCGTACTTCAGACGCAGACGCCGCCGCGGCTCGACTGGACGCGCGTCGTCCAAGCAGGCGCTCTGCAGACCTGCTGCTACGAGGCCGTCTACGGCGCGAAACTCCTCTTCAGCGTCAACCTACTCACGGGCGTGGCGCTTCTCGACGGCCTGCCGCCCAGCCGGCTGCCCGCCTCGATCCTCGAGATGCCTCTGTACAAGCGCGTCTTTGCCGACACCAACTTCGAGGTGACGCGCGACGGCTGCGGCGTGCTCACCACGCTGCGCCGCGTGGGCGGGTGCAAGTACACCTTCTACGTCGACGCCGCTGGCGAGCTCGAGGTGCGAGAGAGCCGTCCGGGCTTGTGCACGCTCGAGCTGCTGGATGGCCTTCCGGACAGCGAGGAGGGCTGCGCTGATGGCGAGCCCGACGGCGTGGGGTGCTGGGGCGCCGAGCTGCCGAGCAGGCTCAAGGAGATGCACTCGCACTGGTACAGCCGCGAGCTGGACATCGTCGTGCTCCGTCCGCGGCCCTTCTCCGAGCCCGAAATTGAGTTTGTCCTTTGGCCGGGCAGCGCCAGCGGTGGTGCCGGCGCTCCTGGCGCAATGGGCACGCCGGTGGTCTGCCAGCGGGTGCCGCGGCATCTGCAAATAGAGATGGAAGGACGGATTCTCGGGGGCGGCGAGGACGACGACGATGACGAGGAGGAGGAGCAGCAGGACGACGCGGAGCAGGACGAGGGCGAGGGAGAGACGGGAGGGGACAGCGATGACGAAGAAGACGAGTCTTCTTGGGCTCCCTTCGTCTGGCCCGCCGGCCAAGAGGTGGACCGGCTCGTGCTGCTGTCGCCATCGATCGTGCTGCGCGTCCTCTCCAAGTTTGAGACGGACGTCGAGTTCATCCACGGCTTCAACACGCGCAGGAAGACGCTGCTCTTCGAGCTGCCGCGCTACGGCTTGGGCTTCGAGCTTCGGGATGGCCGGCTGCACTCTGAGAACTTCGTCGGCTTCGCCCTCGCGCCGCGGCAGCAGCTGCAGCACACGCTCCACGGCTTCCAGCAGTACCTCCTCCTCGAGTCGGTGGCCCAGGACGCGCCCAGCCTGGTCATCGTCCCAGTCGGCGCCGTTGTTCCGACGGCCGATCTCGTCGAAGTGCAGGGTTCGTCCGCGTTTGACGCCCAGCGGCGCTACCACGCCTACGAGGTTCACCCGCGCTTCGGCTCGATCGAGGCCCGCCGTGGCCCGGCCGCCATCGAGGCGCGGCTGCAGCTGGCGGCGCTCTACGCCGCGACTGGCACGGCGCTGCCCGAGGCCGGCTTCAAAAAGACGGGCGGCGAGATTGCGCTGGAGCTGCTGAGCCACTCGTGGAAGGCGCACCCGCACACCGCCGCCGAGTTCCAGCAGCTAAGCTGTCTCGGCGGCTTCTCGCGCCTCACGCCAGCGCTATTGCTGCTTGCCAAGGAGCTCCACGTGAGCGCGACGGAGCTCGCCTTTCTTCACCCGTCCACCGACGCGCCTCGCCCGTTAGACTCGCAGCCCTGCCGAGCCGCGGCGGCAGAGTATATACTGCGCAAGCAGGCCTCGCGCAGCTGCTCGCGCGCCCTTCTGACCGCAGACGAGGAGGCGTGCGCCGTCGGCTTCACCGTGGTCGTGCGGCCCGAGCGCAGGGAGCTGCCTCACGCTGGCTCGTTGCACGTCTCGCGGGGCGATGAGGAGCGGGTGGAGTCGGAGCTGTCGGCTCTCGCCGAGGCGCTGAATGCGATGGTCGTCTCTTCGTCCGAAGGTGGCGCCGGGAAGGCCGCGGGGCGCTTCCCGCTCGACGCGACGCGATTCGGCGAGACCGAGCTCGGTAGGAGCATCCAGGCCGACTTGCAGCAGAGCTGGCTGGCGCACCGGTCGACACCAGTGCTGCACCTGGCCAGCGCGCCTGCTGCCCTCCAGCAGACGCTTGCCGAGCATCAGGACATCATTTGGGAATCGCGCTCGGAGCTCGAGGCGAAGGTGCTCTCCGATGTCGACCGCGTGCCGAGCGAGCACCACTGGCACGCGCCCGCCTTCAACATGCGCCGCGCGGCTAACCTCGAGCCGCGCGTCACCTTGCGCGACTTGGCCAGTGCCGCCTGCGCGCCGACGAGCCTGCGCGCCTTCAACCCGTTCCTCTCGGACGAGGCCCTGTCTGTGCTCCACGCCGGTATCCTGCTGTGGTTACGGCTCTGCGTGGCCGAGGACAAGCTTGAGCGGATGCTGGCGCACGCCGCAGCGGGCAACTCGCTTGAGCTCGAGCGCGAGGCGAGGCAGACGCGCCGCGCGTGGGACGTCCGCGCGCACCCGCACTGGCTCGTCTTTGAGGTGGAGCAGCGGCTGCAGATCCGGCGCGAGCAGCACACGATGGCGCGCTTCCTGCTCGACAACGAGTGGACCACATCACAACTCAACATGGGCGAGGGCAAGACGCGCGTCATCCTGCCGATGCTCGTGCTCGAGCTGGCGCGGCCGGGCAGCAAACAACTCGTCCGGCTCAACTTCCTGTCACAGCTCCTCAGCGAGGCCTACGACTTTCTGCACCGCAACCTCACCGCCAGCCTCGCCTGCCGTCGGCTGGTGCAGCTCCCGTTCCACCGTGACGCGCCGCTCTCCACGCTGAACGTGCGGCGGATGCTCGCCTTCCTCGAGCGGTGTCGCGCCGCGGGCGGCAGCGTGGTCGTCGCGCCTGAGCATCGCCTCTCTCTTCAATTGAAGTGGCACGAGGCGCGGCTGGCGGGCAACGACGCGCTCGTCGCCGAGCTCACCAGGCTCGACGCGCAGCTCCACTTCCACGACATCCTCGACGAGTGCGACGCGCTGCTCTCGCACCGCTACCAGCTCATCTACGCCATCGGAAGCGCGACGCCGCTGCCCGCCGGAACCATCCGCTGGGCCGCGGCGCAGGCGCTGCTCAAGGCGTTGAGCCGGCGCGACGGCCCCGTCTACGCGCTCCTGCGGCGCAAGAACGTCAGCCGGCGGCTCTCCCGGCTCGAGGCGCGGGGCGCCGGCAGCTTCGACGACGTCCGGCTGCTCCCCGGCGACGAGCTCGAGCGCCACACGCCCGACCTGCTCCGGGCCTTGGCGGGTGAGGTGGTTGATCGCTGCCCGCATCAGCTCCGCTGGCTTGCGGCGCACCGGCAGGGCCACGCTCGCGACGCCATCGTGCGCTTCGTCACCGACCCCGGCATGAGCCTCGACCAGTTCAGGGCGGAGACGGGCGGGCACGGCGACCTCGGCGGCGCGTTGCAGGAGGAGACCCTGCTCGCGCTGCGCGGGCTGCTCGCGTGCGGCCTGGCGTCGCACTGCCTCTGCCGCCGGCACCGCGTCGACTACGGCGTCGACGCGCGGCGCGGCCACAAGACGCGCGTAGCGGTGCCTTTCCGCAGGAGCGACACGCCGTCGGAGCGCGCGGAGTACGCGCAGCCCGACACGCTCCTCGTCTACACCCTGCTCGCCTACTACCACTCTGGAATCTCGGTCGACGAGGTCAAGGAGGCGCTGGCGGCGCTACACTCGCTCGGCCCGTCGGCCCAGCAGGCCGAGTACAGCCTCTGGTTCGACTCTGCGGCGCCGACGCTCTCGGCTCAGCAGCGCGCGCCGCTCGACAGCG
>Ga0209491_10011586_pt1 | contig 10363 bp, 8 predicted proteins | sample BON02_FD_187213 | JGI IMG/M metagenome (GOLD analysis project Ga0209491, IMG submission 187213) | Freshwater microbial communities from Lake Bonney liftoff mats and glacier meltwater in Antarctica - BON-02 (SPAdes) (version 2) | ecosystem: Environmental > Aquatic > Freshwater > Ice > Glacier...
CGGTCGCTGGGAAACGTCAGAGAGGGCAGCGCCCACGGTCGCCGACTGGGTACGCGCCAACGTGCTCGCGCGGGTGCCAAGTCGGATCGGCTTAGTCACGTTCGGCAGCGTCCAAATCGATTCCGAACAGCGTGTGCACAGCCCTTCTGTACTCGGCAAAGTCGCCGGTCCGAGCCAGTTCCTGCGCGCGAACCGACGGAATGTGCAGGATCGCGTTGGAGACCCGATTGAGCGACTTGGCTACTTCCTCCGCCGTGTCCGGGTCAACCCGGCGCTGAATACGTTCGATCTCTTCGGTGATGATGTCCATCACGTGCGAGCGCATCGCGACAATGGCGTGATCGGCGCTGCGACCGGACTCGAGTTCTTCCAAGGATCGGACAGAAGCCAGGACGATATCTTGCGCCTCGAGAATGGCCGACGAGTGCTCGCGGGGAGCAAACTCGCGAATGACATTCAAATCGATGAGGTCGATACTAGGCATTCCTCGGACGTCAGGTGCAACATCGGGTGACAGCGCGAGGTCCATGATCGGGAGAATTCGATCGCGGGCCATACCGGAGGCTTCGATGAGTGAGCGGTCGATCAAAGGGTGGGGGGCGCCGCTACAAGCGGCCACAACGCTGGCACTCCCGAGAAAGGCGGTGAGATTGTCCAGCTCCACGGACTTCACGTCGTGCGATTGCGAAAAGTGTGCGGCACGACCCGAGGAAGAGAAGACGCCAATGTCTGTGCAACCGCGGCGCGCAAGGGCAGCCACAACGACTCGAGCGTATGAGCCGGTGCCCAAGACCAGAGCCCGGTTACCCGCGACGTGTCCGTGGCGCTGCTCGACCAGGTCGAGCCCCACACTCACGATAGAGCGGCCAGCCACACCTAGACCGGTTGAACTTGTCACCGACTTTGACGTCGTGAGGGCGCGCTGCAGGAGGCGTTCTAGGGACGGCGTGGTGGTTCCCTCCCGCTGTGCGACTCCGAGGGCCTCCCGAACCTGGCCGGCGATCTCGTCCTCCCCAACGACCATGGACTCCAGTCCGGACGCGACGGAGAACAGGTGCTGCGCCACCGACGTGCCAACAATCACGTGCATCGAATCTGCGACAAAGTTTTTTTCCAGACCGGCTAGCTCTGCGATGGTGGCGGTCGTGGCCTCAACCGCGTCATGGAAGTGTTGAAGGTCAAGGTAGATTTCAAACCGGTTACACGTTGACAACACGATGGCGCCATCGATGCCGTGGCCCGAGCTCTTCAGACGTTGGGCAAGGCCCGGTCCGGAAGCGGCAATCTGATCAAGTTCGCGCAGGGTCACGTCTTGATGACTCGTCCCGACCAGCACCATGACCATAGTTATTAATCTTACGCGCTGCTCGAAACCCCGCATGCCTTAGATAGATTCACGATATGAACAGTGAATCTCCGCTGCCGATAACTCATCCGTTGGTTGACGGGAGAACCGCGGACTCCCCGGTTGTGCAGGCGTACCAAGGGATTCGGCCGGATCACCGACCCATCTGGATGATGCGGCAGGCGGGGCGATCCTTGCCCGAGTACCGCACTCTGCGGGCCGGCATTCCCATGCTCGAATCCTGCCTTCGCCCTGAACTGGTGACCGAGATCACCCTGCAACCGGTTCACCGACACCACGTCGATGCGGCGATCCTCTTCAGCGACATTGTCGTCCCCCTCAAACTTGCCGGTGTCGACGTCGACATCGTCGCCGGAGTGGGGCCGGTGATGGGTTCCGCAGTGCGCACCCGTGCCGACATTGAGCAACTGCAACCTCTGGAGGCCGGGGCGCTCGAACCAATCACCGCTGCCGTTGCCATGTTGACCGCAGAACTCGGCGCAACACCTCTTATCGGATTCGCCGGTGCTCCCTTTACCTTGGCGTCCTACTTGATCGAAGGTCGACCATCGCGCGATTACGTGCACACCAAGGCAATGATGCGCGATGATCCAGAGTCCTGGGCGGCTCTACTCACGTGGGCTGCCGGGGTCACCGGGACCTTTCTACGTGCACAAGCGATGGCGGGGGCCAGTGCCGTGCAGTTATTTGATTCTTGGGCTGGAGCTCTCACCCTCGAGGAGTATCAGGCTTTCGCTGCGCCCTACTCGACTTTGGTTATGGCGGCCGTTAGCGACCTCCCCGTTCCGCGCGTCCACTTCGGCACCCGAACACGAGATCTGCTCGTGGCCATGCGTGATGTCGGCGCGACCGTGATGGGCGTCGACCAGCAAACTCCCCTTGACGTGGCAAACGAGCTACTCGGCGGCCATACACCGTTGCAGGGAAACATCGATCCGGATCTACTTGCTGGCGACTGGGACGTCCTTGCCAACCACACCCGAGACGTTCTGCGCCGCGGCTTGGCCGCCCCGGCCCACGTGGTCAATCTGGGTCACGGTGTGCCCAAAGACACCGATCCCGACGTCTTGACCCGGCTGGTGGAACTGGTCCACGAAGAGGGATGAGCATGGCCCGAACGATCGTGGTGATCGGCGGTGGCGTCGCCGGGTTGGTGGCAGCGCGCCAATTAGCCCTTGATGGACACCGAGTCACGGTGCTCGAAGCTGGCGAGCGTTTCGGTGGTGCGGTGTGTGCTTCGACTCTGGTCGGTGTCGAAATCGATACTGGCGCGGAAGCCTACGCCGTTACTCGGCCAGAAACGCGCAGTCTTATCGATGAACTCGGTCTCACACATGATGTTGTCCAACCTCGCCGTTCCGATCCGCACTTGTTGCTAGCAGAGGGCCTGTACGCGATGCCGCACGCAATGCTCGGGGTGCCAACCGATCTATCGGCGCCGAGCCTTATCAACATTCTTGGTGAGAGCGAAGCAGCAAGTGCCCGCAGCCTTGATGCCCAAGACCTAGGACCGCTCGACCCGAGCGTGACACTGGGCTCCCTTGTCCGACTACGAATGGGTGACGCCGTCGCTGACCGCATTCTCACCCCGATCGTGGCTGGGGTACACGCCGCCAACCCGGATCTCGTTGAATGCGAGGCCGTGGTCCCCGGTCTGCTTCGGGCCATGGCCGAAACCGGGAGTCTGGCAGCAGGTGCTACCCGGCTGCGCTCAGCATCCCAAGTGCCGGGAGCCGCGATCGCTGGTCTGCGCGGGGGCATGACCACCCTGATCCGGGCCCTCGAGAAAGACGCGAATCGACTCGGGGTGATTCTTCGGGCGAATGCCCTGGTTCGCGGGGTGTCTCGCAATCCGACCGGGTGGTCCATCAAGGTCGACGACAACACGATCGATGCCGACGACCTGGTACTAGCGGTAGACGCCGTTACGGCAGCCCGACTACTCGAAATAGAACCAGACTCGAGTCAGGCGCTATCTAGGATCGCCGTGGGCGACGTCGCCGTCGTGGCCATGGTTCTCGCCGCCCCGGAACTCGATGAAGACCCCGTCGGTTCAGGCCTGCTGGTTGCCCCCGGGCACCCGAGTGTCGTGGCAAAGGCGCTCACCCATGCCACCGCAAAGTGGGCTTGGATTCGAGAGGCGTACGGACCAGGCCATCATCTGCTCAGGTTGTCCTACGGGCGCGACGGGAAGGTGCAGGAGGACATCCACGACCTTCCCGAAATCGCGCGGTCCGACGTGAGAACGATCTTTGCCCTCGAGAATCTGGACGTATTGGACCTGAGTATCACTCGTTGGGACCGCTCACTTGTCTTCCCGCGCAGCGGGCACCGCGACGCGGTCGCGAAGGTGCGAGCCGCGGTGGCTGCCGCACCGAACCTGGCCGTCATCGGCGCCGGAATCGGTGGCAACGGTTTGGCGGGGACCATCGCACTTGCGCGTGCTGTGCCCGAACAACTTGAGCGCTGAGCCAAGGTGAATGGTAAATTTTATGAGTGACCACTGAAAAGAATGAGCGGATAACCGCACGGACCATCAATGACACAATCCGTTACACCTGCTGGACCGTCTACCGGCGCACCGGTGTACTGCCCCCGCAAGATGCGCAGGCCGAATTGGAGTCCGTGATTGCCAATCTTGAGAATCTCGACGTCGTGATCCGAGGGTTCTACGACGTCAGCGCATTTCGAAGCGACGCTGACCTGATGGTGTGGATCCACGCCCCATCCGCCGAGTTGTTGCAGCAGGCGTTGCAGCAACTGCGCCGGTCAGGTTTAGGGATCGCCATGGAAGCGACTTGGTCGTCCATGGGCCTGCACCGGCCCGCCGAGTTCAACAAGGGTCACGTCCCGGCGTTCATGGCGGGTAAAGATCCGTTGGAGTGGGCAACGGTTTATCCATTCGTGCGCTCCTTCGAGTGGTACCTACTGCCCGATGAGGAACGACGGGCAATGCTGGTTGAGCACGGAATGATGGGTCGTGACTACGGCGGCATTTTGTCGAACACGGTTGCCGCCTTCGCCCTAGGCGACTACGAATGGATCCTCGCTTTGGAGTCCGACGATTTGCACGAGACCGTCGACATGATGCGGCAACTGCGCAGCTCAGAGGCACGTCGCCATGTGCGTGAAGAAATTCCCTTTTATACCGGACGCCGCATTGACGCAGCCGCCGTCGTCGCGTTGCTCACGTGAGCTACGACGCCATCCTGCTGGCCTCATTTGGCGGGCCAGAGGGTCCCGACGAAGTAATGCCTTTTCTCGAGCGGGTCACGGCCGGGCGTGGAGTCCCGCGTGACCGGCTTGAGGCGGTCTCGCATCACTACTTGGCTCTCGGAGGCGTGAGTCCAATCAACGCGCAGAATCGTGAGCTACTGCAACACCTTTCGGCCGAGATGGCCAAACGCGGGATCGACCTGCCCCTGTTCTGGGGTAACCGCAATTCCGCCCCGTTTTTCGTTGACACGCTTCGCGAGATTCACGCAGCGGGGCACAGCAGCGTCCTCACAATCGCTACGAGCGCGTACTCGTCGTACTCGGGGTGCCGGCAGTACCGGGAGAACATTGCGGCAGCGTTGGAGGAAGCCGGCCTCACAGATGATCTTCAGGTCGTTAAAGCACGGCCATATTTCGAGCGCTCCGGCTTCTCGGATCCATTCGTTGACGGTGTGGTCGATGCCCTCACCGGCGTCACCGACCCGGCGTCGGTCCGGGTCCTGTTCACAACCCACTCGATTCCAGCGGCAATGGCAGAGTCCGGGGGTCCCGACGAACTCCGCGAAGGCCTTCCCGGATTGTACGAGCGGCAACACATGGACGTTGCGCGTCGAGTGATGTCCGCCACCGAGTCGATTACCGGACTGAGTCCGATCGATTGGCGCTTGGTGTTCCAGTCCCGCAGTGGGCCACCGCACGTGCCTTGGCTGGAGCCCGACATTGGTGACGCGGTGCGTGAAGCATCGGCCGACGGCGTATCTGCGGTAATCGTGGTTCCCATCGGTTTCGTCAGCGATCACGTAGAGGTCATTTGGGACCTTGATCACGAGGCGAAGGAAATCGCCGAGGAAATCGGGATTGGTTTTTCGCGAGTGTCGACACCCGGTGTGGATGCCCGCTTTGTTGGGAGCCTCGTTGATGTGATGACCGACGCAATAGCAGGAAAACCAACGTCGTCTTTTCTCAGTCTGTGCTCGTCAACGTGTTGCCGCAATGCTAGAGCGGAACTTCCCATCGTAGCCGGCTGCTAAATCAAGGCTAGGCTCGCAACATTATGGACATTCCCGAGCGGCCGCGGCGACTGCGGCGAACACCGGCCATCCGTCGACTGGTACGCGAGACGCATCTTTTCGCCCCCGATCTGATTCTGCCCGTCTTCGTTCGCGAGGGTGCCACTGAGCCGATCCCCATCACTTCGATGCCCGGGGTCGTCCAACACACGCGCGACTCATTACGCCAAGCCGTCACCGAGGCTGCGGAAGCCGGGGTCGGCGCCATCATGCTTTTCGGAGTGCCGAAAGAACGTGATGCCTGCGGAGACGCAGCGATCGCGCCGGACAGCATTCTCGCTCAGGCCGTGAGGTGGGTGAAAGAGGCAACGGGAGACGACCTGCCGGTGATCGCCGATCTGTGTCTGGACGAGTTCACCTCGCACGGTCACTGCGGAGTGCTCGACGACCAGGGTGGAGTCGATAACGACGCGACGCTCGCCGTATATCAACAGATGAGTCTGGTTCTCGCAGATGCCGGTTCAGACATTCTTGGTTTGAGCGGCATGATGGACGGCCAAGTCAGCGCCGTGCGGATCGCCCTTGACGCCGCCGGTCAAACGGACACCGCTCTACTCGCCTACGCCGCAAAATACGCCTCGGCAATGTATGGACCATTCCGCGAGGCCGTCGAAAGCCAACTACAGGGGGATCGCCGCAGTTATCAACAGGATCCAGGTAACGCGGTTGAGGCTCTGCGCGAAGTGCGGCTCGACGTGGCCGAGGGCGCCGACATTGTCATGGTGAAGCCGGCACTCACCTACCTCGACATCATCGCGCGCGTCAGCGACGAAGTCGACGTCCCCGTAGCCGCATACGTCGTATCGGGCGAGTTTTCGATGGTCGAGGCCGCTGCGTCCGCGGGAATGATCGACCGTGAACGGGCCATTCATGAGATTCTTACCAGCGTGAAGCGTGCGGGAGCAGGCATGATCGCGACCTACTGGGCGACCGAGGTGGCCCGCACCCTCCGCTAGCCCTACCTGCGTCAACAGATCAACGAAATAACAACAACTGGAGGAACCATGGCACCGAGCTCCGAGGAGTGGTTCGCCCGCGCGCAGCACGTTATACCGGGCGGGGTGAGCTCGCCGGTACGGGCCTTTCGCTCCGTGGGCGGTACGCCCCGTTACGTCGCGCACGCTCTTGGGTCACGCATTACCGACACAGACGGTCGAGAATACGTTGACCTAGTTGGTGGTTGGGGACCCATGATTCTTGGGCACGCCCATCCAGAAGTCGTTGCGCAAGTGGGCGCCGCTGTCGCCAGATCCGCTTCCGTCGGCGCGCCCTGCCCACCCGAAGTAGAACTGGCCGAAGAAATCGTTGCTCGTGTGGCTCCGGTGGAAAGGGTACGGTTCACAAATTCCGGCACCGAGGCGGTCATGACCGCGATCCGCATCGCACGCGCTAAGACCGGTCGCGACGTTGTCGTGAAGTTCGCCGGCTGCTACCACGGCCACTCCGACTCGCTCTTGGTCGCCGCCGGCTCCGGCGTTGCCACACTCGGTCTGCCCGACTCTCCGGGCGTGACCCCGGGCACAGCTCAAGACACCGTGGTTCTGCCCTATGGGGACGTGACCGAACTGGAGACCCTATTTTCCCTCCGGGGCAGCGAGATCGCCTGCGTCATCACCGAAGCCGTTCCGGCCAATATGGGGGTGGTGCCTCCGCCCGCCGGCTTCAACGCCCGGCTGTCTGCCATCACCCGCGAGCACGGTTCCTTGCTCATCTTCGACGAAGTCATGACCGGCTTTCGCATGTCAGCGGACGGCTGGTGGGGGATCGAAGGCAAGCTGCAGGATTGGCAACCGGACCTGTTCACCTATGGGAAGGTGATCGGTGGAGGCATGCCCCTGGCGGCCGTTGCCGGCCCGGCCGAGTTCATGGATCTACTCGCTCCCGTCGGTCCGGTTTACCAGGCCGGAACTTTGAGCGGCAATCCCGCTTCAACAACTGCCGGGCTCGCAACTCTTCGCCTATGCACGCCACAGGTGTACGCGCACCTCGATGCAACCGCCGCAGCGGTCCGCGACATCATTATTGAAGCCCTCAATCGGCATGGCGTCGTTCATCAGGCACCACAGGCCGGCAACCTCTTCAGCTTTCATTTCACTTCGACTCCGCTGAGCAATTACGAGGATGCACGAAGTCAAAACACGGCCGCATTCGCCACGTTCTTCCACTCCATGCTGGACGCGGGAGTGTGGCTACCGCCATCGGCCTTCGAGGCATGGTTCGTCTCCGCCGCTCATACCGACGATGATCTTGCAGTGATCGCGACCGCCGCCGATGTCGCTGCAGCCGCGGTGGCGAAGGTCTGACGCCTGATAACGGAAACAACTCACTCGCTCACACCGCGTCACCCCAGCCGGCCCAATCAACGTTGAGATCGTGGACTATCACTAATCTGGACGGGAAAGACGATGACAAATAAGTCCAAGCACGAGCCCATTCATCCGGGCGAGGTTTTTGGCGACCGAGTTTCTTGAGCCATTGGAACTCTCGCAGAGCGCTCTCGCGCGGGCCATCGGCGTGCCGACACGGCTGCGCGGTTCGCAAAAGCCTTCGGCATGAGCGCGCAGTTCTGGCTCAACCTCCAGAACCGCTACGACCTCGAAAAACTGGCGGTCGTTATGGGCGCGATACGTACGACAGCATCGAGACCCTGCAACACGTCGTTGCCTAACTAGGCCGACCTTCGTATTCGACTACCAACTCTTAGTCCTTTAGCGACCTGAAGGGTAGGCGTAAAAGTGGCTCTTCAGAGTCAACCTGACCGCGCGAATACCCAATCGCAACTGGCCCGATTGGGACACAGAGAAAACAACGTGCATTCAATACAAAAATGTCCGGATAAAATGCAACATTCCTGCGTTCCTCACTCAAATTCAGACACGTGGCCGCATGACCCAGCCGACCCAGACTCCCAAAGGTGAGGTCCGGGACGCAACGCACGGATGAGTTGGATATAAAACCGTTAAAACCGCGGATTTTCGTCTGACTTTCCCAGAAACTGGGAAAGACAGGGTAGCAAGAAAGTAGGCCGGTGCCAGGGTTGAAAAAAGTGGGTCGCCCCGGGCTCGAACCGGGAACCTACGGATTAAAAGTCCGCAGCTCTACCATTGAGCTAGCGACCCTGGGGACACGAAGATAAGTCTGAAAAAAACCTGTCTTAATGCGGGAGTCCTACTCTAGAGGAAACCCTTTCGGCTTTTTCGAAGTGGTCAGAGGTTGAATTACACCTCTATCTAACACATCTTCCGGGTGTGAACATGACTCTTAAACCCAAAGGTATTCCTGCAGGGTTTTAGGTGCATATTTGTTGCCGCTAACCCGTGGCTAAATGATGGGCTTGGCCCGTTGACGTCTTCGGGCAAGTGACGGATTCGTCGTTTCAGGGCGGTGTGACGGCTCTCAGTGTCATTACGAGTCGCATACAGCGTTTTGAAATCTTCACTGGAAGGTGCAAACGTTCGGGCGTATTCACCCTACGAGAATTCAATACCACCTGAAGGTCCTCCTGCATGAAACATTGGGATCCGTTCTGAAGTGACGGTTTTCCCTGCGCATTCAATGTGGGCGGACAGATATTCCCTAGCCGGTTCGAATTCAAGGGATGAGCACTCGCTGAGGACGGTCCTCGCAGGGGCGACCCTGCGTGGTCGGGGCCACCACAAGTCACAGACGCAGAAGTCAGCCCCCTCTCATTGGAGGGTCAGGAGCCAGCCGGGCTCGGGTTTGTGTCGCCAGATGCGCATTTGCGTTAGTGCCCATGATGCCGCCCCCGCTGACCAAGGCCCCAACTGCGGCAATGGCAACTATGGGATTCCAATTGATCCCGGCCTCGGTCAATAACCAAGCGAACCACAGTCGGTCCATGGTTTGGTCCGTATCTTGACTAGACCGCTACACCGACATATCGAGCAGGGCCAAAGCCGACCAACCCCAGTGGAACGCCTGCCTGGTAGACCTGCACCCAGGCGATACCTTGATTATCTGCAATATCGACTGCAGAACACGATCACCCTACGGTCCCTTTTGGCTTTGACTTGACTGCACCCGGAAAGGCAACTGCTCGCCGGCGCCCGCCCAACTCGCGCATACCACGCGTAGCGCATCGGCAGGGTTGACCCGCACACGGCCTTGATGCGCGAGAGCAACGTTCCAGGCATCTTCGTCCGGTGCGTCACGGAACATCCACGCGCCCGGGATTGCTCCATTTCCGTATCGGCGGTAGACGTCAGCTGCCTGGGCGTCGATTAGACCGAGCAGCGCTAGCGCCCACAAGTCGTAGAGATCGCGCGATGCCCGGCGATCCATCCACGCCAGCGTCTTGGCGGCGGCGAACGCCGACGGAGTAAAAACCCGCAGCTTCGCTGGGCGTGCATCCGCATAGCGCTGCAACAACTGTTGCTTGTGGGTTGGCCACGATGGCAGATCGATCTGCTTCATCATCTGGATACGGATGACCACTCCGTAATCTGTACGCAGCACCGCAGACTTAGCGCCAGTTGTTGCTGACAGGCGCGGTTCCCAGGCAACTTTGCCGTGCGTGCGGGCCAGTGCCTTCTCGATCGTATTCTCGATGTCCTCAGCGGTTGATCGACGAGCCCTCTGCGCTATGAGGTCGATGTCCTCGCTCAAGCGAAGTCTCGGCAGCAGCGTACGAGATAGCGCGGTGCCGCCGTAGAAGGTGAACTCGTCGGCAAGGCCTGGTGCGGACAGCGCG
>Ga0209491_10011589_pt1 | contig 10358 bp, 7 predicted proteins | sample BON02_FD_187213 | JGI IMG/M metagenome (GOLD analysis project Ga0209491, IMG submission 187213) | Freshwater microbial communities from Lake Bonney liftoff mats and glacier meltwater in Antarctica - BON-02 (SPAdes) (version 2) | ecosystem: Environmental > Aquatic > Freshwater > Ice > Glacier...
GCCGCCAGGGCAAAAGCCCCTGGTTGTCAACGGAGTAGTTGTGGGTCCGTTCGAAGAGGAAGAGGAGGGGACCGGTGTAACCAGCGACGTAGTTAAGGTGCCACGGAGGGTGAGGATCTGGCTACCCCCGGTCCCCTGCCTTAAGGAATGACCCTGGGACCGTAACGATTCCCCAATATCGGTTTAATAAAAACAAAGCAACACACACGGGTGCCGGGTCACCCAAACATCAATATCCGAACTTCACAAGCATATGTGTCGCAATTGTCACCAATTAGGCACACGGTGCAAGGCTCTGGTGTGCACCTATATCGCTTGCTCATGATCGCAGGAATTATGCGAGCATCTTCACGCCCATGAAGATGCGATGAAAACTTCTGCAACGGAAGCTTCTGCGGTGCAAGCTTCTGACGTCTTGCCTGATGATTGTTTTCGTGCACCCCGCCCAGCAGCGGAGCTCTCAATCGAGCTGTTTCGCTATAGGCAGATATACGTATAGATATACACTATCTTTATATGCATACGCTGTTGCAAACGGTGCTGCTGTGCTCTGTGCCGTCAAGTTCATGGTTCATTTAAGAGGGAGACTGAGCGGGGGAGGCAGTGCAGCATGTCCAAAAATGGACGAGAGGAGAGTGAGACGCGAGAGTAGAGAACAAAAACACACACAACACACAAATCAATCTCAATAAACAAATGCTCGGTGAACCGGCACGGTGAGTCTTGTCTTCCTTCCCCCAAACTTGTTCGCGCAGGGATCATGCGTGACACAGCGATGGCTGCAGAAAGATATCTGGCTTCCCAGCATTGTGCAGAAGAGGCAGGAGACTACGATGCGGCACTCAAGGCAAGCATGTTGCGTGGGCAAGCGTTATGCAACCCCAGTACTTGGGCAGAGTGTGCTATAACTTTCGCAGACTGTATTAGTGCTGCGCACAGGCTTGGTGACCAAAAGTCTATGGGTCAGGTATGTGAACGTTTGGGGCACATGTATCTCGAATATTACTGCGTCAAAACAGGTGGAAGGACAATTTGTGACGAACGGGGATTGGGTAACAGCTTGAGCACAGATAGCGTGGATGGGGTGCTGGAAATCAAAGCTATGTTGCGCTTGGCCCAATATTGGTCAGTCGCGGCTTTCCGTCTACAAAATCACGATTCAAGCGTGACCCTGGATCTGGCAAGGCAGGAATTCCTACTAGGTGAAGATGAGGATAGCGCCATTTTAATGCTGCAACTTGCTTGAAGCACTGCGTGTCTCGTGGTCGATATGCTAACAAAAATTTGCATGTCTGCAATTTTTGCTCACAAGCACGGGGGGAAGACGCTCCAATACAGACGTGTATGGGTTGTCATGTGGCACGCTACTGCTTGCGTGAGCACCAGAAGTTGGCACACAAAAATGAAACTGGAAGTTCGCGAGGACACATTTTTCCCCACAAGATTGTATGTCCGCTGTGGAAACGCTGGCGCAGCGTTGAAAGGGGAGAGGAATCTGCAGAGGACAGCAGGCAAGATTTCCTCGAATTCCTTGCCAAAATCAATACCCTTACATATGATGGTAAGACGCGAGAAGTAGGGGGAGGGGGTGGAGGTGGGCAAAGTGCCCCCCTGATGATTATGCCAAACGCTCAGAACTTGCCTGTGCCCCTTCTACTGACATCATCTGTAGGCGAGAGAGTGAAAGGCACGGCCTTAACGGTCCTCATTTTGTTCGTGGGTATATTGGTTGTTTTATCTGTTGCAAGGTTGCGAGGGTCTGGGTGAGAGTTGGGCCGATTTAGCCGCCATGTACCAATTTCGAGATCAAAATGTTGACTTGGCGCCATCATGTCTGCAAACCCCAAGGATCCTTTCGTTATCGCACCACACGCATACTTATGGATTGTATAAATAAATAAGTTTTTAGCGACAACTTGAGTCAATTTCGGGACTGTGAACTGGAGTGAGAACAAGTGAGATACTCCACTTGACTTGAGTCTCATTAAGAGCTATTGTCACGCTGTGATATAGTTGATTTCAAGCGCGCGGCAGCGAGGCACGGTGGCACCGCTCCGAAGCTGCCTCGCACCATCCAGGTAAGTCCCAACCTAGGAGTGAAAAAATAAGCCTACATGAGGGGGGTGTTTCTACCTACACAAAGTGTTCATCTACTCTATACAGGCAAGTTTATCTGCTTACATTTTTGCCCCGCCCTACACCATGGCGCCGAACTAAGTGCTAGACTTGAATTTAAAACCGATTGACACATGGTTCTGGCTGGGATATTTACCTGTTCCAGGAGGCAGGGGCACGATTCAAGTGGCGGGGCGTGGCGCAAAGAAGGGTGAGAAAGGACTTTTTTTTCCCCATTGTGCTTTTTTCATTTGAATGGACAGATTTAATTGGAAGTAGGGATATTGATTAAAAGATGAAAGTGGAGGGTTTCTTTTTTTTGGGTTGCCCAAGGCCAGGCGGGGGTCAATCAAAGTTAAGGTCAAGGATGGGGAAGGGGAGGCGGAGGTGTCACAGGACAACCTGTGATGAGGGGTGAATAGGCCAGCTCACAACAGTTACATCAACAGAAATCACAAAAAATGTCACGATTGACGCAGGAACAGCAGGTGTTGTAAGTGCCATAGGAAAATAGACGGCGAGCGCGTCGTTTTTTCGGTTTTTGATAAGATTATGTGGAAATGAAGTTGAAACCTCGACAGGAAGGTTGGTGTTGGTAGTTGTCACTTCCTGAAAATCAGAGAAGTCGGGCCCCAACTCATGTTAAGAGGTTGAGGAGCGCGCACATCGTGAAATAGGCGTTGTCGGAGCCAGCGCCTCAGAGGAGGGTCATAAAGTGGGCTTTGATCCGGTACATTGAACAAAAAAAAATCAATACTACAGTCAGATTATCACGCGAAGTCAGAGGTCTATACAATCTCCCAAAAAAACAAGCAGCGTTTTGTAAGCGAGAACGCACAAATTTGAACTAACAGTGCAGTCCGAAGCGATAAAGCAGGCACTAAATTTGTGAACGAAAATGGATTTTCCGATCTCATAGACACATTCAATGATTGCGGTCCGTCATTCAAAATTAACCCACATCTTTTTGAAGTCAAGGATACAGGCATATCCATTGCTGTAACCCCAAATTCAGCCTAGCAAGGTCTTTGGGCGGTGAGATTCCAAAAGAGTGCGATTGGAGAAAGTGTGCGAAATCGTAAATGTCGTTCGCAAGCAAGTCCCCAGAAGTTGGAACCGTGTATATATGTTTAAGAGTAGAGTTTTTATTGAAAACTGACAGTGGGTATCCAAAGGATGAGGTGGATATTTAATTCACCCTGGCAACTCTGGGGATTCCCTTCGCCTTTACACTCATTGCTCATCTCCACCAGTCTCCGCCCTCGCCCGTTTCTTTCTTTCTTTATTGTCTCGTTCTTTCTTGCGTGGCGACCTCAATCACTGGACTAAGCGGTTGGTGAGCACCCGACTAATCACGTAGGACCCAAAAAACTGTCCCGGACCGTTGCCGACCTATCTTTCTTATTTTTGTTCTTCTTTATTATAACTGCCACACCGCTAACCAGTGGGGAAAACAAACGTACTCTGGGCCGACCCAAGGTTTAATTCATTAATTAATTAATGAAAGAATTGATTTGTTTAAACAATTCATCTATGAATGTATCAATTCAAGAAAAAGATTCTAGGCTGTGATTTGTGAACAATGAATTACATACTATATCAATAGGACAGACTACCCATCACAATTCAGTCCCAAAAATTGGCCTGCGGCGCATTTTGGTTCATAAAAATCTGGCCTGCGCGGCGAATTTTTTCATAAAAAATCTGCTATTTAAACTTTGTGTGATGCATTTGATTTCAAATTTCTTATTTTGTCTACCAATTTATTGGTGGCGAAAATGATTCAAATTCCAATACTTAGTGATCGCAACGACACAATTTGTACCAAACAGTCATGTAGAAAGTGCCAAATAGCGAACCCTTTGTCGAATGAAACCTCTTGAGGTACAAATCGCACAACACCAATTCGATTCCAAAACAGTGTATGAGAAACAACGTACGTCAACACACGTAGCATAACTATCACAATTACTGGACTTGTCTCCATTCTTCTGCGTTTCCACGCCGTTTCTTTGCGCCTCCTCCTAAACCTCTAGCACAGTAATTATCCTGAGCCGAAGGTCCTCCTTTTTTTGCAAGAGTCGCAGTAGAGTCGAAGACTGCCTGGTGCGCATGCATCCTGATTTATGAATGCAAAGAATCGTACTCGTCGGCTCGGATTTTTTCAGAAACTGTCCAAGAGAAGTGCTTCTGTATAATCTGAGTCATGACTCGACGTGACCGTGACAGTGGAGAAAATTTGAACAAAACAGAGTCCCCCTTGAAGGTATGTATGTGTGGGGTGTCAACTCAACAGTTACCAAGCACTCAGACTACTTTGTTTGAAAGGACACGTCAGAGCGTGTGGCTCGACACTGTGACGATACCATTGACAAGAAGCGAGTGAATTCTTGTGTGCTAAAACACCTCTTTTTGAGGGAGTTGAACAACCAAAAGATTACCAAGAAAACCCGGAATTGCTCTCTCCGACGCGCTGCTAATGTCAAGTTTTTAAAATTTCGCAGCTGGTTCCGCACAAACAAACCCCGAATTTTTGAAACCTGCGGTTTTAAGGTGGGGTTGGGTATTTTCGATTTTTTGCGCGATTAGTCGTCGACTAATCTCGAAGACTCGATTTCCTCACCCAATATCAGTTGCGGTCACGATCTACGGAACGCGCTTTGACCTGCGGTACAGTAAATGCAGAGCGCTAGAAAATAAATTTTCCATGCGAATTTGCTATATGTTCTGAATATCAAAATGTAGAGGAGACTGGGAGAGACTGGGATCTAGGTCTGTGCACAACTTCGGGACTTGCGTTTAAAGAAGCGCAGCGCAATGGCTAAATCCCGGAAGTTGCCACTGCGTTGCGGTTCTCCAAACGCAAGTCCCAAAATTGTGCACAGACGTGAATCTCAGTCTCCTCTACATTTTAGTAAGAACATGTAGCAAATTCGCCCGCAAAATTAATTTCTTATAGCCTCGCTCACGACGTCCGCGCCATTGCGCAGCGCTCTTGCGGATCGTTCGGATTTTCATGTCTTGCTGATCACACGGCTGCGTAAAGCTGACAAAAAAAATTGGCGAGATAGATCGCAGTCGATTTGCCGAACTCAGTGACCTGCGGGAATCGAAATGAGACACTGAAATATCCTGGGAGATTCCACGGAGATACTGAAAGGTATTTTCGAAAAATAGGAAAAAAAATCGAAAAGAATCGTTTTCGCAAAATTCGATCGATAATCAGTCGTCACTGTAAATAACACAAGTTCGCAATAATTGTCAAAAAAAATCAAAGTGGACTACATTGGTACAAGAGTGGTACTAATGCCTGCGTTGTAATACAAAGGTTTTGGGATCGAATACCAGGGACGCTGTAATACGTCGAGACATTTTTGCATGCACGGTCATGTTTTTTTTGGACAAAACATGACATTTGCATGACCCAAAAAAATATGTGGTTCATGTAAAATGTGAGTACATTCGAACATGTTTCCACTGGCAATGGATCCTGTCAAGCTATTCATAATATGTATGATATTTGATAGATTTGTACAATCATTGAGTCCATAGTGAGTCATGGTTCTAGCGTAAGTACGTTTTTCTTGGTCATCACAATCGTGACTGACGTTTTGCTTGGTCATCACAATCGTGATTGAGGGGTCGGAAGAATGCTGAATACGACTTTCAAATAGTCTGAGACTTGGTTTGAAATCGTAGATTCAATTCTTGAGAGAGTCCAGCATGCACAGTATAGTTTATTGTATATAAACACCGGTGGCTCAATCCGGGCTACGAGTTTGATGACTCGCACACCCTCTGAAATCCTTGACTATCCTTCGGGACGGAAGGGAGGCAGGTTGGTGGACGATTTGAGATTAGCTCATGTACTGAGGACCAGTATGTTCTTTAAGATTCTCTCACATCCTCTCAACCCGCGCACTCCCCTCTGCCTTCAGACATAGCAGTGCTCCTCCCCACACAAGCACTTCTGCTTCCAAGGGGTTCCAGGGGGAACACTCTGTTGTCTACATTGAAAGCAGAGGCGGGAAGCTCGAATGAGAGAGAATGGGGGGGTTTTGGTTAAAGACATTTGAAGTCTTACACCACATGGATACACCACAGAAATGTGATCAATATATGTGCATGTTGGTATTTATGTAGATATATGTATACATATATATATATATATATACATATATATGAAAATATATATATATAAGTGCATAAACATCGTAAAATATCAAACCTCCTCCTCAATCCGGCCTACACGAGCACACCTCCTGAAATCACTCGGAGTCAATTCACGACTACCCTCTCTTCTATGTGGCATGGAAACCCTGTACTGTGTGATGTGATGAGGTAGTTTTTAAGGGACATATTTAATGATTGTGTGTGACATTAATATGTTTATTAAAGATTAAGCGACATATAAATGAGACATGAGATATTTAGATATGTCCTTTAAAAATTAAAGGACATATATAAGTACTTAAAGAACATATGTATGTTGTTGAATTTTTAGTATGTATTTATATGTCGTATAAAAAATATATATGTGTGTATATGTCGTTTAAAATAAAACGACATATGTATACCAGCGGAATTTCCCGATGAGCATTATCTGTACGTTGGAAGATTTACTTTGACTGAGCAGATCTGCATACAAAAATATCTCATGGCCTTGTGCACTGAAGTCATGAAAGCACAATAAACTGAGCAATCAGGCATAAGCAGAACATTTTTTTTCGAGCACATAGAGCTTCCAGCAAAGCTACTAGACTATTTCTTACGAAGTGATAACAGCAACATCAATCAATCAGAGCCACAAATGAGAATACACCCACGGCATTGTGACATGATAAGATGCAAATGCAATGCCACCCATAATTCTCGAATAATAGCTCTAGCTGAGAAAATAACCAAGACCAGGTGATCGAAACAGGAACTGCACCGCACGAGACTGTGGGATGCATTAAACAAAATTAGCAGCAAAAAAATCTGATGGAGCAGCTGTCAAACGGCTTTCGAGTCACACCACAGAAATCACTCTGGTAGTCAGAGCGAGAGCTCCAGTGACAAGTGAAATAACTCAGAAATACTTGCGCACTTTAAATGTAGCCAGCACAATTTGAGGGATGCAATGAGGGTTCGGGGCATGTGAATTGACTACACGAGCAAGAAAAGTGAAAGCGTGAGCAATGCTCTGAATACGTGAGCAGCAACCTGCACCGAACCGTGACAGTCATCATATGCACAATTACTCGAGTTGGCATTAAGCATTACATTGCAAGATATTGAGAATGGATCAGGCACCAGCCCATTGCTTGCATGTATTGCTTGTGTTCGTGAATCCGCAATGGATTCTTCACTGGCAATTGCACACACGCATTTTCTCGCACATTCCTTCATGCCAACGAAAGCCACACCCAGGCATATCAACCGTGAAATGATAGCCGTTCAAGTGAGGACAATTTTCAAAGCGAACAGTGGCCAGCACAAGAGTCATTTAAGGTCACTGTTGCATAAAAGGATGCATGGTATCACCACAGAATCTGAGTTTTCACCAAAATGGTGGGTGGAATTTACATTTTTACCCTTCATATGGTTGAGAATGCCATTTTCACCCACTGTGGGTGAAAGTGCATTTTAATTTTGCTCATGGTGTAATTATTTCACCTCACCCGCTTTTTGGGTGGAAAAAGTTTGGTGAAAAAAGGTGTGTGAAAACTGGTGAGTGAACTTGAAAATGCGTGGTTGGAAAAAGGAGGGTGAAAATGAATGGGTGAATTCGAGGGGGTAATTTGTTTCGATAAAATGAGTATACTTTGCCCACGTATTATAAGCAGAAATGTTGCCATACTGTATAGATTTAAGTGCTTTTATTAAACAACTCCTAGAATGTCTCTCTTGCGATGGTTGTTTTACCCCTCCCCCCTCGAGCTCATCTGCAACAGTTTTTAACACATTTGTGTACGTGTGCATGTGTGTGTGTGTAAGAGAGACAGTGTGTGTGTGAAACTCAGCAGAAATCTGTGTCGCAATCAGGAAATTGACGAAAACTGGCGGTCTGGTAGGAGCAGCGTGCGGCGACTTTGGTTGTTATTGTGTTTTTGATGCGCGTTGTCCATTGACGCTCCTAGCCGCCGCGCGCCCATTTCTCATGATGATCACGTGTGTGTGCGTGTGTGGCTGCCCGTATCTCTCTGCACTCTAGCTACTACGCATGCTGGTGAGCACTGCAACTGGTGCCGTGCTGTGCGGCTGTAGGTGTGTTTGTCTTGTTCGCAGGGACATGAAGGTTCCTGTGAGAAAGAAAGAGAAAGAGAACGAGAGAGAGAGGTAGAGTAAGTTTGTGAGAAAGAGAGAAGTCATGAGCGCAGCAGCCGCATGCAGAGCTGCTGCATTTCGTGGGCGGAACTGCTGCATTCCGTAAGCAGCAGCTCAGTGAGAATCGAATCTCAAAGTCAGAACCTTGAAGCAATTGCCATGGAGATGAGCATCTTTGCCAAAGAAATGGCTGTCGGCGTGGAAATTTTATGGCAAAGGTACTCCATTATCACTGACCCAGTTGAAAGATCAATATTCTGTTGGGCAGGATAATGGGTAGAAGTCCTCTCCATTACGGTTATCCATCATAATTGCAGTCCATGCTTTAACAAGTTCCAATGCTCTTAGCGAAGACTTGTTTCCATTATAACTATGAGACTTGAGAACCTGTTTGCCACCCATTGCTTGACTCGGGCCTCCTCCGCTCAATTTGCGCAACACAAGGGAAAGTGTTATTGAAGTGTCTCTGGATGAAACCCACACGGAATGTGATTGCTAACAACTCAATGCACAGCGCATACTTCTCTGACTTTTAAGCCATCAGGCCAAGTGTAGGCACACGAAATACGATATCAGCTATGTACACGAAAAACAAGAATGGCATAATTACTACACAATAAACAGTAACTACGTTAATAGAATGATCCTCCATCCACGTAGCCTCTTGATACTAGCAGAGAACGCACAAAGTGTAGGCACACATGTGCATGGTTTTCCCCCTTGCTAGGATAGGCATGTATAGGGCACTACATAAGATTGAACATGCTCTATAACGCATGCATTAAATGTGCAAAATGTTAAAGCAAGTAGAGCAGTAATCAATCATGTTTGATATTGTTTTGTTATGGCATACATGCACACACATGTGCAGGACAGTAAAGTGAGGGAAAATGCGAACTGCATTCAAGAGTGCTAACAAAAACAGTGCCATGTCACTTCAATATGCAGATGCACAAAGAATTATGAGAGAAATGAAGTCGAACCGGAGTACGGAGACCGTGAGGCGACGAGATAAAGCGCAAGAAATGGAAGCGTAAGCTGGCTAGTAACAACTGATGGTCGTACGATGGTGCAGTCAACGGAATTATGGAGAAATATAGATGCAAGGTGGATATTAGGTCTCCACAATTCAGCCGTATTCAACTCAAGAGTTTCGTGACATAAATGCCACTCTTCACAAAATTTCTTGCCTATATTTTGCCAGAACAAGCAAAGTTTTATTCATTTTATCTCTGGAACGAATCCACACGAGCACGCAATTACCAGATCTCAATGGAGCAAGCACACGATCTCTTTCAGCAGAAACAACGCAACCGCACATGTGCAAGGAAAGACAATTTAGCTACACAAGCACATGTACTCTAACAACAGCAAATAATCACACGATAGGGGTGGACAATGTTTAGCACAATTACGCCCCCCTAGCTCTACAGCATGTAGCCTCGAACTGCAGCTTGACAATTATACTTAAAATGAGCGTATATCCTCCCTATTTTGGCAGTAAATCCCCCCCAAAGGTGCAGCTCGCATGCGCAGCGGAGCAAAGGATGCAGTGCAAGCACCAGCAAACAAGGCAGCACACAACTATAATGCGCGCGAAAAATGCGGCTTGGCCCAGTTGAAATGGTAATCTAACATGAAAAGTTCATTTTTTTTGAGCACGCAGTGATGCCACTGTATTTCCTAAACCCTAAACCCTAAAAACTCGCGCGAAAAATGGCGGAAATGGATTTCTCTGACGGGTAGCCACTGTTGGCCAAGCGCGAGCGCAAATCATAGACAAACTGGATGAGGCCTGCACCAATGGGGATGATCGGATGATGCTTGTGCAACACAGCAGCGGCGACCGCGTCATGAGCTAGCGTGGATTTGGACGGATTTTTAAGCAAGCAGCGTTGGGTGACGGATTGCCGGCAGGAGGGGATCGGCAAGCG
>Ga0209491_10011591_pt1 | contig 10358 bp, 13 predicted proteins | sample BON02_FD_187213 | JGI IMG/M metagenome (GOLD analysis project Ga0209491, IMG submission 187213) | Freshwater microbial communities from Lake Bonney liftoff mats and glacier meltwater in Antarctica - BON-02 (SPAdes) (version 2) | ecosystem: Environmental > Aquatic > Freshwater > Ice > Glacier...
GGGGGGGGGGGGGGGGGGGGGGGGGGGGGGGGGGGGGGGAGGGAGGGAGGGAGGGAGGGAAGGAGGGAATGTAATGAAAAATGATGCTTCTAGGTGTATGTGATCAGTCTTCCCCCCGTGCATGCACGCACCAACTCATCCTCCTCTCCTCCCCATTCTCCCTCCCTCTCTCCTCTCCAGGTCAATTCGGCGTGGGTTTCTACAGCGCCTTCATGGTGGGCGACAGCGTGGAGGTGACGTCGCGGTCCTACAGCGCCGAGGAGCCCGGACACACCTGGAAGAGCACGGGGGCCGGCTCATATGTGATCGGGCCTCTGGAGGCTGGCCAGGAAGGACGGGGGTAAGGAGGGAGGGAGGGAAGGGAGGATGGTGGATGGGAGGGAAGGAGAGAATGGTGGTGGGTGAAACGCTCTCATCCCTCCCTCCCTCCCTCCTCCCTTGCAGGTCCCAGATCACGATTTATCTCAAGGAGAAGTGCAAGGAGTTCGCCAAGCCGGCCCGGGTGAAGGAGATCATCAAGAAGTACTCCAACTTCGTCAACTTCCCCATCAAGGTACGCACTCAGACATAGCCCTTTTCCGTGTTCCGCCCCCTCTCCCTCCCCTTCTCCACCAATGCAAGCTCTGGGTGCATGCCTCTCGCGTGTCTCTCTATATTTTGGCCCGCTCGATGCAGCAGCAGCATCGCCACAATCATCCAGACACTCATCCCTCTCCTATCTACCTCTCTCCCTTCCACCAGGTGAACGGGGAGGTGTGCAACACGGTGCGGGCCCTGTGGACGGAGGACAAAAAGGACATCTCCGACGACCAGTACAAGGAGTTCTACAGGTAAGACCTTCCTTCTAATTCCCCTCCCTCTTTGTTTCCCCCCTTTCGCTTTTTGTCCAGGCGCCGTCTTGCCTTCGTCATTCGACTGCATTACCATCTCACCCACTCCCTTCCCTCCTCCCTCCCTCCCTCCCTCCCTCCCTTTCTCCCTCAGGTTCATCGCCAACGCCTACGACGAGCCTTGCTACCGGCTCCACTTCCGGACCGACGCCCCCCTGGACCTGAAGGTCCTCTTCTTCATCCCCTCCTTCCACGGGGAGAAGTTCGGCATGAGTGAGGATCGAGGGAGGGAGGGAGGGAGGGAGGGAGGGGAGGGAGGGGAGGAAGAGAAGAGACTGCATCACTCACGCGACCTCTGTTTTCCTTCCAGGTCGCCTTGATCCCGGCGTGAGTCTCTACAGCCGCAAGGTCCTGATCGAGAGCAAGTGTGGGCGCATCCTCCCCGATTGGATGGTGAGGAGGGAGGGAGGGAGGGAGGGGAAATAGGGAGGATGGTGCGACTAAAGAGGGTTTTACTCACACGTGCCTGCACGTTTCTCTCCCATCAACACCCCAAACAGCGCTTCATCAAGGGCGTGGTGGACTCAGAAGACCTGCCCCTCAGCATTTCCCGTGAAAAAGCCCAGGTACGTTACAATATCACTTTCCCTCCCTCCCTCCCTCCCTCCCTCCCTCCCCTGACCCTCTCTCCCTCCCTTCCTCCCTCCCTCCTTTCTCAGGACACGGCCCTGCTGAAGCGGATCGAGCGAGTGTTGGTGCGGAAGGTGCTCAAGACGCTGGAGGACGAGGCCCGGAAAGACCCCGCCACATACAAGGAGAAGTTCTTCAAGGAGTTTGGGTACTTCCTCAAGGAAGGCGAGTGATGAGGGAGGGAGGGAGGGAGGGTGGCTTGGAGGGAAGGAACAGAGGAAATATTTTATTTGGGGAAACGAGTATGGAGGGAAGGATTTGGTGGGAGTGATTAGCGACTGAAATTGCCGTCTACATGTCTTCCTCCTTTTCCTCATCCATCTCACTCCTCCTCTCCTCCCCCCCTCCCTTCCTCCCTCCCTCGCCCACGCAGGCATCTGCCACGACTTTGAGAACGCGCCCCGCATCGCCAAGCTCCTGTACTACGAGTCCTCCCGCCTGCCCGTCGGGGAGAGCACCTCCTTCGATGAGTACATCTCACGCTGTGACCCCGAGCAGGTAGGGAAGGAAGGGAGGGAGGAGGGGAGAGAGGAAGGGAGGGAGGGAGGGAGGACATTCATTACGTGCTTATATCAAGAAATCACTTCCGTTAATTTTATTCCACTTTTTCCCACCACAACAGAACGCCATCTACTTCTTGTGTGCGCCCAACCGGGAGCTGGCCGAGGCGTCCCCCTACTACGAGGCCTTCAAACGCAGCAACAAGGAGGTAGGCACCCACCCCTTTCCCTCCCTCCCTCCCCCCATCCTATACAAGCACTCATCCTCCTTTCCCTTCCTCACACAGGTGATCTTCGTGTACAACGCCATCGATGACTTTGTCATGAACAACCTCAAGACCTACCACGGCCGCGACTTCAAGACGGCCGAAGCCACCGGGCTCGACCTGGGGCCCGACAAGAAGATTGGGGAGGAGGAAGGTGAGCAGGTTTGGGGGGAGAGGTGAAGGGGAGGACGGAGGAAAGACTTCAATGCTTGGTGAAGGATATGCATGCATGAGGGAGGGAGGGAGGGAGGCGCGGATTGGAATAGAACATGCGTTTCAGCCGATATAAGCATCAACACTTCACTAATTTACACCAACCAATCCTCCTCCCCCACCCATCCCACCTCCTCTCAGACAAGAAGGATGGCGACAGCGAGAGCGGTGCGCTGACGCCTCTGACGGAGGCGGAGGCGGAGGACCTGGGGAAGTGGCTGGTGTCGACCTTGTCAGAGAAGCTGCAGGACGCCAAGCCCACGTCGCGGCTGTACGACTCGCCGGCCATCGTCACGGACCACGAGTCGGGAGCTTTGCGGCGGATGATGCGGATGGTGGAGCAGCAGTCCATGGGCCAGGCCTCCTTCGTGCCCAAGCAGCACCTGGAGATCAACCCCCGCCATCCCATCATCGTCCGCTTGCACGCCCTCCGCACCGAGGACGCCGAGCTCGCCACGGTAGGTTGGGAGGAAAGGAACAGAATTAAAGCATGTGCGACACGGACTTTTTATTTATCAATGTCAAGCAATTTGCATCATGCAGCCACGAAGCTCACCTATCCCTCCCTCTCTTTCTCCTTTCCTCCCTCCCTCCCTCCTTTAGGTCGTGGCCGAGCAGGTGTTTGACAACGCCATGGTGGCCGCGGGCCTTCTGGACGACTCGCGCGTGATGCTTCCTCGACTCAACAAGCTCATTGAGCGACTGGTCAAGGCGGGGAAGTAAGAGGGGAGCGGGAGAAGGGGGGGGGGGGGTTGATCGTTGACAGGGAGAAGGGGAGAGGAGTAAGCACAGAACATAAAGAAAGAAACGATTTTGAACAATGACGTCGCTTCTTTCTTTCTCTGGGTTTTGAAACGGATAATATGGATTGGAAAGTCTCTGATTTCGCCCCCAAATGCCTCACCAATGCATGCCCCACATGCATTGTTAGTAAGCAGAAGGAGAGAATATGGAAGAAGCCACGAACCACATTCGACAGACATTGACCAGCACCAACTTTTGCAGAGTACAGATTTACACAGGAACCCCTACCCCTCATGCCTTGTACATTCTTCTGTAGAACTGTGTTTCGTTGAAAATATATCTCTGCAAAAAGATGTGCTTATTGTCCTCCCTACATTAACGTGTACTTTCCAAAGGTATTGCTCGTTTGTGGCCTTCCTCTTCCTCGTTCTGCCCATCTTCCACTCAGCTGCACACACACACACTGCCCTGCCTTTCTCACCCTTCCAAACTGCATGCACACAAATCGTCGCTGCTCCCCTCTTTCTTGTACCCACACCATACATACGCACACAGCAGGTACCTATTCTTCTGTCTCCCGCTTTATCACTTTCATTTCTCCTCCTCTTCTCTCTTTCTCTACTCGGGCGTAAACATCTGCAGCATCTCAAGCATTTCGTCTTCGTCTCCTTCCTTCTCCTCCTCCGTCTTCACAACAATCCCCTCTCCATCCATCACTTCCACGCGCTCTTTCACCGCCACTGCCCCCTCGTTGATCAAGCTATTGTTGCGCTGCTTCATCTCGCCCTCCCCCTCAAAATAGGATCCCATATCCCCCTTCATTAATTCAGACGCGTCAATTGCCGCCTTCATCATCCTTCCCACGTCTAATGCCCCTGTCGCTCCCGCCGCCCACCGCGCGCCCTCCATCTCTTCGTAACTCGTGACCGCCTCGGGGTGGTAAAGCTCGGGCGCGTGCAAGTGGGGAGTGTCGTCCTCAATGCGTGCCGTCGCATCCATCAGCGCCTTGGCCGCCTCCTGTATCTTGCTGTGCATGTTCTGCTCCAGCTCCGAAGAGGGGTCCGCTCCATATCCTTTGCGCCCGATGGGCACGTCCATCTTGCCGCCGCCCGCCCGCTCTTCCGCTTCCTCCTGCCCGCCACCGCTCAACGACCGCTTCAACGAGGCCAGCCCCTGCCGTGCCTTGGCCAGAAAAGTGCTACCCACTTCCTCCACGCCCTCCATCCTGCCCTCCAGATGCCGCTCCAGGCGCTGCAACTCTTCGTCGTCCTCCAACATGCCTCCATCCGCCTCGCCGCGGCCGCCGAGGTGAGAGCCGAAGGAGCCACTAGAAGGCATGTGCTGGAAGCGCTGGTGCGTCTCATACTCGTCGCTCTCCATCGTGGTGATTGCTGTGTGTCTGTGTGGGATGTGTGTAGAAGGAGGAGGAGTTGTTAGATGAGGGTGTATGTGTTGCAGTGGTAAAGATGCGAGGCGGTCGGTGTGTTGAGCTTGAGGCTTCTTGACATCTTCTGTTCTGCTGCTGTTGTTCTGAACGACGACACGCGTGTACCAAGGAGACAATTGCTCGTTCACAGTAGGTCGACGAACTCGGCGCAGGAGGCTGGTGCTGTTGCTCTCAAAACACTGTCCTTGCAGGCCTTGTGCACGGTGGGTGTGGCGTGTAGAAGGTGTTGTTAAAGGTCGCACAAAACATTCTGGTTGCCCCAAAAAGGCCGCATCGGCACGGCGTCTTGTAAGCTCCCGAGCCGTTACTCACGGGACACGCAGCACTCCCACACACCCCACACAGCCAAGGCAACAGAACATTGTCCCTTTTATTCAGAACGGTTAAAGCCCAAGCAAGCACCACACATATCCTTGCGCTGCTCCCTTGCTCGCATTAAGCTACATTGCCACACCGCGCGCAACTCACTTTAACCTCCTCCCTCTCCCTTGTCCCCAACACGGCCGCAGCATCTCTCTTTCCACTCCAAAGCATCATGGACGTGCCCACCACCAATCCCCGCACTGCCTCCTCGAAATTCCCCTCCACTACTTCCACCACGACGACCCCGCACTATACGCCGACGGTCGACACCACCCACTCCACCACCACGACGGCAGGGGCCCAGCCCGGGACGCCCACGCGCGAATACGACCTGATCTTGGTCGGTCCTTCGGGCTTCGTGGGGAAACTCGCCACCCAACATCTCTTGCGGACGTACGGTACCTCGGATGCCCCCTTTTCTTGGGCCTTGGCCGTGCGTAACGAGGAGCGCCTCGCCCAGATGCACCGCGAGATTGGAAAGGCCGAGCGCCTCGCCGAGGTGCCGGTGATCCTGGGCGACGTGGATGATCCGGCTTTCTGTGCGACGCTGGCCCAAAAGAGCAAGGTTCCGGCGGCAAGTTTGACGCCATATTCGCTGCATGGTACCAAGCTCGTGGTGGCATGTGTGGAGCACGGGACGCACTACGTCGACATCTCGGGCGAAATGCTTTGGATCAAGGAGAACATCGACAAGTTCCATGAGCAGGCCCAGGCCAAAGGCGTCCGCATTGTGCATGCCTGTGGACTGGGTTCCATCCCTGCAGATTTGAGCGTGTATCTCATGCTGCAACGTCTTCGCCATCACCGCAACGAGCCCAAGGAACTCAACTTTCCGAATGGTCCCATGTACTCCTCTTTGGGCGGAGGTTCCATGATGAGCTATGCGACCCTCATTGTCATGGCCAAGGAACATGGCAAGATTCTCACCATGCTCCACCCTCACTTCCTTGCGCCGCCGTCGGCCTCGTCTGTTTCGGCCGAGAAGACGAAATCGCAGAAGCAGCAGCAGAAGGAGCAGCAGCAGCAGCAATGCGGTTTCGTGAGCGTGGCGCCCAAGATATTTGGCGTGGGCTGGGATAGTGACATCCACCGTTTCACCGCCCCCTTGTGGCTCGCAGCCCTGGACGATGAGATTGTGGTGCGGAGCGCGGGTCTCCTCGGCTAACCTGCCTTTCGCTACGTGGAGGCTCAGACCTACAGCCCCTCTTTTTTCGGATTCATGTCGGCTTGGTGGACCTTTGTGGAAGCTTATCTCTTGGCTGCATGCTTGTACTTTGCACCCACCCGCTGGCTGCTGACCAAGTTACGACCGCCCGGCAGTGGGCCCAACCGATACATTCGGGAGCGCGGATGGGGAAAGATGTTCTACTAAGTGGCCAAGGGCGAGACACCGCTGGGCGGGGAGGCGACGTTCTGGGGCGAGTTTTACATCCCCAACGGCGACCCCGGGTATCAGGAGACCTCCAAAATGTTTATTGAGTCCGCCTTGTGCCCGGTGCTGGACCTGGACAAGCTTCCGCATGGAGGGGCGGGGACGGGGGAGGGCAACAAGCAAGGCGGGGTGCTTTCTCCCGCGGCGGCCTTTGGGGAGGTGTTGATTGAGCGGTTGGAGAAAGCGTCGAACATGAAGTTTTGTTTGTAAGTAGCGGTTGAGCTTGCAGATAAGAGTGAGGAACGATGGAATCGAGGAGAAGACAGAGATAGGGAAAGACTATTCTAGGAAGAGGCGCAGGGAGACTCTTTACAATCAAAGAAGGCCGAGAAGATGAGTAGGAGAATAAAAGGAAGGAAAGAAGAAATAGAAGATAGAAGACGGAGTCGAAGTAAGCGTCTGACCGGTCGTCGAAGGCGCAAGATCTGCAGCACCGCGCATCCGTCTATCTGGCAAGAAAAGAAAATCAAGAGCAGTAAAAGAGAAGCCAATCAAAAAGATGAGGGCTGTTTGACCAACGAAAAGACAGCCATGTTTGGGTCTGGGAGGCAATTCGAGGCAAAGACAAAAGTAGATCACTATCTGCATCAAGCAGACGGAGCAACAAATAATCAAACAAATTTAATTTAACAAAGAAAGAAAGAGAAAGACAACCCCGAATTTGTCACACGCTCATTGTCGTCACACGTTTTTTCATTTGTTTGCATTGGGTGTCTTTGACCCTTACCATGCTGTCGTGTGCTCGCTGCTGTCCTACTTACGTTTCCGTCAAAGTCAAAAAAGAAAAGTAAATCGTTGGGCATTATTTGCATTTATAAAATCTCCCCCTTCCACGCTACCCGCCTACAGGAAAGGATAAAGTACATACTCCAGGTAAAACAGATCCCAGATGCTCTTATAAAAGGCCTTGATGGAGCTCAACTTCTCGGGCTCTAGCCTCGAGTACCGCTGCACCAAGAGCGCCGCCAAGAGTGTGTGCCCCCCCACCATCACCCATTGCCTAAAGGCGCCGCCCGAGTTCACCACGCCCTGCACAATGGCCGACACGTAATTGAGAAACAGCACCGCTGCCGCCCCTCGCGCAATGTTCTTGACGCCCACCCGCGTGGCAAACGTCTGGACGTCGTACTTCCGGTCGCCCTCCGTGTCGGGCAGGTCCTTGGAGACGGCGATGACGGCGGCAAAGACAGTCATGAAGCGGGTGATGAACAGCACAATGGGATTCCAGGCAAACGGAATACCCAACGCCTCCCGCACCGCATAGTACACCCCAAAGTTCAGGCTAAAGCCCCGCACAAAAGCGATCGTCGCCGCCGCCACGAGCGGGAAGCGCTTGAAGTAAAAAGGCGGCACCGAGTACAGGGTCCCGGCCAGGATGCCCGCCGCGTACATGTTGAAGATGAGGGGGCTAAAGGCAGTTTTGGTGATGGCGAGCCCGCCCACACAGGCAGCAACTACCACGGCCCAGGCGGCCTTGCCCGACATGCGTTGGGCAGCCAGGGGCAGGAAGGGCTTGTTGACCTTGTCGATCTCCACGTCGTAGATCTGGTTGATGCCCACGATGAACACGTTGCCGCACAGCAAGGCCAGGAGTCCGAGCAAAGCCCGGGGCAAGGGCTGGAGGGGGTTGGCAAAGGCCTTGGGGTGCTCCAGGAAGCAGCGGAGGACGCCCATGAGGGAGGCGAGGATGGTGCCGCGGATGGTGTGGGGCCGGGTAAAGCGGTAGAGGGCGTCGAGCTTGTCGCGGACTCCGCCTTGCTTGGACGGGGGCACATTCAGGCCGCCTTCCAATGGGGCGGCGCCGGCGGTGGCGGTGGAGTAGATAGATGAAGAGGAAGGGGAGAAGGACGAGAAGGAGGACGGTGGTCTTCTGCTGCTGCTGCTGTGGACGACGAGGGAGGGAGAGTGCCGGGCCAGCACGGAGGGGGGAAGGGAGGGCAGGACAAAGGCGTGGGTCGTGGCAGCCATCACGACGAGTAGGAGAAGGGCCAGCAGGAGGCCCGGTGCTGCAGCTGATCTTGTTGTCCACTGTATTGCCATGGCTTTGCTAGACGAGGGGTGCGTGGTGGAGGGTGGAGAGGAGGGAGGGAGGAGGAGTCAGAGCCCGTCGTGCGTGGAGATTTGTTCGATGCGACGCGGCTCCCTGTGTCTTTGTGAAAGAGGGATGGACAAAAACGTGAGCATCAGGCTGGAAACAGCAACAGAAAGAGGCCTGTGGTACCTTGGGGTGTGGTGTATAATAGGTTCGAGGCAATGCAAGTGACCAAGGCAATTAGAAAGCCACGCCGTCATCATCCACCTCATCATCAAGCATCATCGCCTCTCTTCTCCAACGCCTCCTGCTGCAGCAACCTTTCCTACTCCACAGCAAGCGTCTTTCTCACCACAAACACCTCCACACCACAACCACAACAGGCTCGGTTTGCTCTTGTCCTTTGCCTCTGTGCTACGCTGCTCCCGCTTCCTGCTTCTGCCAGTCCAAGCCACCCCTCCCACACACACCACGCCTAGCAATGCCTGCCGTTCCTTCTATGCGAGGTATGTCCGCCTTACTCGCCTACCCACCCTTGGCCTGGCTCTGATTAAATGTGCCACGCGTCCCCACCCTTCTCCTTTCCTCCTAGGAATGAGCGCACTCGTGCTCCTCCTCGTTGTCCTCCTCCCGGCCCTGGTCTCGTCTTTTGTCGCCCTCCCCCGCGCACACCAGCAACGACGGCACTCGAGCCTCCGCATGATGGCTGCCGCTCCCAAGGTATGTTCGCTCCCCCCTCTTTCCTTCTCTGTGTGTATTCGTCCTCTTTCTTGCAAGGCACTGCGTCTTTGCAATGGAAATGGCTCAGCTGCCTTTGTCACTCCTCCCACGCTCATCCCTCCCTCCCTCCCTCCCACCCACCCCCACGTCCTCTTTCTTCTCCTTCTAGGTGGCGGTGATGGTGAACGGCTTGCCGGGCGCCATGGGCAAGGAAGTCGCTGCGGCCTGCCTGCGACGAGGACTGGCCGTGTGCTCGGTGGGCTTGACGGGGCCGCAGATTGGTGAGTGCAGGAAAGGGAGAAGGGAGAGGAGAAGAGGAAGGAGATAGAGATGGAGGAGGGGCATACAAAGCGCTGCGTAAGTAATGCTTGATTATCATCATCTCACACCTTCTTTCTCTTATTCCTGCTCACTAACAACCCAACAGAGGAGGAGAGCGTGGAGGTGGATGACGGGGAGGGCGGGCAGAAGCAGACGGTGCGGCTGGTGAAGGGTCCCATCACCGGCAACGGCGACGAGGAGTGCGACGCACGGCTGCAAGGTGAGCGAGGGAAGGCAGGGAAGGAGGGGAGGGAGAGAAGAGAGAGTACGCAGAAATGATCTGGATAATCCTTTCCTTGCAACCAAACCCGTCATCTCACTTCCTGTCCTCTCTCCCTCCCTCCATCCCTCCCTCCCTCCTTCCTTTCCCCCAGGCCTCCTAGCCGGCTACCGTGACAGCAACACGCGCCTGATCGCCGTGGACTACACCCACCCCACCGCCGTCAACCCCAACGGCAAGCTCTATGCCCGCCACAAGCTCGACTTTGTCATGGTAAGCCTCCTTCCCTCCCTCCCTCCCTCGCGTCCCACCTGCTCACCCCACCTTCCCTCCCTCCCCTCCCTCCCTCCATCCCTCCCTCGCATCCTACTTACTCACCCCACCCTATTCCCCTCCCTCCCTCCCTCCCTCCTTCTCTTAACCACCCAGGGCACGACGGGCGGGGACCGTGAGAAGCTGATGGAGGACGTGGCGGCCGGAGTTATTTACGCTGTTATTGCCCCCAACATGGCAAAGCAGATCGTGGCCTTGCAGGTGCGGAGGGAGGGAGGGAGGGAGGGAGGGAGGGAGGGAGGGAGGG
>Ga0209491_10011595_pt1 | contig 10355 bp, 9 predicted proteins | sample BON02_FD_187213 | JGI IMG/M metagenome (GOLD analysis project Ga0209491, IMG submission 187213) | Freshwater microbial communities from Lake Bonney liftoff mats and glacier meltwater in Antarctica - BON-02 (SPAdes) (version 2) | ecosystem: Environmental > Aquatic > Freshwater > Ice > Glacier...
ATACAGAGATAACCATTGTTGGTGGTGGTTCACCTCAGAGCGTTTACTGGCAGGTTCTAGGTGCCGCGAGCCTAGGTGCAGATTCTAGGTTTGTCGGATCACTTCTTTCCAAGGCTGCGATTGCCTCGGGCAAAGATGCAAGCGTCCTAGGGCGATTGCTCTCAATTGATGCGGCCGTGTCCCTTTACAGCAATGATATTGATGCTGTCGCATCTTCTACATCGGCAGCAGCTTCGACGATTTCTCAAATAAGCGCCGAACAGCTTTCAGCATTGACTTTTGGCCAGGCCAGTAGATACGCCGCCTTTTCTGGAGCAGCCTTCAGCAACGCCGGCACGACAACTGTGACCGGGGATGTCGGATCAGTGGGAGCCGTATCCGGTTCGACAATGACACAAACCGGGAGCATCAAAACCACTGGCCTAACTGGCTCAGATTCCATTAAGGCGGATTTAGAGACGCTGTACCTTGCGACAAGCAGATTGCGAACAACGACTGAGCTTTCCACAACTGTTGGGGCCACCACACTAACCCCTGGCGTGTACTCGGCCGCTGCGGCCCTCACTGTCACTGGCGACTTGATTCTTAACACCGGCACCGACGCTGATGCTGTATTCGTATTCCAAGTTGTCGGTGCTCTTGATCTTCCAGCCAGCGCAGAAATCACAATCACCGGGGCCGGCTCAGCCGCCAACGTGTACTGGCAGGTAAAGGGCGCAGTTGCGCTCGGTGCAAATTCGAAGTTTGTTGGAACAGTTTTATCTAAGGGTGCCGTTGCTGCTGGAAATGAAGCAACTGTCCTAGGGCGATTAATCTCTCTTGACGCCGCGGTTGCACTCAACACAAACACAGTGGATAACGTTTCAATAGCTTTGGCTGCTGCGGCCGCTCAGGCTGCTCTTGACAAGGCTGCTTCTGACAAGGCTGCTCTTGACAAGGCTGCTCTTGACAAGGCTGTTTCAGATGCTCAGGCCGCCAGTGGTGCTGCGGATGCAGATGAGGAGTCTGCAAGAGCAATCGCTACCGCTCTACTCCAATCCTTAAGAGATGCTGCTACTGCTGAAGAGGCCCTGAGAGCCAAGGCTGCAGGAGAGAAGGCAGCTGAAGAGGCTGCTGCTGCTGAAGAGGCTGCTGCGCCAAAGGCTGCTGCAAAGCCAGCAACTAAGGCTGCCGCACCGAAAGCTGCCGCTCCAAAGGCTGCTGCCGAAAAGGCTCCCGTTGTCAAGAAGACCGCCCAGGCATTGGTAACCCGAGCAAAGGTGGCTGCAGAGGCCGCCGAAGTTAGAATCTACGGACCAAAGGCGAAGATCACCTTCGCTCTGCCCTTAAGGTTGCTCAACAGGCCACCTTTGCCCAATGAGGTAGCGCAAATCGCTATAGTTCCTTATGGACCAATTACCGGTGGCGACGCATCTCGAGCCGCACAGTATTAATTCCGGAGCCTTAAAGCGAATAGCCGTAACACTGGCAGCAGTCTTGGCTACTGGCGTTCCTCTTGCACACGCTGACCGGTCTTACATCGCCCAATTAGAGCCTCTCACCATCTCCATAAAACGCGTTGGGCTATCAGGGCCTCTGATTAGCATCGGGCTAGATGAGGCCGGTTCGCTTGCTCCTCCAAGCGATCCCAATGTTGCAGGATGGTATGAGGGCGGATCAAAACCGAGCGAGGTGGGCAGAACTGTCATCGTCGGAAAGGTCGATTCCAAGGGTCAAGTTGGAGTGTTTTGGGAGCTTAGGCAAGTAGTAGTTGGTGACGAAATCGTCATCCGCAGTAAATCGGATGTGGTTCACTCGATTGCAACCTTTACGGTTACTGAGGTAACGCTTTATCGAAAGTCTGATTTCCCAACCCTGCGTCTCTACTCGAATAAGCCCTTCCCAGGTGTGGCTCTCGTGACTGACGGCGGGCCCAATGTCGCCAGAACTGCGTATCTCGGGAACCTAATTGTTTATGGGCAGTTCACCTCTAAAATTTTGCTTTATTAGATTTGGGGGCCCAGCTTAGGCTTCTGGGAGCTGGCTGGAGCATCTTGAATGCGGCAAAAGTTCGCCTAAGATCTTTGGTATTTCGAATACCACTCTGGGATTCGGCTTTGTTGCATGGTCCTCTGACTGCAGGTTTGGCACAATTAAATCAGCACGGAGTCAAATTAGTAAATGTACATCTCGATGTTTTGGAGCCAATCAAAGAAAAATGCCTGAGAACCTTGAAGTTCTAGCCCCCTTGCCAATTGATTTAGTTGCCCGAAGCTCCACGGCTCGCCAAAGTGCTTAGTTAGAGTAGGAAGATGAGCGATTCATCATTTGACGTAGTAAGCAAAGTTGACCATCAGGAAGCTGACAACGCCCTAAATCAGGCAGCCAAAGAGGTCGAGCAACGCTACGACTTTAAAAACACCGATGCCAGCGTCGCTTGGAGCGGAGAAATGATTTTGATCAAGGCTAACTCCGAAGAACGGGCCAAGGCGGTTCTAGATGTTCTCCACACCAAGCTGATCAAGCGTGGTATCTCGATGAAGGCGCTTGATTCTGGTGACCCTTTTCCCTCCGGCAAGGAATACCGGATCGAGTCCACGCTCAAGGCCGGCATTGATCAAGAAAATGCCAAGAAGATGACGAAGCTAATTCGCGACGAAGGGCCGAAGAACGCCAAAGCTCAAATCCAAGGCGACGAGCTAAGGGTTAGCTCCAAGTCTAGAGACGATCTGCAGGAAATAATCGCTCTTTTAAGAGGCGGAGATTTTCCTCTTGATCTACAGTTTGTGAACTACCGCTAGATAGGTCTAACTAGCCCATCGCTAGATAACCGGTGCCGCTGCCGGTAATCGAAAAGAAGTTAGCCGCTCGCATAAACGCTGCTTCTCCAGGAGCCAGCTGAATCAACTCATCAAGTGAATTAGACAGCGTTATTTCACCGGCTACACACACCAAAATTGCGGTCCCCTTGAGCGCCAAATCAACCAGCATGCGATCACTGCTTGGCGCGACTCGATAAAAACTAAAGTCCTCAACTGGAACCGGATACTCCTCTAGACCCTGTGACAGCATCTTGGTCTGCAGAAGCGGATCTGGAAGGGGCTCAAATATGAGCACCTGCATGAGCTCCTCAAGATCAATTGGCTTCTTGGTTAGACCCCCACGCAGGACGTTGTCACTGGCTGCCATGACTTCGACCCCGAGGCCGGATAAGTAACTATGAATGTTGCCAGCTGGTAAAAATAACGCTTGGCCCGGCTGCAAGGTGACCTGATTCATCAGAACCGAAACCAAGAGCCCATTGTCATCTGGAAACTCCAAATCAAGTTCGGCAATCAGCCGAGCCCGATCGTCACCCAGCACATCTTTCGATGCGGCAAGTTGGTTGACTACCGTGTGGCTTGCATCAAAAGACCACTGCGTCGCGCCTTTGAGTCCATTTTTTTTGAACGCTGTAAGCCAGCTAGAAAACAGCTTGTGGCTTGTTGCTAGTGCCGACAAATCTCTAGCGATGTCTTCTAGTGGTCTAAACCCGCAAAGCGCCCTGAACTCCGAAACCGCCACAATCAACTCGGGTTTGTGGTTGGCATCTTGGTAGCCGGGAGCGCCGACACCAAACTGCTCGATAGCTCTTTTTTTTGAAGGGTGGGCCTGAATCGAGAGTGGCTTGGCTGCTGCCAGTAACTTCACTAGGTAGGGAAGCTCTCCGATTCTCTCCAACAGGTTGCCACCGATGTGATCATCAATTTCTGAAGGGTCTAAGCGATGAGAGCCGAACCAAATCTCGGCTTGCGGCTGACCGTTTGAGTCGATGCGCTTGAGGGCTGGGATCAGTTCAAGCGAACCCCAGGCATATGCCTTAGGTTCATTGGTCAACCGAAAGATAGTCACGTCGCAAGCCTACCTAGCACCATCTTCGGTAGCGATAATTGAGATCGGACCGGTGGCAGGGTAGGCAGCATCAAGCTCGCTCCGGCGAGCACGTTTCACGACGCTCGCCGCAATAAAGCCGGACCCGACCGCCATAACAATCGGGAAGAAGAAAGCCAAGGACAACCCAATGCCCTCCGACAGTGCGCCCATCACAGTTTTGGCTACGATGGAGATCACAGCGTTGAAAAGGCTCAGGCTGCTAACCGCCCAAGCGGTTGACACTCCCGGGATGTGGCCCGCGGCCGAATAAAAAGCAGGCGAAACCGGAGCAAGCCCAAGGCCAGCTAATCCCCAGAAAATTCCGGTGGCTATCAATCCAATTTCGGGATTAAGTGACGCCAGCTGACCTGCGGTCAAGGCAGAAATCGAAAGAGTGATGGCCGCCAAGAACGCACCGCGGGACGCCATTGTATGAGGGTGCCAAACTCTTGCCAAGCGAGTCATTGACAAACGCCCGATGATCATGCCGGTCATGAAGGCTGCGAATGGAACAGAACGAAGTGCCACATCTGCATTCAAGACATCTTTTGCAAACACTGCCGCCCAGTCGATGATCGCCACCTCTGGATAGATGCCAAAAAACAGACCGACTGCTAGCAATCGAAGCTCAGCCGGCATTTGATAGATCCTGCGCTTGACCGTATTGGCCTTTTCCTCGAGGTGCCCATCCTCAGTTGGAGACAGCAGCCAACGAAGATTGAATTCGAAAATTATGAGGGTCGCCACTCCGACAATCAGCAGGTAGATTTCGAGGCTGAGATAAACAGTTCCAAGACCGCCGCTGATGGCAGCTGCGACCGCGCCCAGGCTCCAGCCCGCGTGCATTCTGCCCATGACGTTGATGCTGATCTGCTTTTGCAGCATGACCGCAGCGGCATTTACGCTCACGCCCATCAGCGAAATGAAAAAGCCGAAGCTGGCGTTTAGGAAAAACCAAACTAGCGGGTCGTTACTAAAGGCAAGCGTCACCAAGAAAACCAAGGCTCCGTAGTTTGAAAATCTGATAATCGCCCTAGAGCCATATCTCATAATCAATCTCGACGCGAACAAAAGTGGCGTGATTGAACCGATGAGACCGAAGCCAATTATTGTTCCCCAGGTGGCGAATGAGACGTCCAGCCGAGCAATATATTCCGGCACCCAAGCCACAGAAGAGAGGGCTGCGTGACCCATGGCGACGAAGGTTGCCAAGGTGGCGATCTGCGCTTTTCGCAGTCTGGCACCTGGCAGACGCTTCACTTATCTATCCTTTGGAGATTTCGAGTATCTCGTTGCGGTCGAAGAGCTTCATTCTCTCGCGTCCGAGGGCTTCCCCGATAGCTTTTTCCTTGGAATTAACCTTCAACCACTTGGCCCAGTCCAAAAAGTCGATATTTCGACCCTCTAAAGTTTCAATAATCTGGCCCTCGCCAGCAAACTCCGGTTGCCACCATCGATCTCGATCTTGAAGGACGTTCCCAATAGTCTCTATGGCGTCAGCCTTGGTGTGGCCAATAAGTCCTACTGGTCCGCGCTTTATCCAACCGGTGCAATAAACACCCTGCAGGTTCTTACCGTCCTCGCCAATTACTCGACCGGCCTCATTGGGAATCACCCCGGATTTAGCATCGAAGGGGATCTTGTCAACCGGCGAGCCAAGGTAACCGACCGCCCGATAAATGGATTGGATTGGAAAGCTCGTTTTTTCTCCGGTTGTAACCACACCGCCGGAACCATCAAGTTTGGTTTTTTCAATGGTCAGTGAAGCAACCTTGCCATCCTGGCCAATAACCTCGACGGGGCTAGCAAAAAAGTGCAGATGCAGCCTGCGCTCCTGAGGCTCCTGAGGGTTTTCACGCAACTGCTCAAGGGTTTTTACCATCACTCGAATCTGGTTGTTGCTAGCAATGGCATCTTGAGAGCCTTTGTCATACTGAAAATCTTCGTCATAGACGATTGATTGAACACCCTCGATGTGTAGCGCCTCGCGCAGTTCCAGAGGAGAAAACTTAACCTGGGCGGGACCACGGCGACCAAACACGTGCACATCGGTCACTGGCGAGTTCCTAAGGCCCTGGTAGACGTGATCTGGAATGTCTGTAACCAGAAGGTCATCTGGGCGCTTGACGAGCATGCGAGCCACGTCAAGAGCCACGTTTCCATTGCCGATTACTGCTACCTCTTTAGCGTTTAACGGCCAAGTTCTAGCAACATCCGGATGCGCGTCGTACCAGTTGACAAAGTCCGCTGCCCCATAGGAGCCATCAAGATCAATGCCCGGTATTGCTAGCGGGGCATCCTTGATGGCGCCGGTTGCAAATATGACTGCGTTGTAGTGCCTTTTTAGGTCTTCTAGATCTAAATCTTGGCCATATCGGACGTTGCCAAAAAACCTTATATCTCCACGATCGAGAACCTCGTGAAGAGCATTGATGATGCCTTTAATTCTCGGGTGATCCGGAGCAACTCCGTAGCGAACAAGCCCATAGGGGGCGGGTAGGTGATCGAACAAGTCGATGGATACTTCAAAGTCGCGCTCTGCCTTCAAGATCAGGTCTGCCGCATAGATACCGGCGGGACCTGCGCCAATGATGGCGAGCCGTAGCTTTGACATTGCTTATTTATCCTTCTTCTAAACTGTGTTTTCTAACCCGTGTAACTTAACCCTTGCGCTCGACAACTGCCAATGCAAATGCCTCGAGTGCTGTTCGAACTTTGCCCTTTGGCAGTGGCGCGATAGCGGCTATCGCTAAGTCTGCCCAACGCTTGGTTTCTAATTTGGATTCTTCCATGACCGGGTGCTTTCGCAGTCTTTCAAGAACCTCAGGAAGCGAAGCGGCATCTAGACCCGAAGAAATATCCGACAACAACTTGACTGAATCGGGGTCATCGTGCTTGGCAAGTAGCAGCACAGGAAGCGTTGGAACCCCGGCGAGCAGGTCAGTTCCAGAGACTTTGCCGCTTTGTGACTCGGTGGATTCAATGTCGATGATGTCATCGATTAGCTGGAATGCGACTCCAATGCTTTGCCCAAATTCTTCAAGTGGCTTTTGAAAAGATGAATCGGCGCCCGAGAGCATGGCACCGAGCTGCGCGGCTAGGGCAATCAATGATCCAGTCTTGTCTCTCAACACCTGAATGTAGTGATCCACCGGGTCTTCTTGATCGATTGGCCCGATAGTTTCGTGCAGCTGTCCAAGAACGAGTTGCTCAAAAATCTTCGCCTGCAATTGCAGCGCCTCTTGGCCGAGTCCAGAAACCAGGTTCGATGCCCGGGCAAATAACAGATCACCGGTCAAGATCGCAACGTTATTGCCCCAAACAATGTGCGCAGTGTCTACGCCTCGTCTGGTGGAAGCCTGGTCCATAACATCGTCGTGATACAGAGTCGCTAAATGAGTAATCTCCATTACGACTGCGGCGTCTAAGACATCTTCACCGCCAGGGGTTCCAAGGTGGGAGGTTAGAAGCGTCAATACTGGACGCATCCTTTTGCCGCCGGCTCTTGCCAAGTGGCTCGTCATCGAATCAACCATTACTTCAGCGTGAGCGGTGGCCTCGATGAGTCTTTGCTCCACTTTTGCTAGGTCTGATTCGAGGCTGGAAAGCAAGGCTTTGTCAGTTACCAACTTAAGCTGGCTGGGCAGTGCGATTTTCATTTCTCCCTTATGGCCGAATGAATAGCAACCACACCGAAACTCAAGTTCTTCCATTGAGTTTTAGAAAAGCCCGCTTTAGAAATGTCCTTAGCTAGTTCAGCCTGCTTTGGCCACGCAACAATGGACTCGGAAAGATAGCTGTAGGCGGCAGGGGTTTTGCTAGCCAGTCTGCTGACATGCGGCAAAATAAGGGTTAGGTAAGCGCGGTAGAAGACGCCCAACAGCCCAGGCACGTGTGAGAACTCACAAATGACCAATCGGCCACCCGGCTTCAAAACCCTAAGGAATTCAGCAAGAGCTTTGTCTCGATCTTGAACGTTGCGTAAGCCAAATGACATTGTGACAACGTCGAATTCATTGTTCTTAAAAGGCAGCTTCATTGCGTCTGCGAAGACGAACTCCAGCTCTGGATAGCGCTTTTTGCCTTCGGCTAGCATGCCCTTAGAAAAATCAGCGGCGACAACTTCAACTCCCGGCAGCTTTAGCGCCATGGAACTAGTTCCAGTGCCTGCAGCTATATCTAGGATTTTTTCGCCGGATTGCGGGTCAACTTTTTCAGTTAGCTTCTTGCGCCAGCGCTTGGCCTGACCGAAGGACAAAAGATCATTGGTTTTGTCGTAGGCATGGGCGACATCGTCGAACATCTTTGAAACCTGTTCGGGTGATTTGGATAGATCGGCTTTAGACACAGCCCTAGTCTAATCGCGAGTGCTGGGGTTACTTTGACTCACGAGGGTATAGGCCACAAGTGATACGGTCCCGAGCATTAGCCCCACCATCAGCGGCGTTGTCGCAGAAACATACTTGTCTGCCGGAGTCAGGGTTGTGATTTCAACCTGGCTGAAATCCACCGGTTTGCTGTCAAAGGTCCCGACCTGAGTGTCGACCATGGCCGGTGGCACTACATGCTCAACGTGGGAATCCTCTTCCAACTTCAAGTCGTCGCCTTCAGCTGAGAATCCGACCGCAGCAAAAGGCAGCGCCAACAGCGAAACAGCGATCACCCTTATTAACACTTCATCACCTGACCTAAACTGAATAATAAGACTAAAGAGGAAATCTATTTCTCGCATTACTGGTTCGCATAATCTCAGTGAACTGTGAGCAAAGGGACCCATGGCTTTGAAGGCATTAATCCGCAAGATAATTGTGTCGGACCAATTAGAGCTAGCCGGTTCCTCGGTGTTTTTGCGAAATGATCAGCAAATTATTGGCACCGGTCGTGCAATCCAAATAGCAGCTAAGGGTAAAAACCGAGTTGCAGAGCTGGCAGCTGGCTGGAAAGAGATCCTTGCCACAGCTGAAATAGAAAACCAATCAGGCATCAGCAGCGCTGGGCTGATCGCGCTCACATCAATCACATTTTCCGAAAACAGCTCCCATGACAGCGTGCTCTACGTCCCAATGGTCACAAGGGTTTACCGCGGGGACGTTGGCTTCGAGGTAATAATCGAGGGCGCCGAAGCCTCGCCGAAAGATTTGCGGCCGGTTCTTGGATCGTTCCAAGACGGCAGTTTCAGTGCGGAGGCATTTAAGGCGGCGGTTGGCAAATCGCTTGAGGCATTCAGCACATCGGACTTGGAAAAAGTGGTAATCGGCAGAGACCTTCTAATGCCGATAGATTCCCGGCCGAACCTGGCGATTCCTCTAAAAAGACTCCACGAAAGATACCCGGATTGCTGGACCTATGCGGTTGGAGATGTCTTCGGAGCATCTCCGGAGCTACTGCTGAGAGCACAAAACGGTGAGGTGTCGGCCAGAGTGCTTGCCGGAACGGCCGGCCGCGGCACCGACCCAGATGTCGACCGAGCCATCGCCGAGGGCCTTGCCCACTCGCAGAAAAACAGGCGTGAGCACGAATTTGCAGTGAACTCAATGGTGCAGGCGCTGGAGCCCTTTTGCAATTTCGTTCAGGCAGATTCAGAACCGTTCTCACTTGCTCTACCCGACCTTTGGCACCTTGCCACCGATGTCAAGGGTGAGCTTCGAGACGGAGTAACACTCCTGGACGCTATAGCCAAGTTGCACCCAACAGCAGCGGTTGCCGGAACGCCGACTCAGTTAGCCGAAGATCTAATAGATGAGCTGGAGCCTTTCGACAGAGCAGGTTATGCGGGACCGGTTGGTTGGTTAAGTTCAAACGGTGACGGTGAGTTGGCAATAGCGCTTCGCGGCGGAATCATCGAGCCAAATCAAATTAGGGCCATCGCAGGTTGCGGAATAGTGACTGAGTCAGACCCTGAAGCGGAGCTTGCCGAGACGGACTTGAAGTTTAAAGCGGTGCGCTACGCCTTTGCGGCTGAGAGCTTGTAGTCAATAATCACAAAACCCTCGGCCTTCATGGCCTCTTCGAGTTCCGCTATTGTCTGAACTTCGAAATACTCCCAGTCAAAGGCTGTGGCCAGCGCTTCTATTGATAACTGCTGCGGGGTAATGAATAGCTGGTCAAAGAGCTCACTCGGGATGTTCTTTGACACCTCAAGGTTTCTGAAAATCTCACCACCCGAATCATTTCCCACAATTAGTTGAACATTCAGATTTCTAAGTCCAGATTTATTCAGCGACCCAACATCGTGAATGAGAGTCAAGTCGCCTATCAGTGCTCGAACGCCGTTTCCGGCCTGAGCAATTCCAATTGCGGTGGCAACGGTGCCGTCGATCCCAGATAGACCGCGGTTAGCAAAAGTTGTTACCGCGGCAGGCCTGACTGTCCTATCAGCAACCCGAATCAGGTTTGACGCACCAAACAGCAAAGGTATTGAGCCGGTAGCGTTCCACACCGCTTGTGCCAATAACGCTCGCTGG
>Ga0209491_10011597_pt1 | contig 10355 bp, 8 predicted proteins | sample BON02_FD_187213 | JGI IMG/M metagenome (GOLD analysis project Ga0209491, IMG submission 187213) | Freshwater microbial communities from Lake Bonney liftoff mats and glacier meltwater in Antarctica - BON-02 (SPAdes) (version 2) | ecosystem: Environmental > Aquatic > Freshwater > Ice > Glacier...
TATATATATATATATATATATATATATATATATATATATATATATATATATATATAAATATATATGTATATATATATATTTATATATTATATATATATATATATAAATATATATATATATATATATATGTATATATATAAATACATATGTATATATATATAATTATATAATTTACATATATATAGGTAAATATATATGTACATATATATAAAGGTAAAAGAGGCCCACCTTCGTGTGTTTGCCTTTCTGTTCTTCCAGGACGGCGAGGGCGCTCGAGACGGAGATGTGGTGCGAGAAAGAAGCCCATCCTCGTGTGTGTGTGTGTTTCCTTCTTTGTTTTTATCTCTCATAGCATACAACTCACACCACAACAGCAAAGCGCAGAGTCGAGAAACAGTGCCGGCGCCGAGGCGCCAGCAGTGGCCACAAGGCCAAAAGAGGAATCGAGGGATAAGACCCGGCCGCCGACGGTATCGTGAGGTTCTTCTCCCTGAAAGGTCCTTGGTAGAAGAAGAGTCGTCAGAGCGTCTTGTTAATGATTGTTAATCCCCGAGGGACACCTCCCCACACCAGGACAGCACGGGCACAGCCCCCAACGGCACACCGCCGCCGGCACAGCCGCCCCCAGCACCGCAGACATGGGGGACACAGTCCCACAGTTCATAAAATACACTCACACACAAGCGTTGTCAATTTGGCGTGGTGGCCACATTCAATTCCCTTTCCCTTAATCAGCACGCCACTGTCACAGGCTGCGAATAGACGTAAGCGCACCCGCCGCCTTCTATTTTCGTCTCGTGCTCGAGACTAATTGTATAGTAAACGCGCCGCGCCCTACGTGAACGCACGCAGTCTCTTACTTTTTGTCATGTACACTTTCGTTTTCCAGGACGGCGCGTCGTTGGCTGCAAGATACCTCGAAAAGAAAACTCACCGATGTTTGGATCTTTTTCGCGCCCCCCCGTTCCTGTTTCCCCGGATTAACCCGAGGTTGACCCGACGATTGATGAAAACAAGCGCTCCGGATATCGAGTTGATTGAAACGTTTAGCCGGGTTGACCCGAAAAAAGGCGAGCACGCGCCGGGTAAATAGAAGTATCGCCGATTCCACGCGGAATTAAAGAGTTTTCTTTTCAAGGTATCTTGCAGCCAACTACGGGCGCTCGAGGCGGAGATTTGGTGCGATACAGAGGCCAGTCCTCGTGTCTCTCTATGTGTGTGTTTTCCCTCATAACATATACTCACATCGGCCCTCACACGATATTGCCATCCCCCATATTGTATGTAGAATGGTATTCAAAGGGGAGGTCGGTGGGTGGGCGTATATTGCGCAATGGCCGTGCAACAGTATTGCAATGGGGTAGGCTTTGCAGGTGGGGGGGGGCAATAAAAGGATGATTGACTCCCACAATAAAGCTCTAAAGTGAAACAATATCTTGTGGAGGCTAACACTCACACCACACTTTCTTTTTTGAGGACGGCGCGGGCGCTTGAAGCTGAGGTTTGGTGTGAGACCAACTACCTCGCGCTGCGTAGCATAAATAAAATCTATAATATACATATACATATAGCCACATATAGGTACATATATATACATAGGTAAAAGAGGCCCACCCTCGTGTGTTTCCCTTTCTGTTTTTTTCAGGACGGCGCGGGCGCTTGAGACGGAGATTGTGTGCAAGAAAGAGGTCCATTCTTGTGTCTCTATATGTGTGTGTTTTCCCTCATACCATACCCTCACACCCCACTTTATTTTTTTCAGGACGGCGCGGGCGCTTGAAGCGGAAGTTTGGTGTGAAACCAACTTTCTCTCGCTGCGAAGCTCACGCGCCCTCGCCAGTAGGGCATCCTCCTCTACCGACCCCTTCACGCCGCCCAGCCCCTCCAACGAACTCCGACGTCTCAAGATACCGGGGGGGGTCAACGTCAACGCCGCGCCCTGGTGCATTCTGCTCTCGGCGGATTACGTGGGAATCGGCGGATGGGGGCTGGCGGAACTGGTTCGTCTGCGCGCGACGTGCCGCGCCTTTCGCGACGCGTTCTCGGCGCAGCTACTCATCGTAGCGCTGCGGCAGCATCAGCGGAGCAGCAGGCCAAAGGCGCGGCCACTGCCCTGGTCGTGGTCGGTGGGCGGTGTGACATCGTGAAACCGAGAGGGGACGGAGAGGAGTAGAGCTAGGAGGAGGAGGAGGCGAGAGACAGAGTTGTTGGATAGCGGGCGGGCTGAGTTGCTGAGTTGCGGGTGCGAGTGGTGCGTGGAGCTCTGGCTCAGGCGGGCGAGCGCCAGGGGCGGAGAGAAGCAACAACTCACGCCGCGCCCACACACACGCACATCATCATGAATGATGTATTGTAATGGTATATTAGAGTTCGAACTAGCTAGCACTGTGTGTCACACTGCGTATGTATATACGTATAGATAACGTGTGCACACATTGTCTCGCGCGTGTGTCGTGTGTCGTCGCGGATTCGTGTGTGTATAGAGTGGTGTGGGTCTGTTGTGCCTACGTACGTGTATCATGAGTTATGAGTTGCGTTTGAATGTACCTAGGTGCAAGTAAGTGTATGTAGCGTGCACTACAGAACCCAACTATTTCTCATGTAGCAGTGCGTGAATAGTACAAGTAGCTTATTACTTGATAAGTACTTGAGCTCGACTCGGGACTCGGGTCTTATTTATTGCCGGCGGCCAGGCACAAGCACAAGCAGGCCACATGGCGGTGTGCCCGCCCGCAAGCCCCGCAGTGTGTGCGCCCCCTCTGGGTGTCGTATCGTCGTGTCGTCGTGCTGTATGTCGTGTGTGTGTGTGTAGTGCGTACAGCACGGCACAGCACGTACTAATTTTAGTTCTAAATAATAGGTATAGGTATAGGTAGCACCAAACCAGGGCCAGAGACGACCGACCAGAGACGTACTGTCGTGCTGTGTGCGCGCTGCTATAAAGCTCTGCTGTAAAGCACACGACGGCCCGTGACACGGCACACGCACGTGCGCGTGAACAGCGGTGGGTGGTAGTCCCTCACACACAACACGCTTCCTCTAATCTCACGGCCCTATAGATAGCAGTAGATAGACCGCCCCCGCAGCTCAACACACGGCCCACACAGAGGAGACGAGACGCACAACGACAACGACGCGACGCGCGACGTGCTTTGACTTTGGGGCACGCGCGTGGAGGTGGAGGCAGCTAGCGACATCCGACTTCTTCTGCCCGAGGCCACCTTGCCTCGATTAAAGTTCCTGGTAGCTTCTTCCCCGTAGTTTCGTTTCTCCCCGTGTTTATATATTTGTAAGACGTAAAAACCAACTCTGCACTATGTTGCTGAGCTGTGGTGCCTGGATACAGCCTGCAGCGCACTGCGGGACGATGCGGCCACGGTGGGGCGCCTGCGCCTGCGCACGGCCAGCGCTACTCCACACCGCTCTTGTGGTACACATATAGACACGGGGAAACTACTGCAAAATCGAACGGCTCGTAGCCCACCTCACCCTTAAACTCACAGCCCCGCCCCGCTCTCAATCTTGGAGGGCGCAACCCCCTAGCAACCACCCCCCGACACAACTGGGAAATCGAACGGCCCTGCAGCCTGTCATATTCTTCGACTCAGTCCCGCCACGCTCGCTGGATCTAGGAGGGCGCAAACCCCTAGCAACCACTCTCCCTAGCAACCACCCTCCTTAGCAACCCCCTACATAACTAGATATTAGACAGTAGAGCGGGGAGGAGTATTCCCAAGATGCCAAAAACAGAGTCCCGAGGACAATACCGGAGGAGGGAGGACCAATACCTCTGCATCGAGATACAACCAGAATCGAATGGGCTGCAGCCCGTTTGGACTCAGTCCCGCCACGCTCTCTCAATCTCGGGAGGCAGGGCGAACCTCCCTGCGCGTACGGCGGCGAGCAGCTTGGGTTAACCCTTGCGTATGCCATACATTATACACGATTGGTAATATTATATCGTGTAAAGGCCAACACTCAGTCCCGCCACGCTTTCTCAATCTCGGGAGGCAAGGCGAACCCCCCCGCGCGTACGGCAGCGAGCAGCTTGGGCACAGCCTTGGTGTGCCGCGGCCCCAGGAACATGCGCAGCACGTCAAAGCGGCGCGTGGTTGCGAGGCCTGTGAATACGACGAAATGGTCGAGTGTGAACAGGGAGTGGAGTTGATGTGTGGTAGCGAGGCCTGTGAATAACAGGAGATGGTCGGGTGTGAATAGGGAGTGGAGTTGGTGAGTGGTCGCGAGGCCTGTGAATACGAGGAGATGGTCGGATGTGAACAGGGAGTCGAGTTGGTGAGTGATCGCAAGGCCTGTGAATACGAGATGGTCGGGTGTGAATAGGGAATGGAGTTGATGAGTGGTCGCGAGGCCTGTGAATACGAGATGATCGGGTGTGAATAGGGAGTTGAGTTGATGAGTGGTCGGGAGGCCTGTGAATACAACACCGCGATCATCACGCTCAAGCATACGGCATGCCGTTGCCCCACGGTGGGGGCGGCGGCCCCAGCGGCACTCGGGGGGCGGCGGGCCGGCGCCTAAGGCGGCCACTAGGGTCGCGGCGTCGACTCCGCCCCCAAGCATCTAGATATATTCCAGGGAGCTCCCCTTAGGCTCCCAAAGCCACTTTCGGATCAGTTCCCTGTGCGTTTGTGCTCGTGCCCCCTTTGTATTATAAACCGTCTGTGAATACGAGATGGTCGGGTGTGAATATGGGGTGGAGTTGATGAGTGGTCGCGAGGCCTGTGAATACGAGGAGGTGGTCGGGTGTGAATAGGGAGTCGAGCTGATGAGTGGTCGCGAGGCCTGTGAATACGAGATGGTCGGGTGTGAATAGGGAGTGGAGTTGATGAGTGGTCGCGAGGCCTGTGAATACGAGATGGTCGGGTGTGAATAGGGAGTCGAGTTGAGGAGCGGGGACGTGCCATAGGGTAGTCGGTCGTCCGAGCCGGCTTCTCGGTAGCTCGGTCGGTAGTCCGAGAGTAGACTCGTAGCTTAGGGTTAGTAGTTAGTAGTAGGTGTGCGGGTGTTGTGTATTTCACGGGGGGCGGCGGGCCGGCGCTTAAGGCGGCTGTAGGGTCGTGGCGTCGATTCCCCCCCCAAGCACCTATATATATTCAAGGGAGCTCCCCTTAAGCTCCCAAGGCCACTCTCGTATCAGTTCCCTGTGCGTGTGTGCTCGTGTCCCCTTTGTATATTAACCGTCTGTGAATACGAGGATATTGTCGGTTGTGAGGGGCGTACCGCGCATCGAGCTCAGGGTTAGTAGTAGGTGTGCGGGTGTTGTGTATTTCTTGTGAATACGAGGATACTGCCCCCCCCTCCCTTTTTTTTTGTAGTGGTGTCTCCGTGTCGGTGTGAGCCGCTCCGGGCCGTCTGCTGTGGTGCAGAGGGGGTGTTGTGTGTTTCTTGTGAATACGATGGTATTGTCGGTTGTGAGAGGCGTACCTTGGCCTCTAGACGATATTGCCATCACCAATATTGGAGGGTTCACGGCATACAAAAAGGGGTCGGTAAGAGGGCGTATATTGCCCAATGGTCGTGCAATAGTATTGCAATAGGGCAGGCTTTGCAAGTGGGGAGGGGGGATACACGGATGATGGACTCCCACAATAAAGCTTTGAAGCGAAACAATATCTTGTAAAGGCTAAGGCGTACCGCGCATCGTCGCCGCCGCCACCGCATTCGTAGCTCAGGGTTAGTAGTAGGTGTGCGGGTGTTGCGTATTTCTCATGAATAAGAGGATTTTGTCGCGCCCTACCCCTCTTTTTATTGTCGTGGTGTCTCTGTGTCGGTGTGAGCCGCTGCGGGCCGGCTCGGCTGTTGTGGTGCGGAGGGGGTGTTAGGTGTTTCGTAGGGGTAAACTTATCATCATCGGGTTAACCCTATGCTCGGCGGATGGGTCAACCCACACAGAGAGCAACAAACTATACCGCAAGGTCAAACATCGATACCGCCCAAATCTTTCTCCACGCCAACGGCCAACGGCCAAATCGCGCCATGATCAGGCAGCGCTCGCGGCGTCGGCAGAGGCGCGGGGAGCCACACACCGAGCACGGCCTCGGAGTCCTTCTCGCAAGAGACCGACGGAAAAGTTTGTATATCTATATCTATATCTATGTATCTATGTATATATATATATATACATCGGATTAACCCAACGAGATGATGATGATAAGTTTAGGGTTAACCCGTGAGAGGCATACCGCGCATCGTCGCCGCCGCCACCGCCGCCGCGCTCGGGGCCCGCGGAGCTAGGGTTAACCCGTAGCTTAAGGTTAATAATAAATATACGGATATTATAAATTTCTTGTGAATACGAGGATACTGTCGGTTGTGAGAGGCGTACCACGCATCGTCGCCGCCGCCACCGCCGCCACGCTCGGGGCCCGCGCAGCCGCCGTTTCGGTCTCGTCAACGGCGCCCTGTGCGCCTACGTGAGTCGGTTCCGAGTTTCCTAGAACCAAAACAACGAAACTCTTAGTCGAAACTCGGGTTAATCCCCCGGGTTCGAGTTTCCTAGAATCAAAACGACGAAAATCTTGGTCGAAACTCGCCCAGGTACCTGAGCAACGAAAATTTATTTACGGCACCCTGTGCGCCCAAGTGAGTCGATTTCGAGTTTCCTAGAATCAAAAGGACGAAACTCTTCGTCGAAACTCGCCCAGGTACTTGAGCAAAGCAAATTTGCCTATAGGGGTCAACTAGCAGCGGCAGGGCACCTTTAACGCCGCTACTCTCGCCAGTTGGTCTTTACACGATATTGCCACGGCCAATATTGTATGGTGTATGGCATACACGCGGGGGGTCGGGTGGGGGTCGTATTTTGCGCAATAGTATTGCGATAGTATTGCAACCGTTTAGGCGATGCAGGTGGAAGGGGCAAAACGAGGATGATTGATTCGTGCACAAAAGCCTAGAGGTGAAAGAATATCTTGTATAGGCCAAGTGCACCTTTAAAGGTGCACTTGGCCTATACAAGATATTAACCCGATTTCAGGGTGGCGGCGCGAGGCCTCACAAAACGCACTTGGCTAGTCGGGCTCACCGGGTTACCCTAACCCTAACCCTACGGGTTAACCCAGAAAGAGACTGCGCTCTTTCTGGACGGTTCTTTCACAGGCGGCGACCAAGCCATAACCCCAAAGCACAATCCCGTCACCGAAGGAACGACCCCGCGACGTACCACATTGCCGTGCTGACTCAGTTTCGAAGGCGTCCACGGGAGGCGTCAACTGGCACCGGCCCTCTCGGCACAGATACACGGCTCGGGGCCATGATTGATGACCCTCGACATCGTCCGTGGTCAGGGTTACCCCCCGAGGAACTGCTCAGATACGGCCGCCATTCATCCTCATGGTCGACATAATTCGTCGGCCTCGTTTCACTGTGGAACTGGCTCGTGCACCTATAGTTCTGCACGATGGCCGGACAGGCAGGGCTGCAATCACGATGCCAGATCGATGTGCGGTGTGCGCACAGGGCTTGTGCACAAGCCGGGTCGCTCAGGACCGGCTCCCGGCTCTTCACTGGGTCGCCGCGGCCGCCAAGCTAACTGTGAACTTTTTGAAGAATTCCGCCGCCACCCTGAAATAGGCCGTTAACGCAGCCAGTCTCGCCAGCCACCCCTTCGGTATCGGCAGCCTACGTGGGCAATCCCGGATTCGGTATTCATTGCCACCCCCTGGATTCAGTGAATCCGGAATTCATTTGGCGAGCGCCACTGGTAAACCCCTTGGATTCCTTTGGATTCACTTACAGGGATTCATTAAATGGGCCAACAAGAATCTAGATTCGGGGTTTTGTTCGTCGCTGCGCGGATTGCCCACGTAAGACCGGCAGCCCCGGGTTAACCTCGGACCTCTCCCCCGGCGCGCCAGTTTCGTCCATTCCGGTTCCATTCGCGTTAGAACACAGGAAAAGGCCTGTAGTTCCGACCCCCGTTTTAGACGCAAACTGAGTGGGACGACTGGACATCGTCTTCTGGGAATGCAGAGACCGGAGATGTTCTGTGTGGCAGCATGGGTCTGGTTCTGTCTTTCTATAGAGTTTGTGGTGGTTCCTCTGGCTCTTCGTTTCTGGTTAAAACATCTAATGGAGTCGGCCTTTGTGCGTGCGCTGTGCGCGTGCTTCCGTGTGTGTGTCGTTTTGTTTCTCTGATTCACCCGAAGAACGGCGTGCTTGCTTTGAAGACGGGCATGGTAGTTTTTGAGACGTGGTTGTTTCAGAGACGCGGACCGGTCTCATCACGAATGAACTAACTAACTGACTTACTAACTGGCTAGCTAGCTAACTAGCTAACTATACATATACATAGCTATCAATCAATATATCTGTCTATCTATATGTATACACACACCCTAACAAACTAACTAGCTAGCTAGCTAGCTAGCTAACTACTCGTATACATACATATATCTATCTATTTATATGTATATAGACACACCCTCGACCATCACATATCTATATCTATTTATGTGCATATACACACACCCTCGACCATCTGCTCGAGTGCTTCGACCAAGGAAGCTAGCGTTGACTCGCTCCAAACAACAAACTAACAAACTAGCTAGCTAGCTAGCTAGCTAGCTAACTATACATATACACATCTGTCTATCTATATATCCACACACCCGCGACCATCGGTTCGAGTGCTTCGACCAAAGAAGCGAGCGTTGACTCCGAAAGCGACTCGCCAAACAGCTTCGGGAAGGTACCTAACGAACAAACAATCTAACGAACTAGCTAGCTAGCTTACTGACTATACGTATACATACCTATCAATCAATCAATCGGTCTATCTATCTATATGTATATACACACACCCTAACAAACTAACTAGCTAGCTAGCTAGCTAGCTAACTATACATATACATATCTATCTATCTATATATCCACACACCCGCAACCATCTGCTCGAGCGCTTCGACCAACGAAGCAAGTGTTGACTCGGAAAGCGACTCTCCAAACATCTTCGGGAAGGCCGCTGACGGGATTCGACCTAGCCACTCCTGCTGCGCCGCGATTGACTCGGCTTGCTTTCCCTTCCACTCGCGCTCAAACGCCTGTCATCAAGACGAAGGCGGTTAGGGTTTGTAGAGGAAAAGTGCCGTACTGTACCAGTTGTGCCACTTTACCTCTGAGCGCTTAGAGGAAAAGTGGCAAGACTGGTACAGTACGGCACTGTTCCTCTACAAAACATCGGCTTTCTGAAAGGCACTCACCCGATTGCCGCAGAGTTAGAGGACAACTGGCACAATGGTCGTTTGTCCTCTACAGGGTTAACCCGAGTTAGATCTATCTCTACATCAGATGTATATCCTATTGGCATCTCTCTATTTCGGTTTGCTTTGCCCTCCACTCGCGCTCAAACGCCTATCAGCAAAATGAAGGCGGTTAGGGTCGAATTAGATCTCTATCTCTATAACAGTATATGTATACACTATGACATCTCGGGTTAAACCCTAACCCTGAGTGGAGGGCAAAAGCGAACCCGGGGGGTTTGCGGTGCCCTCCACTCGCGCTCAAACGCCTGCCATGAAAATGAGGGCGCTGTGACCACAAAGCCACGCTCGGATCGGTCAGGTTAACCCAGAAGACAAGGGTAGGATTCAGAAATCACGGGACGGGTTAACCCAATCGACTCGGTTTGCTTTGCCCCCACTCGCGCGCAAACGCCCGTCATCAACATGAGGGGTTGGGGTTAACCCGAATCATATCTCTAGCTAAGGGTTCGCCCTAACTTGGTACCGTGCTTGAACTTGGTACTCTTCGCCAGCACGACCGTTTGCTGCGCCGGACGTCCCACTACTCGTTACCGGGCAGCAAGGAAGCCCCTCCCCCGCGTGCCAACAGTTTTCCAGGGCGCGACATGCGTGCGCAGAGAGCTCACGCGAAGAAAGTACCAAGTTAGCGCACGGTACCAAGTTAGGGCGAACGCTTTGCGATCTCTATAATAGTATACGTATATACTAGGACATATCTCTATTTATATATATATGTTTCTCTACATATGTTGTGAGCAGTCGATGCCACATAAATATCCCGATACCGCGGGTTAACCCGCCTGTCATCACAATGAGAGCGCTGTGAACACAAAGCCACTCTTGGACCAGTTCCCTGTGCGTGTGTGTTCGCGCGTATGTGCCTAGCGGGGCGTGGCGTGCCTACGGACGTGCTTCGCACGCACTCTGTCTAGCAGGCTCCCCTATGGGGTAACCTAGTTACTTGTGTAGTGTAGTGTGTGCGCGTGCGCCAGTGTTAGGGCTTTGTTTTTTTGTACCTGTGCTCTTTGTACAGTCGATGACACACACATATCCCGATATATGTATGTATATATATATATATATATATATATA
>Ga0209491_10011599_pt1 | contig 10352 bp, 6 predicted proteins | sample BON02_FD_187213 | JGI IMG/M metagenome (GOLD analysis project Ga0209491, IMG submission 187213) | Freshwater microbial communities from Lake Bonney liftoff mats and glacier meltwater in Antarctica - BON-02 (SPAdes) (version 2) | ecosystem: Environmental > Aquatic > Freshwater > Ice > Glacier...
GCACTTCCGTTCCTTCCGCTTCCGCCCCTTCAGTCCGTCCTTCCGTCCGTCCTTCCGTCCGTCCTTCAGTCCGTCCTTCCGTCCGTCCTTCCGTCCGTCCTTCCGTCCGTCCTTCCGCCGGCGTTACTTCTCTTGACGCTGTCGCTCCCCCCGTTACCCTGCCGTCCGTCCTTCCGTCCGTCCTTCCGTCCTGGGGGAGCCTCTCCTACGACAGAGGCGCGACGCTGATCCCTCCGCACGTCCACTCCGTCCGCTTCGCCGACGCCCCGTCCGTTGCCCCTTCCGTGGCCCTGCCCGCCCCTTCCGCCGGCGTTACCCCAGGTAACGCTGCCTCGCCTGTCGTCTATTCCGTTTCCCCCGCAACCATTCCTCAGTCTGCTTTGACGAACGACTTGCCCATCCCGGCGGGAGTGGCGGCCGCTTCAACGAACGACCCCAAGAGCATCTCTTCCGTCAACGACACCCCGCTCTCCAACACCAACCCGCCCGTGCAAGCTAGCGCGTGCGGGACGAGCCCATCTCCTTTGCCCTTCGATCGTCCCGTCGAATCTGGCATTAAGCTAAACGCAGCTGCTGGGACTAAGGCCTGGCCTGCTAATAATACCATATTTACCGGCGACACCTCTTCCAAACCCGGTCTCTTAACCACAAAGGTCAAGGGGTCAAAGAAGAGGCAGCGCGAGAAGAAGAAGAAGAATCTTACCACAGATGACGGGATTAAGGCCCCGCCTGTGCTAGCACCCATCGTCTACCAAGAATACGACGGCCTAAACGTATTCACCGCCGAAGAGGATCGTGCTTACAAATACGCACAAGGACTTAAGGAATCCAAACATTTTCACCCTACCTACACCTTTGCCATAGGCCCCGAGGCCGCTCCCACTCCGGATGGGTCAGAGCCTCCCACCTCCACACCACGCACTCGTTTCCCCCGTCGGCTTGCACCACCAACCCCTCCTATGAGCCGGTTAGCGAAGGAGGCCGCGAAGAACGCAACACCCCGAAGGCGATTCATACTTCTCTCACCCCCTTGCCTTTGCCCCAGGTCGTCGAGGCGGAGCAGGCACACACCACGGGTATTCCACCCGTGCCTGACCCCCTTGAGCCCACGATCGTGCCCCAGGCCGTCGAGGCGGAGAAGGTACCCACCACGGGTATCTCACCCGTGCCTATCCCCCTTGACCCCACGCCCTTACCCCAGGATATCGAGACGGCGGGCGTCCACACCCCCGAACCGACCACCTCCCCACTAGAGGCCGTTCCTCTGGCGCAGGTTCCCCTCACCGGTGCCCAAACTACCGCCGCAAACACAACCCGAAACCTGGCGCTTAAGGCCGCGCGCCTATTCGGTTATCGTCAAGAATTATTTTGAGTTGACCCGACTCGTCTAGACTCGGAGGTAGCGTATAGCGCCGCCCGCGCTTCCATTACCACCCGCACCACACGTTCTCAACACGTTCGCCTTCGGGAAAGTAACCTTGCCGCACTCTCCTATGCTACAAGGAAACTTTCCACATTTAAGGCTACCACGCTCAAGGATGCCGGGATCTTAGCCATCCACGTCTCTGTAGCGCGTCGTGTTAACCAAACGGCGCTTTCCGTCTTACGCACCTCTGTAGTGCAGGAGCTAAACTCTCATTTGCTCTGTGTTTCAGAGGATCATCTCGCGCCCTTTAGCTTGAAGAAGCTCTTTCATCATCTCAGCCAAATAGCGCCTTCGTCCCCTAATTTAGGCAAACCCGGCCTCCCCGCTAAGAAACCAGCTCGGAAACACATGCAGGCGCCCGATCCGATTCGCCTATACCGGGCCGCCAAGCGGCAAGTTAAGGCCGCCGCCCTTAACCTTAACCATCTGCTTGAGACGCAGAAGCGGTTAACCGCTACTAAGGATGGGCCTTTTACGGACCCCGGCTCACCCCCCACGGTATTAGCTTTACCCTTCGCTCCACCTTCTTGGGCAGCGGTGATGACCGGTGGCTACCGCCACCATCGTATCCACCACGGACATTTTCCTAAATTGGCCACAATTATACGCACTTACCACAATTCTTCTCGTAAGGGTGTCTCTGCGCGCAGGCATAATAACGCATGCTTTGCTAGTCGGGCCGAATTCAGACGCGCTAACCGTCGCAAGAACCCCCATAGCTGTGCCGGTCCCGACCCTGGACCCGGCCGTCGACCTCGTTCCGCTGGTACACCTCATTCCACTCCTTCACGTTCATCATACACCCCCTCTAGGCCTTATCGCCACAACAACGGTTACAGACACGGAGAGAGAGGCGATGACGATAGGGGTAGACCACCACCCCCACCACCACCGAATCCCCCCCGTACAGATCTTCCCGACTTACCGATTCGGTGCCATTATTCGAACCACAGAGGCCAGTGCGATCGTATTTGCACACTCTATAAAGGCCAGTTCCGTTACAGATTGGTCAGGAAACACACCACCCTCACGTTTTGCACTGCTGATTGCATGGGGTCTTTTATACGCGAAGAGCGGGATACACTAATAAGCCAACCGTTCCCGCCACATGTCCGACAAGCCACCGATGCGTTGCTTAACCAACGTGTTCCGGAGCTCCTCAAGGGCAAGTGTCCCGACAACCCGCGGAGTGGGTACGCTTGGCCACTTAGGAGTCTATTAGATCGGACGGTGCGCGTGACAGCAGGTATGGGCTTACAACATACAAGCACGTGTGCTGTTTACACGCGATCCTTGTATGACATTGCTATCAACGCTGTTAATTACCGAGTAGAGGAAGACGGGTATTTTAACATGGCTAGCGTAGGATTACTTCGTTGGGCTGAAGATGTTGAAATCCAACACCTTTTCCGAGTAGTTGGCCTTGACGCCAACTCGGCGTTTCACTGTGATAGATGGGGCCTCGAGCTACACGGTAGGAATCCCACTAAAGGCACTTATGTCCCGGCAGATCGGACCCCGGGGGAAAGGAGTAACGGTAAGCGTCGTCAGGACTTCCCTAACCCCTCGGTTGGTTGCTCCCCTCATTTCTCCTCCGCTTCCTCCTCTTCCTCTGACCCACGGGGGCCTATAGCTGATGTTAATGGACAAAGTCGGGGGGAAGTCAGCTCCTCCAACTATGTCCACCCACCTCCAGCGAGTGTCTCGACCCCTCCGGTATCTATAACCAATCCACACCTTATCCTCAGCCGAAGGGTCCCCAGACTACTAAAGAGCAAGAGATCTTGGCGGTCTGTTAGTGAAATCCTCAACTACTGTATGGATCCAATTAAACCAGACGAATGCAAATCCCTTGCCGCCTATTTGCGCTCTTGTGCTCGAGTTGGTTATATCTCACCTCACGATTTGGATGCTATCGAACACGCCACTTGTCACGGGTTAATATATTGGGCCAATCTCATTATTTTAATAAACCCCACTTCGCAACCTTCGGTATTCCTGCAAAACAGGATCCTGTCTCGCTATTGATCGACCAACACCCGGGAGATAACTATTTTCTTAGCTGCCACTGGGATACGCCACTCCCTCCACCTGTTCCGCAACTTGTCGGGAGGGCACTAGTTCGAAGGAGGCTACCGAGATGTATCGACCTATCCACCGACAGGAGTCTTATTTCTGCGGATCTTGACCCTTCTCCAGGGGGCGGAAACGTCCTTCGCGGTATTATTCTCGGCTTACTAGACCAACCACGGACACCTAACGATCCTTGGTGGTCTATTGGCGCTCTCTTAGAGAAGGGGATAAATCTACCCGATTCCGGTTCTCACAGGTCGAGCGTTGATCAAACCGCTGAATGTTTAGTCAACTATTTACAAGCGTTGGGTACAATCGGAGTCTCCCCGCCTACAGGCTACAGTGCTATTCTTGAGGCCGCTTTGTTTGCTTGGGCCAGACTACCCGATTATAGACATCTTGTGGTAATCTTCGAGTATAATGATATCTATGGGCCAACGGCCTTCGGCCGTCGCCACCTCCTTCAAAACCCCGTCCTCGGTATAGGAGAGAGATATTATTTCAGGCTTCCTGACCACCCACTTACGGAACCAGACTCACCAACCACCCCAGATTCACAGCCGCCACCTTCGCCTCCCCGAGACGACAAAGGGCCGCCCATTATTATTAAGGATAACTCGGATGGCACTCCGGCCCATTCCGACCCATTTACCTCAAACCCCGACCCCGATCACACGGTCAATCCTCTCCTTGGTAAGGCAGTTACCGCTTTACTTTGCTTTCAAGGGCCAACGGCACAGGATTCCTATACCGTTAGCGAACTTATAGAGCACCTCACGGAATTATCCGAGGATATGACCTACGATAAAAAGTACAAGGTTCGCTTATTCCGCCGGTACCTACAATTGTGCGCCGCAGAGTACTCGGTAACTACCGGAGACGATCATGGCATCTTATGTACCGGATTGCTTCGATGGGCCAAGTTCCCTAGAAACAATCTTATCTATATTTGCTTTGAATCCTACCCACCCGCTTCTCACCCAGGACATAGATGGCGCCTCAGAGTTAACGATGATGTCCATCCTGAAGAGAATGCACTTTCCACTCCGGTCACTACACCCGCCTCGTACGCGACTCCCATTATGCATCTATTTGCCGACGCCATCCTTAGTAAAATTGTCACCGAGTTGCTAAAGAAACCATCCCGAAATGATGAATGGTGGACTGTTGATGAGCTTCTAAGTGCCGCCACGAAGTCGTGGATTGATATGGGCCCCACTCCAGTAGAGAATTACAGACTCCTCACTGTTTACCTGCACTCGTGGGCGGGCGAAAACAAACCAATCAAAGGCGCCCACCGGTGTGCAGGATTATGCGTGGTGGGATTAATTCATTGGGCGACCCAACCAAATAAAGAGTCTATCTACTTGGTCTCCCAAGACACGCTAAGTACGGACCTAGCGGAGGAAGGCGGGGACGGCTACCCGGAGCAACTGTGGTCTATTAGGCTTATTAGGGCGGACACTGACTCCAACCTTGCATCCCCACCTCCAACTCCCCCTCCGCCGGACGATGACCCACCGGAGGACGAGAAGAGAAAGGATAAGCCTGGAGAAACCCCAGGCCCTAGCGAACTATTTCGAGCCATGGAACGGCTATCGAGTGGCCTAAAGGGTTCCACTTCCCAAGGCGGCACTACGGCCCCCGCTCACCAATCTTCGTCCACCCTACCACAACACAACCTCGGGTTAAACCCGGATAGTGTTCATGCAAATGAGCCTGGTAAAACGATCAACATACCTCCTGGTTTTATTGACCCAGCCGCTCACGTGGAGGAAGATGTTGATTTTGGGGAAGATTATTCTTCGGACGATAATTGTGACAACTTTGTGCCTCCACCATCGCCTCCTGATTCACCTCCGCCACCATCGCCTCCCGGCTCACCTCCCGATATGCAAACCTGTATACCGTGCGGAGACCCTGTGGTCAACCTCCCCACACAGCCTACATCCCGCCGCGTTACACCTGTAGCACAGACGGAGTCGGAGATCGAATCTATTCGACGTCTCAGACTCACTAAGGAGGCTCGTGATAAGGAGGATAGGTATGAGGCGCTTCACGGTGAAAATGACCGTAGAATACGCAGACTTAACGCGATCACTATGGCCGAGGATGCTGAGCTTGAGCGCCAGATAGAGGAGACTATCGTGCAACTGCATATTGATCAACTGCCCAGGCTCACCGTGCCACGTAACCACGCCATGTCCACTAGACACCATTCACCCCCGGCGGTAGCTCAATGCGCACTCAAGGACTGCAACAAGGATGCCTTCGTTATCGGGGGTACAGCATCCCTTTGTTGTAGCCGTAGCCACCTTAAGTACCTACAGGCCATACGCTCTAAAACCAGGTGCGCCCTCCCGGAATGCGAACGCCCGGTCCACTTTAGACCAGACACTCCTTGCTTACGATTTTTGCTGTATCAACCACGCCAAATTGGCAAATAAATACGGTAATAAACCTAAAGCAGGACCAGGAGAGACCAAGTGTGGCTTTCTAAGCTGCGACAACCTCGTCTTTTATTACTCCACCACAGGTCACTACGATTTTTGTGGTATGACCTGTAGGGAAAGAATGGCTAACCTTCCAGTCACTCCTCCCATGTTGGAGTTAACTTGTACTCGGTTTACCACACTTGCCGACGGCGCTGTGCCCCTGCCTTCTAATCCTCCTTCCGCTCCGGAATCGATTATTGACTACGGCACGCCACCAGATTCACCCTCCATCTTAACCACACAACCAGCGCGTCTGGCGATCCACCCGCCCCCACACCCAGCGCCTCCGGCGACCACCGATCCACCTACCCACATTCCATTGGCGCTGCTGCCTACTCCAATGCCAGAGGCCTATGTTTCCAATTGGGCCGCCCATTACGTAACGGGTTCATCTAACCCCTCCCCGGTTAGAATCCTTTCGGTAGCCGACACACACAGTGTACGCAGCACGCCACCAGTTACACCACCCCTACCACATATAGAGGTAGCTGTTTTCATAGTTCGTATGGAGAATGAGCCTGGTGAGACCCCTCATCTAGCTCTCACGTTCTCCCCCGCATGGACCATGAGGACGAGGCTCCGCCACCCTCGAACCCAGCCTCGGCTCCAGCCAGTGATTACGACGAATCCGAGAGCGAGACGCTCTCTGACTCTTCTTCACATGGAGGTTCACACGCGCAGACCTTGGTCTGCTCCTTTTTTTTCCCCAGTACTAGTCTTTTGAGTCGCGCCCGTTACGCCTTTAGCGCCGCTTCGCGAAGCTACTCGGCCGTATTCAAAGAAATAGATAACTCCCCCAACGTAATTCGTCGCCGAGCTACTAGAGTCATCACGGACGCACGTTCTAAATTCGGCCTCGACTTGCATGCTCGTCATTCCAGGCGGGTAAACAAGTCGCGACGTACATATAACGGCGATCTAGACTCTGACCCTATTTCACTTCCACCTTCGGCAGGAGGTTCTTACGAAAACTCCGAGGACGAAGCATCTCCATCACCATTAAGGGGGGGAGAAGCCAGGACTCCTGAGTTCGCTCCTGAATATGGCCCTTCTGACACACTCGGTGTCTCACCAGGAACTCCTAGGAGAACTTTCAATCCTGAACAGGGCCATCTTTTCTCTTATCCTATTTCCGCGGCGCCAGCCGAGGGAGCAGCGCCACCTTTAGTTCCCCCCATTCCATCTCTTCCATCTACGGCTCCCCCGGCTTATAGTGGATTGCTATCCCCACACCTTAGGCCTTCTACGCCTGCTCCCTACCCCCCCCAAACCCTAATTTTGGGATGGATAGTGGATACGATGCTTTCCACCCGTGGTATGACCCCAACGGCGATCTCGCGTCCCATGCCTCCCTTTCGAGTGCCAGATCGAAACCCGTCGCCACCCCAGTTTAGGGTTAGAGTTAGGGTTAGGGCCTGTCCGCCCTACGCCGGTAATCGCCACAACTCCACACGTGCCGGTAATCGCCACAACTCCACACGCGCCTGTAATCGCCACAACTCCACACGTGCCTGTACTCGTCGCAGCCCCATACGGACCTATTCCTACGGTGCCACGCCCCGCTAGCGCGTATGCGGAGAGTAATGCTTTTGCCTCCGATGACCTGCGGTCAGAGAAGAACTTCCATGCTCGCGAACAGGCGGTTTATGATCAGGAACGTAAGCTTCACGATCAGGAACGTAAGCTTCTGATAGAAACCCAGAAGTACGAAAACCTAAACCAAGAGGCTGCACTTAGAGACCTACGGGCAGCTGGGGCGGAGCAAAGGAGACTCAGGGACGTAGAGCTGGCTCACCTGCAAGCTCAAAACGAAACCGCCGCTAACGCTCCACCGCCGCGTCAAACACATTTTGATTCGCGCGGGCCTACTCACCATCATCAGCGGACCTCCACGGACGCTCCTGTCCCCGCCACTAACCACTCGGCAGAGCTCCAGGCGTATTTTAATGGCTTGGACCCTACAGGAATGGCCGCCTTTGGTAACCTCAATCCCGTGCCAGCCCCTTTGCATACACCCGGGCCGGGTTGGTTCAACGCCCCCGCCACTCCCCAAACTCATATGCCTACCCCTGGCATATCAAGGAAGAGGGTGCCCTATGGACGAGACGAACCGGAGATAGAGTCTTACAAAACGCCTTGCCCACGGGACCCCTACCGTAAAGTATTCCACCCGGGGGACCCTAAAGACCAAAGGAACGTCTCCACCGACGCCAATTCCAGCCACTGGATAGCCCTCTTTGAGTTATCCGCCACGGAACACGCCGCCGTCTACATAGACTCGGAGGATTCAGAGTGAGTTCGCCTAGTACTATCCATGATTAAGAATAGATCAGGCGATAAATAGCATAGTAACTCTATCTATTTGAGAGAGATCTTGACGCAATGGCTAGAGTCGCGCACTCTACAACGCACCAAGGGTAAGTCTAAGGACTCGACAACTGCCCTAAACACGCTAGAAGCCCTAAAATTTCATAGCGAGTTACAGGCCGGTGACGATACCACTAAAATGGCGGAGGGATGGGAAACGTTTCAACTAACATTTATCCGCGCCATTACTAACGCACTCACCCACGGTTGCGATTGGATGGAGCTCCTCGCCTGTTTGCATGTTTGTAGCCGCGCTCTCAAGACCGGACAGCAGCGAATACGATCCATCGTAGTTACGGCCATGAAAGACACGTCGCTCTTCTGTAACCCCGTCCTTCACGCTATGGTGATAGTTGCTAAACTCGATAGCTCCTTTTCACAGGGCGTCCCTGGCTATTCCAGAGAAACACCTTCCGCCGCATGGGAAGCGTGTGTCTCCCGCCTGCCAGGCGAGGACGCTCTTACCTTAGCCAACCGCGTCTTTGATAGCTATTTGCAGAAAATAGGAGACGACATCGACCACCGCACCATTTGGGGTAACAAAGTTTATGCTAGCGAGATAAACACCCGTACCGCCTACTGTCTTGGAAACGACGTTAGTGACCCCGCCCGTGGCCGCGCTAACCATCACCAGTTCACCCTCCGTTGGCACGAGGCACGCACAACAAAGGATTCGCTCTGGAGGTTGTAAGGTACAGGAGATGAGTAATACCTACATCGCCTCTCATCATATTCAGACCTTTGAATTGGCTAATGACGCTGTGAAGGTATTTAACGCACAACACCCAAGTAGCTCTACTCCCAGACGCGTAGCGGCCGTTCAACCTCCGACCAATCCTACTCCAACACCGAGCCGGAGAGATGACGGAGACCTTCACAAAATGGTGGCTGCCTTATCCAAACAAATGTCTACCTTACAGACCAGTACGAAGAAAACACTTACTTCGACTGTTGCAGTGACCACCCCTCACACACCAAGCGCTCCCGCCCCACAGCGCGGTGGCGGTAAGGGAGAAAGGAGCACCAACACTGGTCGCGGAGGAAGGGGACAACCCTATAACGCGGTCCCTAGGGTAGTCGTAAGCGGAGGCGTAAGCGGATTACCTCCTCCTAATAGTAGGTCGGACCCACGTGAACGCACTTACTCCAATGGACGCAAATGCGCGCATCCCGAGGGCGCCACCGGTAATCCTAGTAACGTTAATTGGACACCGGAACTCTGGGAGTACGGTATATTCGTTGATTTCGATAAGTGGCTACGTCTAGGCAGTTATGACGAACTCACTACCCTTCTGGCCCAGGCTAGACCCAGCGATGACACTTGTTCTACCCACCGTGTAGGTCGCGCTAAGAGCGATAACGGAACGTGGACCAACGATAATGGATGCGCTTACTGTCTATTTAGGCCCCGAGCCCCGGCTGGTACCGCTGAGTCTGACAAATGGATGTACGGCACAGGTCAAGGAGCTCACTTTCCATACCGGTGCCAGTGCTTTATTTGATTCCTCGCCGAGGGAGGAGGACCAGACACTCCGGATAAACACCGACCCTACCTTCAGGGAACTCTGCTTAAACGTTTCGACAAACAGTAGGAAGCCGGAAGCCGGCGAGTTATCCCCTTTCGTTGGCGATAGGGAGGTCCCTAAGACGCCGCTCCACGTACGTTTTTCGCCTTCGCATCCTCCATCTCCGCCAGGGCACGGAATAGAATTAGAATCACTTCTTACTAAGGTAGTAGAATTAAGCCTAGACGCCGAAACTAGGCCTAATTACACCTTTTGGGAAAGGATCACTAAGTTTATACACAAGCCTAAATCTTTTAGGCAGCATGGCTACATTAATAATATGTGCCCATGTCCCCCCTCGCCGCCACCTGAGGCTCCTAGCCCCCCTGCTTCCCCTCCGTCTCACGCCACGGCGGACCCTATTATCTCCGTTCCAAAACTCCAACGCCCCCTGACCCCCACAGAGCAGCTGCTCGGGAAACAGTG
>Ga0209491_10011600_pt1 | contig 10352 bp, 13 predicted proteins | sample BON02_FD_187213 | JGI IMG/M metagenome (GOLD analysis project Ga0209491, IMG submission 187213) | Freshwater microbial communities from Lake Bonney liftoff mats and glacier meltwater in Antarctica - BON-02 (SPAdes) (version 2) | ecosystem: Environmental > Aquatic > Freshwater > Ice > Glacier...
GACCTCTGTCAGCGGCAGCTCGTCGTTCTGCATCAGCGAACGCCGGAAGATGGAAAATGAGGCTGCATCAAATGCGGTTGGTGGCGTAAAAGACAGGGACCTTCCCTGGTCAATTGTTTCTACGCAGACAGATTCAGGAAAGGTCCAGCCGCCGAGAAGTTTAGCGATCAGGACGTTCAGCCAACATTCCGATTTCTTTCAACGCGGCCCCATCACAACAAATTCTTGTTGCGGTCAACGCGAGCCCTCACGCTGCGCAGATTCCAAACAAATTTCGCGGCAGTGCCATTCGAATCAGCAATGTCCTATCTCACAGCAAATCCGAGCCGATCTCCCTTTCGTTCTGCTGGCCGCACACTGGCTGCTCTGTTCCTGATGACACTGCATGTCGGTTGCAGCAGTGAATCACCAACTGAAACTCGCCCGTCGAAAGAGCTTCCGCCTCCCCCCTGACCGAAAGCCGCCAAGCAGTTCCTGCAGATTAAACGGAACGTTTAATCCATCTGACGGATACTGTCGACGACCGCCGCCTCCACGTTGAGGCCCGGCAGATTCAAACTGCGGGCCGTCCGGCGATCCGTACTTATCAAAGTTACCGCGTTTTGTTTCGTCACCCAGAACAGCCCCGGCGTCCTGAACTTCTTTGAAGTTTTTCAGCGCAGATGGATCGTCGGTACTGGCATCGGGATGATGTTTTTTGCCAGCTTCTTGTACGCTTTGCGAATCTGGTGCTGAGGCGTGGTTTTCGGCACTCCAGGAATGCCATAGTAGTCTGGATGAATTGCCATCAGGCTGACTTTCGAAAAAGTTCGATAAACGGCAGAGTAAATCTCTGCAATCTGTCCACGTTATTTTTGAAGCATCACGGGACACTGACAGAACATGGACACCTGATGGCTAAGACAGTCCAGTACGTGATCAGGACACGACGGGTCAACCCGTTCTGATCGCATTACAATCAGATCAACAGACTCGGTACTGGAATACTGCACTGGCCGTTCGGCCGACGACAATTTCAGGTCTGGCAATCAAACCAGCATGCTCAAATCTTTGTGAAAGCTGTTGCAGGCAGACTCGGACGTTTTCTTCCAGTTCAGCGTAGAAGGCGTTGAGTTCAACTTCTTCTTCAGCATCTTCCGCTTCATCAATCGCTTCAATGACATACATCATTGTTGTAATTGCTCGATGCTGAAGTGCACGGTCAAACGCCGCGTCCAGAGCGCACTGGTCCGGAGCGTTCAGGTCGATGGGGACGAGCAGATGTTTATACTTCATCTTCAATTCACCTCCACAAGGCAACTTTTGGCACACAGTCGGTCATTCACATTACTCAGCGTCAAACCACAGACGCACTTTTCGTCAACGCATCATCTTCAGGCGGCAGAGGCAGGATGCCACGCGGAAACACGTGGCGGCTGCCGGGCACAAATCCAGCTTCCGCATCGAAGTACAGATAGTGCGTGATCTTCATGGAATCGGCTTCGATATCAATCACGTTAAAGCTGTTCTTTTCACGTTCTCGACCACGGCCGCGACGCGATGTTGTTGTGCCTGACTGCGCAATCACAATGCCGCGTTCGCGATGAACGCCCGGATAGAAATCCAGCGTGTTTCCGATGTATGCTCGATGCAAATGACCGCCCATAATCATGTCGACGTCGTCGTCAATAAACTGCATGATGGCGCGTTTGGCTTTGGGCATTGTGGCGTCATGCAGGTAGTCCGGCGCCGGAGCAAAGTGATGATGTGCAACCACAATTCTAGCAACGCCGGTGGCAGCTTCGGCAAATACTTTCTCGGCGGCATCCAGTTGCCACTGATGAATGCGTCCGTTACTGATAGCAGTGCGGGGCGACGTTGAATCGATTCCCACAATCACGGCGTGTTCGAGGTCCAGCACCGGGTTCAGTTCCGGCGAGATATATTTTTTGTAAAGTCCATGCGGATCACTAAGCCGTTCGCTGATGCGATACAGTGGCACATCGTGATTGCCCGGAACGTACAGACGGGGCACGTCGGGAAGTTGATCAAGAAATCCGCGAGCCGCCAGATACTGTTCTTGCTTGGCTCTCTGAGTAAAGTCACCGCTGACAATGATCGCGTCGACATTTAGCTGCGGCGCAATCTTCAACACAGCCTCGCCAACATGAGATACATACGGCGGGCCAAAGTGCAGATCGGAAAGTTGTAAAATTCGAACAAGTGGCATGGTGTCTTGCATCAGTGCGGCTGGCAAAAGATCTTCAGCAGGCTGAAGTGGAATGCACACATCATACCGGTAAACGCGAAGTCCGGTCGGCAGTAACGTGGGACTTCAATATCATTTGCCACGAAACTCGGTCACCTGTGCGTTCCTGACAGAATCATGCTCAGTATTGCAGGCTAAGCCGGCCGTATATTGCACATTTGAGCCAGTCCGAACTGATTCGCCCAAAAGCCTGCAGTTCGAGTCTCGCCGGAGTCGCAAGCTGCGATGTTGATTTTTCACTGTGGCTGGAAATGTTCTGTTCTGGCGGATGCGGCGACTCAGAGCCTGCGCGACGCGAAAAACTGTGCAGATGTGCGAATCCGCACCAATGTGTGACGGACCTGCAGTTTTGTCCGAGGCAAATTTCCGGCATGTGATCTGCAACTTCGACAGATATGCAAACTTTTTTCAGACGAATGTTACTGCCGTTGCTGATCGTTCTATTGCTGACGATTCTGGCAATCCTTGCGTCTCGATATACATCACTGGAGTGGTTCGTACACAACGATCGATGGCTGAGAGCGACTATTGCAGGCCACCCGTTTAAGTCCGGAATCATCGCCTTTGCGATGTATTTACTGGCATCGCTGGTTCCCGGCACAACTGGTAAGTCGATTATTCTTGGCTGGTTATTTGGACTGTTTGTGGGCGTGGTAATTGTGAACACGGCTCTGGTTTTAGCGGCCTTGGTTACGTTTTTATTGTGCAGACACTATTTGAAGGCTGCTGTTGAGTCGCGTTTTGGGTTTTATCTGCGTCCGATTCAGGAACGTATGGCACGTGACGGAGCAATGTATTTGCTGACACTGCGGCTGGCACACGCTCCCTTCAGTTTTATGAACTACGCCGCCGGTGCAGGTACTGACGTTCCATTTTGCACATTCTGGTGGACGACTCAGCTGGGACTTCTGCCCGGAAATCTGTTCTTCGTCTATGCGGGAACCCGTCTGCCGACAATTGAAGAACTCGTGCGTAGGGGACCTCTGGGATTGCTGGATGGTCCCATGATAGGGGCGCTCGCCTGCACTATATTTCTTCCCTGGATGGCTCGAAAATGCATCCGCCTGTTTACATCAGGCCGCAAAGTGGCACAGCAGTTGCCCAAACAGCCTTAGCGGATTTTGTGTTGTACACCCACACAGATTCCGCATTGAATTTTGTGTCAGCGGTGATGTGACTGAACCGAGAAGCCCGGTGGTCAGGTTTCTAAATGCGGATCTGAACACCGCAGACCCAATGAAGATTGACTGGTTAACCCTTGTTGCTCAAATTGTGAACTTTCTGGTTCTCGTCTGGCTGCTGCAGCGATTTCTTTACGGTCCCATCATTTCTGCCACGAATCAGCGAGAAGCGAAAATTGCAGATCGCCTGACGGAAGCGACGAACGTAAAGCAGGCGGCCGAGGAAAGTGATCGGCTGTTTCGCGAAAAGCTGGAAGAACTTGCCAATACTCGTGAATCGTTGCAGGCTACGAAGCGGATCTCTGGTCTCAGTAAAGCCAAAAGTGAAGTTCAGGAAGCTCGCAAAGAATGGCACCGCGGGTTGGCTCGCGAAAAAAAGCATTGCTGCAACTTGAGGTAAGCCAGCATGACATCGATATCAGTCGACACCTGTTAAAACAGCTGCCGGACGAACGCCTTTAAAGTCAGGTTATTGGTCGTTTCCTGAATCTGCTTGCGGATGCGGATACAAAACTGACGCTGCGTTCAGCCCAGCATTCGTCCGCCATTCTGGTCGAAACTTCCCTGGAGCTCACTGCTGCCGATCGTGATCAGATTTCTGCAGGAGTAAAGGCCATCGCCGGAGAAGACACTTTGCTGGACTTTCGGGTCAGCCCCAGGCTGGTCTGTGGAATCGAACTGCGTGCAGCAGGAAACAAGGTGGCGTGGAGTGTTCGCGAATCGCTGGCAGAACTGGAATCTGATTTGATCGACGCGATTGATCAGGCAATTCCATCCACACCGTCTGCAGATGGCACAGCCCAGGATGCGCTATCTGTGATTACGGCCGGTTTGACGGGACCTGAATTATGAGTTCAGGAATTGCCGCAGAGGTTCTGGCATCCACACGTAGCATCGTTAGCAAAGTGCTTAACGCGTATACGGCCAACCTGAAAGAAACGGAAGTTGGCATAGTCACAAGCGTTTCTCGTGGGGTCGTTCGCGTCACTGGTTTGCCTCACGTTCAATCCGAAGAACTGCTGCAACTTCCCAGCGGCGCATCTGCTTTGGCTGCTGGAACGATCGACTCATTTAGCCGAACGTCTCGGGGTCGGATCGCTGACAGCGTTGGCAATTGCAGAAACAAATGCCCAGGATTTTGCCGCATACATTCCAACCAACCTGATTTCTATTACAGACGGTCAGATCTACCTGTCACCGGAACTTTTTCAGAAAGGCATGCTGCCAGCGGTCAACGTCGGGCGCTCGGTTTCTCGAGTCGGCGGTAAGACGCAGCTGCCCGCTTATCGAGCTGTCGCTGGTGACCTGCGATTGTCATATTCACAGGTTGAAGAACTGCAAGCGTTTTCCCGATTCAGCAGTCGTTTGGACGAAGAAACTCAGGCCACTCGGCAACGCCGTCGTCGAGTTCGCGAAGTTCTAAAGCAACCACAATAGCAAACCCGGTCGGTACCAGAACAGATTTCTGCGTTGCTCGCAGTTACTGACGGATTGCTGGATGCGGTGAAGCTGTCAGACATCAACAATGTCGAAGGCAGCATTTGCGCAGAAGTGCCAGCCAGTCTGCCCGATGTCGGCGAACGTATGATCGATGGGCAAAAACTGACGGATTCTGATCGCAAGCAAATTCACGATCATGTTCGGAACACACTTGATGACGTACAGAATGTTGCTGCGGATGTAGAAGCCGTAGCGACAACACCGAAGGCTGTTTTAAATGCAGACGCTTGAGACTCTGAAACGCAGTATCGAAAGTGCGGAAGACCTCGGCAGCATGGTTCGCACTATGAAGACTATGGCGGCAGTCAGCATTCGCCAGTAAGAAACGGCGACCGAATCGCTGACTGAGTATTCTCGAACAATCGATATAGGCTTACGAATGGTGCTAAGCCGCCTGTCGATTTCAGACAGAAACAATATTGCATCTGCCGGAGTCGGAGCAGACGTTCACACTGCGGCAAATGAATTTGGCAGCGTTAGCGCGGTTCTTGCTGAAGAAACCGCAATTTCGGATCTGCGGACGCTGCAGCATGCCGACGAGCATGCACCCAAACGCCATGTTCCGAAGCTGCCCCCAACGGGAGTTACGGGGGGAATTATTTTCGGTTCTGATCAAGGAATGTGTGGTCGGTTCAACGAACAGATCGCGAGCTTTGCCGTGGATTCCCTGACACGGGCGGCGAATGAGGTGCGAAAAGTCCGTGCTGTGCTATGCGTCGGCCATCGTGTTTCGGACAATGTGACCAGCGGTGGTCTTGTCGTTGACAGTGTATTCCGATTGTCGGGTTCCGCTGGTGGCATTACTTCGCTGGCTCAGGACTTGCTGCCGATGATCGACAGGTGGCGAGCCACTCATGAAATTAACCGTATTCTTGTGTTTCACAATCGGCGGTTATCCGCATCCACCGGGCGTCCATTTGTTATGCAGTTGCTGTCGCTTCGTCTGGATCGGTTCTTGCACGAAACTCACGCACCGCACGATTCTGCCACACCCAATCGCTCGCTGCCAACCTGAACGATGGACACGAGCGTCTTGTTTTCACGACTTGTAAAACAGTTCCTGTTCGTTTCACTGTTTCGAGCCTGCTCGGAGTCGATGGCAGGCGAAAACGCCAGTCACATTGCGGCAATCCAGGCGGCCGAACGAAATATCAAGGATCGCCTGGTCCAATTGCAGTCGACCTCTGGGTCTCGACGCCAAGACCATGATGACGGAAGAACTAATGGATGTCGTGACGGGCTTTGAGGCATTAAAGCCGGATGCCGGCGAGTAGCCAGCAAACAGCAACTCTTCCACTGAACCCTGTCGACGTCTGCTCTGTATTCTGACATGCGAAGACTTGTTCAGACATATTCCGGCGCCGAGAATACGATGCTAAACTGCCACCGGCAATACTTGTTGACGCAAAAAAAAACCGCCGATTCTGCGAGAGTCGCGGTCATGATGATTTGCAAACAACCCAAGTGATTACGTTCTCGCACAAATATCCAGGCTGTGATTTGCACATAACGTGTTAAGCCAACCTCTGCCCGCTAACGTCACGTTTCACGTGATGATTCCTGTCCCACCGCGTGCTGGAAATGCTGGCGTGCTACTGTGGGGTGTTCTATTCTTCGTATTCGCGAAGAAAACCTATGAATTCCCGGCGATGTTCTTCTTCGTCCGCCAACGCTGTAATGCATAGATCCTGAGTTACATAGTCGATTCCGTCACACAGCTTGATCAGTTTATTATACTGAGTAATCGCGCCGTTTTCTGCGTCAATCACACCTTTGATAACAGCGACAACGTCTGTTGTTTTGGAAGGCGGTTGCAGGCTTTTCTGTGCTGCCGTGAATGCCAGACTTCCTGGAATATGGCCACCAATCGTTTTGATCCGTCGTGCCAGAATTTGTGCATGGCCCAGTTCTGCAGCAACATCTGCGGCCAGAGCTTTTTTAATTTCTTCGGCACGTACACCGTCAAGATTTGTTGAGTTAGCGATGTAATTCATCACCGTCTCAAGTTCCATCCAATAGGCAACGGTGAGTTCGTCAATAATGTTCTGAGGAATTGAGTGTGTCATGGGATAATGCAATTTCTTCCGGGATCATGCAGGAACTAGCTGCGGAACAATTCAAACTTTACGACCGTTAAATCCACTCCGCAAACGTCACCGTTTGAAGTTGTAAATACGAAAGTTTGCCTGCGGTATGATAGACGTTTGCCTGCGGTATGATAGACAAAGACAACCCGACTGTATTGAAAAAGTTTCAGGTTGTCGACGTCACACACCGGGCTGTTGCTGTCCGCGACTCTGAATCTGCCGTGTCATGAACTGACAGCTTGTGGGTCAGCACACCGAACTGACGTAGCACATGACAAACGTCTTTCAAACCATCTGGCAAGTGGGGCCTCGATAGATTCACCGCACGAATTGTTTTTGCTCAGACTGAATCCCGAGCTAGCACCTGCGTTAGCACTCGCTTCGGACTCTCGCTTCGAAGCACGTCCAATAATTTCGCTCCGTATTACCGACACTTCTCGGGGTGCCGAAATTCCCAGCCTGACAATGCCTCCCTTTATTTGCAAGACCTGCACTTCGATGTTGTCGCCGATGCAAATTACTTCGTTAGTCTTCCGTGAGAGAACCAGCATAATATCACTCCTTCGAGGGTTCAGGGACGGAGCCCACCAGGAGCAACCCGCGCGCCATAATCGGCATTTTCCGCCGATTCACAATTATCGGGATTTTCAGGTGGATTCTCCTGCAAACGATCAAATTACTGGTCGGCAATTGCGCAGCGTGGCACATTAGCTGCCAGTAGATTTCGTAAGTTACTTCACAGGTATGAACTTAGGGAGAATGTTTAGAAAACGTGCGGCGAAGATTCAGTCGAAATGCATTGGCGGCAAGCTGGCCTGAAACATATCTGAATTCGATGCGATTCTCAGACGCATGCATTCCATGAAGTGAGCCAAATAGTGTCACTATTACCTCGATTGTGCCCACCCAAATTGCCACGACTATGATAAATGCGACGCAGTTCAGTGAATGTAACCGTTTTTCGATGCAGGCCTTTGTGACGTAGCGCTACAGCATGTGTTGAGGATCAGGGATTTCCTGCATTAGTCGCGATGGTATATTTTCGAATTTCGTTGAGCAGCTCGGTACTGTTGAAGAACAACGGCACAATTTCGTGTTAAAACCTTTTGGTACAGCGACATGGCCGCGTCGGAATTATCCTGCAATTTGCTAACAGTCTCGATATCCCAGCCAGTCACGCCGTCAATCGACCATCCATCCTGAGTGCTCATCGACGGCACGCCATTTACAACCGTCTTCATTCTGCTTTTCCCGAAAGATTCCATCGGGGGCGCGGCGTGTTAAGGCAAACGCCGCAGTTCGCGACAAGCCTGGCAGCCAGGCGATTCGCACGTTGTAACCAAAAGTTCAAACACGTGTTGAATCCGTTCAGCCTTTTGCCATCAAATTTCTGAGCGTGCGGTTTGCCGCTGAAGAGAATCTGGACGGGGCCGACCGACTTTGAAATCGAACGTAGGCGATGCAGGTCTGTCAGCACAAAATCGACTCGTTTTCACATGGCAACTCAGCGAGCAAAATTGAATCAATCTGGTATTCGGCGAACATGTGCTGAGAAACGTGTGCCGTACAAACCGCCCGTGTGAACGGTGCTCGGACGGTACCACGGTAATAAGATGTTCACTTCTCGCCAGTTCATTGCAACAAACTGTACCGCGCGACAGACTGCGGCACGGTTACTGCTCGCCGGGCAGTGACAAATAACTGCTGCAAAGTAATTTGTTAATTGATAATGCATCCCGGAAATAATCTGAACAACTAAATGTCACAAAAAAAACAAGCTACGATTGAATGTCAGGTCTGCCACAGGCAGTTCACCCCCCCCAACGTATTGCCAGGTGCGATGGTTCGCCCCAGCGTGACGGCTTTGATTCAGCAGGATCACGCTGACTGGTCAGCAGAAGGTCATATCTGCCTGCAGGATCTTAATCGGTATCGCAGTCTGTATGTCCAGCGCGTTCTGGAAACTGAACGCGGAGACCTGTCGGTACTGGAACAGGAAGTTGTTGAGAGTATGCGGCAGCATGAACTACTGGCCGCCAACATTAACGAAGATTTTGACAACCGCATCACGTTTGGGGAACGCGTGGCCGATGGCGTCGCCAGGCTTGGTGGTAGCTGGACGTTTATCATTGCGTTCGGTGTGATGCTGGTCTCGTGGATTCTGATCAACACGCTTTTGGTATTGCAGCAACCCTTCGATCCATTTCCGTTCATCTTTCTGAATCTGGTGCTGTCATGTCTGGCCGCCATTCAGGCTCCGGTAATTATGATGAGCCAGAATCGTCAGGGCGCCAAAGACCGACTGCACGGCGAACACGACTATCAGGTTAACTTGAAGGCCGAACTGGAAATCCGCCATCTGCATTCCAAGCTGGATCTGATGATGACTCACCAATGGCACCGACTGCTTGAAATCCAACAGGTCCAGACCGATTTGCTTAAAGAACTCGCTGATGGAAACAACCCACCCCGCCATGTGCCGGGAACGCCATCCACCTGATAATCACAAACTGCGAAGGCAGAAATCGCGAACTAAGTCGCGGTCTCTCTCTGGCCGACTTAGTTCTTCAGACTCGTTGGTTCACCGTGTCTTTCCGGTAAGCGTGCAATTCTCGGAATATCATCGCAGGCGATGAAAGCAGAGCGGCCCAACCGCCAGGCATCAGTTATCAGCCAGCCACAGGGCACATCTGGCGTCCGGCTCAAAGCGTGTCCAGCATGCCGTCGCCGTATCTTTCGGCGGCCTTCAGCCGATCGCAGAGATCCAGGAGTTGATCCTGCCTCGCACCGCCCTTCATTTGATTTATGGATCGGCACACATCGCCAATCAGGCACTCCAGCTCCAAACAGTCCATCGGGACGATTTCGATGTCACGACTTGACTCACAGGCTTTCAGTGCCTGTTCAATGCGTTGGAACGGATATTCGTAGCGCATCAGAAGCGTGCGTTCTTCTGGTGTCAGTTGAATCTCAATTGTCTCTCTTGCCATCAGCCACAATATCCTTCGTTACGGATCCGTGTTCCGATGACGGGCCGACTTCGATGTCGTGTGTTACGCAGCATCGGAAATGGATTTGAGGTTCTCGAGATAATTCTAGGGCAGCCAGCGATCAGGAGACTACGTGACCTCTGCCGAGTTGAGCTGCAGCTGGTTCAGATAGTCGAACGCATTGACTCCGCTCAACTCGCCGGTGTAAATCAGGCTCATTGAGGTGGTGACAGTTTCAGGGACAGTTCATTCTCTTATTTGTGGAGATTGATGATCTGTTCAAACTGATTCGGCGAGCAGTATTCGATGCCTGAGTGTCGGCGTTCGAAATTGTAGTAGCCGACGT
>Ga0209491_10011601_pt1 | contig 10352 bp, 1 predicted proteins | sample BON02_FD_187213 | JGI IMG/M metagenome (GOLD analysis project Ga0209491, IMG submission 187213) | Freshwater microbial communities from Lake Bonney liftoff mats and glacier meltwater in Antarctica - BON-02 (SPAdes) (version 2) | ecosystem: Environmental > Aquatic > Freshwater > Ice > Glacier...
TTTAGCACGCTTGCCATTGTGTGCAGCACTCTCGCCTTGTTTGGGATGGTGGACCTCGACTGCGACGCGCCTGCTGCCGAGGAGCTCGGCACCTTCTTCTCGTTCCAGACGGCTGTTGACGCGCTCAAGGTCGCCGAGGCCGTACGGCCTGCTACCTCTGCAAACGCTGGCCTCAATTCGACGACCGCGAGACCACCTGGGCTTTGTAATTTCTCTCTGCTAGCTTTACCCTGTATTCACCGTTAGCCTCGACTCTCGCTTTTGTTAGAGTTGGGGCTTTCAGCCCCCCAAGCCTGCGTCGCTTCGCGACGCGGTGTTTGCTACCCACGAGGTGGCGCTGGGATGGGCTTCTCCTGGCCCGTGTGTGGCTTTGTGCCCGTGTACAACTTTGTGAGGATTTGATTGATTGATTGATTGACTCCAGCAACTCTTAGGAACGTTTATAGCTCACCACCCAGACAAATCAACGGCAATTCGATTCCTGGCTGCCCCCGCGCCAAGCACAGATATATCGGTACCGCCCCCTACTGCCTACTTGATGTTGGACGGACGGTCGTCCTGGCACAGCGGGGTCGGATAGGGTGGTGATGGGGCACGCTGGGGCGCGCGCCGGTGGCCAGACTCGGTCTGATAGTGGGCCGGGGATGGCGGACAGTCCTCTGGTGACAGTCATGGAATGCTGTAGAAGCTAGATCATCGTCGGGGTCAACCCGACCCACACAGAGCCCCAGCCAGACACCGCAGGGGGGAAACACCACAAGGGGAAAACAGCACACGGGGAAACCCACCCGCCAACACTACTGCTACCGGCTCCTTATTCTCCGCCTCAACCTTAACCCTCTAACCTCTAACCCCCACAGCAAAACGATTTGTCCGGTGCTGGTACCAATATGCAGGCACCACCCCCACCTATACTTGGACTTGGATGTTCCGTAATGTATACCTGTTCTATAACCTGTTACCGTTACCAAGTCATATAACCTCCTCCAGAGAGGTTGTATTATTATATTCTCTATAACTAACCTGTTATAGTGGAAGATACACATATAAACACAAAAACAAAACTGAAAAAAAGAGCCTCATGCCTCATTTAGCATTTAGTAGGGCAGGGGGCGGGAGCGCGTGACGCTAACACGCGAACGCCTCCGTCCCCGATACCGCCAGGGCGAGCGTCACGCAGCGCGCGGCATCATCTGCGGGCGCTGCCATCATCGTCGTCGCATCCGCATGACGACGGCGACGACGACGACGACGTCGACGACTACATGACGCACGACGTGAACACACGCCGACGACGGCGAGCCGCCCCGCTGCTGCGGGCGGCCGCGCGCAGCTCCCGTTGCTCGTCTACCCTGGGCGGGCAGAGCGCCTCGATTACGAGGCTCGTCGAAGTCAAAGGACGTCTGGAGCTTGGGCTAACCCGAACCACGAGCCGCGCGAGCGCGTCGCGTCGGATTCCGACTAGTAGTAGGCGTGGTATGTGTGCGGCTCGTGTGACTTTGTGTGGGTCGTGAGGGAGGGGCGTGGTCCGGTGGGCGGTGTGTGGTATGAGTGTGTGGGGGTGGTTGTTGTGAGAATGAGTGAATGTATATCGTCTGCAAGTGAGTGTTGATGGTGAGTGTGTCTCTGTATACTGTCGACTCTTCTCTTCATCTCTGCTGCTACTGTTTGCGCTCTGCTGCACTCGTTTAATTCTATACTCCTATTATTATCACACTATACACTAACTAACTCTCCCTCTCTTTCTACTCTCTCTCTCGCTTGCTCGCTCTACACCTACACCTGCTTCGTACACTTGTCACACTCTTGCACTTACACGAGGCACTGCTGTTGTGTGTGTGTATATGCACGCACCGTGTGTGTTGCGTGGCCAGATTCAGATTAGTTCTTAGTTCTGCTGTGTGCGTCAATCAACCACTTATTAATCATACAGAGAGGGGCCGCAGGGGCAGACTGAGGATGGCATCGCATTCCGCATTCCGCGTTCATTCGTATATATATATATATATATACTGTATATTATACGTAATAGTAATACTGGTATACATATTTAACTTTATTATATATAAATAGGCTGTTTTGATTGAGCAGCATGCACAAAAACGTCAAACACACAGTACACACGCGTCGCGCCGATGGCGCAGGGCTCGGTATGAGCGACTCGTACGAAGCAAGGAATTCTCTGTCTCGGAATCGGAATGCCAACATTCTGCGCGCCACAAACCCTGACACCACGCGCTGGGCGACCCCCCCGGGCCCGGGCGTCCAGAAACTAGAAAACTCGTGCAACCCCAACACATCTCTCCCCAGCACCAATATTTACAACACGTCTACCCCCGCGGCGCCGCAGCGAGGGCTACGACGCCTCTAGTAGAAGATCAATGAAGCCCCCCGGTCACTCGGACCGCCTCGAGGGCGCGTCGTCGCCGTCGTCGCTCGAGCTGGAGAGGTCGATCTCCGAGTCGTCGTCGTCCTCATCCTCCTCGCACACCGCGGCCGGCTGCGGGTGGTGCGGCGTGGCGGCGCCGGCGGCCGAGGCGGGCGAGGCGGGCGTCGAGTCGTCGGTCGCGGAGGGCGAGGGCGCGGCGATCGCGAGGCGCGAGCGCGGCGTGTTTGGGAGCGACGAGGCGGAGAGCGACGAGAGCGACGAGCGCGTGGCCGAGAGCGGCGGGAGGAAGGGCGAGCAGGGCCGCTCGTAGGAGCCGCGGTCCTCCGCCTCGGAGCGCTCCTCTGTTACGACCGCAACCGCCTCGGACTCCGCGGGAAGCTGCGCCACGGCGGCGAGCGCCGGCTGCGCCTCGTCGGGCAATGGAGCCGGCCCGTCGGCTTGCGACACGCCCAGCGCACGCGCCTGGAGTAGCGAAGCCGACTCGAGGAGCGAGGCTTTGCCGGCCGCGTCGCCCGCCGCAATGAGCGGGCCGCACCAGGGCGGCGGCGGCGGGTCGGGCCGCGCCGAGGTCAGCGCGAAGATGGAGGGCGGCGTGCCGCGCGGCGCACGCGCCACCATCTCGGAGAGTAGCGCCTCGGCGGCGGCCGAGACGGGCGCGCGGCGCGAGTGGAAGGCGGCCACCACCAGCGGCGCGAGCGCCTCGAACTGCGCCGGCTTGACGTCGTGCGGCGCGAACTGCGAGAGGAGCGCCTGCAGCATCCACAGCAGCGCCACCTCGCGCGTGGCGCGCGCCGTGCCGCCCGGCCGCAGGTCGTCCCAGGGCGACTCGGCCGCGAGCCACGACGAGAGCAGCAGCAAAGCAAAGTCGCAGTTGTCGTGCGACGAGAAGGCGAGCGCGAAGGCGCCGAAGAAGCGCTCGGCGAAGGCGCGCGCGAAGGCGCCCGCCACGTCCGCCACCGCCGCGTCGGCCGCGCCCGCGTCGGCCGCCGCCGCGGCGCCCGCCGCCGCGTTGGGTTTGACCCCGAGGTCGGCGGCGGCGTGGCCCATGGCGGCGCGCAGCTCGAGCGCGACGGCGCGCGGCAGCGTGGTGGAGCGGAAGAGGTCGAGCAGCCGCTCGGCCAGCGCGGAGCCGCAGCGCTCGAGGAAGGCCGCGGCGCGCGGCGCGGCGTCCGACTGGCCGAGCATCACCGCGAGCGTGTGCGAGAAGAGCACGGCCACGACGAGCCGGTTGTTGGGCGGCATCAGGTCGGCGTAGTCCTCGGCCAGCGTCTCGAGCGCGAGAAGCGCCGTCGCGCGGCACGGAGCCGACGCGTGCTCGCCCGCGAGCCCCTTGAGCAGCAGGCGCGAGAGCACCTCCTCTAGCGGCAGCAGCGCCGGCTCAAGTTCCGCGCCGCAGGGCCCGCAGTTGGCGGACCGCCAGACGGCAGAGAGCCGCTCCAGCATCCGCTCGGACGGCCCAGCCTCGCCCTGCGCCGCGAGCGTCGCAAGTAGCAGCCGCGCCGCCTCCTCAAAGAGGTGCGCCGGCCGCGCGGCCAAGAGCGCCGCCGCCGTCTCGGCGAGCAGCAGCCACGTCTCCTCGGCCAGCGGCTCGGCGACCGGCGCGAGGGGCGGCAGTTCGCGCATCAGCCGGAGCAGCAGCTGCGCCTTGGCGCGGCCGCCGTCGCGCAGCGCGCCCCAGAGCGTCAGCGCAAGTGTGTGCAGCAGCGAGGGGCTCACCTGCGAGTTGAGCAGCGCGAAGACGCGGAGCGACGTGAGCGAGAGGTCGGGGTCCTCGCCGTGCACGGCCCAGCAGAGCGCGAGCGCGCGCCAGTCGGCCGCAAGAGTCGGCGCCACCGACCCCAGCCGCGAGACGAGCGGCCGCACCGCGGCGAGCCCGCGCGGCAGCCCGCGCGCCGAGAGGGTTATTAACCCGCCGGCAATGGCGCCGCGCCTCGCGCCCGCGGCGGCGGCGGTGGGCGCCAGGTTGGCGAGCAGCGCGTCGAGCAGCTCGACCGCGTGCTGCGCGGCGCGGCCGCCGGCCGGCGCGGTGCCCGGCTCGCCGCCGTGGCAGACGACGCACGTGTGGAGCAGCGCAGGCAGGTGCGGCTGAAGCAGCGCGGGCAGCTCGTGCGGCAGCGCGGGCAGCATCTCGAAGGCGGAGAGCTCGGCTGCCGTGAGCGGCCGCGCGGTCGAGAGGCGCGGCGCGCGCCAGGCGAGCCACTCGGCTTTGGCGGGCGTGGGCGGCGCCGAGGGCCCGTAGGCGCGGAGCGAGCCGAGCAGCTCGCCCAGCAGCGCGGGCGCGGCGGGTGTGCGCAGCGTCAGCAGCAGCACGCGCACGCAGAGCGCCTGCTCGGGCGCGTCGGCGGGGATTTGAGCGGCGGCGCTCACGTGCGCGCCCAGCAGGATCGAGTGGAGCGTGGTCGCGAGCAGGGGCGCGTTGGCCGGCGTCGCGAGCGCGGCCCAAACCGCCTCGAGCAGGAAGCGCACCTGCGCCGTCTCGCCGATGACAGCCTGCCCGGCGGCGGCCGAGCAGAGCCGCGTCACGGCCAGCAGCGAGGCCAGCGCCGCGTGGAGCGCCGCGGGGCCAGCCGGCTCGGCCGCCGCGCGCGGCACGCGCGTGCCGAAGACCTGGAGCCAGGGCAGCAGCAGCAGCAGCGCGTCCTCGCGCTCGGCCAAAGACAGCTGCGAGAAGCGCTCCACCAGCACGGAGAGCAGCGCGGGCAGCGTTGCGTGCGAGCCCGCCGCTGCCGCGAGCGCCGACGAGTAGCGGAAGGCCGAGGCCGCGTAGAGCAGCGGCTCGAGCGGCGCCGCGCCGCCGGCGATGGCCGCGTGCGGCGGCGCCGCGTGCGGCGCCGCGGCGCGCGCCGCGTCCGAGAGCGGACAGATGGCTCGCGCGAGCCGCGCGCCCAGCTCGCGCATCGGCGCGTCCTCGGCGCCCTGGTGCAGCAGCGCCAGCAGCAGCAGCTGCGCGCCGATCCGCGCGTCGGCGCGCCGCGCCGCCGCGAGCCCGCCGTCGTAGCCGCCCTCGCCCGAGCCGTCGGCGCAGTCGACGATGGCGGCGAAGTAGGCGCGCGCGAGCGCGGCAGCGCCCGCGTCGACGCCCGCGCCGCCGCCCGCGGCGCGCGTGGCGGCGCGCGCGGCGCCGCGGTCGGCGGAGCGGTGCGCGCCGCGGAGCGACTTGCGCATGAAGAGCGCAAGGCCCTCGCCGCCGCGGCCGCCGTTATGGCGCAAATGGGCGGCGAGCGCGCGCCGGACGGGCGGCGCGAGCACGGGCGCCGAGAGCAGCAGCCCGTCGAGGAAGCGGCGCACGTCCGACTCGAGCCCGCGCTCGAGCTCCGCCTCGACCGGAAGCGGCGCGCCGTCGCCGAGCGGCCGCACCGCGAGCAGCGCCTCGAGGGCGCCCAGCACCGCAACGCGCGCATCCGACGGCGCGAGGCCGTTGGTTTTGGCCGAGGTGACGGTAGATTTGCCCGCCGCCGCGAGCGCAAGCGGCGAGCACGCGAGCGCCATCCATGACTGCAGCAGCTCGAGCGCGTTGCGCACGAACGAGAGCGACGCGAGGGCCCCCGACGGCGACAAGGACGAGGAGGACGACGAGTAGCCCGACGAGGCCGGAGAGGGCGCCGGCGCCGGCGCCGCCGGGGACGGCGCCGGCGCCGCCAAGGCCAACGCCGCCGCCTCGCCGCCCAAGTCGAGGGGTGTATTGGATTCCAGCGCGTCGCTGGCGGCCGCGCGCTCGCGCTCGCGCGCGCGGTGGGCGATGAGCTTGAAGTAGGCGCCGAGGAGGGCCGCCGCGTGGCCGAGCGTCCGCGGCTCGACGCGCGCACCCGCGGCCGCGCCGCTGCCGTGGCCGGCGTGGCTCGAGTGGAAGCCGAGGCCGTGGTGGCTTGTCGGCGCGGGCGAGGCGGCTGGCTGGCTGTCGGCCGAGTGTCGCTCGCGCAGCCAGATGGAGCAGAGCTGCTCGAGCGTCGTGCGGAGCAGCGCGGCGCCCGGTGCGTCCGCCCTCGCCAGCTCGGCCGTCGGCACGCGGCCGTACGCCTCGGCCAGCATGCGCAGCACGCGCGCGTCGAAAAAGACGGCAGGTAGCCCGTCGGCGCCTCCGCCGCCGCCCGGCGGACCCTTGGAGCCGCCGCCAAAGAGCGAGAGCGCGCCGCCGCGCGCGGGCGCCTCGGCGCGCTCCGTCGCGAGCGCGCGCAGCTGGCGCACCGCCTCGGGCAGGAGCGCCGTGTGCGCGAGGCGCAACGCCTCAAGCACGGCCGAGGCGCGCTCGGGCGGGCCATGGAGCAGCCACCAGACCAGCCGGCGCACGAACGCTTCCACCTCGGCGCCGCCCGCCGCCGCGCCGGCCGTCACCGGCGATGCCACCGCCGCGACGCGCGCGGGCGCCGGCGGCGGGTGGCGCGCGTAGAGAGCGAGGAAGCGCAGGTGGCGCCGCCAAAGGAGCAGGCCGTCATCGGCGGCGGCGGACGTGGCCGCGCCGGGCGGCAGCGGGCGCGGCCCCGCGGCCGCCTGTCGCCAGAGCGCCGCCCACGCGAGCGGCACGCTCGCACCAAGCGCCGCACACGCCGCGGGCGCGCCGTCGCCGCCCGCGCAGAGGGCCGCCTCGAGCGCCTTGGCTGTGCCGCCGCCGCCGCCGCCGCCGTCGCCCCAGCCGGGCGGCAGCGCCTCGAGCAGCGCGATGCGGCCGGGGGGCGGCGGGCGCCAGGCGAGAGCGCGCGGCCGGTCGAGGGTGGCCAGGAGCTCGGCCGCCTGGACGCACACCTCAGGCAGCGAGTGGTAGGAGCAGGCGAGGCAGACGGCCTGCATCACCTCTCGCAGCACCTGCCACTCGGCGCCCGACGGGCTGCCGTCCACCTCCGACACGCGGCCCACCACCACCAGCGCCGGCGCGGGCTCGCCGCCGTCGGCCGCCGCCGCCTCGGGCTCCTCCTTGCCCCGCTTGGGCTTGGGCTTGGGCTTGATGGCGGTGGCGGGGTCGAGCTCGAGCAGCGTGTCGACCGCGAAGGCGGTGAGCACGTAGGCGATGCCCAGCGCGCGCTGCAGCTCCGAGGGCGCGCCGCCGTCGCACGCGAGCAGCATGCGGCCCACCGCGAGCAGCACGGGCGCCGCGAGCTCGGCCGGCCGCCGCGCGATGAGCGCGCGCAGGCAGAGCGAGGCGTGGTAGCAGAGCTCGCGCGCCTCGCACCGGACGAGCGACGCCACCGCGCGCAGCTGCGCCTCGTAGGGCGAGGCGCCCTCGCCGCCGCGCGCGCGCTCGGCACCCGCAGTCGACTCCGCCAGCGGCCAGAGCGCCGGCAGGCAAAGCAGCGCCGCCGAGAGAAACTCGCGCTCCGCCGCACCCGCCGGCTCCCCCGCCGCGGAGGGGACGACCCCGCCGCTCGCCGGGGTCAGCATCGCCGAGGCGGCGGCGGCCGCCGCCGCCGCCGCCTGCAGCGGCGGCAGCGCGAGCGGCCAGAGCGACTCGCGCGCCGACTCCACGAGCGCGGGCCGCTCGTCGGCGAGCGTGGCCAGCACGCGGAGCAGCAGCGCGCGCGTGGGGAGCGGCGTGCCCGCGTCGCGCAGCCCGTCGCGCAGGATGGCGAGCAGGCTCGAGCCGCCCGCGGGCTGGCGGCCCAGCGCCAGCAGCGCCGCCTGCACGTGGCTGGCCTCCTTGGGCCCAAGTGCGGCGCGGCGCGGCAGCATCGCGCCAAGCAGGGCGCGCAGCTGCGACTCGCCGGGCGCGCCGCCCAGCCGCGAGAAGGAGGCGAGCGAGTCGGTGAGGCGCGGCGGCCCGAGGGGCGAGAGCGGCGCGGGCGCGCAGGGGTGCGGGTCGGCGAGGTCGTCGGCGACGAAGGCGGAGGGAAGCGCGGACAGGTACTCTGCCGCGATGGGCAGCACCGCGAGCCGCTGCGCCTCGCGCCGCAGCGCGCCCCAGAGCAGGCCGAGCAGCTGGGCGTGGCGCGCGTGCGAGGCGAAGGCAGCGCCGTCACGGCCGGAGTGCGCGCGCGAGGCGAGTGAGAGCATGCGCGCCATGAGCTCGAAGCAGAAGGGCGCGTGCGCGGCCTTGCGGCCGGCCCAGCGCGCCGCGTGGCCGTAGACGGCGGCGTAGGCGGACCACCACTCGGCGGCCGAAGCGCCCGCGCAGTACTCGCCCCACTCCTGTGCGGCCGACTCGTCGGCGGGCGCCATGAGCCGCGCGAGCGATTGCGCGAGCGAGCGGCACACCTCGAGCCGCAGCACGCCGCGGCTGGTGCGGCTCATCGCCGCCGCCACAGCCTTGAGGTAGCGGAGCGAGGCGCCCGCCTGCTCGGCCGAGTGGGTCGAGAGATGGATCAGCCGCGCCGCGCGCTGGTACGCCACCCACTCGCGCTCGTCGCGGTCCGACGAAACCTTGGCGATGCCCTCGGTGAGCAGCGACACCAGCGGCTTGAGCGACACCAGCGAGAGGATGCCCACACACTCGCACGCCACTGCGCGGATCGGCGCCACCTGCTCCACGTGCACGCGGCCGTAGCAGAAGCCAAGCAGGCCATCGGGCGCGCCGCGCAGCGGCGCGAGCGCGTCGCCGCTGCCCAGGTTGCCCGGGCCCGGGCTATCGATGCGCGCGCCGCCGCCGCCCTCGGCGCTGCCACTCGCAAATCCGCGCGCGCCCGTCGTGCTGTGTTCGAGCCCGTCGAAGCCGCCGAGGCCGCCCTCGCCGCGTTGGCCCGACTCGCCGCGGCTGCCCGGGACGTCCGCGGCCGCGCTGAGCACGCGCCGCAGGCAGTCTAGCACAAAGTAGGACTCGGTGTCGACGTACTCGGCTTCGCTCTGGTACCCGTTGTTAGTCGCCTCGAGATCGTCGTCGTCGTCCGCCTTGGAGAGCGACGGAAGAAGCTGCTTGCGTCGCCGCCCGGGCTTCTCCGCCGCCGCCGCCTCTGCCGCCGCGTCCGCCTCCACCGCAACCTCCATCAGCTTGTTGCAGATGGCGTAGAGGTGCTGCCGCGCGAATATTACGAGCCATCGCTGGATCACCTGAGGCGGCACAGTGGGCGCGTGACGTCGTCGAGGGCAGTGGGAGAAACACGGCAGGCGAGGGGCGAGACAGGCGGCGGGCGCAGCCGGCACGCGCTCAGCGCTCGCCTGCTGGGAACGGCGGAGCTCGGCATCGGCAGGCTGGCCGAGCTCGCACGCCTCGCGCTTGCGCTGGAGCACGGCGTCCAGCTGGGCGAAGGCGTCCTTGAGGAAGAAGCTCTGCTGCTGCTGCGTCGCCGAGTGCATCACCACGCGGCACGCCCGCGCGCTTGCTCAAGTCGTTGGAGTTGGCGAAAAACAGCGCCGCGCTCTATTTTCTATTTTCGGAAGGCGGCTTTTTCGGCTCATTGGGCTATTTTCTTTTTTTTTCGGCATCGAGTCGACTTTTTATTTTTTTTTTATACTTTTTATTTTAGCCGAGCAAGGAAGGTCACATCCAGGTTTAGACTAGTGAGGAAGGGAGTGCTCCAACGACATCCCCTTAAGTCAACTAAGGGGATGTCCTCCAAAGACATCCCCTTAAGTCAACCTAGAGACAAAGCGCTTTTTCTTTTTTCTTTTTCTTTTTTCTCAAAGCTCCTTACAAAATTGGTTCATAGAAGCACTATATAATATACTAATACCCTAATACCGTGACACCGTGACGGCCTAGGCCTAGCTAGGCAGCACGATAAGCGCGCCGCGCGGTGGAGACATCAACGACAAAGAACGAGAGGTGCGAGCAGGCAGAAGCCAGGGCAGCAGGCCAAGTGGGCATGCAAGAACCAAAGAAGCGGAAAGGTAGTGGTAGTGTATAGATATGGACAGGGAATAAAGACACCAGTTGACAGTTGAAGAACGCGCGAACGAAAGGAAAAGGGCAAGGGCGGGTAGAGGTAGAGAGGTAGAGCTAGAGTGCAGAGCCAAATCTGGTCGTTACTAAGGGAATGTTGTTGGTATATATATATATATATATATATATATATATATATATATATATATATATATATAT
>Ga0209491_10011603_pt1 | contig 10351 bp, 14 predicted proteins | sample BON02_FD_187213 | JGI IMG/M metagenome (GOLD analysis project Ga0209491, IMG submission 187213) | Freshwater microbial communities from Lake Bonney liftoff mats and glacier meltwater in Antarctica - BON-02 (SPAdes) (version 2) | ecosystem: Environmental > Aquatic > Freshwater > Ice > Glacier...
TCCAACACCCGGGCTCACCTTTGTTTCCCCAACATCCGGGCTCACTTTGTTTTTCACATCATGCGGGCTCACCAACGGCTCCAACTCCGAGCCCAGACGTTGTGAGTCCGGATGTTGAGCCCAGATGTTGTGAGAAACAAGGCATTTTGAATTTGAACCTGAAAATCACAAAGGACACCATCAAATCAGTATCATAGTAATTGATCGATTTTGAGATTCGCCAGCCCACAAACATTGTGACTGTTTATACACACAAGCGGGTGAGCCTGAAACTAGGCTTGTAACGGTCCGGGACAGTTTCTTGGGTCCTACATGACTCATCGGATGCACACCATCCGCTTAGTCGGGTGATTAGGTTGGGTAATCGCCACCCAAGAAAAAAAGAAAGAAAAGCGATGCCACTACTGTGATGAAGAAAATCAGATTAAATATATTGTTTAATATTGTGTTACTTACTTTAATCCTCTCCAGACAACCTTTTTTTCACTTCCTTGAAGGTATCAATATGTGTACCTGCATGTTCAATTTCCATGTATTCATAAATGTATTTATTTTTGATGTATGTATATACATGTTTGTATGTGTGTGTATTTGTATGCAAGTAGGCATGTTTGGATATACTCTATAAGCGAGTACGTGAAGGAAGAAGAAAAAATACCAAGCGCAAAAGCTGAACCTGATGCTAGCTCAGTGCTATTCAAGCACGCACACAATCTCTCATCAATCTCCTCAACTTAATCAAAAGTACTCCTGCGTTCTTTCTTGCCTCTAAGTTTCATGGAGTGTGCCGAGATGTGTTGGTGTAGACGCTGAACGCAATTCGGATGAGCTGAGATGAGAGCAACAGGAAATCAAAAGAGGAAGTAAGTCCAACTGCTGCAGCAAGGGAGGTCTGCATCTGCTCTGGGATGTACAGAGGGGACAATGGACCAAAGCGTCTCGGATTAGTCAACAAGATTGGCCATGAGATCATGCAGCAAATCCTCCAGGAGCGCGTCGGCCACAGCAATCGTGGTGACATTTTTCTCCACGTCATACCGCACCCAATTCATCTCCATCTCCGCCTGCCACCAACAATGAATGCACACGTGATGCAATAGGTCAAGACGTCGGAATACCAAGCTGTGTAACAAACATGACATGATGAGCACGTGAAACATGACATGGTGAGCACTGACATAAGATGACATCATCATCACATCATCAGTATTGCCACTCTCTACATTGCATTCCCAGAGAGAAGCAGGTGCAACAAGCAAGGTGCAACAGAGACCAAATCGAGATCAACAAGGGCCTGAAGAGAAGCCAAGTCGGATGCACCCGAGGGCGTGCCACCCGCCAATGCTCCACAGCCCCCTGCACTCTCACCACCTTGTGCCAGCCTGCGCACTTTGTCGAGCACCTCTTGCCGCATTACAACCGTCTGCATGCGAGGTGCGCGTCAAATATCAAGAATCACAACGCGTGAGCATACTCAAAGGGAGTGAGCAACTATTGAGGATATCCAGTCATCACCATACCACCCATACCAAGACATGGTGCGGAGTTACCAGTCACCATACTGCACACCTTCAAGGGTCCTGTCTCCTCCCACTCTACACACACCCAGACACACCGTGAAAAAAAACATGCAAACACACAGGTGTGAATTCCACATGCCGGCGGAGGTAACACGATTGGCGCGCGTCAACGTCGGACCAAAGGCCTGCGCCAGTGCGGGCAAGGCTGGAGGGGATGGGTGCGACATGCAGTGGATGGGTGGTAGATGGAGCAGGTATTCAAGTATTGCGGCCAATGCCACACATGAGCCTATCGCTCCCTATCCCACACATCGACCTATTGCTCCCTACTCCACACATCGTCCTATCGCTCCCTACCCCACACCATCACACACGCCAAGCCAGAAAAAAAACCTGAGGAGAAGTGAGAGGCTCCGCAAGGAGGGCGCCATATGCTGTGCACGACCCCTTGTACGTCGTTATCCTCTGAGTGCACACCTTGTCCAGCACAACGCCTGTTTATGTATCAGTGTGTATCAACGACAAATTCCAGACTGAGCCTGTGAAAGACTCTTTTGTATCTCAAGATACGGCTTGGACCAGGTCAGGCTCATCTGCATAAGCGAGAGCAGCAGCTGAGCTTGTGGTGGCACTTGCAGTAGCCACACGTGCTTGCGCCTCCCATTCTTCCTCTGCTCGCCTCTCTCTTCCTCTCTCCCCTGTGTGTGTGTGTGTGTGTGTGTGTGTGTTTGTGGACGTGTGTGTGTGTGTGTGCGCGCGCGTGTTTGGTATGCAGAAGAGAGGGGCAGGCGGAAGCTGGTGGCTGGACTGGTCGCAGGGCAGCCGAGACACGCCTTCACAGAACGCACACCACCCCTTCTTGTGACAAAGCACTGTCAAGAGCGAGAGTGGGCAGGCAGACCAGAGGGAGACGAGAAGGGCGGTGGCAGATGAGGCAACACAGCCAAGGCATCAGGCGACGCCGAGTCACCTGCCTCGCCTGCATCCTGCATACCGCTCCATCTGCCAGCCGCCGTGTCTGTGTTGCCTGTATGCTCCTGTTGCATTAGTGGAGGTGTTGCAGGTGCATGAGATGCATAAGCGGCTGCCACTTGGCGTGGCGAGGTAGCCTGCGCAGCACTTGCGGTGGGTGCAGGGTCTGTCTTGATTTGCCCAGCATCTATCTGGAGAGATTCGAGTATGTCGTGGAATGCTGTGTGTGCAACCTTGCGTCTGCTTGCCCACACGTGCTTTTTGCCCAACACACATGACATATATTGACACACACCTTGAGCCAGCAAAGCATCAGACAAGTCAACGATGGTGCGCGCTTTGGCGCGTGCCTCCTCTCCTGCCACCGCTTGAACCGCCTCCTGTGCTACCTCTTCGGCCTGCCTTGTCTCCATTTCTCCTCCCGCCACCTGCTGCGCGTGTGGGTGTGGCGGAGAGAGAGGAGGGTGCTGCGACGAGTGGTGCCCGTGCCCATGCCCGGTTATGCCATCTGCTACATCTTCATGTGCCATGACATGTGTTATGACATGCGGTGCAACGTCATGTGCCCATCTCGGGGGCGAAGGTGAGAGGGGGGGTGTCGACACTGCAGCGCACGCATTCTCGCCTTCCTCCACTTGCGCCACCTCTTCCCCCTCCTCCTCCTCCTCCTCCTCCTCCTCTTCTTCCTCCGTCTCACTTAGACAGTGCTGCTTGGACAGAGGGATTTGGTGCTGTTTGGCAGTGTTAGGGCTAATAGATGGCGGCCTCATGGCTGCCTCGTCTGCCTGGTTCGAATGCGGTAGAACCTCCTCGCCTCCAGACTTGTTTCGCCACTTGTCTCCCACTGAAAAGTCGAATGACTGTGCGTGTGTGTGGCATATGAGTGTGTGGGTATTGAGTGTGTGGCATATCAGTGTGTGGGTGTTGCGTGTGTGGCATATGAGTGTGTGGCATATGAGTGTGTGGGTGTTGCGTGTACGGCATATCAGTGTGTGGGTATTGAGTGTGTGTATTGAGTGTGTGGGTATATGGACATGAGTACGCCAAAAATGTTACAGAGGGACAAGCAGAGGGACAACACCACCCACATTGCTGCGCGCACACTCACACACACCTGCTCGACGATGGATTCCTCAGCAAAATCAACCGAATAGTCTCCAGATTGGCCACTTGCTCGTGCCCCCCTCGCCACACCCTCTGCCTCCGAGGCCTCCTCTGCCTGCTGCGCTTCCACTGCACTGGCTATGTGCGCCTGTTGTATCTCGTTGGTGTACCTGTCACACAGCCGGGCGCGCGCGAGGGCGCGCGCAAAACAAGCACCCAGTGCTTCTGTTACCTACCGTGTGCTGGCGTGTGGGTGGTGGTGTTGCGTGTCTAGTCTTGCGTATCGTTGTCCTTGTTCCTCTTGCATGCCTTGTCCCTCTTCTTGTTCCTCTTGTGTCTCTTGTCTCGCGTCTTGCTTTACCGTGTCCTGTTTGGTGTCGTGCTGCAGCGTGTCCTCCGCAACATCATCGGCCTCCACATCTACCTCCACATCCTCATCAGTAGCCACGCTGTCGGCACCGAGACTGCCGTCAAGATTCTTGCCCGCCTCCTCTGCCGCAGCCCCTGCGCTTGCTTCGGCACTTCCTGCAGGAGGCTGCAGAGAGGCTGGGCTCGACGGAAGGCCCTCTCGACTCTCTGATATGTGCAGTGGAGGCGTGGCGGTACCCTCGAATCCCATCGACAGCGACGCCGAATCTCCTTTGAAAGCATCTGCGCATCACCACACATGGCCTATCAACACATGCCATATCAACACACCTAGCACGCATGCCATATCAACACACCTAGCACGCATGACATATCGAAGGGACTCTTCCGCCTTGTTGCGTGTGAATACAACCTGCCCCTCCTCCTAGTCAAGGGCCCATTCGCAGAGACTGCAGGAAGACAGGATGCGGTGAAACAGCAGAGGATGCGGTGATGGGAAGAGGGCACGGTCGAACCCCTTGGGCTCCCTGCACCCTGACTGGCACACGACATCGTGTGCGCAACACTCACCTCGCATGCACCATAACTCACCACACATGCACATCACAGGGCGAGGTCGGCAGAGAGGGCTGGGTGGGGCATCTCACTCGACAAGGCCGTGTTGAAGAAACGACAGACACAGGACAGACTCTGAGACACAAGACAGACTCTCAAGAAACTCTCAAGGCAAACCTGAGTAGGCCTGTGATGCAGCAACAACCGCCGATGCACCACCCGGCCCTTGCACGCTGTCTCCATCGCCCTGTCCTCGTGGCATAACGTACGATGTGTGGCAGTACGATGTGTCACAATGTTTCAAGGCTCCATATATCAGGGTGTTTGAAACTGCCACAAACACCACCTGGAGCACTTTGTTGCCACCCCCGGCAGGCAGCCAAGAAAGAGAGAGCGAGAGCGAAAGAGAGAGGGAGCGGGCGGGCAAGAGGGAGCGGGCGGGCGAGAGAGACCAGGACATCATTCTCAAAGGTATTTGAATATGGTGGAGTATCGTCTTCAAAGGTATTCGAATAGCCAGCAAGCGAGGACAGGAGCGCCAAGCCCAACAGCACACCAGCAGGCCGCGGCCACACTCGGCTTACGTCGAGATCTTCTGATACCGTTCCTTTGTGCGTCACGTCTCTCCTGGAGCCCCCTCCTGCAGACATAATCCCACGCGAGGCTTAGTGAGAATACCTCATACACACTGGGGAGCAGCAGGGCTGGAGTGTCAGACCGTGACTACCAGTCCTGACACCGCGATTCGCTCATACCTTGATCTGCTGATACCTTGATCTGCTGTTACCTTCATACACATACCTTGATGCACATACTCGTCTTCCTCCAAGTGTAAATATGTTTATCGTTGTGTGTGTGTGTGTGTGCGTAGGAGTGTGAGCAAGCGAGAGCGCATGCAAAGTGACATGTGTAAAAGCGTGAGGAAACATCTGTGCGACGCAATCAAGCATCTGGCATTGGTTGCACAAGACACCACATCCTTGGCGACACACACCACATTCTTGGCATCTTGCTGGCTTGCACGCTACGAGGAGGACAGGCCTATTTGTTGCATATGTGGTGTGCAAGGATGGCAAGCGGAGGTACGGCTACTTGATGTTTAGAGTGCACCTTCAAGGAGAGAGGAGATATGGAATGGGGCTATGGTATAGCAATCTGGCATATGCACCACACGAGAGCGATGTGCCATATGTGCCTAACAATAGCCAAACAAGAGGGTGGAAAGGCGGGGAGAGAAACCTAAAACCCCCGACACTATGGAGGCAGCCGCAAGAGAGAGCCCAGGCGAACCTGCCTGTTGCCACCGCTCACTATCACCTCCTTCAAACGTATCTGAATACCCACCACCAGAGTGGACCATGGCAGCAGGCGTGACGGGAGGCACGCCCAGACTAGCAGCAGCTTAGGCCTCTTCAAAGTCTTGCGAATAGGCGCCTCCAGACGCACTGCCTGCAGCATGTGAGGCTACTCTGACGGTATTTGTGTCGTCGAAATCCATACTGTATGCAATTGACTCAGCTGCGCGCACCACTGATGCCCAAGAGCCGTCGCCACGCACCCTGCCGCCGCCGGCAGCTGCAGCCGCTATTCGCGACTCGTCCATACTCTCGCCGATTTCGCTGACGTGGCCTGCTGCTTCACTGCGCTGGTGGTGCTGGTACGATTCCAGACTCACCTCTTCAATGACTGATGCGTCTGGTGCGCAATGCCCAGAGGAGCTGGCCGGCAGCTCGTCGGCGATAGACATGGACCCGCTCCTTCCTCCTGCCCATTCAGTGTTTGTGTGTGTGTGCGTAAAGGACAGAGTCAGTCTGCATAATACAGGGGGCACAAAGTGTGCCGGAGAATATGTGCGACTGTGAGCCTATTTGCCAGTGCACCTGTGCGCGAGGGAGAGACTGAGGAGAGAAGAGAGCTGGCAGTGAGGGTGAGGAATAGAAAGGCGAGCAAGCCATGCGGAGAAGAGGGAGCAATAAACAGGAGAAGAGGGAGCAATAGACACAAATTACGCTACGCCGGTACAAGTGGCACACAGCACACAGCTCTTATGCTCCAAGTAGCTTGGGGGAGTTGGGTACCTCCAAAGGCATTGTCTCCATCGTTCGAGAGGTGGCCACTGTCGGAGAGAGCATCGGAAACATACGACACCGGAAACATACGACACCGACGCCATCCCGCGCGCCGGCGCAGCGCTGAGGTACCACGCACCCATATATCAGAAACTGCCAAAACTGCCACCTCATGGCACATGATAGCACCCTCTTGAGCCGTGCCTGAGAGGACGAACCGCAGGCACAGCACGGGAAAGGGTAGGTAAACCACTTCGGTCGGGCATATCTCGTTTGCTTGCCGCCAAGACCACTTTTTCGAGTGAATCGCTGCTAGCAAGCGAGCAGGTAGCTCCAGCACGCAGACACCGTGGCATGTAATCGAGCATTACATGGTGGCGATGGATTACATTGGAATAGACGTGCCCTTTAATGCATTACCGTGCAAATTGCGTGCACTGGCATGGCGCGCGCAATAAAGCGTGCCTGTATGCGAGCATAGCGCGGGTGCATCTACCAGGAGCAAAGAGTCTCTTTGCGTCAGCGCCAATGCGTTAGCGGCGATCCACGGATGGATCAGCGGCGATCGAAGGATAGGTTAGCGGAAATGAAAAAGAGACATATTTATCCGTGTGGCTATCGACTGGATCGCTTCCATGGGTGAGCGATGGGCGAGCGATGGGTTAGCGATAGGTTAGCAGCTGTCGAATGCTTGCGAGGGTGAGAGACCTGAGGGGGTCAAAGGCTGTGCGCACACACAGGTCGTCGCTATCATGGCTGGTATCTGATGCGAGGGAGCGCGGCGGAGTGATATCGTCGTCTGAGTCTGACGATCCACCAATGCCAATGCCCAAGTGTGACAGTGACCCATCTCCCTGTCCCCCTGTGGCAGCCCCCATGCGCAAGTGCGCAAAAGGCCTAGGTGGCGTGACAGGCGAGTCAAGGGTTTGGCGCGCGGCATGCTGCAACACGTCGTCTTGATCCAACACTTCACAGTCCATCTGAGGCGACAGCGGCTCATGAGGCCCCACAAATGAGGCTAGTGCGCCAGGTAGCGGCTGTACCGTGACTGACTCATCAGTCATGTCCCACACGGTGCTCCAGTCTTCGGGAGGTGGGTCTTTGCGCGCCTGTTTTCATCACCATACATGTGCATTTATGTAGGTTGACACAAGCAAGAGAAAGGTGCGTCAAAAGGCGTCGTGCCCTGCACCACCGCATCCGCTCCTACACACTACCCCACCACTTGCATACACCCACTCAATGGACGACAGCAAGACAGGAGCACGGCCACAGCCACACAGCAGCCACAGATAGGAGCAGCGAGAGAGAAGGAGCAAGCGAAAGAATGAACGAGGGAGAGAGAGAGAGAGAGAGAGAGAGAGAGAGAGAGAGAGAGAGAGAGAGAGAGAGATGGACCTCGAGATCAACATCCAAGGCAAGCGCTCTGGCGAGGAGCTGGGTTGTGCGCTCCTCCTCAGCCTCTACCTGCAGCTCTTGGCGACGTTGCTGTCACACGTCTTCACACGTGTGACAGCAACTTCCTTGGAGCTCAGCAAATCAAGCGCATACTGCCGCTTCACCGCCGCGCTCTGTGTCGCCATACAATTCTCATCACTCCATCGCATCGCAAGGGTATCACACCCCTGCATCACACCACTCCCATTGCTGTGCCGCGGCACCAAGATCTCTCGCCGACTGGCAAGAAAGCTATTCAACTGCTCTTGTAAATCGAATGGGCGTCTCAACAGCTCGGCTCGTGCTGCATCGCGCAGGTGTTAGACACGCATTTGTCAGCGCGAGAGAGGCACACGCAACACACCACACATACACCACATACATGGCCAGAGCGGGAACCACACGCAACATACGAGCACACCGCACCACTGCACAGACAGCACACCTCAACACACTATGGCAGACAGCACACCAAGGTAGGGTGCACACGCGACACGATAGAGAGAGAGGAGAGGGAGAGGGAGAGGGAAAGACAAGCGGCGCGGTGGCGGTGGAGGTCAGCCTTGTCGGCAGCTAGCCGCATCCTTGTGCACCGCTTTGCCTCGTCTACCTCACGCTGTGTCTTGTGTCTTTCTTCCAACCCCCCTGCTGTTTTGATTGGGTCATTTCCTTCTGTCACAAACTCTCTGTGCGTCCTTGTGAGTGTGTGTGTGCGTGCGCACGCCCACACGCACGCGTGCGTGTGTGCAGAATATGCCATATCACAAAGGCTCGAGCTCCACAGGATCTCCTCTCTAGCACACACAGGACAAGCACCTGAAAGACGTGACAGATGCACACGGCAAGGTTGCGGCAGTCAGTATGCTGCATGAAATACAAGCTCGATAACAGATAAACTCCATAGATACTTTGGCCTGACACATCTTGGGCTGACCTCTCACGGCTTGCACGCGATGATGAAAACAAATAGAGACAGGAAAAAACCTGCAAAGTGCTTGTCTGAGGCAGCGTGGAGAGCAGCTTGCTGCTCGCTCATCCGCCGCAGCTGTCCTCTCCCACACCACACACAAGACTCGAAAGATACGACATATGAAACGAAAGACTTGCAACGAAAGACTTGCAACGAAAGACTTGCAACCAAAGACATACACACACAACACCAAAAGACGACATAGCAAACGAAAGACATGCAACCAGAAATATGCAACCAAAAACATGCGACCAAAAACATACACACACAAGAGCAAAAGACGACATACCAAACGAAAAACATGCAACCAAAGACATGCACACAACACAAAGACACACAGAAATGACATGTGAGTGTGCACAAGATGAGGCAAGGGGAGAGGCTTGGGGCTGGGGGGCAGGTGGCCGGGTTGCTGGTGAGCGGCATCGGGCTTTATTGCTTCTGCCCTTGTGCCTTGACCTTTCCTGCTTCTCTTGTCCATGCGTTTTGGGCGGCGGAAGCCCTCAAGCACCGACATGCGTGCTACCGACATGCGTGCCATGACACACACAGTGCGTGCATATACGACTGGGGGATTACTAGGATGCGCCAACGCACCGAACACTCTGCAACACACCGAATACACTACAACACACTGAACACACTGCAACACACCGAATGCGTCATGGCTCCCATATGAATACTTCATATCACATGTGAATGAGTCACGTTACGTATGCAGGAGTCATGTCACATATATATGCATCAATGAGTCACACTCGATATCAATGAGTCATGTCAAATATGAACCAATGAGACACTGATTCGTATGTGACATGACTTGACAAGATATGAATGATTCATAGAAGTGAAGATTGCTTTTATTATTGCTCATAAAGAAATAATATAGTAGTTTTCTTTGGAACTCTCGAGGTGCAGTCTTTTATTCTCACCAAAGTGAGTGACAGTGGTTTGCGGATTGTCGTCACATCTTCTATGTATATATGACATGACTCGACATGAAATCAATGAGTCACACTTGATATCAATGAGTCATGTCAAATATGAATCAATGATTCATGTCAAATATGAATCAATGAGACGCGGATTCATATATGACATGATTCGACATGATGTCAACGAGTCATAGATATGTATATATAAAACATGACTCGACTTGATGTCAATGAATTACACTTGATATCAATGAGTCATGTCAAATATGAATCGATGAGTCATGTCAAATATGAATCAATGAGTCATGTCAAATATGAATCGATGAGTCATGTCAAATACAAACGAGTCATGTCAAATATGAACCAGTCATATCACCTGTGTGACTGCGTCGCGGTCACTTATTTTGATAATAAACGAAA
>Ga0209491_10011604_pt1 | contig 10351 bp, 9 predicted proteins | sample BON02_FD_187213 | JGI IMG/M metagenome (GOLD analysis project Ga0209491, IMG submission 187213) | Freshwater microbial communities from Lake Bonney liftoff mats and glacier meltwater in Antarctica - BON-02 (SPAdes) (version 2) | ecosystem: Environmental > Aquatic > Freshwater > Ice > Glacier...
TATATATATATATGTGTGTGTGTGTGTGTATATATACATGCATATATTTATATCTATAGATATATAGATATATTATATATACACATATATACACATATATACACTTATATATATGGAGATGTATATCTATATAGATATATATATAGATAGATAGATAGATAGATAGATAAATAGATTTATGCGGGCATGCGTGCATACGTGTGTATGAGTGTGTGTGTTTCTCTGTGTCTGTGGTGTGTGTCTGTGTCTGTGTCCGTCTGTGTGTGTATCTGTGTGTGCGTGTGCGTGCGCGCCTGTGTGTGTGTGTATAAGTGTGTGTGTGTGTGTGTGTGTTTATGCGTGTGGGTGTGTGGTGTGTGTGTGTATGGGTGTGAGCGTGTGTGTGCGTGCGTGTGTGCGTGTGCGTGCGTGCGTGTGCGTGCGTGCGCGCGCGTGTGTGTCTGTCTGTCTGTCTGTGTGTGTGTGTGTGTAGATATTTATACTGATCAATAAATATGTACTTTGATAGACATATAGATAGAAATGGATAGATGAAGAGATCAACAGATAGATAGATAGATCGTGTTAAACCCAACCTGCTATTGCACATCGCTCAAGCAAGCACGCCCTGCTGTGTTTATCCACAGGACTCTGCGCGGCCCATATGCCGCGGGGCGACGCGCGCGTCGCGCACATCCAGTCGAAGCTTGACAAGCTGCGCTCGGGCCCGGGTCCGTTTTCGTTTCTGAAGAAACCGCCACGAGCCTAGTGATCACAGTGGTTACTAGTGTGTTTCAATGGTTGCTTCTCGTTCTCGGTCTGATGGGCACGTGGTGTGTGAGTGTGGGGTGGCGCATATCTACAGTCAAAAATCGACACAAGCTCCGCTCGGGCCCGGGTCCCTTTTCGTTTCTGAAAACGCCGCCACGAGGCTAGTTCTAGTGCCTTCGGTCGCTCCTATTAGTGTGTAGTATAGTGTTGTGCCAGGTCGTATAATACGAATACGTGCCTAGTGCGTATTGGGGGGCGCGGCGATGAACTTGGCAGTTTACTTCTTAGTCTTAGGCCCCGGGTCCATTTTCGTTTCTGTGAAAAACGCCACGAGGCTAGCGATTACAGCGGCTACTAGTATGTTTTAGGGGTTTCTTCTCGTGCCCGGTGTGATGGGCACGTGGTGTGTGGAGGTGGGGTAGCGCATATCTACAGTCAAAATTCGACACAATAAGCTTCGCTTTGGCCCGGGTCCCTTTTCGTTTCCGAGAAAGCTGTTTAGAGGCTGGTGATTACAGTGGCTACGGGCGCTGCGTGGTAGTGTGTGGTATAGTGTTGTGCTAGGTTGTATACTTTTATCTTGTGCGCATGGGGTGGCTCGCCGAAGAGCTTGATAATTTACTTCGTTCGGGCCCGGGCCCCTTTTTGTTTCAACAAAAAACCGCCTAGAGGCTAATGTGCTTGTGCCTAGACGGTGGCTCCTGCTATGGAGTGTGAATGTGGTATAATAGTGTGTGCTGCTCATGATGAATCGTATATACGTACCTAGTGCGCATGGGGTAGCTTAGTTGTTCTGTAGCACACTATATAGCATGCTACAACGCTATATAGCCTCCATCAGATGCTACACAGTACCATATAGCATAGCTCTATTTTTTTTTTGATATTTGAACCATTTCGAGTTGACCCGATTACTGGTGGTGCCGCTGGCTGCTAGCCCACCACGCCCCGGCCGGGCCAAAATGCTAAACACTATGTGTTCAGATACCAAAATTTGCATCTAGGACAGAGTGTAGTACTATAGTGTAGTATACTATATAGCATGTATAGCATCCCCTGATGCTATAGATGCTATATGCTACAGAACATCCAAGTGGGGTGGCGCGGCGAAGAGCTCGACAATGAACTTCGTTCGGGCCCGGCGGGCCCCTTTTTGTTTTTGAAAAAGTCACTTACCTACTGCTACATCTAGAGGCCACAATTACCACTACTACACTGGGCGGCTACTGGCTACTAGAGTGAGTACGTGTGAGTTTGTGTTCTAGTCAAGCTATCTGTTTGCTTCTCCTGCTAGGCCGGGTCAACCAGCTAGTGTGGCTGCACCGCCGACTACTGGTGTGTGTGCTATAGTGGCACTAATTGTGGTTGCTTCTCGCGTGCAGGAAGGTGCTGTGTACCTGTATAGACACGTAGTGAATACGGGGTGGCGCGCAACGACGAATAAGCTCGACAATACGCTCCATTTACCTTCGGGACCGGCTTTCCCATTTCTGCTTTCGCTTGTGAAAAAGCTGTCTAATACGAGAGGTAAAGCCTATAGACTGGTGACTCCAGTGGTCAATGGCCACTCATAGTGTGTGTTGTGCTGTTTGCTTTTCGTTCTAGGTTATATAGCTGTAGGTGCGTGGTGAGGGGGGGGAAGGCGCGCATTCTACACACTACACTCAACGCAAGCTCCGTTCGGGCCCGGGTCCTTTATCGTTTCAGAGAAAGCCATTCCTACTAGCATTATAGCGACTAGTGAGTACATCCCTTCTCGTAGTACTAGGACTAGAGGTTTCATATTGGCACTGTTTTGAGTGAGTGTCGGTGTGAGGTGTGGGGTCTAGCGCACATCCACACAGGCGGAGCTCGACGAGTTTATCTGCATGGGGGCCCGCGCGGGGCCGTCTTCGTTATCTGATCGAATCACCTAGATAGGCTAGCGGCTAGTGGCTACAGTATGGACAGCGTGTCCACACAGAGTTTAACCACGTGCAACATCGGCGCACTATGCTAGTGACACACTGTTCGTACTTTTACTTTTACCGACTACTCGTGTGCTATACCACTTTCCACTATCCAGTATTATTCTCCATACACGCGCGCTGCTGCGGGCGAGCCACGACGGGCCGCGGTACGTCGTGTACAGGGTTTTATAAGGTGGTGCGGGGCGTGCTGGGTTGCCGGTTGCTGGGCGTGTGGGTGGCCGCATGCGAATTGGGGTGGCTACTTTTTGCCTCTGCCGGACAGGATCTGTGTTTATGTGCGTCTTTTGAGATGTGGCCTTCCTCTAATAAAAGTCACTGTGCGTGCGTGCTCAGCGATCAGCGCCGCCACCGGCGGCCGCGGTTGCTTTGTTTAAGCACGCGCAGGCCAAAGCAAAATCAAACACACAATTCGGCGTACTGTGCACACTACCATGTGTTTGCGCACTACCGTCTACCGTGAGCACTATGCACGCTTCCAAAAGCGTGAGGCCATTTCCAGTGTATATTGTTCGGAACAACCTGACCTTAGACAAACAGACCATGGGCCAGAGACCAGAGAATCACACACACTCACCCCCACGATCCCCCACGCACCTACCACTACCGGTACACTTGGTACTGGTACTCTGGATACATGTACACACAGTCGGGGTGTAACCGGAAGACCAACGACACACTTGGTTATTTCTCAAGGATAGACTCGGGTTAAGAGTGAGAATCCTAAAACCCACCATCATTGCTGGGGTCGGTGCCTGTCCAGTCGAGTTCTATTGCAGGGGCGTGCTCTCAGCTTCCGGTTTCTTTAGTAGTTACTATCCGAAGCATCGGAGCCATAGCCATAGCCGTGGCCGGTGCTGTATTCCGACCAGTTTCCACCCTCGCTGCTGTTAGCCCGCCAGAGTCCACTCTCGCGGTTAGCCCTCGTGTACGTGTAGATGCCGCCTGAAGTGCTCAAGACGAACCGCACGTCCTCGATTGGCGATAAGGTGATCACCTGCCAGCCGAGTGGGACGGGTGGCGGCTGAGTAAGAACCACAATTTAATGACATGGCAGGGTACTGTGGGACGAGTCAGACTGAGCTTGCTTGGGCGCCAAGAACGGCGGGGGTCTGCGTGGCAAGTGGACTGTGGAAATTTCGCACCTGCAACAGGGAGCCGCACGGTGTCCTTAGCTCGACGCGCGTTTGGTCCCAGCTCTTTATAAGGAGCTTGCCGCCCGGACGCACCGCGATACTGTCGGGTTAACCCTTAAAAATTATAACTAGCTAGGCGGCCACCCCGTATCTCACGGATGTGGACGCGGGTCGCGGATTGCAGCAAACACACTTGAGACTTAGAGCTCCTACCAACTACAGCGTCATGCCAGAGTTATGGCGTTGTGTCGCCAGTGTTGTGTAACGCATGTCAAACCCCGTGCAAGCATCACCCACCAGCCTCGGACCTCCGGTGTATGATGTACCCGAGCTATGCTGCGTGTGGGTGTGGGGCGCGGTGTACCCCGTGGGGGGGGAGAGCGGCACAAGCTCACGCGCATCCAGCGCAAGCAGCATTCCTGCGGGGGGGGTATGTGTGTATGTGTGTAAAGATTCGGCGGCACCAGCACACGCGCATACCTTGGGTTTACCAGCCACGCGACACACACGCGCACAGCCCAGGGGCACCTAGAGCCAACACGCCGACGCCTCACCACCTGTAGAGCATATAGTACACACAATAAGCACAAAGATTTCTCTCCAAGGCCCAGGTTAACCCGAGCGGAGACAGGGAGGGGGTGCAAAACCCTACGAATGCCGGAGTCTTGTTTCGAATGCAAGGGCCAGTGCTCACCCTAGAACTGTTAATGTAGCAACTAATCTATCGAGCGGTGATCACCATCCAGAGCCTTCGGAATCAAAACTATAGTCGGCTACTTCAGCAAGCTCGACGTCGCCGTACGTGTAGATGTCGCCCGAAGCGCTAAGAAGCAGATGTCCTTTCTTTTCCGGCGAGGTGATCACCCGCTAAGAGGCACGTGCAAGTGAGATCGGTGGCAACAAATATACAAGCGCGGTGGGGGTTTCCCACGGCAGAGTGAGATTGAGTACGCTTGGGCTTCGAAGACATGGCCCTGTCAGGAGTACTGCGGTGGCAAGTGTGTTGCATGTGCGCCGCACCTGCAGCAGTGAGCCGTGCAGTGTCCTGAGCTCTACAGAGCTTCTGGTTTCATCGTTGAAGACGACCACGACGACCACCACGAGGAGCCTTCCGTCCGGACGCACTGCGATGCCGTTTGGTAGTCGACGCCGAAGGAGCGCACGACATCACCGCCAAGCGTGAGCACCTGGACGCGCATGTTGCCTTGATCGGCGACGTACAAGCAGCCAGCATGAACTGCGATGCCGGTGGGGCCATTGAACTCGAGAGGCGCGGAGCCATATCGGCCGATGGAAGTGAGGTAGCCTAGTGGTGAGACTCCAAAGACGCAGATACGGCAATTGAATTGATCCGCGACGTAGAGATGATCGCTGTTGCCCACAGCAAGCTCGCGGTCGCTCACGAGTGCCGCATTGGATCCGCCGTGCTCGCTGCCGCGCACCAGTGCAAGGCCCTCCGGGAAGTCGAGCTGCCCGTGGCCGCTGCCTTGCGCGCCGATGCTGTCCACACTCCTGCCGTCGCTGATCCGCAGCTGCTGCACCCGGTGGTTGTGGCTGTCGGCGACGAAGAGGTGCGTGCCTTCTGTCGCGAGGTTAACCCTTAACCTGACGACGATGACGTTTAAACACGCAGCAACCCCTCCTCACCACATCAGCCGGCCCGCAGCGACACGCCGGTCCGCGTTGCTGTACACAAAGGTGTACAAGGGGATGTCTTTAGTGTACTGATGATGATAAGTTTACCCCCTACAGAAGATGGGCTAAGATGATACGGACTCCGCCCCCAAGCATCTAGATATATTCCAGGGGGCTCCCCTTAGGCTCCCAAAGCCACTTTCGGATCAGTTCCCTGTGCGTGTGTGCTCGTGTCCCCTTTGTATTATAAACCGTCCGGCTCAAGGCGCCGGGGGCCAAAGACGGCACGCATTACAGCTACGCGCGCAGCGGCCCGAAGTCCTTCGTCCCGTTCCACCTCCAGCAGCTCTCCAAGGCGGCTGTCGCCTTCGACGCCAGGGCCATCAACAACGCGATCATCACGCTCAAGCAGACGGCATGCCGTTGCCCCACGGTGGGGGCGGCGGCTCCAGCGGCAATCGGGGGGCGGCGGGCCGGCGCCTGAGGCGGCCACTAGGGTCGCGGCGTCGACTCCGCCCCCAAGCATCTAGATATTTTCCAGGGAGCTCCCCTTAGGCTCCCAAAGCCACTTTCGGATCAGTTCCCTGTGCGTGTGTGCTCGTGTCCCCTTTGTATTATAAACCGTCTGTGAAGATTGTTTTTTCGGGTTAACCCGGAAAATCGGCGCTGGCGCCAGCTGCCGGGGCATTTGTGGCGGTCTGAAGCCCTTGGCGCGTGCCTCGTCACCCACTGCAGCCGTCCCTGAGTCAAGTTTTGACTCGGCTCTCGACGAGGGGCGAGCTGTGGCAGCCGCGCGGCGTGCTGTCGGCCTTTTGGGGTTGCGTGTCCCAGCTGCTGAGCATGCCGCCTGGCGCCGGCGCCGAGCCGCCAGATGGCGCCTACATCATCAACTCGATCGCTGCTGGCGCGCAGCACGTCTCCTGTACCGACGGCGGCCCCTCGGTTCTGGTGGCGGTGCCACCTGTCGACGGCGGAAGCGGGCCGTGCGCAGGGCGCTTGGCTAAGCCGCTTGCAATGGCGACGATGAGTACAGGGTCGCTTGGTCGCACGCCACGCTGCGTGCTGGAGCCACGGCTGGCTGCGCGGCGAAGCGGTACGATCCAACTGGAGGCGGTGGCTCGATGGGTGGGCAAGCCTAGCATATAGGCACAGCAGAGGGCAGCTGGCGCAAAGGGTTAACCCGCGCCGACTCAGAAGTCGACGTCAGCACCTAAGCTGTCCAGGACCGTCCGGCCTCGGAGCCCGGTAAGCTTTCCCGGTCAGCGCGCGGCCGCCCGGCGAGCCTGGAGCCGCCCAGCGCCGGCTCGGCGCCAAAAACAGCCAAAGAGGCCTCGAATTGCGTAACAACAGGCCCCTGCCGCCCCACCACAGGTGATATGGACCGCTCTGGCGGCGTCGCAGCTCGCCCTCGAATCCAACGGGGAGCCCTGTACTGCTGGTGCTCGCTCTCGTGACCGCCAGCACAGCCAGCCTCGAGCCTGTTGCTGGCTTTTCCCATGGCGTAATGGCGCTTGGTGGACTACAGCCCACCACCAGCAACGGTGGCAGCGGAGGCTGCGCTTCCGCTGTGGGGATGGTCTACCTTGGCGTGTACTCGGGTACTTCGGCGGCGGCGCGCGTCTCGGGTCTAGAGCACAGCAGTGCAGCGCCTACGGGCACACACGGGCGGCACCGCTGGTGGAGGCTAAAACTGTACTAAACTGGGCCGTCCGCGTCTGGGAGCGCGTCGAGGTGGCTTCTTCGGCAGCGAGCGTGCGACTGGCACTGGCTGGTGTCACGCGAGCGGCAAAGACGCGCCAGCGAGGCGTGGCTCGGGCAAGACGCAGCGAGGCCGCGGCGGCTGTATTTTGCGTTCCGCCGTCGCCTACAACACGCATGTGGGCGGCTCGCCGAGCTCCCATCGCTCTGGCCCACAGCCGGCCACGACGTGTCGAGCGCTGGTATCTCCGAGAAGGCACTCGGCGTGCGCTGCACGGCCCCCGCGGCTCCTCGCGCTAGCTAGGGGCCATCGGCTCTGGAGACGCCATGGCAGCCTGTATTAGCCGCATTTTCTGTGAATCGGCCGTTTTGAGAGCCACTGGCTGCTGGCGAGGAGGAGACTGGGCACGGTGAGGGTGGCGGAACCCCCACCTGGTCCGCTGGGGTGGGCCTGGTGCCCGGGGCGCCGGCTGGGGGTCGCCACATGGCTGGCTGCGGTCGAATTGTTACAAAACTGTTACATGTTGTTTTTTGGCTATTTTTGCAGTGCCTAAAATAGGCCTGTTTGGGCCCCTGTGGGACGTCTTGTGCACAGTTTGAGATGTCAAGTCGGTGAGCAATATTGTGCGGAAGGCCTGTATCTGTTGTTCTGCCACCAGGCTCGATCTCGTGCGAGCTCGCCCTGGCCCGGCAAGAGGCTATTTTTACAGATCTGTTACATGTATTCATCTACCTTATATTTCGAAAAAAGCACCTTTTTTTTCACTACTCTGCCGTTGACCATTGAGTTAGTTACGCAGGTTTTTCAATCTCCGGTTGCTACCACGCGCCAGCGTACTCTTATGCTTTGCGCATGCCGTCGGGTTAAACTGCCCTTCATAATCATAAGGGGCACATAGACTTCGTCTTTAGAGCTTACTACTTAGAGCCTTGTTGCTGCTAAGTAATGTGTGTATGTATGTAAAGATTCGGCGGTACCAGCACACGCGCGTACACGCTGCTAAGTAAATAAGTCCATGTATAATTTTATAAATCAAAAATCAATAATAAAAATCAACCGCCGAATGTTTCGTTATACAGGGTTTTCCAACCTAACTTGTAGTTTTAGTAACGCGGACAAACCATTTTATAATCAACTGCCAGACGTTATGCGGCCAGCTTCCGTACTCTTATACGCTTAGGTCCACTCATGCGCATGCCGCCCCTCATAAGGGGCACATACACATACATAGACTTTCGACAACCTTTTGCTTGCCCTTGGCGGCACGGGCCGGCGATCTCCTGACATTGTCCGAGCTGCGTGCTAGACTGGACTTGTCAATCTATTCTTGCGGTAGGGCCGCGGGCTGCCAGTTGGTTGACGACAAAAAGTCGGCGGCCAACAAAACCAGAGTCTTGAGGATAGAATACCGGCGGGAGGACCAATACCATCTACCTCAGCATCAGCATCGATCGAGATACAACAAAAACAAAACGTTGAAGCTTACGGAAAAAAATGCGCAACTTTGGAGCAAGCAGGGCAAGATTGCAATAACGGTGACAGCAGGCGAGACGGGAGCGCGCGGCTGGCGAGACGCAGGTGATTGCTCGAGTGACGATGGTGCAGGCGGCGACGACGACGGCGGCGTCGGCGACGGCGACGGGCGTGCAGGAAACGCCGGCGGGTCGGGACGGGGACCGATGGACGCCACGGCGGCCTAAGCGCCGCCGGGGCGCCTCTTCCTAGTGTGTTTGTTTGTGTTCTGAGAACGATAGTGTAATTATTTAAAAAAAAAAAAAAAAAAAAAAAAAAACTGCGCAACTTTGGAGCGGAAACTCCAGAAATTACCCCTCTCTCCCCCGCCTCCGCCTCCACATTTTAAAATCTGAGCAAACCGCATTTGGCTACGATATACTGTGAGCGGGTATAGAGCGAGGAGCTCGCCGGATTGTACACCTTAGACCCAAATTAAAAGTCTCATATTCATATTATAAAATCAATTCAGGGGGGGCTCTAGGGTACGTCCACGTCCACGTTCGGCGGGAGGCATCCCCAGACTCCCAGGGTTTGCGCGCGAGAATGAGCAATCTAATTCGTTTTTTTTTATAGGAGAGCTATCAATCATTTAATTCGGGTTAAAACCCGGCGGATCGCGCCAGAGCCTGCTCCTGCAGCCCGAGAGGCGGCTGGGCCGCCTGCAGCCCAAGAAGCGGCTGGGCCGCCGGCGGGCGGACGAGCGAACCAGGCCGGCGAGAGACGCGAATGGTACAGCCCGAGTTGTCTCTGGACGGGTCCATCGCGGCCCAGACGCGAAACTCGCGGGCGGTGGCTTGGGCGCTCGGTGCCGGTGCGACTCGGCCTGGCCGTCCGGCTTGGCCATCAATGGCGGCATGGCAAGTCGGCGTGCTGTGCGCTACCTGCCAGCCTGCGAAACTAACCAAATTATTAATGGCTGCGAAGGTAGGGAGCCTAGAGGACCCAAAACGATGGAGACGGACCACACAAGACGAGGTACAGTTTAGGCGAGACTCTGGAGCATGGGAGACACGATTCTGGATTATTCCCACCAAAATAGAAGTAGAGGGTGGCGCAGGGATGGGGCTATTCGCGGCGCGGAACTATGCCAAGGGAGAAAGCCTTGTGGTATATATGGGAGAGGACATAGGGCCGGCAGACGAACTACCAAAAGTTAATACGCTTAATAAGGGGCAGAGCCAGCACACGTTACAAATAATAAAAAAATGATGGATAAGAAATCGCCTGATAGATGGCCTGCACGGTGCCAGCTGCGCCCAGTTCATAAACTCGGCGTATCATCTGAACAGAGGGAACAATGTAAACTTCAAAGATACAAGATACGGGAAACATCGTAGCGGGTAAAAAAGGACTATGTGTGTGGGAGGAGCTGCTGATGGGATATAAGATAGGATTCTGGAATGGCATACACAGAGCGCAGAAATGGAGAGACGAAAACCCGAAGGCATCAGCCAGACTTGATGTAGATGTAGAAGCGGTAGAACGGGATAATCAATCAATCAATCAATCAAATCCTCACAAAGCACAAAGCCGCACACGGGCACAAAGCCACACACGGGCCAGGAGAAGCCCATCCCAGCGCCACCTCAAGGGTAGCAAACCCCGCGTCGCGAAGCGACGCAGGCTTGGGGGGCTGAAAGCCCCAACTC
>Ga0209491_10011605_pt1 | contig 10350 bp, 18 predicted proteins | sample BON02_FD_187213 | JGI IMG/M metagenome (GOLD analysis project Ga0209491, IMG submission 187213) | Freshwater microbial communities from Lake Bonney liftoff mats and glacier meltwater in Antarctica - BON-02 (SPAdes) (version 2) | ecosystem: Environmental > Aquatic > Freshwater > Ice > Glacier...
GCCTTTTACCAGTTTGCCGACCGCCGTGGAGCCCCACATCAGCCCGCCTTGCTTGGTAAAGTCGATCTCTGTATCGGGAGCGTTGTAAAACCGGTCCGCGCGCAAATGGAATGCGGATTTCAGGACCGCCTCAGCGGTGTGGCGCAGCGTGCGCGCCTCCTCGGGCGACGGGGACGCAGCCGGTCGAAACTGGAAACCATCGAGGCGTCCGATCAACTTGCCGGAAACCGGCACTGCGCCCTCGGCATTCACCTCTGCCACAAGGGTTTCCCTTCGCACGATGATATGGTCAATTTCCCCATTAGAGCTACAGGGCAAGATATGTCGAGACACCGCAGTCTGGCCGAACCACGGCTCTTTTCCGAACACGCTGCCGATTACCGCTGGGGCCCAACCCTTTTGGGGTCCGTCGATCGTTGGTGCTGCCCGCTCCTTTACTAGAAGCGGGCAGCAAGGGCGCTGCGGCGACGCCCGGTATTCGAGGATAGCTCGGCAGGATCAGTACTTGGTCGTCCGCGTGTTGCCCTTGGCATCAGTGCTCGTACTGGACGTTGCCTTCCAGCCGGGCCCCATAATGGTGCGTGAGAGGCCGCTCCCGGTGGCCTTGTAGTTGGTGGACTTGCTGGAACTGCCGCTGCGTTCGGTGACGGTCTTGCCGGTGAACCGGCCGCCCGTGGAATGATAAGAGGTCTTCTTGGACATGTTCGTCCTCCTTTGGTTTTGAAGCATTTGCTTAGAGGATCCGCCACTCCCTCTTGGGAGAACGGCAGGACTGCCATGGGCTGCGGCAGGAGGGGCGAGGTTCTACGGAGGGCGGTGCATGAAGCCGAAGGTGTTGTCGTCGTCGTGCTCGTTCATCTGATGACCCTTTCTTCAAAGCTGTTCTGACTGCACATGAACGCTATCGCACATTGAGCTTTGACCGTAAGTTCAGAGTGTTCAGATTCGTTCATCAGGAGGGAAGATGGAGAAGAAAGGGCTTGGCCAGCGCGTGGACCCAGTAGAATGGGATACCAAACTCAATCTTTTCCTGAAGATCTCCAAATGGTCGCAGAAGAACTTGTCTGACTATTCTGGTATACCGACAGGCACAATTTCCGGTGCGCGCAAGGAACCCCTCATTCTGCCAAAGCACCACGATAGTCTGGCCGGTGCCATGAGGATTACAGAGGAAGAATTTCTCGCCAGTTTTGATTTGTTTGAGGCCGCACTTATCAATTCTTGGCGCCCGAGTTGGAGGCGCCTTATATCCGAGTTGTCACCTCTGCCACTTCGGAGCAATTATTTGCGTCTCAGGCTAGCGCCAGAAGGAGCGCGCTTGGTGGAAACTGTGGAAGAAGGTGAAAGTGTAGATCTTTTAAAAGTTCGAATTGGTCAGAGGTATCGTATTTCCCTTGACATTATGTATATTTTGAAAGCCTCAAACATTGAATTAGTTGACGATACTGACCCTATATTCCCGTACCATCTTTATCTCTTTCAGGTTGAAGGCGAAGAATGCATGATGCTTCGACCGAACGTACATCTCAATCGAAATAGTGTCTCTGACTTGAGTGATACCGGTATCAGTGGTGAGCCAGATTGGAGGCTCTTGGTCCCTGCGCCAGCAGCAAAACCGAGCGGAATGGTTTTTGGTGGTGCCCCAGGGGTAGGAGACTTTTTCGTGTTGGTTTGGCGACGCCCAATATCTGAGAAATTGTGTTCTGATCTGACAGATCCCAAAGGGGCTAGGTTGTCCTGCCTTGATGAATTGGCGAGAGAACTGCGAGCAGACCCGGGTGACACACCAGACTTGCGGAACTACTGGCGGATGTTTCGCCAACCCTACCAGCTGGTCCGATAGTTCGACCTGCGCTGCTTGACGACTGGAAAGGGTCAGCAAAGCTGATGATACTTGGGATAGTCATTCGGGATCATCGGTCAGGAGGTCTGTATTGCAATACGTGGAAATTGGTCGATTCGGGCAGTGTCGAACCGGCTTAAGATTTCGACCGTCATGCGACGGTGCTGTCTCTGCAAGTCATCGGTCAGTTCGATGAGTAACGCACCGAATGGCCAGACGATGCTGACTTCGAGACGCCAACCACCGTGGCACAGCTACGCACTAACACTTCCAACCTCCACCCAGTTTCCACTCCGTCCGCAGTAAGTTTCTACCGCGTTCTCGGACCATACCGCGCGAATGCGTCTGAACAGTCTGAACTCCAAGCAACATTCTAGCATGCTTCATTGATCCCATCGGAAACTTGAAGGGAGTATGAAATGTGTAAGCAAATGAAAAAGGTACTGGTCGCCGCCGCAGCTAGCGCAGGGGCCTGTGACATCCATGTCGTCTATGGCGGCAAGCACCCAAAGCTTTGTGGTCAGATCGCAGGCACCAAGTTCAAGTTTCCGTTTCCAAGCACGCCTGGTGATTGGCGCAGTGAGAAGAACTGCATCAGTGCGCTGAAGCGTTTGCTCATGCATAGGGTTGAAGGCATGGTGGTCTGAGTTGGTGTCGATCCGCGTTCTCTAAGAAATCGCTGATTGTCACCGGTGAAGTAAAGCCCTGCCACTGGGCGGCATAAAATCAACTCAGTGGCGAGGCCGCGAGTTCCATGGTAAGCGCTTTAGCGATATAGCTGGCTGTGCCTCGGCACTCGGGCTCACTGGGCTAAAACTGCACAGTTTGATCATGTGTTGGCATCGGCTTTTTGGGCGAGGCTGTGCGCGTGGCGGTAGTTTTCGCAGTCGATCTCGAGGAAGTTGACGTGTTGGGCAAGCCTGCCGAAAAGAGCATAGGTCGACCACTCGGTGCCGAAGGCCTCGGTCCTTTCATTGAATAGAACGGTATCAGTGATCCTGATTAGACAGGTGCGCGATGTCAGAACTACTGAATTCATCAGGTTTTCCCCAGAGAAGGTTGGACGGCAGTCGTGTTCCCTCCGCCACTTGCCCTTGAGAAACGTTTCTCCCAACCCGGCGTTGGCCAGGATTTCCCGTTGTTTTCGAGGGTTATGCGGGTTGGGCTGTTAACCGGCGTCGGTGCCGCAGTAGCCGGAAGTGTTCTCTCCGGGCTGATATTCTCCGGACCTGTTAACCGCGCCCATTCCGGTTCAGAGCGACAACACACTGGAAAACAAAGAAAATCATCCTTGTCCGGAATTATGGCGTTTGCAAAACCATTCCCATCGAGCGCACGACTGGCGTCGGAAAAAGCGGTCTAGACCAAGTAGTCAGCAGCTGCTTCACTCTCGTACAGAGCCTTGATTGAGGTGGCGGAGGAGATCGCAGAACGGGTGCTTTGCTCCATCAGGTCCAGCACCCGGAACGTGTCACCGATCTTCGCAACGGCTTCGATGCGTCGATATTGGCCGCCGCAGGCTTCCGCATACCGACCCAGCCCCTTCAGCTTTGGTATTGCATCGCCAAACTGGATACCGTGAGGGTCGACGATGTCCGCAACAACCGAGCCATCCGGCAACTGACCGAAAAACACGAAATCAGGTCGGACGATTTTCGCCTCGTCTCCATCCGCATAGATGACGCCGAGCGAGTGTTAATTGTCACTGAGAACTGACCCGGCAGCGACCAAAATTGTCACTGAGAATTGACCCATGTGCAACCTTGCCCCTAGCGGAATTTTCCGGGGGGCTTCGGAGTGATAGACATGGGACTTTTGAGAGTTATTCGACTTTGGGCATTGCGTAAGAAAATGCCTATCCGCGAGATTGCACGGCGGACGGGGCTGTCTCGCAATACGATCAAAAAGTATCTGCGTGCGGGGATTGTTGAGCCGCAGTTTCAGTCGCTGGATCGACCGAGCAAGCTGGATCCGTTTGCAGAAAAGCTGACAGGCTGGCTGGTGACGGAACAGCGTAAATCGCGCAAGGAGCGCCGCACGGCCAAACAGATGCATGCCGACCTTGTGCAACTTGGCTTTGACGGGTCCTATGAGCGCGTTGCCTCCTTTGTTCGGGAATGGAAAGGGGAACGGCAGCGCGCGACCCATACTACCGGTCGCGGAACATTTGTGCCGCTGGTGTTCCAACCGGGCGAGGCATTCCAGTTCGATTGGAGCGAGGACTGGGCCTCTGTCGGTGGCGAGCGCATCAAGTTGCAGGTCGCCCACATAAAGCTGTCGCACAGCCGTGCGTTTCTGGTCAGAGCCTATCTGCTGCAAACGCATGAGATGCTGTTCGATGCGCATTGGCACGGGTTCCGCGTCTTCGAAGGCGTTCCGAGCCGAGGCATCTACGATAATATGAAGACGGCGGTTGATCGCATCGGCGTGGGCAAAAAGCGCGATGTAAATGCGCGCTTCCTCTCCATGACCAGCCACTATGTCTTTGAGCCTGAGTTCTGCAATCCTGCTGCAGGCTGGGAGAAAGGACAGGTCGAGAAGAACGTCCGCGATGCGCGCCACCGGCTCTGGCAGGTGATGCCAGCTTTCCCTGATCTTGAAGCGCTCAATCATTGGTTGGAAGAGCGCTGCAAGGTGCTGTGGGCCGAGACCGCACATGGCACTTTGCCGGGAAGTATTGCTGATATCTGGGAGGCTGAGAAGGCCGCGCTGATGCAACTGCCCACAGCCTTCGATGGCTTTGTCGAACTAAGCAAGCGCGTGTCGCCCACTTGCCTGATCACCTTTGATCGAAACCGCTACTCTGTTCCCGCCAGCTTTGCGAACCGGCCAGCCAGTTTGCGCATCTACCCTGAACGGCTGGTCATTGTGGCCGAGGGACACGTTGTATGCATGCACGAGCGCGTGATTGATCGCTCACACCAGCCCGGACGCGTCATCTATGATTGGCGTCACTATCTGGCGGTGGTCCAGCGCAAGCCAGGGGCGCTGCGCAACGGGGCACCGTTTGTCGAGATGCCCGACGCCTTCCGCAAGCTGCAGGCGCAGATGCTGCGCAAACCCGGTGGGGACCGCGAGATGGTCGATATCTTGTCGCTGGTTCTGCATCATGATGAACAGGCTGTGCTTTGTGCAGTGGAAATGGCGCTGGACGCAGGCGTTCCGACCAAAACCCACGTGCTGAACCTACTCCACAGGCTGTTGGATGGCACCCCGATCGGCCAGCCGGATGTGACGCCGCCAGCAGCTCTGACGCTGCTCAATGAGCCAGAGGCCAATGTTGCACGATATGACGGCCTACGCAGCACGGGGGGCACACACCATGCGTCATGATCCCGCTGGAGCCGCCATCGTCATCATGTTGCGCAGCCTGAAGATGCCGGGCATGGCGCAGGCTGTGCAGGATCTGATGGAGCAAGGGGCACCGGCATTTGACGCTGCGGTGCCGATCTTGTCACAACTGCTAAAGGCTGAAATGGCAGAACGTGAAGTGCGCTCTATCGCCTATCACATGAAAGCTGCGCGCTTCCCTGCCTATAAGGATCTGTCCATATTCAACTTCGCCGCCAGTGAGGTCAACGAAGCCTTGGTCCGACAACTCCATCGGTGCGAGTTCATGGATGCGGCTGAGAACGTGGTCTTGATTGGCGGGCCGGGAACAGGCAAATCGCATGTCGCGACCGCCCTCGGCATTCAAGCCATCGAGCATCACCGGAAACGCGTTCGGTTCTTCTCGACGGTAGAGTTGGTCAATGCACTCGAGCAGGAAAAGACCCAAGGCAAGGCTGGGAAGATCGCAGAGATGCTGGTGAAAACCGATCTCTTGGTATTGGACGAGTTGGGATACCTGCCGTTCAGCACGTCCGGTGGTGCCATGTTGTTCCACCTTCTCAGCAAACTCTATGAACGCACCAGCGTCATTATCACCACTAATCTCAGCTTCAGCGAATGGGCCAGCGTGTTTGGTGACGCCAAAATGACGACCGCGCTGCTCGATCGCCTCACCCATCGCTGCCATATTTTGGAGACCGGCAACGACAGCTACCGCTTCAAGGCAAGCTCCGAAATAGCGAAAAAGAAACGGAAGGAGGTAACAGCATTGACCACACCATAACGCTGCGAACATAATGACTGGGCGGGTCAAATCTCGATGACAATGCCGGGTCAGCTCTCAGTGACAATTAACACAGCATGGGCTACAAGCTTGCGGCAGGCCTCTTTACGGCGGCGGAAGTCGGTGCGCCCCACAAGCGCGAACGGCTCTTTATCCTTGCCATCCGCGAAGGGGACGAGCTGGCCGACCCCGCGCGCCTGCTCTGGAACCCGGTCGAGCGGCGGGAACCGGACGGAACTATTGCGGCTTTGGCCGACGCCCCGCGCCAGTGCGAACGAGAACCGGCAGACGAAACCGACGCCATCGCAGGAAGCGGGGCAGCACGGCATGAACCTCGCGACGACGGCTGCGCTGTGGCCGACGCCACAGACCGACAGTTTCCGCAGCCGGGGTGGCGAGCGGAAAGACGAGAAGGGTCTGGACGGGATGGCGCGCGACTGGCCGACACCGATGGCGAACGACGGCTGCAAGCCAAGCGCGGGCAATCGCCGCACAGCGGACCTGACCCACGCCAGCCGCATGTGGATGACGCCGACAGCCCGGGATCACAAGGACGGGGCGACGACATTGGCGAACACGCCGGTCAACGGCCTGCTTGGCCGCCAGGTCCTGGTGACGCCGATGGCTGGGAGCGGTACCTCCGATGTGCGCCGGACCTTGAACCCGCTGTTCGTCGAGGCGCTGATGGGTTGGCCCACCGGGTGGACCGGCTTCGCCTTTGTGGCAACGGGGTGGTTCCCTTGGTTGCATCGTATGCGCTGCGAACTCTCGCAGTTGAATTACTGGCCGGTGGATGAGGTGTCGGGATGAAGCAGTCGCGCAGGATGTCGCTGGTCGAGGCAGCGACGAATATCGTGGTTGGCTACGTGCTGGCCATTGCGACGCAAATCGTGGTGTTCCCATGGTTCGGCATCGCGACCGGCCTTGCAGAGCACCTGACCATTGGGCTCGCCTTCGTCGGCATCTCGCTGGTGCGTGGCTATCTGCTACGGCGGCTGTTCGAGCGAGGACGAGACGCCCAAGCCGTGGTTGACCGGCTGAGGCGGTGGTGCTTTACGCCACCTCCTGAAGCATCAGGGCGCGGTGAAGATGAACAACCACGAAGACATCCGTGACAAGTTGATAAAGCTCGAGGCGCTCTTCGCGCGCGGGGCGACGCCCGGAGAACGGGCAGCAGCCGGGGCGGCGCTCGGACGGATACAGGCAAGGTTGGATCTGGCAGGAACCAAGGCCGCTGAGCCAGAAACAGAATTGCAGTATATCCTTCCGGATGTTTGGGCCGTGCGAGTGTTCGTGGCGTTGTGCCGCAAGCATGATGTGAAGCCTTATCGGTACCCTCGTCAGCGGCGAACGACGGTCATGGTGCGGGCCCGCAAGAGTGTTTTCGAGGCGACAATCGCTGCCGAGTTTCAAAGCCTTCATCGGGAACTGACCCGCTATTTCGACGAGATGGTGAACCACCTCATCGCCGATGTCATGAAGTCGGACGGTGACGACGAAACACTGGAGCAGCGCCAGATCGGCCAATAATCATACTGGCCACGTGAAAGCCGCCGACCGGGTTCGGTCGACGGCGGCAATATGGGCAGTGTTGCGGCCTGAGGTCAGGCTCAAGAAATCTTGTAGCACCGTCCCCGACCTTCGACCTTTTCTGAAGTGATGGTCAGGCCAAGCTTCTTCTTCAGGACCCCGGACATCGATCCACGCACAGTGTGAGGCTCCCAATTAGTGGCTGCCACGATCTCGCGGATGGTAGCGCCGCCGTCGGCGCGCAGCATGGCGATCAGCGCCTCCTGTTTCGTGCCCTTGCGCAGAGTCGAAAGTGTCAGGTCTTGTCGCGGGGCGGGCACATCACCGTCAGCGTCGCTAAGCCCAAGGGTCGAATGGGCCAGTTGCGTGGCGCGCAGGGTCAGGGGACCCGCGTCGTCATGCCGCCAGACCGTATCGGGATCAGCGGCAGCGATCTCCTCAATCAGGCCGCGCTTCAACAGGCTTTTGCAGACATTGCCGACAGCGCCACCCTTGAGGCTGGCAGTGACGGGAAAGATCAGACCGGTTGCACGGGCGCAGGCGGTTGACAGGATGATGGATTGGGCATCGGACAGCTGAATCTGGGTCATGACGGTCTCCGGGTAACAGGCGACGCGGAATGCGGCACCTTATACCGGGTGAAGCCCGCCAGTGGCGGGCTGAGCCGTGGTGATGGCAAAGATCACTCTGCGTGTTCGACCTCGCGGAAGGCGCTGTCGGTGATCTGGCGCAGCAGGGTGGAGTAGTGGTTGAGGGTGCCGACATGGCCCCAATTGACCTCGTCAGGGTGGGCGTCGAAATGGTCCGCGCTGAAGGCTGTCAGGCGTTCGAGCATTGCGTCGATCTCGACCTTCGCGGCGAGGAAGCCGTCGAGGGCTTTGGAATTGTCGGTGGCGCGGCGGGTCATCATGGTGGCTCCGTGGTGAGTTGCATCGTCCTTGTGCAATCAAAATCGCTCCTGCGGTCGAAAAAGTGTAGGTAAATCAGGGTTATAAGATTGCTTTCTGATCATCCGATCCTGTCGGGATCGATCAGTGCCGTCTGTTCGGCCTCATGGCGCTGCGCGGCATCTGGCGGGTCGCGGCGGGCGTTTACCATGGCCACGAATAGCGCGCGAGCGACGGTGGCCACTTCGTCGGCTCCGGCGCTGGAAAGCGTAACGTCATGGATCGCGATAGCCTCGCCCAGATCGGTGAGGGCATAGAGCGTCGCGAATTCGGCGTCGCCCGGGTCGCAGGTGATGGTGTCGCGATCCTCGGGCGTGACAGCAACGCTGCGACAGAACCGCAGATCGAAGCCGATGGCGCAGTTGCGGCGGATCAGGTCGGCGAGGACCTCGCCTTCGGGCAGGCAGTTCAGGGTAAAAGTCATAGCTGGGGCCTTTCGGGCATGGGGGTATCTGGGGTGATGTCGGCCCAAGCGCCGCCCTGCCAGATGTAGAGGTGGCAGAACTGACAGGTCGGGCGTGGCAGTATCTGCGGCGCGCGTGGTGGCACGAAACAGTCCAGTTCATCGACATGCACTTGCCTGATCTCGCGGGCGGCAAGGATGTCTTTGGGCGTCCAACGCGCGAGCGCGGGCAGCATATGCGCGGGATATCCGTCAAAGTGGACGTAGATATGCGCCCATTCCTCGGGGCCGGTCTGGATGGCGATCTGCGCGCGCGTGCTCATGCGGCCTGCCTCAGATCAATTTCAGATCGGCCAGCACGGCGCTGGCGGCGGCCAGTTGTGCTGTCGGCAGTTCGATCTTGAGGTGCGAGTACAGGTCCGAGCAGTCGGCCCTGATCCCAGCCTCCTTCAGCGCCTCCTCAATGCTGGCGGCGACGCTGTTCAGGCGCGAACGGTCCAGATGGTCTGGCAGCGTGGCGATGTCGATGCGGATGGTCGTGGTGGCCATGGTTTGATCCTTTCAGCGGGAGGTTGCGGCGGTCAGCATGGCCTTGGCACCGGCGATGCGTCCGGCCTCATAGGCCTCGCTCAAGGCGGCGCGCATCGCCCAGACGGCGACATCATGGAAATCGAGCCGGTCGCTGTTTTGGGTTTCGAGCGTCTCGACGAAGAAGTGCCTGGTGGCGATCTCGAGGATCAGCGCCTCCGGAGCGGCGGGGTCGGGTTTGGTCTCGATGGTCATGATCTGGCCTCCGATCAGGGGTGATTTCCTGATCCCAAAATCGCTCTATCGCGGAGTGTAATCAACTCATTTCCAAGCAATATCATTGCTTTATGACGGACGTGGGGCACACGATGCAGGGGATGAGCGAGCGCCAGTATGCCGCCCATGTCGGCCTGTCGCGCGGTGCCATCCAGAAGGCCAAGGATACCGGGCGGCTGGTTCAGCACGCCGATGGATCGATTGACGCGGCTGCCTCAGACGCGCGGCGTGCCGCGACGACGGACCCTGCCAAGCAACGTGGTGATGCAAGAAATGCAGCGGCACCGCCACCGGCACCCAAGCTGAAGCCGGTGCCCGACACAGCGCTGTCAGCCGTGGGCGATACCCTGCGTGAAAACGGTCTGGCCGCGCCCATCACTGGTGGCGGCACCACCTTTCTGCAGGCCAAGACCGCCAACGAGGTGCTGAAAGCGCAGGAGCGCAAGCTGAAGCTCGCCATGTTGAAGGGCGAGCTGATCGACCGCGACCGCGCGGTTGGGCTGGTGTTCCGGTTGGCGCGAGAGGAACGCGACGCTTGGGTGACCTGGCCCGCGCGGGCGGCGGCGCTGATGGCGTCGGAACTGGGGGTGATGATCGCGGATCATGGAAGTCTGGAGCCCGTCATGATGCAGAAGGTTCTGGAAGCCCATGTCCGTGCCCAACTCGACAGCCTCGCCGAGGTCCGCATCGACCTTCGCTGAGGCAGACA
>Ga0209491_10011607_pt1 | contig 10350 bp, 15 predicted proteins | sample BON02_FD_187213 | JGI IMG/M metagenome (GOLD analysis project Ga0209491, IMG submission 187213) | Freshwater microbial communities from Lake Bonney liftoff mats and glacier meltwater in Antarctica - BON-02 (SPAdes) (version 2) | ecosystem: Environmental > Aquatic > Freshwater > Ice > Glacier...
CATTGCGCTGAAAGAAGAACTCAACTGCGGTTACGAGGTTGTCCTTGGTCCAGGGACCATTCGAGTATACCAGTGTCGGCAGGGACGTAAAGGGAGACGGGTGTTTAGGAGCCCATATAAGCAGAGCGGGAACGTCGGTGAGGAACTTGGCACTGATCTTAATATATGTGTCAGTAAGGGAGACTTCATACTTGTCGGGCGGTAAGGAGGACGTCCACTCGTGCATCTCAGCTTTGATATTGGGTCTGGAAAGTTCCAAGGGAGAAGCCTCCCAGTTGAGGCCTATAGGACACGGGTGGTCCACTTGCTGCAGGCCAGTGACCGTACCATGCTTGTTCATCACTAACAAATGTCAAATTTTGGTCAATTTGACGGATTTTGGTCGAGGGGGTGGGTTGCCTACACCACCCCCCAGGGGGTGGTATAGGGCAGAGCACCCTTTGCCAGAATCTATGGAGTTTGATCTTTCAAAGTTGAAATGACGAAAGACCAAGGATCGATTCCGCTCGGGTTAAAAAAATGTGAGCTCAACAAGACAACCGAGGATACATGCCAGCCCACCAACATTGTGATCTATTTTACCCGCTAGTCGGGGATCTGATTGGGTCTGCCATAAACTAGGTAATGCCAGTGCTCCGGTCCTCCGGTCCGGGACAGATTCTTGGGACCTAAGTGTCTAATCAGGTGCTCGCCATCCGCTTAGTCCAGTGATTAGGTTGTGTCTTCGAAACCCAAGAAAGAAAGAAAGAAAGACCTCAGGGTCTTGACTGTGACTCAGTGAAATGTACCATGGTTTGACTGAGGTCCTCAGGATGGAGTGCTCAATCGCCCCGGGCAGTACACGGGTTGCTAAAAACCCTGGTACCATGCCGTAAAGCCATTACCATACTCGGGTAATATCTTACATCAACTCGTCGTCTTTGTTAGCTGATTTGTTTCCAAGCTCCTGTCATACGATTTTGGTGCTTGCGCACCTCCTCTTCTGCTGGTCCTCGTCCAATCGCCTTCCGCACCCCGCTGTTCCATGTCAGCTTTCGATCTTCATAGCTCACTGTACCTCCTTTCAGCAAGGCTTTTGCCATATCAAAACTGCTCAATTTGTTGTGTCGCGCCATTTCGTGGGAACATTTTTGCTTGAAATAGCCTTGTCTGCTTGTATGTTGGCTTCTTCATTTGCACTGAGGTTCTCCTCGAGGCACTTTCACCTTGACCAGAAACGTTGCTGCTCCTGCTGTTGTTCGTTTTTGGAGCTCTTTGATTGCTTCCAGTAAAATGTCTGCGTCTGGCACTCTTAATAAAGTCGCTTTTCCGCCTTCGCCTACCTATCCTTTTCCAGATTTCAGCAGCGCTGGGTTGTCGTACAACTAAAGCATGGGTTTTGTCACAGGGATGCCGCGTAATGCCAAAACAAAGACCGCTAGTTCCGGACGGTTCGAGCTGGATCCTTCCTCTTCGCGTCCCACCTTCCTCTGCTCCTTTTTCCTTTCCCCCCGCAGATTCACATAACCTGCTGCCATTTTCCCCCCTTTTTGCTACTGTGCCTCGGAAGCCGTAACCTCCTAATCTGCCGATCTCTGTTCCCATCCAGTATTCCCGTTCGATACCTGTCAGTCGTACTTGACATTCGTTCTTTCCAGGAGGTCCTGAAGGATCTTCGGATCAGAGGCCCTGACAGAGGGTCCTGAAGGATCTTCAGTGATGGTTCTGTCACCATAGCTCAGTGAAGAAGAGCGCGGGACTTAACAAACTTGGGTTATCCGCAGGTCCCTGGTTAGATTCCGGCCAAAACTCTGTCAACTCAAATCAATATGGATTTGAGCAAATAGACCCTCAAGCAAGGGTTCTAAACTACCGTTTCCTGTAATAAAAGCCAATCAGTACACACGCCCGACGCCCTCGCTGCTGTCAATTACAGTCGAATTTGTTTTGTCGTGACAGTAAGATCTTTGTGAGCCCAGTATCGAGCGTGATCCTCGCTCACTGCACTTTTGATGTTGTCTTTCTTCCACCATGACCTGTATCGTACGCTCTGCCCGCAATGTGCATTCTTTTTGCTCACGTTCTTTTTTCTCTTCGCCTCTCAGTTTCGATTCTGTTTCAAAATCAGAGAAGATTTCTTTCCCGCCGAGTTTAAACGAGCCTATTTCCTCCACCTCTTTTTCTGATTTGCACCACACGACCCAGTGAGGGCTGGGCAGGGCCAAAACGAAGGGCGGGCAAAAGTGTAGGGTGGGGCAAAAACGTAGGGTAGGGCCAAAGTTTAGGGTGGACAAACGTGTAGGATGGGGCAATGGTGCAGGGCGGGGCAAAAGTGTGGGTCAGGGCAAAAATATAGGGCGGGGCAAAGGTGATGGGCAGGCAAAAGTGTAGGGTGGGGCGAGACTGTATGGCGGGACAAGAAGGCCAAAACGTAGGGCGGGCAAAAGTGAATTGTAGAGCAGAAGTGTAGAATGGGCCAAGACTGCATTGCAGGACAAAGATGTGGGGCGGGGCAAAAATGTGGGTCAGGGCAAAAAATGTACGGCGGGACAGAGGTGAGGGGCAGACAAAAGTGTAGGGTGGGGCAAGAATGTATGGCGGGACAAAAATGTGGGGCGGGGCAAAAGTGTGGGTCAGGGCAAAAGTGTAAGGCGGGGCAAAAGTGTAGAGTGGCGCAAAAGTGAGGGGTGGGGTCAAAGCGTAGGGCGGGGCAAAAATGTAGGGTGGTGTAAATGTGTATGGCGGGTCAAAAGTGTAGGGCGGGGCAAAAATGAAGCGCGGTCAAAAGTGTAGGGTGGGGCAAAATTGTAGGGTGGGGCCAAAGTTTAGGGTGGACAAAGACTGTATTGTGGTACAAAAGTATATGGCGGGGCAAAAGTGTGGGTCAGGGCAAAAATGTAGGGTGGGACAGAGGTGAGGGGCAGGCAAAAGTGAAGGGTGGGGCAAGATTGTATGGCAGGACAAAAATGCGGGGCAAAAGTGTGGGTCAGGGCAAAATTGTAGGGTTATGTAGAGGTGAGGGGCAGACAAAAGTGTAGGGTGGGGCAAGATTGTATGGCGGGACCAAAATGTGGGGAGGTGCAAAAGTGTGGGTCAGGGCAAAAATGCAGGGTTGGGCAAGGGAGAAGGAGAGAGACTCGAATCGTGACATCTAAAATCGCCTTGACAGTGAAATCAGGGATCACCATTTGATTCGGCTGAAAGCACGCACAACCCCGCTTTGTCGTGGGGGAATCGTCGGAGTGCGTAATGGAGAGATGTGCAGAATGCACGGTGTGCGGCAAGTGCCGTCGCCGGCTGGGCCAATTCCTGACGAGGGCCAATGTCGGCCAATTCCGGGGGAGGGCCGATTCCTGCTTGACCTGAATTGGGGGCGGGGAATTTGGACGCGCGGCAAGCCGCCGCGCACCACTCGAAGTCCGCCAGAGTCCACACTGATTTTTAAATGTTTTCAATTTTTCCCCAGCCCTGTCGTGGGCTGACACAAAAATCGCGGCGTGTAGGTTTTGCTAATAGTACAATGGCAAAATTGCATGTCGGGTTGGATGGAGTTGAACATGTCAGCATTCCAAAATATAAATTGCATTTCAGTTTCAATTTCCATCACATCCAACATGCAATTTCACTTTTGTTGAAACCCCGCCATGTACAATTTCCATCAAACCCGACATGCAATTTCATTTTTTTTCAAAATCTGAGATGCCCAATTTCCAGCAAATCAGACAGTGACAGACACGCAATTTGGTTTGGTTTGGAATCCGGATGTGCCCAATTTCCATCAAACCCAACATACATTTTTACTTTTTTTAGCAACACAATATGTCCAATTCCTAGCAAACACGTCCTGCAATTTCGATTTTTTAGGGATCCGGACATGATCAATTCCCATCAAATCAGACATACAATGTCGTCTTTTTTTGACATTCAGACATGCCCAATTTACATAAAACCCGACATGCAATTTCGCTTTTTTGGGAATGTGGAAATGTCCAATTTCCAGTCAATCAATTGCAATTTCGCTTTTTTTTGCAATCCGAACATGCTCAATTTCCAGCAAACCCGACATTCCATTTCGCTTTTTTGGAATCCGGACAACCCGACATGCAATGTCGAATCCACCAGTGGTGCGTCGTTCTTGCCTCGTCCAGCAAATTTTGCATCTTTCATGTTCTGATAGGCTCTCCCGTATGACTACTGTTGGTCCTTCTTTTTCCCCCCAAAAGAGTAGATCTCCTCGTCCTACCGACTGAAAGAAAGGAGGGGCAGACGTCGCTGCCTCTCCTTCAATTCTTGTGGCACCATTGATCTGCTACAGTGCTCGTAATACTGCCAGCATTGGTGATCTGTATCCAGCTTCCTCCAAATCTTTAATACGTTTAGTCTCCTTCCGAATACTTGTAATCAGTGCTTGCTCGTGGCCTTCGCAACACTTATTCTTTTTCAGAAAGTTCCATGCCCCTCTAGTGATTGTCCATCGGCATGTAGTCACACCTTCCTTCGTGATGATTCCCGTTTCGTCCAATCGCTGTTCCCATACCAGCGACGAGTCTTGGATTCTGGCGAAACCACCTGCTGGAATCTCTTGGTCCAGGGACCAAGTCTTTCCTATTACTAGTGGCGTTTCTTGCTCACGAAGGAGACAAGGGTCATATGCAGCCGTTGGCATGGAGGGCGCTCCCCACCGCATGTTTCTACGCATAAACTTCGAACCTTTCTTGTCGATTGGGTTGCTGACAATGAGTGGATGATGTGTTGAGTTTGGCCTCGAGGGCTCGATCTCTTTACTCCATTCACTGTGCAGCAGCGTTAGTGTCTCTTCAAGTTCGTTGTTGCAGCATTCCCGATTTTCAACCAAAATGAAGTCAGCGATCGCAGGCGCCAAGTGATACGCAACTAAGTGGTCATGTACTCTTTTCCTGCTGTCTAAATCCTCTGCTCTCTCCTCGTGCTCTCCCTCATTTGTCGGTCTCAAGGGAAAGCCCATTTACTCCGATATGAGCAACCATCTGGACTCGTCCGCCAACACTGCATTGAAAGCGATTGCTTCTCTAACTCTTTCCATCGTCAAAATAGTGTCGCCGCCTTGCTTGTCGTCTAATCTGCCAGCATACCCTGGATCTGCATTGGTGCAAATCATGCTGATCAGTGGCTGCTGTGGTTTTAGATTCATAATTCGGCTCCCTCCTTTGCACGCTTTGCAATTGCCACCTTGACCCAGTTGCATCTTGTAAAAGTCCTTGTCAGGCGCCTTGACGACCTCAAGTTTCTGCAAGCGCATTAATTCTTGCGCTAATGAAATACTTACCTTGGAAACCACTCTCCTGGGTGATGATGACATGGAAAAATTGGTCAAATGTCGCATGATTCGAGACTTGAAGAAAGCAAGACCTTATAATATTCATGCATAAGTACTACCCAGAACTCGACAACGAACAGGTTGAATTTGGAATACTCAACGCAGCGGACAACGAGGAGGAGGATGAATAGAGAGTTGATTTAATTCAACAAAAAAATTAATTTTCACCGTCAGCTACCTGTCGGTCTTCCCCGTACACACCACATACATCATGACATACATGGCACACATACATTTGTGAAATATTTGACTCCCAGAACATAGATTTGTCAAATCCTGAACGCTTGTGCGTCTGAAAACACAAGATTTCAAAAGAATGAAACCCCATAAAATTTGATCCAAAATTCCAGGAAACACGCTCTCCAATGCGCTACGACACCTCAAAATTATATGAATATGACGCTCGACATCTCCTCTCTCCACCTTCGAATATGTGCAGACCCGCACCACTCTCGAAGTAGCGGCCCAAAGAATGAGACGTCGAGGCCTTGACCTTCAATGACGATGGTGATAAAAAATTTCTTCCTAGATAGAACCTCATCATTGGGGCCAGAGCCAGAATACATATCACAGAGTTTTTGCGCAGCGCAGAAACAAAATGCAACAAAAACACCTTTGATAAATCACATTATATTTGACACACCCACAGTTGCGACTCGATGCGCCGACCCCCGCTCTGTCAAATCTTCTGCTTGCAATAGAGAACGAATTTTCTTTTTCTCTTTTTCTTTTTCTCTCGAATTTTTTTCCTCACTTCGCCTAAAACAGAACGAGGGTGAAGTGGTTTTGTTACAAAGCTCCCAAGCCGAGTACATGCGTGTCATCTTGCTGTCTTGTGAGTAGGAAGTCCGTGTTTCCTGTGTGGAGGTGGGGTCTGCCGGGAGGGGTGGAGTCTTGGAGGAGTGTGAGTCTGGGAACGGGTGGACTGTATTGATAAGGATCCTGACTGATGAGGGCACATATATTTTTCATGGGATTATTGATTTCGAGCTTCAGGAGCATCTGCACAATCCAGATGTTTCAGATGTTGCAAAGATTAAGCAGCCTCAGAGATCGGCTTTCCCTATTCTGCAAAGATGATTTCGATCCAACCGACACGTATTCTGTAGTCTTGACGTCTAGCTACTATACACCCTCGCAACCCAGCCAGATTCTCTGAACTTAGTATGCAGTCCCAGTCACTGATATGCACTGATATGCAGAGGGTGCATGTAACAGGCATTGCATTTCTCCGAGAAACATGTGCGAATGGTGCTGATTGAGTGCCAAGTTTGCCGGGAGTGCCATCTCGACGGTAAAGACTTGGGACAAAAGCCCCTCCTCCTGTTATTTTCACGCTGGGATGATCCTAAATAATTTGGGAAGATCCCAGATTAAAAGTCTGTTTCGTCCATTATATAATCGTGTTTCCTGGGCGGGGGTGGAGTCCGGGGGGAGGGGGGGGGGTCTGTCGTATGCAGGTTCGTGTCGCTGGAAACCCTGGCTGATGAGGGGACATAAATTCTTTATGGGATTCTTGATTTCGAGCTTGACGATTATGTAATAAAGACAGTCTCTCTCTCTCTTGTGCTTGCATTCGTCAATGACAAGATAACCGTGATTTTCTTGTTTATTGCCGCATCTTGTTTGCTCACACGGTTTTAGGCTTTTTATTTTTCCCTGTTGAAATTGTCATGGGAAACAGTAAATAGAGGTGCAGATTTTATGAATGACGCAGGATTGCACAGACTTACAATCTATTCCGTCAGGTTGCAGTGTTGCAGTGTGTTGCAGTATGTTGCAGTGACTCGTGTAGTGATAGTGATGATTGCTTCAGCTAACAGGATAGGATCGTAAGAGGGAGTAAGAAAGAGACAGAGAGAGAGAGAGACGGAGAGAAAGAGAGACAGAAAGAGTAGCGTGTTGCATTGTGTTGCACTGGCTCTTGTAGTAATGATGATGATTGCGTGGCCTGATCAGATAAGATCGTAACGAGACTAGCTTTGCACACTAGTGGGTCCGCAATCATAAGTAGGTGGACAACACTCCGGGGAAGTTTTTGTGTCTGATGTGATCAAGTTGAGGTTTCAGAACCAAAGCAAGAAAGGAAAAAAAACAGCGTAGGTTAGCATAGGGGGCCAAGACTTTTTACATATAATTCTTGGCCATTGCAGACTCGGTGTTGCAGAGTGTCACAGTGTGTTGCAGTATGAAGGGCCAAGACCTTTTATTTATAAGTCTTGGCCTTTGCACAGTGTTGCAGAGTATTGCAATGTGTTGCAGTGTGTTGTAGTATAGGGGCCCAAGAACTTTTATACAGAAGGCTTGGCTATTACAGTGTGTTGCAGAGTGATGCAGTGCGTTGTAGTGCGTTGCAGTGTGTCGCAGTGTGTCCGACTGCGTTGTTGTGTGTTACTGTGTGTTGCCAAGAAATGTTGAAAATAAATCTTGGCTGCCGATGAAGTATGTTTCAGTATTTTGCATTGCGTTGCAGTGCGTTGCACCGTGTTGCGGTACGTTGCAGTCTTCAGAATACCAATACCATGCACACCAGTCTTGGCCGTCGCTGTGTGTTGCAGCGTGTCGCAGCGTGTTGTGGCGTGCTACAGTGTATCGCAGTGTGTCGCAGTCTGTTGCAATGTGTTGCTGTATGTTGCAGTGTGTCGCAGTCTGTTGCAATGTGTTGCTGTATGTTGCAGTGTGTCGCAGTCTGTTGCAATGTGTTGCTGTATGTTGTAGTGTATTGCAGCGTGATGCTGCAGAGCGTTGCAGTAACGTTGTGCACGAACTCACTCAACCCCCAAATGAATGCATCAGGACCATGCCGGAAACCGCTTATGCCATGCAAGTCAGAGTTCAGGTGTGAAGCATACTGCAACACACTGCAACTCACTGCAGTACACCGCGCAACACACTGCAACACACTGCAGCACACTTCAACATACTGCTACATACTGCAGCATACTATACTGCAGCACACTGCAACATACTGCAGCACACTACAACACACTCCAACACACTGCAACAGAGTTACATCCCGAGATGGTTGAAATAGATCTTATGTTTGATGTCAGATATGTACTGTTTATAGTATACAGAAGAGTTCCGGGACATAGAACCCACCGAAATGTCACAGCCAGCGAGTTTCTAAGCACACACTGATTAAGCCAGCACCCAGCCTGCCAGCGTTGTTTCTATCAACCATTAAGCAACTGCCACCCCAGCCAGCGAATTTCTACACCCCCCGTAGAAACTCTAACTTTGTAGTAAGAGATTTTATGAATCATTAAGAAAATCATAGAGAAAATCATTAAGATTTTTCATAGAAAAAATCCGAGATTTTCGCAGAGAAAATTAAGATTTTCATAGAGAAAATTAAGATTTACATAGAGAAAATCATAAATCATTAAGAAACTGCCCAAATCGCTGCCAGCGGGTTTCTAAACCCATAGTGAAGGGTTCTAAAAGAATTTCAGTGATTCATCCGTCACTTTAGCTCAGTGGTGAAGAGCGCGGCACTTGAGAAATCTAGTTATTTGCCGGTCCCCGGTTCGATTCCGGCCGAAAAGACGTCAACTCAGATTCACATGGATTTGAGCAAATAGACCCTCAAGCAAGGGTTCTCAACTACTGTTTCCAGTAATAAAAGCAATTCAAATCAAAAAGAAAACGGCCAAATTCCAGACTACCATTTCTATAAAACATTAAGATATTGCCCAAATTGCTGCCAGCAGGTTTCTAAACCCACAGTGAAGAAACCGGCCAAATTCCAGACTGCGGTTTCTATCTGCCAGTTTCTATGTCCCGGAATCCTACTGTAGATGTACTCAGTGTTGGGGGCAATGGTAGGGGGCCCGGCTGAGTCGAATGCACATGCTAGTGTTGAAAGGGTTTTTGGGTTTCAGACGACTCGAATTGAAGAAGAACAACGGGAGATTTCAATGCAACAATTTCATGGGATTCTGAAACGGTGACAAAAACTGTCTATGCATTTCGAAGATCTTGTCAATTCACACAGTGGCGGAGGAGCTCTATCTCAATAATTTCTGCGGCGTCACGGTTGCTGATGATCTCGCTGGTCCATGTGTGAGACAACCATCCGTGCTGAGACTGGGTGCTCCGAAGCTGGCGTGCACGACCAAAAAGGAGAGGATGGGTCTGCGCTCCCGGTGGTGCCCCTTGCTCTTTCCTGTTACAGATGGCGACCCCGACTGAGCGCACTTTCTCTGCAATTTCCATGCTAGATCGAAGCGTAGTTTTGTTTGGTTTATAACTAACAATACTCGTTTGACCAAATTATGGTATTTGTGACAAGAACCTCCTTTTGCTCCTGAACATTCTTTTCAAATGAATGGGAATCAGGAGGGGGGGGGGGAGTCACCAGGAGGGTGCGCTACAGCCACGTGGCTGTAGCGCACCAGATTTTGTAACTTTTGTACAGCCGATCCCACTTGGGGTGACATTTTCGAATGCTGTTTCAAAGCTCAAAGCTCAAAGCTCAAAGCTCACAGCCCGAACGTCTCTTTTCGCTGAAATGTGGCAAAAGAGACTTTCGAGCTTTGAGCTTTGAGCTTTGGAAAATGTCACCCCAAGTGGGATTGGCTGTACATATTTCCTTGGAGAAGATACCGTGTCTGAAACAGTCACTCAAAACGAGTAGCAGTACATCCAAAGGAAGCTTGGAAACATGGTTGAACACAATCAAATCGTCCAATATGTCCTTGTTTCCTTCCTTCTCTCGTTTTCTCTTCATCTTGAGAGTCGTTCCGAGCCGAATCCAAAACATAAAACATAACCTAGTTTGTGCCAGTCACAAGTTTTTTTGTGACATTTTGTGACATTCTGGAATGTCACAAATGTCACAAAAAACCATTTGTGACATATGTAGGTTTTTGTCACACGGTATGTATTTTTTTAGTTTTTTTAGCGAAACGTATTTGGACACCAAAAACCTACAAATGTGACATTCTCTTGCATTGTTGGTATGGCAGACCGCGGCCGAATGCTTGATCAGGAGGGTGCGTCTTGTGAAGAAG
>Ga0209491_10011616_pt1 | contig 10342 bp, 9 predicted proteins | sample BON02_FD_187213 | JGI IMG/M metagenome (GOLD analysis project Ga0209491, IMG submission 187213) | Freshwater microbial communities from Lake Bonney liftoff mats and glacier meltwater in Antarctica - BON-02 (SPAdes) (version 2) | ecosystem: Environmental > Aquatic > Freshwater > Ice > Glacier...
GGTGCCCTATTCGGACAACTTCTTTGCCACGCTGAACTCGGCGGTCTTTACCGACGGCTCGTTCTGCTACATCCCCAAGGGCGTGCGCTGCCCGATGGAGCTGTCGACCTATTTCCGCATCAACGCCTCCGAAACCGGCCAGTTCGAGCGCACCCTGATCATCGCCGACGAAGGCAGCTACGTCAGTTACCTCGAAGGCTGCACGGCACCCCAGCGCGACGAGAACCAGCTCCATGCCGCCGTGGTCGAGCTGGTCGCGCTCGATGACGCCCAGATCAAGTACTCGACGGTGCAGAACTGGTACCCCGGCGACGAGAACGGCGTTGGCGGCATCTACAACTTCGTCACCAAGCGCGGCGTCTGCGAGAAGCGCGCCAAGATTTCCTGGACCCAGGTCGAGACCGGTTCGGCGATCACCTGGAAGTACCCAAGCTGCATCCTCAAGGGCGACGACAGTGTCGGCGAGTTTTTCTCCATCGCCATCACGAACAACCGCCAGCAGGCCGATACCGGCACCAAGATGCTCCACATCGGCAAGAACACGCGGAGCCGGATCGTCGCCAAGGGCATCTCGGCGGGCAAGAGCCAGAGCACCTATCGCGGCCAGGTGCGGATCAACGCCATGGCCCAGGGGGCCAAGAACTATACGCAGTGCGACAGTCTGCTGATCGGCGACAAGTGCGGCGCCCACACGGTGCCCTACATCGAGTCGAAGAACCGCAGCGCGCGCGTCGAACACGAGGCGACGACCTCCAAGATCAGCGACGACCAACTGTTTTACTGCCTGCAGCGCGGCATTCCCCAGGAGGACGCGCTGACGCTGATCGTCAATGGATTCTGCCGCGAGGTGCTTCAGGAGCTGCCGATGGAATTTGCCGTCGAGGCCCAGAAGCTGGTCGGCATCAGCCTGGAAGGCAGCGTGGGCTGACCGCCGCGCGCACCAGGAACAGGAAGGGCAAGAACATGAACATTCTCTCGATCAAGAACCTGCATGCCGAAGTCGACGGCAAGGAGATCCTCAAGGGGATCGACCTGGAAATCGGCGCGGGCGAAATCCACGCCATCATGGGCCCCAACGGCTCGGGCAAGTCGACCCTGTCGTACACGCTGGCCGGGCGCGAGGGTTACAAGGTGACCAAGGGCGAGGTGCTCTACAAGGGCCAGGACCTGCTTGCCCTGCTGCCCGAGGAACGCGCCCAGGCCGGGTTGTTTCTGGCCTTCCAGTATCCGGTCGAGATTCCGGGCGTGCCCACGGTCACCTTCCTCAAGCAGGCGATGAACTCGGTGCGCAAGGCGCGCGGCGAGAAGGAACTGGACGCCTTCGAGTTCAAGAAGCTGATGGATGCCCGCCTGAAGGAACTCAACATCGTCAACGACATGGTCCGTCGCGCCCTCAACGCCGGTTTCTCGGGTGGCGAGAAAAAGCGCATGGAAGTGCTGCAGATGGCCCTGCTGGAACCGACCCTGGCGATCCTCGACGAGACCGATTCGGGCCTCGACATCGACGCCCTGAAGGTCGTTGCCGATGGCGTCAACGCCCTGCGCGGTGCCGATCGCTCGATGCTGGTCATCACCCATTACCAGCGCCTGCTCGACTACATCGTGCCCGACCACGTCCACGTGCTGGCCGACGGCCGCATCGTGCGTTCGGGCGACAAGTCGCTGGCGCTCGAGCTTGAGGAGAAAGGCTACGTCGACATCGCGACGGCGGCCGCCTGATCATGACGACAACAACAGACAACGGCCTGCTGGCCGACCACACGGCCCTTGCCGCCGCCCTGCCCGGCGCGGGCGCGGACTGGCTCGATGCCCTGCGCGCCGACGGCGCCAAGCGTTTCTCCGGCCTGGGCCTGCCCACGCGCAAGGACGAAGCCTGGAAATACACCGACCTTTCGGCCCTGGCGCGCAGCCGCTTTGCGCCCTGCTGCGGCGCGGCACCTGCAGCACAGAAGCCCGAGATCCCCGAGCCGCTGGTCGCCAACGGGCCGCAGGCGGTCTTCATCAACGGCCGCTTCGATGCCGAATTGTCGACCCTGGGCGGTGCGCCTGCCGGCGTGACGGCCCTGCCGCTGGCCGATGCCATGGCGCAGGTCCCGCAACTGATGGAAGGTTACCTGGGCCGTGTCGCCGAACTGGGGCGCAAGCCGCTGGTCGCGCTCAACACCGCCTGGCTGGCAGACGGTTTCGTGCTGCACCTGGCCAAGGACATCAACCTGACGCGCCCGCTGGAGCTGGTCTTCTGGGGCGATGCCGGCGCGGGCGACGACCGTTCGGCCTGGCACCCGCGCCACCTGATCGTGCTCGACCCCGGCGCCCGGGCAACCGTCGTGGAACGCCATATCGGGCGTCCCGGCGGCCATTTCGCCAACAGCGTCACCGAGATCGCCGTGGCAGCGGGCGCCGCCCTGCGCCATTACCGGCTGCAGGACGAGCCGGGTGATGCCGTGCATATCGCCACGACCGAGGTCGCGCTTTCGGCCGGTGCCGCCTACGAGAGTTTTGTGCTTTCGACCGGTTCTGCCCTGGCGCGCAACCAGATCGCCGTCACCCTGCAGGGGCAAGGCGCCAGCAGCAACGTCAACGGCGCCTACATGGGCCGGGCGAACCAGATCACCGACACCACGACCCTGATCGACCACGCCGCACCCGGCTGCACCAGCACCCAGACCTACAAGGGGGTGCTGGATGACCGTTCGCGCGGCGTCTTCCAGGGCCGCATCGTGGTGCGCAAGGATGCCCAGAAGAGCGACGGCCACCAGAGCAACAAGGCCATCCTCCTGTCCGACCGCGCCGAGATCGACGCCAAGCCGGAACTGGAAATCTATGCCGACGACGTCAAGTGCAGCCACGGCGCGACCGCCGGCGAACTGGACGACAACGCGCTCTTCTACCTGCGCGCCCGAGGCATTCCCGAACACGAGGCGCGCGGCCTGTTGATCGACGCCTTCATCGATGGCGCCATCGCCGAGATCACCCACGAGACCGTGCGCGATGCCTTCCGCGCCCATGCCGAAGCCTGGCGCGTGGAAGGTGCTGCATGAGCGCGGCGCTGGCACAGGCCCCGGCAAGCAACACGCCCTTCGACGTCGAGCGCGTGCGCGCCGATTTCCCGATCCTTTCGCGGGAAGTCCACGGCCGCCCGCTGGTCTATCTCGACAGCGCGGCCAGCGCCCAGAAGCCGCGCCAGGTGATCGAGGCCGAAAGTCGCGTCTATGAAACCGAATACGCCAACGTGCACCGCGGCGTGCATTACCTCTCCCAGGTCGCCACGGAGAAGTTCGAGGCGACCCGCACCCGGATCGCGTCCTTCATCAACGCACCCGACGAGAACGAGGTTGTCTTCACCCGCGGCGCCAGCGAGGCGATCAACCTGGTCGCGGCGAGCTACGCCGGGCATTTCTTCAAGGAAGGCGACGAGATCCTGATCTCGCAGCTTGAGCATCATTCCAACATCGTGCCCTGGCAGCTTGCCGCCCAACGGTGTGGTGCGGTGATACGCGCCATCCCCATCTGCCAGGACGGCCAGATCGACATGGCCGCCTATGCCGACCTGCTCGGCCCCAAGACCAAGCTGGTGGCGATCACGGCGCAGTCCAATGCGCTCGGCATCATTCCGCCACTCGAGCGCATCATTCCCATGGCGCATGACGCCGGCGCCAAGGTGATGGTCGACGGCTGCCAGGCGATCACCCATCGGGCGGTCGACGTGCAGGCCATGGGTTGCGATTTCTTCGCCTTCTCCGGCCACAAGATCTACGGGCCCACGGGCGTGGGCGCGCTGTGGGGCCGCGCCGAACTGCTGGAGGCGATGCCGCCATGGCAGGGCGGCGGCGAGATGATCGCCCGCGTCGGCATCGAAAAGTCGACCTACAAGGGCATTCCCCACCGCTTCGAGGCCGGCACCCCGGCGATCGCCCAGGTGATCGCGCTGAAGGACGCGCTCGATTATGTCGACGACCTGGGGCTGGACGCCATCGCCGAACACGAGACCATGCTGCTCGACCATGCCGTGCGCCGCCTGAGCGACATGGACGGCGTGACGATCATCGGCACCAGCCCGGCCAAGGCGAGCATCGTCTCGTTCCTGCTGGACGGCATCCACCCGCATGACATCGGCACCATCGTCGACCGCGAGGGGGTCGCCGTGCGCGTCGGCCACCACTGTGCCCAGCCGGTGATGGACCACTACGACATCGCCGCGACCGTGCGCGCCTCCTTCGGCCTCTACAACACGCTGGCCGAGGTCGACGCGCTGATCGCTTCGCTCGAGAAGACCCGGGAGATCTTTGCCTGATGGACGACCTTCGCGATCTTTACCAGGAGGTCATCCTGGACCATGGCAAGAACCCCCGGAACTTCCGCCATCCCGAGGATGCCAACCGCCATGCCGAGGGTGACAACCCGTTGTGCGGCGACCGTCTGACGGTTTACCTGAAGGTCGGCCACAACGGCCTGGTCGAGGATGTCGCCTTCGAGGGGCGCGGTTGCGCCATCTCCGTGGCCTCGGCCTCGATGATGACCGAGATCGTTGCGGGCAAGACCGAGGAGGAGGCGCGCGCCCTGTTCCGCCGCTTCCACGATTTTGTTACCGGCAAGGAGGAGATCGAGGGCGCCGATGACGACGATCTCGAAAAGCTCATCGTGCTGGCCGGCGTGAAGCAGTTTCCCATGCGGGTGAAGTGCGCGACGCTGGCCTGGCACACCATGACCGCTGCGATGGACGGCGAAAACGCCGTCACCACGGAGTAGACGATGGACGAGACAACACAGCAGGCCGAAGCCGTGACGGTTGAAGGCACAACGGTCGAGACCGCCGAGGCCAAGGTCCACGAGAGCTGGAAGCCGACCGAGGATGTCGATCCCCACAGCATCGCCCAGGAAGAGGGCGAACCGCTGATCGGGGACATCGTCGATGCCCTGCGCACCGTCTTCGACCCCGAGATTCCGGTGAACATCTACGATCTGGGCCTGATCTATGCCATCGATTCGCGCAAGGACGGCTCGGTCAAGATCGAGATGACGCTGACCGCGCCGGGCTGCCCGGTGGCCGAGGAAATTCCGATCTGGGTCCGCGATGCGGTGGCAACAGTCGGCACGACAACCGATATCGACGTTGAAATCGTCTGGGACCCGCCCTGGGACCCCTCGATGATGACCGATTATGCTAAAATCGAACTGGGCATGTACTAGAGCCCGATCGTTTCATGTCGCTGCGACATGATGTGAATCGGCCTCTGATCGCTAAAAATCGAGCCCACGGAGTGACAGGAACCATGTTTGCGACCCCCGACAAGAAGCTGCTTTCGCTGACCGACCGCGCCGCCGAGCGCGTCAAGGCCCTGATGGCGCAGAATACCGACGCCGTTGCCCTGAAGGTCGGCGTCAAGATGGCCGGTTGCAGCGGTTTTTCCTACACGATGGACTACGCCACCGAGACCACGGGCAAGGAAGACGTGATCGAGGACAAGGGCGTGCGCCTGCTGATAGAACCCAGCGCCGCCATGTTCCTGCTGGGCACGGAACTGGACTGGCACGAGGACCGGCTGGAAAGCCGCTTCGTTTTCAACAACCCCAACGTCAAGGGGATGTGCGGCTGCGGCGAATCCTTCACCGTCTGACGCCTCTCCCGGGAGAACCCGTTTGTTGCTGACGCGTCTTTGTGGCGCGCTGGCGCTGCTTGTGTGCATCGCCGCCACCAACCCCGTTGCCGCCCAGGCGCTCAGCGAGAACGACCGGGCTGTCTATCGTTCGGCCTTCGAGAAGGCCGATCTGAAGGACTGGACCGCCGCGCGCGCCACCGCGGCGCGTGCAGCCGACCCGACGCTCGCCGAGGTCGTGCTCTGGCTGCAGTTGCAGGACAGCAGCCGGACGGGCGATTTCATCTCGATCGTCTCCTTCCTGGTCGAGAACCCCGGCTGGCCGCGCCTGGACGATCTCCGGCGCCGCGCCGAGGAGGCCATGCCCGAGGAGCTCACCCCAGACGATGTCATCACCTATTTCGATGCTTATCCGCCGCTTTCGGGCCGGGGCACGCTGCGCCAGCTTGCCGCGGCGGAGGCGCTGGGGCGCACCGATGCGGTGCGCGAGGCCGCGATCGACGCCTGGAACGGGCGCGATTTCTCCTCGTCGGACGAAAAGACCTTTCTGGAACGCTACGCCCGCGTGATTCCGGCGACCCTGGCATGGACCCGTCTGGACCGCCTGCTGTGGGAGGGCCAGACCAGCGCAGCCGAACGCATTCTGCCCTTCGTCGATACCGATCATCAGAAGCTGGCGCGCGCCCGCATCGTGCTGCGCAGCGGGGTCGGCGGCGTCGATGGCGCGGTCAGCAGTGTGCCGCCGGGCCTGGCCGACGATCCCGGCCTGCTCTACGAACGCCTGCGCTGGCGCCGCACCCATGGCAACGAAGTCGGGGCGGCCGAACTCCTGGCCCGTGCCCCGGCCAACCTGCCCTTTCCCGACCTCTGGGCCGATGAACGCCTGATCCTGGCCAACCAACTGCTCGATGCCGGCAACACGGCGGGCGCCTACCGCATGCTCTCCCAGCACTACGCACTCAGTGGCGCGCTCAACCACGAGATCGAATGGCTGGCCGGCTGGATCGCCCTGCGCAAACTGGGCAATCCCCGCGACGCGCTCGACCACTTCATGACCTTCTACGGCGAGGTCTCCTATCCCATCAGCCGGGCGCGCGGCGCCTATTGGGCCGGACGCGCGGCCGAGGCCCTGGGCGAGACCGGCATCGCGGCGACCTGGTACGACCTTGCCGCCGACAACGGCACGACCTTCTACGGCCAGCTCGGCGCCGCCAAGATCGGCATCGCGCCGCGCCTGCCCCAGGCGCCCCAGCCGACCCAGGCAGAGATCGAGGCCTTCGCCAATGACGAACTAACGACCATCGTGCGCCAGCTCGCCGAAATCGGCCAGGAACGGCTGGTTCGCGTGTTCCTCACCCGCATGACCGACGCCACCGATTCCGGGCCGCGCCATCAGTTGATCGGCCAGCTTGCCCTGGTTCTGGGTCGCCCGGATCTGGCTGTCATGGTTTCCAAGCGGGCGGTGCAGGCCGGCAGCGTGCTGGTCACCGCGGGTTACCCCATGATCGCCCTGCCGTCGCCGATGCCGGTCGATCCGTCGCTGGCCTATGCCATCATCCGCCAGGAGAGCGGCTTTGATCCCGGCATCGTCTCGCCGGCCGGCGCGCGCGGCCTGATGCAACTCATGCCGGCCACTGCCCGCGAGGTCGCCGGCAAGCTCGGCCTCTCTTCATCGGACGCCAAGCTGACCACCGACCCGCAGTTCAACATGCGTCTGGGCTCGACCTATCTGGCCCAGATGATCGAGGGCCAGGGCGGCTCCTTCGTGCGCGCCATCGCCTCCTACAATGCCGGGCCGGGCCGGGTGCGCCAATGGGTTGCGGAACGGGGCGATCCCCACGATCCCAACATCGACATCGTCGACTGGATCGAAGAAATCCCGTTCGCCGAAACGCGCAATTATGTCCAGCGCGTGCTTGAAGGCATGGAGGTCTATCGCATGCTCAACGGCCAGGAGACCGCAGGCCTGTTCGCCGACATGAAGATGAACTGCACCCAGGGCAACTGCTGACCCGCAAGGCCCTTGCCCGGCACCGTGGCCTGAGCCACATTGCGAGTGCGACTGATTTGCAAACAGGAGACATCACCATGGCCGCAACCATGCTGGAGGCCGAAGCCGGCCTGAACCGCATCCAGGGCAGCCCCATCGACCTGCTGACGACGCGCCGTTCGGTGCTGGCGGCCCAGCTTGTCGCGCCCGGGCCCGATGACCAGACCCTTCGCACCATGCTCGAGGCCGCGGTGCGCGTGCCCGACCACGGCCGTTTGACGCCCTGGCGCCTGCAGGTGATCGGCAAGGCTGCACAGGCCGAGCTGGGCGAACTCTCCGTCGCGGAATTTGCCAAGACGGAACCAGACGCCAAGGAGGAACGCCTCCAGATCGAGCGCATCCGGCCGCAACGCTCGCCCGTGCTGGTGGTCGTCAGCAGCCGCACCGAGCGCGGACATGCCATCCCCGAGGTCGAGCAGCTTCTTTCCTGCGGCAATGTATGCATGAACCTGCTGCATGCCGCCACGGCCCTGGGCTTTGCCGCCCAGTGGGTGACCAACTGGCCGGCCTACAACGGCGCCATCAAGGCCGCCCTGGACATTCCCGAAGACGAACACCTGGTCGGTTTCATCCACATCGGCACGCCCAAGAATCCGCCTTCGGAACGCGCCCGCCCTGAACTGGGTGACGTCGTGCGTTACGTGACGAGCCTGACGCCGCCCGCCTAACCCGCGACGACCTGCCCCCAGGGCGACATGACGAAGGCGCAGCCGTGGCGTTCCTCGCCCAGATCGCGGACGGCATTGGGGCAGGCGTAGAGCGCGGGTGTGACCGCATAGGGCAGGTCGCTTGTCGTCCAGCGGGCGGCCAGAGCGGCGCGAGAATCGGCCGCCATGCGGCTGTCGGCCGCGACCAGCTTCGAACCACTGACATCCAGGCGCGGCGTGTGAAAGGCCTCGTCCAGCGACATGCCGTGATCGACCAGGAACGAGATCAACTGCATGACGGCGGGATAGATGCGCCGCCCGCCCGAGGCGCCGAGGGAAAAGTTGCCGCCCTTGTGGGTGACCACGGCCGGGCACATGTTCGAAAGCGGACGGCGACCAGGCGCCATGGCATTGGGCCCGCCCGGGCGCGGATCGAACCACATGATTCCGTTGTTCATCAGGAAACCCAGGCCCGGCAGCATGACGCGGCTGCCGAAGACCGACAGCAGGGTCTGGGTCAGTGCCACCATGTTGCCCTTGGCATCGACCACCGTCAGATGGGTCGTGCAGCTTTCGCCCGCCCCCTCGCCCATGGTTTCCAGGCGGTGGCGGTAGGCGGCAAACAGTGCTTCGGCATAGGCCGTGTAGGCTTGTGCATCGGGTTTGCTGCCCGCGGCCTTCCAGGCCGGTTCCAGACGCGCCAGGGTATCGATCAGGCTGGGGCCGGCATTGAGCCCGGGGGCGACATGGATCGTGGCGTCGCGATAACGCGCGGTCTGCGTATCGAGGACGCGCGCCTCGTAGGCGGCCAGATCCTCCCGATCGAGCTTGCCGCCGATGGCGGCCATGTCGGCGGCGATCGTGGCGGCGATGTCGCCCTTGTAGAAATCCTGGGGGCCGGCATCGCGCAGGCGCTCCAGCGTGGCGACCTGGGCATCGCTCTGAAGCGTCATCAGGTTGTCTGGGTCAACGCTGACCGGCGGCAGGCCATCGGGCAGGAAGAAGGCGCTGGCGGCCGGATTCTGCGTCAGACCACGGGCATCGTTGGCGATGCGCAGGGTGGCGTACCAGTCGATCTTCATGCCGCGGCGCGCCAGCTCGATGGCCGGCGCGATCGCCTCGGCCCAGGGCAGTGTGCCGAACCGCTCCAGCGCCAGCGCCCAGCCCGCAACCGTACCCGGCGTGGCGATCGACAGCGGCCCCTGAACATTGCGGTCCTCGACCACCAGGGGCCAGCCGAACAGATCATCGTCGGTGCCGCCCGGCAGGGTGGGGTAATCGGCGGGATCGAGCCGCCTGGGCGAAACAACGCCGAAATCGATCGCCTTGGAGGTGCCGGTTTCGGCATCGTAGATCACCATGTAGCCGCAGCCGCCGATGCCGCTCATCCAGGGCTCGGCGACACCGATAGCCAGACCGGTGGCGATCGCGGCATCGACCGCATTGCCACCATCGGCCAGGACCTGGGCACCGATCGCCGATGCCTCGTGATGATGGCTGGCGACCAGCCCGCCGCGCGAGACGACGGCAGGTTTGGTGACCTTCCAGGTTTCGGTAAGCCGTGCGGCCATGCTTGTTCTCTCCCTTTACCTATCGCGCGCGAGCCTACGTCGGCTAGACTTGTGCGTCATCCGCGGAAACAGCGGCAAGCCATCTGGAGCCCGACCCTTGAGCCATCCCCTCTTTGCCGACGACATGAAACTCGCCCCCTACTGGTGGGACGAGGCCCCGCGCCCGGAGATTCCCCACCAGCCCGTGCCCGACAAGGTCGACGTCGCCATCGTCGGCGCCGGCTACACGGGGTTGACCGCCGCCATTGTTCTGGCGCGCGCCGGGCGCAGCGTCCACGTCTTCGACGCCCAGGATGCGGCATGGGGCTGCAGCGCGCGCAACGGCGGCCAGATCGGCGCAGGGGTCAAACCAGGGGTCGACGAACTCACCCGGCGTTATGGCCAGCCGGCCGCCCACGCCATCATGAACGAGGGTTATGCCGGCCTCGACTACGTAAAGAATTTCATCACGGAAGAAGGCATCGACTGCGACCTGCG
>Ga0209491_10011617_pt1 | contig 10342 bp, 7 predicted proteins | sample BON02_FD_187213 | JGI IMG/M metagenome (GOLD analysis project Ga0209491, IMG submission 187213) | Freshwater microbial communities from Lake Bonney liftoff mats and glacier meltwater in Antarctica - BON-02 (SPAdes) (version 2) | ecosystem: Environmental > Aquatic > Freshwater > Ice > Glacier...
CCATTTGACTAGTACGACCGTAACCGGGGATCATACCGCCTATCGTAAATATCCTGAAAATAGACATGTGTACGATAAACTTTGGATTGCACAAACCCAAGGGTTAAACTGTGGAAAACTAGAAGAACTGAATACAAATGATATTCGTTATCCTATTTTTATTAAACCCAGGTGGGGACATCTTAGCGCCGCATCTAAAAATTGTTTTAAAATTACAAATAAACCTCAGTTGTTGAAATATATAGATTATCCGGATATGATGTGGTCTGAATTTATGGATGGAATGGAAGGTATGACTGATTTTTTGTTATTGCACGGACGTATTGTTTGGCAGATAACTTATATATATTCTGAAGAACAAAATGGGTTCAGTGATGTATATAAATACGTCAGCGTACAAACTCCTACACCGCCGAATATAGAACAATGGGTTAGGGATAATATTAATGGACATACCGGATTTGTGAACGTACAGTATCGCAAGAACCGTATCATCGAAGTAGGATTGCGACCCGCCAGAGGTGGAATGTATTTGATTGGAGCAGATTGTCCATCGTTATCTTACAATATATATAATGTTTTGGACAAAGGATTTTGGGATGATACTTTAAATAAAACGATACAATTTGAACCCTATTATGTATATAAATGTTATACACGTTTGCCAATGTTATACATATGGCCACAACACATGCTTGATTTTATCCTTCCCAAGTTTACGGATATGCCGTTGTATGAATATTATTTTGAACCAGTCAATAATGAAGGGGTTGTCTTTTTTCAATTTATGCATACAGACCATGTCGCAGGAATGAAACTAAAGAATATAATAGAAGTGTGCTGTATGCTTACACAAATTACAGTCTTTATAGCCTTTTTATTGATAATGTATTCTTTCATGTTTAAAGGTCCTATCAAATATGTTTTATTTCTTTTATTCCTCGTGATATTATTTACCCGTTGTTTGAACCCATTGTACGTAAATTATAACTGTTATAAAGCTTATATGCAAATGTTTTTAGGAAAAAACTCTTTATTATCACAATCCGAATTTGATTCAGAAAAATCCTCCTCTTAAGCGAAGTACAAGATGTATAGTAGATTCTTTTTGAACGTTATAATCCGACAAGGTTCTTGCATCTTCAAGTTGTTTTCCAGCATAAATCAAACGTTGCTGATCGGGAGGAATGCCTTCTTTATCTTGTATCATCTGTTTTACAGTTTCAACCGTATTGCTCGGGTCAACTTCTAACGTAATGGTTTTACCCGTAATTGTTTTTACAAAGATTTGCATTGTAATGTTATAATAGTAATCTTTAAATTATATCAATATATTATATCAATATATTATATCAATATATTATATCAATATATTATATGGCATTTACACGATTTCACGATGACCCTTGCCGAATACAAAAGGCGCTTCAAGAATCAACCGGTCCTGGACGCTATAGTATAGATATGCCAGGCAATGGCACATCACCGAGTTACATGGAAGACCCGTACATACGTCTTCAAACATGGGGGGGTAATCTTAGGTCAAATACAATTAATCTTGAAAGTGCCTTACTTGGAATTGGAAACACCTTAAACCGAGATTATACGATAAACAAATCGGTGATTCCAGTTACGTGTTCGCAGTCGTATCCATCCCAAACTCCTTTTACAGAACAACCTCGTGCAACTGAACCTGCGTGGATGATACGGGACGTACAACAACATCAGTTTCAATATTTACCACTTGACCCGCAAGAAAATATACAATTTCCATTTCAACACCATTTAAATACACAACTCATAGAACGAGACAATTACACTCCAAAAATCAATTGTAATCTATAATTATAGAATCATCTGACATATTTAATATAAAGTATATATAATATGGCAGAAATTGCAATGTTAGTGGTTGCATTAGGAGGACTGTATGTAATCTCCAATCACGACAATGAACCTCGTGAACTAGCTGGATTTGAAAATATGGGACAGGCATCCAACGAACTTCCGTCGATTAATCCACCACAACCTCCTATTAATTACCCAACCGATAACAAACGGGTCAGTGATACTAACCCAAACAAATATTACCATCCCAATCAAACCACAGACAAGTTCTTTACTCCATCCGCCGTATATAAAGAGATTGAACGAAATAATCCAAAGGAGTCCGTTGGCGGTTCCACCAAGACGAATTATAGTTTAACAGGTGAACCGTTAAATAAAGATAATTTTAAACATAACAATATGGTACCTTTTTTTGGTTCTCGTATAAAAGGTTCTGGTGTAAGTTCGGACATTGCACAAAGTCAAATGGATCATATGCAAGGTTCTGGGTCACAACATAAACATAAGACGGAACAGGCTCCTCTCTTTAAACCCCAAACCAATATGTCTTGGGCCAATGGTATGCCAAGTACAACTGAATTTATGTTATCCAGGGAAGTTCCTAGTAATAGAATAAATAATGTTAAACCGTGGGATGAAGTAAAAGTGGCCCCCGGACTGGGGCAGGGATATACAAGTACAAATAGTGGGTCTGGATACAATACCGCTGTTGAAGATAGATTGAATTGGCTCCCAAAAACAGTGGATTCGCTTCGTGCTACCAACAATCCAAAAGTATCGTTTGATTTATCCGGACATCAAGGTCCAGCGTCTGCCAGTAATCAAAACATTCAAAATTCAAATACAATGGGTCGTGTAGAAAAAAACCGTCCAGATACAACCCAAGTTTTAGGTCCAAACCGATGGTTTACTACTACAGGTGTTGAAAAAGGTTCTACTGTACGAAGTAGTCAAATGTTACAACACACCAATCGTCCCGATTATTCGGAAACCAATTATTATGGTGCTGGAACCCAAGAAGGTAAGTCTACTTACATACATTCACATAGCAACGACACGCATCGGCAACAATTGGCAGGCCCTGCCGTTACAGCACCTTTAGGACCTGCAGCCGCTTCAACCAATGATTATGGCAATGGAAGTTATGAACCTTTGTGTAATAATCGTTCCACTACACGACAAGGAAATGATTTAGGGGCAGTTGGAGGAATTCTGAAAGCTTTAACTAGTCCTATTCTTGACATTCTTAAACCGACTCGTAAAGAAAATGTGATTGGGAACATACGTTCCACTGGAAACGTTCAATTAACCCATGGAGGAACGCAACCCATTTGCAATCCAGGGGATAGACCGAAAACCACAATTAAAGAACAAACTGAAATTGGTAAATTACACTTAAACTTGGAAGGTAACTTACAAGGCGCTTATAATGTATCCACGCAACAACCCGTTCCACAAGAAAGAGATACGACCACTTCGTCTTATATTGGTAATGTAATGGGTACAAATCAATCCATGTCACAAACCTCCGCGTATAATCAGAGAAATAATCCAAACAAAACATTTAGTAATCATCCAAATCAAGGAGGTATGTCCTTATTAAATGCAGATACAAATTTTACATCCGTAAGAAACGATCAAAATCAAACTCGTATTCCAACAGGAACCTCTACAATGTCTGCTATACCTAGTAAAACCAGTTATGGACGTACACAAATGCCACCTACACCGATACAACCAAATTATGATAGAATGAACCCAGACATTTTAAACGCATTTAAAAGTAATCCATATACACACAGTTTGACCAGTTGGGCCTAACTTATAGTTAGTTATAATAGGATTTAAAATTATATATTTAAGAGTATGATGCTAAACCTTATTCATAATGATATCGTTGAAAATCTTAATCATATGATTAAAAACAACAATATACCGAATATTCTTTTTTACGGACCCTCTGGAGCAGGAAAACATATATTGGTTACACAATTTATACATCGTTTATATAAAACGTATGAAGATGAACGATTAAACGTATTATATGCCAATTGTGAACACGGTAAAGGTATTAAATTTATACGAGAAGAATTGAAGTTTTTTGCAAAAACACAACATTCCTTACATCATCCATTTAAATCTATATTATTGACAAATGTGGATTCGCTTACCAATGACGCACAGTCTGCCTTACGTCGTTGTATAGAACAATTTAGTAGCAACACTCGGTTTTTTATTATTGCGAACGATAAAACTAAATTACTTAAACCTATCTTATCTCGTTTTTGTGAAATATATATCCCGTTACCTTGTATTAATCTTCATGTGTATCAAGTGAATTCAAGTTTTGGAAAGGAACCATCCCCATCCAAACGTATACAATGGATACGTAATCATATTATGCATTTAGATATAAATGACCCTAATTCTTTTATTCAATTAACAAATAAATTATACGATAAAGGATATTCGGGTAAAGATTTACTCACCTATATATCTAAATCTACCACGATTTCAACCAAACGTAAAACCCATATTCTTATTCAATATCATTCCAACAAACATTTATTTAAACACGAATCATTATTTATGTTGTTTATTTTATATCAATATGTATGCAATTGCGATGAAATATTAAAAATCAATTCTTATATATAGATATGGATGATTATTCGATAAATTCGTTGATTGAATCTAAAAACGAATGGTGCGCAAGACTCGTGAATCTATTAACACCCGCCGTGATATCTGGGATAAAATCTATATTTGAAGAGTCTTGGAATTTATGTATAGCGAATGAAGAACAAACCAAATACCTTATGACGTTCCAAACCTTTTTAAGTAGAGTACCTAAATGGAATGAGGAAATTATAAAAACAGAACGTAATCGTATCCTTAACGTTACAAATTGTCCGTATTTAGAAGATATGATTACGTGTGTTCATATCATTCATATGAAGGCATTGACTGTCGTTCGTGTAGGACAACATCAAAAAAAAATAAATATAAATATTCCTTCCATAAATAATTTCATACATAAATTATATATATTGGTTGCACGTAAAATTTATACAAATGTATATCTATTTGAAGTGAACATTCCACCACTTGACATACAACGACATAATCGTGAATTAGAATTAATCATTAAGGAATCTACTTTAAATGCAATTCGCGATAGTATTCCTGTAGAGGATATATTGAAAGAATACCTCAGTGAAACGCAAGAAGAAGAGGTTATCATAACCGACGACATCATTGAAACGCCCAATGTAGAAACCCTTGAAACGCCCAAGGTAGAAATCGTTCCCAAAGTGGAAATCGTTCCCAAAGTGGAAATCGTTCCCAAAGTGGAAACCGTTATTGAACCTTTGGTATCTAATATAGTATCCAATCCCATAATTTTGCCGGATAAATTAACGTTTTCGGATATAGATTTTACCATAGATACAAGTGGAAAACAAGGAACGATTGAAGCACCAAAAACAATTGAACGTTTAGAACGAATCTCACAAGAAACGCATGAAAAACGAAAACAAGAAGAAGAACTTGATGCTAAATTAGTCATCGGGGATGAAATAAGTTTAGATAATATAGGCATCAAAGACCTTAATGGTCGTATAAATGTTAAACCATTGCCCGTTATAGATATTGAGACATTATAATGCGTTTTTGTAGGATAAAGAATATATATCATCAGTTTAAATGGAACAAGGACAATGGATGACCTCAACTGCGATTAGTATAGTATTTTTTATCATACGTATTATTGAAATTAAATTTATATTAAAGGAAGATATCCTATTCAAACAGATGATTCGGGATACAATCCTTGTATTTATCAGTTCTATCCTTGGAATGTTTATACTTACTCAAGTCAATACAGACGTTTCCTCAAAAATTCCTGCAGTATTTACAGGAAAACCCGACTTTTAATATAAGAAATTTATTTGTAAATGTTTGATAACTATTATATCGTTATATATTAATGGTTATCAAACATGGATTGCGTGAAGATAAAAACGGTTGGATTTATATATCCATACGTGGAGCACCTAAAGAAAGAGGATTTGCCTACGGTACATTAATTGCAAAAGAAATGATAGAAGTAAGACGTATATTGGATTTTACCATTTATAACGATTTTGGAGTAAAATGGGAGTATTTTATTCAAGTCGCACAAAGAGATATTACGCCCGTGATTGCATCCCAGTTTCCAGAATTTTACGAGGAAATGCTTGGATTTGCAGAAGGCGCGAATCTAACCATAGATGAAGTTGTTGCATGGAACAATTATTTTACATTAGTAGATTCTTGGTGGAATAATATGTCAAAGGAAGAAAAAACAATTGTATATGGAGAGAATTATGCAAATCAATCTGTTCATGCAAGCGAAGGCGGTAACAAGGATAGATGTTCGGCCTTCATTGCAGTAGGAGATTGGACCGCCGATGGGAAAATAGTATGTGCGCATAACACGTTTTCAGATTTTTTAACTGGACAATTAGGAAATTATGTTGTAGATATTCATCCAGATCAAGGTAATCGTATACTATTGTCGGGTTACCCTGGATGGATATGGTCTGGCACTGATTTTTTTGTAACCTCTGCCGGTATACTTGGAGCTGAAACCACTATTGGTGGATTTAAAAATTATCAAGCCAATATACCAATTTCTTGTCGTATTCGTAATGCAATGCAATATGGAAAAAATTTAGATGATTATGAACGCATGTTGTTAGACGGTAATTCAGGTGATTATGCATGCGCGTGGATGTTTGGTGATACGAATGTAAATGAAATTATGCGTATTGAATTAGGGTTACGATTTCACAATACTACCCGCACTCAAAATGGAGTATTCATTGGATATAACGCACCAGAAGACCCTAGAATTCGTAATCTTGAATGTACAAATACAGGTATAGATGATATACGGCGACATCAAGGCGCAAGAAAAGTGCGTTTAGCGGATTTGATGGATATACATAAAGGTACCATAAACATTGACGTTGCTCAACAAATTATTAGCGATCATTATGATGTATATCTTAATAAAGAAAATCCGTGTTCACGCACGGTATGTTCTCATTATGAGTTGGACCCACGTGAATACATGTCAGACCCATCCCGACCGAAACCCTTTGAACCCCACGGAGCATTGGACGGTAATGTCATTGATACTCAAATGGCAAAAAATATGTCGTTTTCACTTAGATGGGGGTCCTCCTGTGGAAAACCTTTTATGAAAGATGCCTTTTGCGACAAACAACGTGTTTGGAATTACTTGCGTCCTTATTTACACGATAGACTTTCTTATCCATGGACCACATTTACCATCTCATCCATTACACCCAAAAAACTTACACGAAAACGACGAACTATCACGAAATGATTTTAACGTTTCGTATACTTACGTTTATGCATTTTACCGCGTTTCGTATACTTACGTTTATACATTTTACCGCGTTTCGTATACTTACGTTTATGCATTTTACCGCGTTTCGTATACTTACGTTTATATCTTTTATCGGAACGCCCTCCACCTTCAAAAACAACCATAACAGTATTAAAGGATAAACTCCTATGTAATAATGTATCAATATCACCTTCACTTAATTTATCACTTAATTTATCAATATCAACGTCTTGTATACTAGCATTTAACGCTCCCAACGTAAAAAATGCGTCTTTACTTTTATAAATCTGGGAATCCTCATAATCAACCTCATCAAGAACGGTTTCTTCCGATGCACCTGCCAGTTCGGTTTCTTCCGATGCATCATCCGCTTTGTCGGAGTCATCCGTGTTTAAGAGACCTTTTTTTTCAAACCCATTTTTAAGTGCTACTTGTACCACTTTTTTAAGTAGACGATTTCTTTTTACCTCACTTTCAACAAATGCAACATCATTACTTACTCCATTACCTATAATGGGTAATACGTGATTCCTCATATACTTATTAAATTTTTCCTCATATTTTGTATTTGACCTTCTATATAGTTCAATTAAATAATTTCTATAACCATCTTCCGGTCGTTTAATCATCATGATTTCGTCATATACAGGTGGTGATAATCCGACAGAGGATAATTGCTCTGTTATACCTATATAGTGTGTTAATGTATCAAAAATTACATCTTCTAATCTAATATCGTGGATTTTTGTTATATACTTTAATAAATTGTATACCAATACTTGTTTCAAATTCAATTCGATACGTATATCTAACATACTACCCAATTCTGTTTCAAACCCATCATTATTGTAATTATCCAAGAATTCTTCTACTGCTGCAACTGCTGCCTCTGCTGCAACTGCTGCCTCTGCTGCAGGAGTATTGTCAACCCATTGTCTTGGTAAATCTACTGCCTCTGCTGCATCTCCTGTCTCTGCTACTGCCTCTGTCGCCTCTGATGCATCTCCTGATGCACTGACCTCACGAGTATCTAGGTTACTTCGGATTATGTCCAGTCTTTTTAATGCAGTGATTATTTTAGTTGAAAGCATTTCAACCCTCGCACTGATATCTGATAGGCGAACCAATACCACTTGAGATTCATCTAAAATCGTTTTATTTCGTTCCGCATCCCTGTATTTTATGATGGACTCACTAATTTTTGAAAATATGTTTAAATATTCTATTGCATTATTTAGGGTTGATTTATAGTTGAATACTTCTATGAATGCTTCATTCTCTTCTACATTTCTATTCAGTGTATTATAATCTGAATACAGATCACTAATATCCATTTCAGAACTGATACCTTTTTCAATTCTTTCAAGGTTATCTTCTATAGATGTTATAAAAGATTCTACTTCATCCAATTTTGGTTCTTCCATTACTATTAAATTGTTTACCTCTGAACTCCATGCATTATAGGTACGGGTTGATATGTCTGCGTTAGTGTTCATATCGTTTTTTTTACTTTGATTAATAATTTCACGTCGTGTTTTGAACAAATTATAACTTTGTTTGAAGGGCTGCACCAAGGGAACTTCTGTATTTTGTGCTAAAATTTGTTTTTTTACGATGTCAAATTTACCACTATCATTGATGTATTCTAATAATATATCTTCTAATGGTATTATAGTTTGTAATGAAGTTGTAATGTTCGATGCGTAAGGGTTCGGTTCGTACGTCAAATAATCATTTGATAATTTTACTAACTGATTATCAGTATATCCTCCGGTTTGATATCTTGAAGAATACAAATGACCCGTTGTACCACCTGTTTTGGAACTGTATTCCGCAGTCGTATCCTTAGTCCACCCCATCGTCACATCCTCAACCGTGTGAATTATTTTGAAATCATTCATCACATATAAAATAGATCTATTGGTCCGACTAATACGATTATATTCATATTTATGTAGAGTAGATTTACCGTAATACTTTAATAATTCATTGTACAATTCAAAATTTAGGGTATCACTCGTATTTCCAAGCGTTAATTTCATATTATTTGAAAGATTAAGTTTCGTCATATTGACGATTTCGTGCTTTGTCAATCTAAAAAAAGAAATAAATGTAAAATCCGTTATATATTGGTTCGTTACCGTATTTAACATATCCATATATTCTAGTGATAATTTCTGTGCTTCCGTATTGTTGGGTGTTTCAAGTAATCTATCTATACCTATACCATTATTTTTAATAGTCTCTGATTTTAATAGAAATACAACTCCAATTAATTGTTCGTTACAATACATTAAATCACGTAAAATCACTTCAAAAAAAAGTTGGGTTGCGGGCGTGTCATTGAATTCAAAATTTTGACCTGTATAAGATACGTAATATTTTTTTGTTGTAATAATATCACTATATAATCTTATGAATGAACGATTTGAATCAATACATTCCGAGATTTTGATTAAATTTTTTTTCCTACAAGTCTCACAGGGAGTTTTGTTATAATCTAACAGTAAGCATCTATGAGATCTATTTCCACTAGGACCTATTTTATCGTATAATAATGCTGTATTCGGACCAAATTGTAACGATACCGTAAATACAGGACCGTCGCACGTATTCATTAATATGGTTTTATTATGGTATCTATGTTCTACCCAATTTAATAAATGAAATAAACATTGTAAACGGTCACCAAGCGATTTTAATATAATTATTAATAATGCGTTTGTTTCATACCGTGAATAATCTTTAAAGGCAGGTGTTTTCGGATGAAAAGATGTCCACGACTCGGTTAACGCATCAATCCTTTCATCATTTTTTTTAAATGGATTCTGCTTGAACCATTTTTTGTTTTTGTCATTGCCCTGTGTAAATTTTTGTAATTCCAAAAAATCGGGACCGTCAGTTTTACCTGAAAAGGTTCTCTCAAACAATGTGAGTTCAAAATTCCATTCATTGTTTGAGACTGTGGTTGCTTTGAGATACATACCATTGGGATAACCAAACGCTAGAAATAATTCGGGGGTCAATATAATGGTTTCATTTGGTGGTGGCCATACTTTACCCGAAGATTTGGTT
>Ga0209491_10011618_pt1 | contig 10342 bp, 2 predicted proteins | sample BON02_FD_187213 | JGI IMG/M metagenome (GOLD analysis project Ga0209491, IMG submission 187213) | Freshwater microbial communities from Lake Bonney liftoff mats and glacier meltwater in Antarctica - BON-02 (SPAdes) (version 2) | ecosystem: Environmental > Aquatic > Freshwater > Ice > Glacier...
GGAAGTAATGCTTGGCTGTGGGGTCATCAATAAAATGACTTCGTTAGGAATGCCAGCAAGCTATAGATCTGCCTAAATTTTAGTAAACAATCCAGTTCATGGGGTTAAGCAACAAAGCCATCATGAGTTACTGTTAAAATTAAATCACGGTACAGCCGGGGACGGCGATGACCGTGACGTGATTTAGGACGGCTTATGCGGTTCCAATCTTTTCTCCCAGTTATTCAAATCACGTCCTGAAATATCCCGGGGTTTGGGGCGGAGCCCCATTTAGATCACATTACGCGTTAGCGCTACATTTCGTTTGTTTTCTTCAGCATTAATGTGTTTGAATAATAAGCTGCGTTGCTGCTGTAGATAGTCCGCTGCTTCATTATCCGTCATCTTCTTTGCGATGTCATCAAGTTGAACGAATGTAATTCCATCCCTTAAGTATTGTGTTGCTCCCGGGATCGACTTGAGTTTGTCATAGGGTGTCATCATGTTTTTATAGTCATACTTTTTTCTCTCTTTGCCTTTGCTATCAGTAACAGTGGTTGGGTAAAGGCATGGGCGATGATAGTTTACATAGGGATTGAGGGCACCCTGATTAAATACATTGATGCGTTCAGCAAAACATTGAGGGATATGAGTATATCCAAATACTTTTCGTACAATTGCGGCATTTTTCCCTTCAGCCAACGCGTTGTCATTAGATTGCCTTGGTCGTGATTTTGTAAATTCAATCAACAGCTTACCAAGCAGTTTCGCCACGACTTTATTAACGTATTCGCTGCCATTGTCGGAATGAAAATTGATTATTTTAAACGGGAACGCATCCAGTAAAGCCTCTAAAACAGGGATCAGATAATGCTCGGAAATTTTTTCCACACTAAAAACCATTTCAAACTGCGTCACCTCGTCGACTGCATTAATGTGGTAAACTCCTTTGCAGCCGTCCAAATCTCCCTGATGTACGGTATCAATCCGAATATAACCAGGCTGTCCATTCGGATACGGTTTCTTACGTTCACCGATATGAATCCCCTTGGGGCTCTTGGTTTTTTCATAATGGCATCGATATTTTGTATAGCCGGTTGATTTGCGCAAATTATAAATATGAGCTACGGAAATATTAACCAGTCGCTCATAACCTGCCTCGTTAAAACAGGTATGAGCGCGTTCGCATAATTTTTTCACCATCAATCCGTTTGGAGTACCATGGCGCTGATCTAATTGAGCCAGTAATCTAATATCTTCCGGCTGGTAAATTCGATTAAATCCATTGACGGTCTTTTGTTTTCGTCTTACTGTCCCATGCTCAGTATACTGTTGAATCATTCGTGTAAGCTGTTGTCGCGAATAGCGACTCACTTTTTCTAAAAAACGAATAACAATACCTTTGTCCTCGCGTTTAAGCTGTGTATAGGCGTAGCGTTTTAGAATCCCATCTACAAATTTATAACGTTCATCCTTAGTCGACGCAACGGCAAATGCAACCGTTTGGCTTCCATCTAAAAAAGATGCCATTTGTACTACAGTTAATTTCTCTATATTCATGATCGTTTTCATCCATTGATCATGAAGACTATTTATTGGTCAGTCCAGACTCACTTCATATTGGAATCACGGACAATCCTTCAGACTCATTTCATATTGGAAAACTCTTCCACTTCACACTAAAAGCGCACTTATGATAGAATGAGCTTAATTACTTAATCAACAAGGTAGGGGCATGTGTGCAGGTAAAAAGGATTTTGATTTTACGGTAACAGAGCTATTTGAGTTACAAGTAAAGGAAAACCCGCATCTTTTAGCCCTTAAAGATATATCTACTGAACTGACCTATTCAACTTTAAATAAAGAAGCAAATCAACTCGCCCGAAGCTTGAAATTAAAATCAGTCAAACAAGGTGACTTTGTTGCCATTTTACTGGATCCCAGCGCCAACTTTATTGTTTGTATTCTTGCTATTATAAAACTCGGTGCCACCTATGTACCTCTTGATACCCATGCACCTAAGGCAAGAATTTATGAAATTCTAAAAGATTCTAAACCCAAGACAGTCATTACCTGTGATGAATATTTTTCAAGCCTCAAGGGTGTTGAGACTGATACCTATATTTTTAAGCATCTACAATTAAAATCCAGGACTCTTTCCAACATAAATATTATAAACAAAGTATTGCCTACTTCACCCCTGTATATGATTTATACCTCAGGATCTACCGGCAAACCAAAAGGGGTGGTTATTCCGCATAGGGCCGTGGTTAATCTGGCTGTTATAGATAATATTACTGCAATTCAAAAAGGCGAACATGCAGGCCAGTTTTGTAATATAGCTTTCGATGGTAGTATATTTGAAACATGGAATGCGCTTTTAAATGGAGCAGCCCTTCACATCATTCACATAAAAGCCAGGAAAAATCATAATTATCTAAAACACATTATTGAAGAATTTAAAATTCGCTACTTATTAATTCCAACCGGTTACTTTCATCAACTTTTAAAATCATTTCCTGAAACCTTAGACTTTTTACATACGATTTCTTTTGGCGGAGAACAGGTTAATGCTCATCTGCTGAAAAATTTTATAGCCTATAGAAAAAGGAAAGATATTCCTGTAAAGCTACTGAATGTATATGGTCCGACAGAAGCAACGGTGTTCTCGTGCTGTAATGTTGTCTATAGTGACAAACTTTATACTGATAATCAGCTTGCCAGTATTGGTCTTAAGACAGCTAACACAAAAACCTATGTCGTAGATGAAAATGGTAACCTCACAAAAGAAGGAGAGCTTTGGGTTAGCGGAGTTCACTTAGCTATCAATTACCATAATAGTCCTACTTATACCGAAGAAAAATTTATCGAAAACCCCTTCTCGCAAGATGAATTTTTCTTAAAGGTTTATAAAACTGGCGACAGAGTAAGACAACTGCCTACAGGAGAATTGTTGTACTTAGGCCGCAGTGATGATCAAGTTAAAATTGGGGGCTTTAGAATCCATTTAAACGAAATTGAGCTAGCGCTAATAAATCATGAAGCCATAAGCCTTGCAAGTGTTGCGGTTGAGGTGGGTGGAGGTTCGCATCAGTTTCTTACAGCTTACATCGTCTTTGCCACAAAAGAGGATGTTTTTCGTGCTGAGGAAATACGCAGTTTCCTCGCGCAGACACTTCCCTCATATATGCTACCTGCAAAATATATTATGGTAGAAAATTTACCTTTAACACTCATCGGGAAAGTGGACAAAACCAAACTCAATAAAATATCCCACACAGATTTGTCATTTCACATTGATACATCATCAGAAAGCCAGATTGAAGAGACCATTAAAAGCATATGGAAGGATCTCTTAAATCTTTCAGGTATTGAATCAAATAGAAATTTATTCGATCTAGGAGCCAATTCGTTACTCATCACTGAAGCATGCTCGCGAATTAAAAAAGAGCTTCAATGTGATTTAGAAATGGTAGATATGTTGACACACCCTACCATTCATAAGTTAAGTCGGTTCCTGGAGGGCGGTTTTGATGAAGACTCTATACGAAAAATTAAAAGCAGTAAGTCGAAGGATATTGCCATTATCGGCATGAGTTGTCGTTTTCCTAATGCTCAAAATATTGATGAATTTTGGCAAGCTTTATGCGAAGGGAATGACTGCCTTACTCGCTTTAACGATTCTTCCCTATCCTCCATTCTTTTGACTGATGAAAATTTTATACCAGTTAAAGGGATATTTGATAATGTTGATAAATTTGATGCCCATTTTTTTAATTTTAGCCCGATTGACGCAAAAATTACAGATCCGCAACACCGAATTTTTCTTGAGTGCGCATGGGAAGCACTTGAACATGCAGCTATTGCTCCCAGAAAAATGCAATCCAAAGTAATCAGCATCTTTTCGGGAATGACAGACACAACTTACCTTAAAGAAAATTTAGAAAAGAGCAACTGGTCATGTAATGAGGTGGACTCTTTTCAAAAAAGAATCGCTACCAGTATGGGGATGCTTAGCACACAAGTTTCATATCGCCTTAATTTAAAAGGACGAAGTATTAATATAAATACGGCCTGTTCGTCGGGGTTGGTGACTATAGATTATGCATGTAAAGATTTGATCCTAGGACAAAGTGATATTGCTCTAGCAGGTGCAAGTTCAATTGTATTTCCTGAAAAACAAGGGTATTTCTATCAAAGTGGAAGTATTGTATCAAAGGATGGAAAGTGCCGCCCTTTTTCTTCTGAATCGAATGGCACCGTTTTTTCTAACGGTGTTGGAATGGTTGTACTAAAGCGTTTAGAAGATGCTATCAGGGATAAGAATACCATTTATGCCATCATCAAAGGATGTGGCGTCAATAACGATGGTGCAGAAAAATTAGGATTTACCGCCCCAAGTCTTCAAGGCCAAATTTCGTGTATCCAAGAGGCCCTTCATCAAGCACAAGTCAATCCAGAAAAAATCAGTTATCTTGAAGCTCATGGTACTGCCACCTCTTTGGGTGATGCCATTGAGATAAAAGCGCTGAATACAGTGTATCGAAAATATACTGATAAAAATAATTATTGCGCGTTGGGATCGGTGAAGGCCAATATAGGCCATACCGATGTTACAGCAGGCATTGCAGGCATTATAAAAACAGCACTCTGTCTTTACCATAAAAAAATACCTCCCCTCGTTCATTTCAATACGCCAAACCCTGACCTATCCCTACCCAATAGTCCATTTTATGTAAATACAAACCTTTTAGAATGGGATACTACAGGCAACCGCTATGCCGGAGTAAGCTCATTTGGAGTGGGCGGTACCAATGCTCATGCCATTTTGAGTGACTATGATGGAAAAGAAGAAACATCTTCAACGGCGTCACTACAAAATGAAGAACTCATTCTTCTTTCAGCCAAAACCAAAAATGCGCTGCAAGATAGCGTTAATAATTTGAACCTTCACGTTCAGATGTGTGGTGATATAAATCTTAAAAATATAGCATTTACCCTACAAACAGGTAGAGAGAATTTTCCCTGGCGTCAATTTAGTGTGGGTAAAAAAACACAAGAGATAGTAGACAATTTAGAAAGAAACAGACCCACGTCCCTCGATAAAATATCCCAACCCAGTTTGGTTTTTATGTTTAGTGGACAAGGCTCCCAATATTCTAAAATGGCCATGGGATTATTTGAAACAGTTCCTCAATTTGCACATTACCTGCGTCTTGGTGCAAAAATCGCCCAGCCCTTACTACAGTGCGATTTGCTTTCTCTTATACGTGAAACTGATACCCCTAAACTACATGAAACTGAATATGCTCAACCTGCTCTCTTTATTATTGAGTATGCTTTAGCTAAAGTGTTAATGGAGTGCGGGGTGGTGCCTGACATTCTCATTGGTCATAGTATTGGCGAATACGTAGCCGCATGCCTTTCAGGGGTATTTTCCTTTGAAGACGGGATAACACTCATCTGTATGCGTGGGCTATTAATGTCAACAGCACCAAAAGGTGCAATGTTGTCTCTCGAAACAACGAAAGAATTGCTTGAACAATACATTCGAATCGCTAATGTGGATATTGCTCTCCAGAATACTACTCATCACTTCGTTTTATCAGGTAGTAGTGATGAGATTTTTAAGTTAGAGGACTATCTAACAGAATGTAATCTACCATTTAAACGATTAAAAGTAAGCCACCCTTTTCACAGCCGCCATATGGCATCAATTGAACAACCCTTCAAAGAACTATTTTCCAACATAAAGCTATGCGCACCTAAAATACCTATTATTTCTAATGCTACTGGAGACTGGCTTTTGGAGGGCGAAGCAACCAACCCTAATTATTGGTATCGACACCTTCGCGAAACGGTGCAATTTAGCTCAAGCGTAAAGCGTATCTTTCAAAATAAAAATCCACTCTTTATAGAAATAGGCCCTGGACAATCTTTATGTGGATTTATCAAAGAAATAAACAGCAATGCCTCTACACTTTGCACTATTCCCGATAAACGTCAATCCACATCTGATTTATACCAACTCCTTTCCACTTTTGGAGAACTTTGGTCAAGAGGAGTGAATATAAATGTAGAAAACCTGGTTGAGGCAAAAGGCCATAAATATATCCCCTTGCCGACTTATCCTTTTCAACGACAGCGATATTGGGTTGAGCCGGATATAGATTCAATATCTAACCATTCACCAACGTTTTATAGACCGGTTTGGTCTTATGAGGTAATTCAAGATCATCTGCCTTCTCATCTTAAAGACTTTGACTATCTGATTTTTAAAGATGATAGAGGTATAGGCGATAAAATAGCCAATGTACTCATTGGGCAGAGCATACAACCCATTATTATTGAGCTTGGCCAAGAATTTAAGCAGTTCAATAAATTCCATTTACAAATAAACCTTAGTCAAAAATCCGACTACATTCAATTAATTTCCTGTTTGAAAAACAGGCTTACCCGCCCCATTATTTTTCATTCCTTTTCATGTAATAAGAAAGCAAAAAGCTATCTTAATACCGAACAAATTGAAAATAATCTAAATTATGGGTTCTATAGTCTTTTATATCTCACCCAAGCACTAATAGCTGAATTAGGAACAATTACAACTATACATTTATCAGTCATTACCATGACAACACAACGCGTTGTCGGTACAGAAGATATATGTCCCGTCAATGCAACTCTCGTGGGAGCAACACGTGTTATTCCCCAAGAGCATCCCAATATTTCTTGTAACCTAATGGATATAGTCGGGAATGAAGATATTACTTATATGATTCACGATGCAATTAATTGGTCTACGATAACCCAAAAAAAGAAAGCGCATCAATTGACCGCTTATCGAAATGGTTATCGTTGGGAGCTTTCATACTTACCTTTCAAGAGTAAGCAGATGTCAACTCGCCTTGCGGATAATGGAATCTATTTAGTAACTGGAGGGCTAGGTGGTATTGGGCTTTCATTATGCATAGCAATTGCTCAACAAATTTCTTCTCCAACTTTCATCATATGCTCCAGAACAGCGGCGGTTGATGAGCGCGAATGGGCAGCTATTGCCATTGACTTAACACACCCTTCCCAACAAAAAATTATTCTTTTGCAAAAATTAAAAGAGCTTGGCGCGAATATATCTTTGCAACAAACTAATATTGGTAATTATGAAGAAACGCACAATTTAATCAATTTTTGCAAAAGGAACTTTGGGACTATTAATGGGGTAATTCATGCTGCAGGTGTTGCAGGTGGAGGCTTAATACAACTTAAAACGAAAGAAGTTGCCCAAAAAATTATTTTGTCCAAAATTAACGCAACTTATCATTTGGCTCGCGCCCTGAAAGATTTCCGCCTTGATTTCGTTGTGCTAATGTCTTCTATTGCTTCAGTAACTGGCGAGCCTGGGCAATATGATTATTGCGCAGCAAATTCATGCCTTGATGCTTTTGCAAGCAGCCGTTTATTTAATACTCAATCTCTATTGAGCATAAACTGGAATACATGGCGTGATGTGGGGATGAGTGTAGATACTATGCGGCCAGACGATATCAACTTATTTGATCGAGGAAATACAATTACACCTGCTCAAGGTCAAGACCTTTTTATAAAAGCGCTTTCAAATAGTTGCTCGAATCTTATAGTCTCGAATATGAGTATAGAGGACTATGTTAGACACTCGCACAATACTCAAGCGACTACTGAGAAGGAAGATAAAGAGTCTCGTGATACGTTTGATTTGCGTCAGGACTTTAAAGCGCCCATGGGTGATATAGAACAGCGTCTTGCGAAATTGTGGCAAAATAATTTACATATTGCTAATATTGGCATAGATGACGATTTTTTTGATTTAGGCGGGCATTCGCTTAAAGCATTGAACCTCATTCAGCAAATTAACAACTCCCTCCAAACCAGTTTATCGATTCAACATCTGTATCAAGCCCCTACCATTTATAAACTCGCTAATAAAATTGCTAATAGTACCGAGGAAACTCAGGCAGAAATTATCGTTCCATTAAAAGCTTCAAACTCCAACAATTATCCATTCTTTTTATGTCACCCCATTAGTGGGATGATTTATTGCTTTAATGACCTTACTTCACATTGGGATTTCCCCATACCCTTGTATGCTATTCAAGATCCAAGCATTGCTATAGGTCGATTGCAATTTGATAGCATCATGTCCATGGCAAAAGCTTATCTTAGTGCTATCAAAAAAATACAACCTCATGGCCCCTACTACTTAATAGGCTACTCTCTAGGTGGAAACGTGATGTATGAAGTGGCTCAATTGCTAAAAGCTCAAAATGAACCTATTGGGTTACTTGCCATGATTGATAGTTGGTGTAAATTTTCAGCCCAACAAAAAAATAGGGATTATGTTGAAAATTCGGGGTTTTTAAATGAGCTACAAGAAAGTAGAGAATTGATCGACCTTGCATGGAGAAGAATGGAGCTTCTTTTAAACCATGTGCCTACTAAAGCCAAACAAGATATGATGTTATTTAAAGCTACCGAACTTAACAACGATTATCAAGTCATCGAAGACTCTTTAAATGGGTGGGCTAAATATAACTCTGGACAAATAATATGCCATAGTATAAAGGCAAATCATGAGTCTATTATTCGTGCAGGGTGTGAATTTATAATTCAAAAATTAATTGCATCTAAGGACATAGAATGGGAACTAGAGCCATCTCTTTGACATCCAAGGATTTTCCGATTTATGGAGACGCCCTTTCACTAGTTGATGTTTCAGTTCTTATTTTGAATCAACAAATGGAATTGGAATACATCAATGATGTCGCAAAAGTAAAATTAAAAATCATTTCGATTCCAATCAAAAGAATGAATTTTTTTAATTTTTGGGAAAGAACAAAACTCTCTCCAATCTTAACTAATAATGGCGATATGATTCCTGCTTTGTTACATATTGATCATTATTCACTTCATTGGGAAAAAATAGAGACGCTAGTTGACAACAAAAACTATACTTTTTTATTAGGGAAGAATGGATATCCTGCTACAACTTTTTTCAAAGAGTTAGGGTTAGCCATACGAAAAGAAATTGGATATGAACCCCAAGGCAAATCGACTGTCGCTGAATACATTGGTGAGATCACTAACTATTTTACTTCGGTCATTGACAAAATTCCATGTTATGTTTATTGGAAAAGCTCCGAGTCTGAGTACCTAGGATGTAATATATTAGTAGCTGAGTACTTTGGATTAAAATCAACAACTGACATTATTGGAAAGAATGACTTTGACCTTTTTAAAGATAGAGATTTTGCAAAAGATTACCAAGAGCAAGATCGTCAAGTCTTCTCAACGGGGAAACCTATTTTACAATTCCCATCAGACTTAAAAAGCAACGATGGTACCGTTAATAAAACATTAGTCAGCAAAGTTCCAATTGCCGATTTGTCTGGAAAAATTATAGGGCTTGTAGGGATTACTTTAGATGTAACTGAATTAACTAAGGCTAAAGAGGTGGCGGAATCTGCCAATCAAGCTAAAACCGAGTTTTTAGCCAACATGCGCCATGATATTCGCACATCGCTTTCGGGTATCGTCGGATTTAGTGAGATTTTAAAAGAACAGCTTAGCGATCTAAGACTCAAGGAATATGCTCAAAATTTAGTTACTTCAGCCCATGCCTTGCATGGGTTAATGGATGAAATTTTAGAATCGATTATAGTGAGCACAGGCGAGATTCCTTTACTTAAGAAGAAATTTAGCTTGGCAGATACCTTAACTAGTATCGCCGAGCTATATGCGGCCAAAGCGGCTGAAAAGCAACTTAATTTAACCTTATCTATAGATGAAACGCTGCCCAAGTTTATTATTGGCGACAAAATTCGCTTTCACCGCATTATTTTAGAACTAGTGGGGAATGCGCTTAATTTTACGACGACTGGCCATGTCGCCATACAGGTTGAATTAGCGAAACAAGAACAGCAGTCTTTAGTGATTCGTTTGACCGTCAGTGATACGGGCATGGGTATCGCTAAAGATAAGCAGCAAGATATTTATGTGCAGTTTAAACGACTGACGCCTTCTTACCAAGGGATTTACAAAGGGGCGGGACTAGGTCTTTACATTGTCAAACAATTTATTGATGAATTAGCTGGCGAAATTTATGTGGAGAGTGGAACGGGTAAAGGGGCGGTATTTACCTGTTTTATCCCTGTGCAGATACCTTTAGTTGATGATGCAATAGGCGTAGAGCCTGTAGATGTGTTCGCTACCATAATACCCTACCTTGCTCCTGTAAAAAACCAAGTATTACCAATAGAACTTGCATCTGCCAGTAAAGCAACCAGTCGAGTCTTAGTCGTAGAAGATAATTTCCTTGCTCAAACAGTGGTCA
>Ga0209491_10011620_pt1 | contig 10342 bp, 11 predicted proteins | sample BON02_FD_187213 | JGI IMG/M metagenome (GOLD analysis project Ga0209491, IMG submission 187213) | Freshwater microbial communities from Lake Bonney liftoff mats and glacier meltwater in Antarctica - BON-02 (SPAdes) (version 2) | ecosystem: Environmental > Aquatic > Freshwater > Ice > Glacier...
CTCATGCATGATTCTGCGGTAACCATAGCGACGGCGATGATGCTTGAAAATGGTCTCGATTTTCCCGCCAACTTCTTGGTCAGAAGACTGCATGGCAGTGGGTGCACAGGCGTGGTAGTAGCTGCTTCGAGGAACGTCAAGGATGATACAAATCCGCCGGACGCCGTGGCCTGTGGTTTGGTGAATGTCGCCGATCATTTCTCGAAGTTGGGCTGGGTTCTGGTGCCGAGAATAATTGCGGCCTATTTAAAAATGTCATTTTCCACCCTAAGGAAAGTGTTTTCGCGTCGCAGGGAGCGCAGGTCGTCCGCTGCGGACCGCTCGCCTACGGCTCGTGGTCCTTCGCTACCGACCTGCACTCCCTGCGATTGGAGCTTCCACTTGTAGAGCAAGTTACTGCCGATGCAGCGTTCTTCGGCGATTTGAGTAACCGGCTTGCCTGTGCCGATAAGTTCGACGGCTTGGGCTTTGAACTCAGGACTATAACGTTGACGGAGTTTATCATTCATATCGGCTTTTGTAGAGGTTACTGGTCCAAGAATCTAGCTCACCTCAATGTCACCCGAGCGATGGCTGGATTTCGAAATGGAGGAGACAGGGAAACAAGAGGTCTCAAAGCAAAAATGATCAAATGCTCGGACTGATCCCTATCTGACAAACGGCTGGACCGCAAAACAACTCCCCATGGGCGATCCTAGCCGTGTGTGCCGATTCTGTTCGGCTGGAAGAGAGAATCACGTGATCCAAAAGCTGGCTAAGATACTTTTAATGTCAATAGGCAAGGCCTGACCCCGTTGTTGACCCCGTTGTTGATCCTTTGACAATTCAGTGGCCGCCACCGTGCAGATCATCGTCCCATCGGATTGGGCCATGGTAGTCGCCTCTCATTTCCTTTTTCCTTACCCAGTATTAATAACACCCTATTGCCTGCAAGCTGGTTCTTGACTCTGCGTGCTGGGGCGGCAGTCTGTAAGGCTTTGCTATGACTAGCGCTGAAATCCGTCAATCGTTCCTCGATTTTTTTCGTTCGAAACACCATACAATTGTGCCCTCGTCGAGTCTGATGCCGGACTCGCCTAACCTGCTTTTCACCAATGCAGGAATGAATCAATTTGTGCCGATCTTCTTGGATGAACGCAGTCCGGATGTCAGCAAGTGGCTTGGAGCCGTGCCGTCCAGCGATACCCGCGCCGCAGACACCCAGAAGTGTATTCGCGCGGGCGGAAAACACAACGACCTGGACGATGTTGGCTTGGATACCTACCACCACACGTTCTTTGAAATGCTAGGGAATTGGTCGTTCGGCGATTATTTCAAATCGGAAGCCATCTTGTGGGCGTGGGAGTTGGTTGTGGAGCAGTGGGGATTTCCAGCGGATCGACTGTACGCGACGATTTATCAGCCTGCGGAGGGAGATCCCTCGGAGCGCGACACCGAGGCATGGGAACTATGGGCAGACAAATTCCGGGCGGCGGGACTGGACCCCAATGTCCACATCGTTAACGGGAACAAAAAAGACAACTTTTGGATGATGGGTGACACCGGGCCGTGCGGACCCTGCTCGGAGTTGCATTTTGACCTGACGCCAGCGGGCGACACGCGAGGCAGCCTGGTAAATGCGGGAGACGCGCGGTGCATCGAGATCTGGAATCTGGTGTTCATCCAGTTCAATGCAAACCCGGATGGCACGTTCTCCCTGCTGCCCGCTAGGCATGTGGATACAGGCATGGGCTTCGAACGCGTGGCGTCGATCATTCAAGGGACCAAGGGGTTTACCGATTTTGCTAATACACACGTTTCGAACTACGAGACAGATATTTTTCGGCCGATCTTTGATGAAATCGAGGTGCTTAGCGGACAGAAATACGGGTCAACATTACCTGCTACCGGTAGCGGTGGTGTCACCGAGCAGGAACGGATCGACGTGGCATTCCGCGTGATTGGAGACCACATACGCACGCTCAGTTTCGCGATTGCAGACGGCATCACGCCCGGAAATAACGACCGAAACTACGTCCTCCGTCGCATCCTGCGCCGTGCGGTTCGCTACGGTCGCACATTGGGATTCCATGGTCCGTTTTTCTACAAGCTGGTGGACTGCCTTGTGCGCACCATGGGCGGAGTTTTCCCGGAGCTTCGTTCCCGACACGCCGTGATTAAAGAAGTGCTTCACATGGAAGAGCAAGCATTCAACCGCACGCTGGATCGCGGGATCGCACTGTTTGAAAGTGAAGCCGCAAGGTTGCAATCATCGGGTGTTGCTGGTGCGGGTTTTTCCGGCGCTTTTGCGTTTCGACTTTATGACGAGCAGGGGTTTCCGCTGGACCTTACCGGACTGATGGCCCGGGAGCGGGGCTTGAAGGTGGATCACGATGGCTTTGAGGAGCTGATGACTGCGCAGAGGGAGCGCGCACGAGCTGCCCGAAAAACAGCGGTCATCAGCGTCTCTGCCATTGAGTCTAAACAGGCGACGCATTTCGTAGGATTTGATCACAACGAGGCAGCGGCCACAGTAATCGAAGTCGTCGGGATCAAGGATCAAACGGCGGTCATTTTGGATCAATCCGTCTGCTACGCTGAAATGGGCGGGCAAGTGGGCGATACCGGATTGATCACGCATGGCGCGACCAGCTTTTTCGTCAGCGACACACGCAAGGCGGGCAACACGATTTTACATTTCATTGATGGCACCGAGATCCCGGAACCCGGTCAATCGGTCACCATCGTAGCTGACAGCGAGCGCCGCCGCGCCATCGAACGCCACCACACGGTCACCCACCTTTTACATTGGGCGTTGCACGAGGTGGTCAGCCGCGAGGCATCACAGAAGGGCTCGTTTGTAGGACCGGACAAGCTGACATTTGACTTCAATAGTGCACCGCTCACTGCGGATCAGGTGCAAGATATCGAGCGACTCGTCAACGAGTGTATCCTCGAAAATGCTCCCGTGTATTGGACGCAACGACCTTATCAGGATGTCCGGGTGCGCGGTGATATCATGCAATTCTTCGGCGACAAATATGGCGATCAGGTGCGCGTGGTGCAAATCGGTGGTGCTCGCGGCGACCTGAATGGGTATTCGATGGAACTTTGCGGAGGGACCCATGTTCGGGCCACGGGCGAAATTGGATTGTTTCGAATCCTCTCCGAAGGTGCCATCGCTGCCGGGGTGCGACGGATTGAAGCGGTAGCTGGAATGACGGCTTACTTGGCCAGTGCGTCGGAAACCCTGCGACTCAAGTCACTCGGCGGTCGGCTCAACAGCCCGATCGCCGAGCTGGAGAAAAAAATTGATGCTCTGCTCGCCCATCAAAAAGATCAGGAGAAGCAGCTCAAAGCGCTGAAACAGCGCCAAGCGTCCGAGCTTGCCCGCAATCTATTGACAACCGCCCGGACGGACCTTGCTGCGCCATGGATCTCGGCCTCCCTGCCGGATACCGACGGAGACATGCTTCAAGCCGTGGCAGATGCCCTCAAGCTGATCTTCGAGGGTGTTGTCGTATTAGGTGGTGTGTCGCGGGAATCGGTGTCGCTGGTGGCCACCGTGACCGACAAATTCACTAAACAAATCCAAGCAGGAAAAATCATCCAGGCCATCGCCCCCGCCGTTGGCGGAAAAGGTGGAGGTCGCCCGGATTCCGCCCGCGGTGCAGGCAAAGATCCCTCCGGCCTGGAAGCCGCACTGAACCACGCCACCACGCTACTCGGGTAGACCCGAGCGCTCCGCGTCAGCCCATGCCGAGGGCGGATTTGATCAAATTCTTCAGGCGCTCGACGCCTTCGACGCCGAACGTCACAAACAAATAGATCACATATCCATAGAGCGCGACGGAGGCCACAGCCAACGCCGAGGCACAGAGGCAAAATAACCCGTCTTCTTCGGTCAATCCGACCCCAATGAGGAAAATGACAAATGCAGGAAATGTGTTCGTCAGCGGAATAGGTAGGATCATCAGGCAAGCCATGATGATCACGAGTGCCCCCATGAACGGGAGCCCGGCGCGCGACCCCACCCAGCGCATCCTGGGACGAATGAAGACCTCGATATATCGGAAAAATTTTGCCGACAAGCCGATCATTTTTTCTACAAAGCCCCCGGATAACTTGTGCTTTCCGGCCCATGCGGGCAGCCATGGGGTTTTGCGACCGAAGACCATCTGCAGACCGAGGATGGCCAACAAAATCCCAAACGGGGTGCTGTATCCCGCAGCGGGTATCGGCAGCGCGCTCGGCAGCGAGAGGATCACCAATAGGAGGCCAAACCCGCGATCTCCGATACGTTGGAAGACATTTGCAATACTGACATCGGCGCCCGATTCGTCGCGGGCGATTAGTTCACGCAGGGTGGTGGACAGACTCTCTTTACTCATGGCGCGCCACTATTCGGAATCTCCGGGTGAGGAACAAGGGATTTCGAGAATCAATGCTCGGGGGCGCCTTCGATCGTCAAGGCCTCCGATGCATCCTCGGGCTCCCGCACCGCATCGATCATCTTCTGCACGCCTTCACGAGGTGCTGCAAAAAATGGTGTCAATGTGAGTGTGACGATGAAATTCAATGCCATACCTAACGCGCCGATTCCTTGCGGGTTGATCGGCATCGGGAAGATCCCAAAATCCATGGGCGCTTCTTTCATGAGGCTACAGCGAACAATGTACCACGCAGTAAACGTGATTCCGACGATCATTCCCGTCACCGCGGGCACGGTGCCCACGCGTTTATTGAAGATGCCGAGTACGATGGCCGGGAAGAAGCTTGCCGCTGCCAACCCAAAGGCAAACGCGACGACCTCACTCACGAATCCAGGCGGATAAATACCAAAAATGCCGGCAATAACGACTGCGACGCCAATGGCCGCGCGCCCGACGAGCAGGCGTTGTTTTTCCGATGCCTCCGGTCTCAAGATTCGGAAATACAAATCATGTGCAACGCTGGACGAAATGACCAGCAGGAGCCCGCTCGCGGTAGATAGCGCGGCGGCAAGTCCGCCCGCTGCGACCAGGGCGATGATCCAGTTGGCAAGCTCAGCCATCTCCGGCGTGGCAAGCACGATGATGTCCCGATCCGGGCCAGAGAGGCCCAGTTCGTTAAGAATGATTCGGGCATCAGCACCAGCCGTGCCATTGGTATCCAGCCAACGCTGGTGATCCATTTTGATCTGCCCGAGCTCTGCCGCAGGAATTGCCCCGGCGCGGAAGATTTCATTGTCTTTGCCAGCGGAGAACCGCAGGCGGTCATCTCCGTTATCGATCCAGAGAATCAACCCGGTCTTTTCCCAACTGGTAAACCACCCCGGCATCTCGGTAGCCGGGCGGTCATTGAGCGTAGAAATCATGAAATACCGCGCAAATCCTGCCGTCGCTGGTGCCGTCACATAAAGAAATGAGATGAACAAAATCGCCCAAAATCCACTCCATCTCGCAGCTCGCACATTTTTTACCGTGTAAAACCGTACGATTACGTGTGGCAATCCCGCGGTGCCGACCATGAGTGACAGTGCTACCAGGGCGACATTCCATTTATCCCAAGCCCCCACAAAGGGCACCGTGTAAGAGCCAAATCCGAGTTCCGCTGAGATTTCGTTTAGCTTTGTCAGCAGCGACACGCCAGCCGTGCCAGCCACCTCAGGCAGGAGGTCTGCGCCGAGTCCGATCGACGGGAGCGGTTCACCAGTGAGCTTGATGCTGATGGCAATCGCAGGAACGAGAAAGGCTGTGATGAGAACCCAGTATTGGGCGACCTGCGTCCAAGTGATACCCTTCATTCCACCGAGCGTGGCATAGACGAAAACGATCGCCATTCCGATCACGACACCCACGTTGATATCGACGTCGAGAAATCGGCTGAAAACCACTCCCACGCCGCGCATTTGGCCGGCAACGTAGGTGAAACTCACAAACAAGGCGCAGATGACGGCAACCAGTCTCGCAAACTGCGAGTCGTATCGATCTCCCACAAAATCTGGCACCGTGTAGTGACCAAATTTCCGCAAATACGGCGCCAGCAATAGCGCCAGCAAGACAAAGCCGCCGGTCCAGCCCAGCAAATAAACGCCCCCGGCATAACCCATGGTCGAGATCAACCCTGCCATCGATAGAAACGATGCGGCGCTCATCCAATCCGCTGCCGTAGCCATACCATTGGCAACCGCAGGCACTCCCTGCCCGGCCACATAAAATCCGCGGGTGTCCTTCACGCGGCTCCACCAAGCGATGCCAAGATAAACCGAGAAACTTATCCCGACCATGATGAGGGTGTAGGTCTGGATGGTCATCGCGGCTCCTTTTTCACCTTACCAATGATTGCGTCCATCTCGTTGCGGTGTTTTTTATCCAACCCGTTCATGAGAACGCAGTAGGCAAGCACGATAAAAACAAAGACCATGATCGCGCCCTGATGGGCAAACCAGAATCCCAGAGGGTAGGAAGTTCCCGGCAATGTGTAGGCATTCAGGACATCGGCAAAAACAATCGCGCATCCGAAACCAACCGCCGCCCAAACGGCCAGAAGGCCGCTCATGATGCAAAGATTCGTTCGCCAGTAGCGCCGCTTGCTTTCGGCAAGCCGCGCGGCGGCATCGGGGGATAATGTGGGATGGGACACAGGATTTGTTTGGGGGTCGTGAATATGCATAGGTCCACGCACCTTGGCAATCAAGCGCACAGAAAAAGAAATATCTCACTGGCGCGCAACGCATGGAATTCCGTCGCGACAACTCGGCAGTGGTTGCATAGAGTGCAACCACATCACGCATCTCATGGAAAAAATTATCCAATCGATCAGCCAAAAGCTAAATATCCCAGAGTCGTCTGTCCGCTCGGGACTGCAGGTCCTGCTTCAATTTATCCGCGATAAATCCAAGGGCACCCAGATCGAGCCCCTCTTGGAAAAGATCCCCGGCGCGCAGATGCTGTTGAATACTCCCATGGAAGCTCCAGCTGGCAGCCCTGGATTATTGGGCGGCTTGCTCGGTTCGGCGGGGTCGATGTTTTGGGGCCAAGCAGGAGATATCGCGAAGGTTACCGGCCGGTTACAAGAGGTTGGCATCGACGTTGCAAAAATCATACCGTTTGCGGAAACATTTGTGGATCAGGCTCGCGATGCATTGGGACCGGACGTGATGAAGCAAATTTACGAGCAGATCCCTGCCTTGAAGACATTGGACAAGTCTCAGACGCGATAGCCATTTCTGTCCTCGCATGCGGGCTATCCCCACCGGCATGCAAAAGTTGGTCCGCTCTTTACTCCGATGGAGTGATGCCGGGCCGTAGGCTGCTCGCATCTGGCCCGCTGTTTCCGTAGTCGTATGACGACCATCGAAAAACTTTTCCGTGATCTAGTGCTGATCCGTTCCGCGTATCGCACGGGGGATTTTACCTCGGGCGAAGTAAAATCGGGAGATCTACCGACGCATTCGTACTCAGATCGATCCAGTGCTGGCTCTGGCTGCGAGACGAGGAAGAGGCGGTTTCCATAGCGGCGCAGATGGTGGGGCGACTCGATCTTCCCCTGGCCGGGGTGCCATTTGCTGTAGCCGATAATATCGATGCCTCTGGCATAGCAACCATGGCAGGGTGTTCGGATTTCACATAGTTCCCGGAGCAGTCCGCCTCCGTAGCTCAAATGATAGAAGCCGCCGGAGGGGTCTTGATTGGCGCGACGTGCTTGAGCCCATTCGGTGTCGGCCGCTCTGGCGTGCATTCGACTCCGGCGAACCAGAGTCCGATTCATAGCATCTACAGTTCGGAATGTATCGCCGACGGTCTATCCGCAGGAGCGGCGCTGGTCGTTGCCTCGAGCTTCGTCAGTTTTGCCCTCGGGAAGGACACTTGTGGCGCTGGCCAGGTGCCTGCTGCTTACAATCACCTCGTGGCAATCAAACCCGGGCAGGGGATCGTGAGCACGCGGGGCTTTGTGCCGGGATGCCGTTCGCTCGAATGCGTGAGCCTTTTAGCAACCTGCGTCTCAGATGCCGCCTCGGTTCTCGATGTGCTTGTGGACGAAGATTCGGAGGATCCTTGGTCCCTGCGGCCGCAGAGTCCGATGCGATTTGCCCGACCGTTCCGGTTTGGAGTTCCCCGGGAGGATCAACTGGACTTTCATTCAGATCTGGACGCTGAAATCTGCTTCCTTATGGCGATTGAGCGTTTGGAGGGGCTCGGAGGAATCTGTGTCGATGTGGACTTTTCTCACTTTCAGGAAGCCACCCTGCTTGCAGACTCCGGGGCTTGAGCGGCAGAGCGGTTTGGCGAGGTCGGAGAATTTCTCGAATCCCATTCCTGATCCGTGGATTCGTCTGTGGCGGACTTTTTGCTCAGCGGCAAATCGGTGAATGCAGTGCAGGGTTTTCATGCGACCCAGCAGCAGGAATTCCTCCGGAAAAAAACAGCTGAGGTGTGGCAGCGGATTGATGCTGTGGTCGTTCTCACAGTGCCAACAATTTTCACTCCCGCGTATGCCAAAGAGCATCCCAATGAGGTCAACGCCGCGCTCGGATCGAACCTCGCCTATGTAAACCTATTGGATTTATCGTCGGTAACCGTCCCCGTGGGCTTCAGGACGGATGGCATTCCCGCTACTCTTACCCTTGTCGCTCCCGCATTTTGTGAGTGGGAAATGTGCAGACTGGCAAAAATGATCGCAGGGAAAGCGCTTTCGATAAAAAATCAAAAGCTTCCGCAGCATGTCTGGTTGCGAATATTGCAGCTCCCATGTGCGTGGGAAATGTGCGCCTCAAGGACGGCCGGTTCGTCAAAGGATTCTCCTGTAAGGAAGACGCGACACCCAGGGCGGCCCCGATATCAGCATTCGGGGGCTGGCGCGGGTTTCTCACCTCGTTGGGTCAAGCCTGAGCCCGCGAGAATGCTTGACCCTACGACGCAGAGAGCGTTTATATAACGGCCTGCCTGTGGTAATTCCGCAGTCACAGTTTCGGGCCGTAGCACAGCTTGGTAGTGCGCTTGAATGGGGTTCAAGAGGTCGTGGGTTCGAATCCCGCCGGCCCGATTCTTTGTGATAAACGACTTACAGATAAATCAGATTTCTGTAAAAAATGAAAGTGGCACACGCTTGCCACTTTTGCGGCGGAAGTTTGGCCATGTGCGCCTGTGTTTCCGGTTATTCTGCGCCACCCTCAGCGCGCGTGCGAGGGGCATGCCTATCGCCTTTTTTGGATTCCTTGCTTGGCGAATGCAATGACTTGTTTCTTCGCCTTCGGTGGCACGACAAGCAGTTTCCCGCGCGTGTTCCAGATGAAGATGTGCTTCTAGGAAAAGCCATCGCGGACTTGAGGCTTAACGCGAGGCCGCTCAGCGGGCTTTGCACCAATGACCGCGAAGAAATTGTTGCCGCGTCAAAGTTTAAGTATCTCCGAGAGATCCGGCGCGTGTTCTCACTAAATGAGGCCGTCTCAAGGGTCAAAATAGCCCCAATACTGAGTAGCAGCAAAAATGATCTTATGCGGCAGCGGGAGCCCGCCAACGCGAAGGGATAGAATCTGCGGTATCTTTAGACCAGCTCGTGGGCGCGGACGGCAACGCTCGGGGACTTTGTAGACTCTGAGACACGGTTCGACCCCATTGACCGAGTGGATAACCGTTCAAGGGACGCAAACGATGAGATGACCCTGGCAGAACGAATATCAGACGTGTCCGCTGACGACGTAACACGCAGTATGGAGCAGGCGGGCGTTCCGCTTGACTTGGTATCCGAGGTGGATTCGGATAGTGGCTCTGTAGCCAACCGCGTAGAAGACATCGCTGCCAGCATGGGCATTGACCGCGCTGTGTGGCGTGAAATCAAACGTAAGGAAGATAATGAAGAAACCCTCACGTCGGAGGAATCGACGATATTTGAAAATGCAAAAGAACAAATTCGTAAAGACTTTCGCCAGGGTTTTCGTGGAGACCGCCCCGCAGGACGGACTGACCGTAGCGCAGTTCCTAGTAATCCACGCGGAAGAGCTGCCGCCCAAAACACAAGCGTTGCTGCTCCGGCAGAACAAACTACCCCTGCTGCTCAAGACATTGCAGGAGGAAGTCCTGCAGGACTCGGCGCTCGAACCGAAGTTTCAGTGGCTGCTGGACCTCTGTCTTCCTCACTTCCCGATGCAACTTGGTTCGACAGCGACAGCGCGGTAAGCGACCTGTTCGATGCGCTCGATGCGTATGCCGAAGCAGCCCCGCAGCTTGCAGAGGAAATCGAAGCCCTGCAGTCCGAAGTAACTGATGCTGCCGAAAGCGACGGTGGCAGAACAGATGGCTCGATCAAAGAACGATCGTCATGAGTTGCCTGAAGAGCATTGTTCATTTCCTCGCCGTAGCTGCGCGCTAATGAGAAGTCG
>Ga0209491_10011629_pt1 | contig 10337 bp, 12 predicted proteins | sample BON02_FD_187213 | JGI IMG/M metagenome (GOLD analysis project Ga0209491, IMG submission 187213) | Freshwater microbial communities from Lake Bonney liftoff mats and glacier meltwater in Antarctica - BON-02 (SPAdes) (version 2) | ecosystem: Environmental > Aquatic > Freshwater > Ice > Glacier...
ATGTTGTAGCGAATGCCCAGAAGTCGAATGGGTGTTTTTCCATGGGTCACCTTCAGCGCTGTTCCGTTGTACTTAATGCCTGTGGGTTTCCACGCATGTTTGCACTCAAGACAGGGTGGGTTTAGATGGAGTTGTGTTGGAAAATGGCTATTTCCTTTCTTTTTGTTGCAGATGGGGCATTGTCTGTGCATCAATGCTAGGTTCATGCGCCAGGCTTCTTGCCCTTTAGTGTTGTGCTCTGTGTTATGGTCCATATCCAATGCCTCATCCATGGCTTCTAGGGCTCGGATCTGAGGATTTAAGATATGCGGGCCTGCGTCTCTCTTCCTTTTTGCCGTATCTGCTTTTGCCCTTTCCTGCCTTCTCGTCGTTCCCGTGCCGTACATGGCACCTGTGGCCACAGATTTCGGGATAGAGATCCGGAGTCCGCTCCAGGACTCAAACTCTTGTATCACGTCTAACAGCTTATTTCCATCACTAACCGTACTTACATATATGGACAGGTCATCAGCGAAGGCCGCATGGTTCCATTGGGGGGTCCTTTTGATGCCATGCGTTATTCCTGTAGCATCCAGCAACCGTAGGAGTGCGTTGAGGAATAGTTCAAAGAGGAGGGGGGAGAGGACCGAACCCTGTACTGTTCCCGTATCAAGTGTATGGGGGCGGAACATCCCGTACCCACTGTAATCTTCATCCACGATTTGCTATATAGTTCTTCGAGGAAATCTACTTCTGGGACACCTAGACCTCTGAGGATTGCCCAGAGGCAAGAGTATCCTGCCGAGTTGAAAGCATTCTTGAAGTCCAAATCTATCCTGATCACAGTGCCGCATTCTTTCATTGCCTGTTGCTGTACCCAATGTGCCCTTTGGACCACCATTTGTACTCCTCGGTGTGTTCGGAAGCCATATTGGGAGCCTTCCATTACCGCGTAGTACTCGGTGAGTTGTCTGAGTCGGCTTGTGGTTATCAGCATAAGCAGCTGGTATATGGTGTTCAGGAGTGCGATAGGTCTATAATGATCCAGTATGGCTATGTCTTTGTCCTTGTGGATGAGAATAATTTTCGCCATCAGCAGTTCAGTGTCGCATTCGTGGACCCCAGTTAGGATCTCATTCACTAGGAGATGGATACGCTTTTGGTACGAGATCGGAGCTTGTTTAAACAAATCCGCCGGTACTTCGGAGAACCCGGGGGCTTTATGGGACGGCATTCGTGCTATGAATTTTGAGAATTCTCGGAACGTGTTGACTGGTTCACGGATTGTCTCTCCAGGAGCTATAGTCCGAAAGTCGAATTGCCGGCTTTGTCTAAGAAGGTTCAGTCTCTTGCGTGGTGTCGATTGCTTCGAAAATTCGTGGGGTCAGTCGTGAAGCACGTGTCTCCGTCGCAAAAGTGTTCCATGCTGCGGATAGGGAGGGTTTGTTCCGGGTTGGTGTTGTGAGTTATTGTGGATAGGGGTATAGGTCCCGCTTTACCACAGTTCGGGTTTCCGCAAGTGGCGAAAGGATGGTAGGCGTTCTTCTGGAAGAAGGATTCTATTCCCGCGAGTAGGTTCTCTCCCTTCCATGGTCCTAAGTCATAGATAAGCGATCTTGTCTCAAGATCTAGAGGGGGGTTCTGGGTTGCGTGGAGAAGGGGGAGCATGTCTGTAAGAGTCTCCAACTTAATTTCCAACCCTTCTGGAGTCATCTTGAGTGAGTGGGTACGGAAATGTGCAGTACATTTCTGGATCCATGCTAGTGTTCTTGCTTCCAACCCTTCCCCGTGAATGGGGGAGGCGCGGTCATGCCATGTCCATTTGAGGCCGCACGGACAATTGATTTTGACTTCAGTCAATGGTTTGCTCGTATTATACTTTCCTGTTATTTTCTTTATCCCTTTGATGCCATGTTTGAAGATCTCATTCTTCCTTCCTATGTCTCTTCTGTCATCTCGTCTATTTTGTTTCAGGGTTTCCTTCGCTATTAGGCTTTCGGCCTTGCCTATTTCCACCCTGAGAAGAGCCTTCCATCTGTCATGTTGTCTAACCAGTTTTTGGAAGTTAGTACGGAGGTGTAAGAATCCCAATCCTTGCATGGCTTTCTTTGTGGCTCCTTTGATCCTGTCCTGAGGTTGTAGGGGCGCCGTCTCCGAGAGCGCTGTCGACAGCAGGGAGATCCTTTTTAGGAGGGTGTTCTGTGTTTTGTTTCTATGCTCTTTCCTTTCACCTGCTCTTCAGCGTGCTTTTCATGCTTTATCTTGTAGCCACCTGACCTCTTCAGCCAAGATTTTTTGTTCCTTGTGGATGAGGTCTGCTAGTGCTTGGCCCGTCGGATTATCGTCCAAGTCCCCTTGAATTTGCGACTTGATTCGTACTTTCCAGTCATCTACATGTCGTTTAAAGAAGACTGTGTCAATACGTTGTGGGAAGTCGGGCTGGGTGGTGCGGGCAGTGTTTGCCTGTTTAGGGAAGTCCAGGTGGGGCAGCTGGGTCCACATTTGGTAGTGGTCGAATTTTTTATGGGACTTAGGGATTGGTCTGGCGGTCTGGGGTGGGAGGGGGAAGTTCCATGTGAGCACATGATCTAGCGCCGCTCGGCACTCCTTGCCTTTCCATGTGTGCTCTTGTTGTGCATGAAAGCATCCGCTCGTGTTCTTAAGGAAGTGTTCCAGCTTGTTATCCGCCGTTCCAATGTCTTTATTGAGAGGTTGAGCGTAATCCCATCGGCACCCCGCGTGTGCACAGTTCAGGTCCCCCTGCATTATAATTCGGTTGTTCTTTTGTTTGTTTATCCAATTCTCCGTTGTGGTCCACATGTCGGTTTGTCCCGTAGGATTGGCAGCCGTGAACTGGTAGATATTTATGACCTGGAATGTGGTTCCGGTCGGAGTTTGTGCCTGAGTGTTTGAGAGACGGCCGTCTATTTCCCTGCGGGTGTCGGGGTCCATCTGTCTGGAGTAATGGCAGCGCATTTGTGTGACTTTGGGGAAAAAGGCCGAGTGGAGTGCTGTCAGAACCGAATATACATATGGTCGGTCTCTGCAGTCTTTCCTGGAACTCTGGGCAGTGGTAATATAGATCCAATAATGGGGAAACACCCGTTGGAGTTCTCTTTTAACAGCATTTTTCCGTCTTTTGGGGATCCGTACATCCTGAAGGCAGATAATGGGGGGCCCTTGCTCGAAAATCTGGTGTATTTCCTTCTTACCCTTTTGGTATCCGTGGGGACCCACATTCCATGATACTGCTTTTTTCACTGTATTGGTAGAGATGGAACCCGCTATCCTGAGGTTCATAAGCCAACTGTCTGAGAGTCTCTTTTCGGTGTTCGTTTCCATCCCGTAAGGATCGGGGCCAGCCTGGCTTGTTGTTTTCTGGCATATGTCCCTGCGAATCCGAATGTGTTTTCCGTCAATGATCCTACCAACATCATGTCCCTTCTTTCAAGGTTGTGGATCCAAGAACCTACGTCTGTGTTAAGGGCCAGGAAGAATTCAACCATCAAATTCCAGGAGTGTCTGGGGACGTGGGTGAGACACTGTCTTGTGGTTGCACCTTCAGGGATGGCTAGCCACAGTTCCTCGTCTGAGAACCAGTCTTTTCTGATGTCGTGGAGGGTTCTCATTCTGGGGAAGGTGCGTGTCAGATCCGATCCGTCTAAGAGTGTCGGTATGGAGTCTTGCAAGGTGGGCTCCTCTGATGTGCCCAACTTTCCTAAAGCTCTTACCATGTCGTCGATGGAGTCTGTGGCTTCTGTGTTCCGGATAATGCAGTTCGACAAGTCTCTTGGGGTCCATGCCTGGGAGTTGGGTGCTATGTGGAGAAGCGCTTGAATCATGCCTCTTGGCATAAGTTTATTTCTGTAGGGTTCTGGGGCCCAGGAGTGAAGGAAATTTCAAATATCTTCGAGGGTCACGCCCTCTGACCATTTCTGCTCAATTTTAAATCGTGTTGCTTCGTGAAGGAGATAAGCCCTTTTGAGGCGGGCATTATGTCGCTCTATTATGGGAATAAAACCGGCCGGATGATCTTCAGGATCTTCGGAGAGGCCATCAATCAATTTTTTGGTTTGTGAATCGTGAGGGAACTCTGAACTATTAGAGTCGAGGCCCAACTATAAGCAAGTCATCTCCGTCGTGAGTGGTGTGCCCGACAGCTGGCTCAAGAGGCTGGTGAGTTCTTCGATCCGTCCCTGGCTAAGGTGGAGGAAGGTCGATATGGTCTGGGAAAGTTTGGTGTGCTTGTTCTCAGATTGGCCCACTCCCTTCTCATCTAGTGGTGTCTGCCTATGGTCTGCCTTATCGTAAGATGGGGATCCATCAATCTCTACACATCCTCCCTTTCCGTCCTCCCCCCTGGTTTCTGGGGCCTGTGGGGTAAGGCGATCAGTAAGGGGGATTTGGAGTATCTCCAAGTTCTCCTTAGGAGGTCCCTCTTCATATATGGGGTTTGGTTGGGGGATAATCCAACCGTTTGATCCTTGCTGGCGGGGGAGGTTCATCGCAGGGAACTTTATCAGTTTGTCCTTGTGTGGCCTAGAATATTAACACGTGCAGCTGAGAATGCTGCTAACTCGCATATCTTGGAGCCTACTGATGTGGACAGGGATACAAGCTCGCCATTACTTGTACGCAAGTGCTAACCCAGCCGTGACTGCTACTAACAAAAGCGACAACGTCACACTTCTGCCATCCATTTTGCCGCCGCGCGCCACTTCTGGTGATGATTCAGCAGCCGCGCACCCTTCCGTTCAACACGATGAAGCTGGCATCAATCTACACGCTGACCTTGTTCATTACAGCTAACTCGAGATCGCTAAAACACTTGCACGTTATTCTGTAGAGATAGGCCTTCCAAAGCACTACGTCCGGAATCATGTGGTGTTAGGGGGCAAGATGCGCGTCGTTGGAATCAAGGCGAAGAAAATCTCATAGACAAAAGCTGCCTTGATTGTGAAATTCATGTCACTGTCATTCTTGAAAAATGTGCAGGTGCAGATGTTCTGTACAAGCCTCGAACCAAACACTAAGCAAGGGCAAGGCTCCGACTTGAGCATCGTGACAGCTCTTACATTGACCAACCCAGGTGCAAAATCACTTGTTGACCTCGGCGTTCGCTGCAAGCCACGCTCAGAGACTACACGCGGCATGATTGCAGCCTTCCATAGCATGCTGGGCTGCACAATTTTTGACGCATCGTAAACGTCATCTCACGACTTCGAGACATCAGAGCAAAATCATTTCGGTGATGAGTGCCACTTGCGATCATCTTGGGATCCAGTTGGCTATTCGAAAGGCGCACCTGACCCCAAGCACCACAGCCAGGTAATGCGAAGCGCCATGAAAGCAGAATGGATTAAGAGTCAGACAAGCGAAATGGATGGACTACAAATCGCAGTGTCTTTCAGAAAATTCTCCATTCATCACTCACCCCACAAGACCGTGTTTTTACGAGCCGTTTCAATTACAAGATAAAGCAAAAAGGGGGGGAATTTAATTTAAGTTGCTTTTATTACTGAAAACAGTAGTTTAGAACCCTTGATTGAGGGTCTATGTGCTCAAATCCATGTGAATCTGAGTTGACTTGTTTGCAGCCAGAATCGAACCGGGGACCTTACGGATTACTAAATTTCTTGAGTTTCCATAAGTGTAATGTACGCCTAGTTGTGCAAGGGCATCACATGCGTTGAAAAGGTGAAAACAGTGTTGGTAATTACGATGACGCTTTCAGCCCTGTACTGGCTCCTAGCGGATTCCACACCATTCTCAGTTTGGCAACACAACAAAAAATGTTCACGGACCAAGTTGATATTTCTCAGGCCTTTGTTCAGGGTGAAATACTGCCCAGAGACAGTCACAATGGCAAGGTCTATATTTCTTCACCACCAGGATATGACGAAGATCCCCTCTACATGTATCGCCTCCTTGAGCCACTTTATGGCATGCTCTCTGCAGCGAGAGCTTTGCACACCTTAAACCCCTTTACAGCATGCCCTCTGCAACCAGAGCTTGGCACACCACCATGAGCGCTTTCCTGGAAAAGAAGGATGTGCCATGGTGGGATTTGGAAAGAGCATATGGACCGTCACAATTGACGGCGCTCGTATCCTCCTAGGGGCCCATATCGATGATTTCGTGATCGCATGCGCAAATCAGCAGGTACTTGACGGTTTCTGTGCACGCCTTCTAGACGCTTTTGATGGCACCTTTGAGGAGGCTCTGCAACATTACCTCAGATGTGAGGTGACACGTGACATGGACAAAGGTACCACATATCTGTTCCAAGCCCACTACGCCGAGGAACTTCTACGTACTTGCAATTTCTGGAATGCCACTCCTGGCCTTACACCCGTGCAGCCCAACACGCGCCTCAACAAAGACGACTGTGACAAGAATCCTGCCCCTGATTTCCATCGACATTATCGTGGTATTGTCAGTAGCCTAGGATATCTTGTCACACTGATACGCCCAGACCTTGCTGGGGCATATTCCGAGCTCAGTAAGTATGTACAATTTCCAGGAGAGAATCACATGCTTGATGCCGGACACGTTTTGTGCTATCTTCGCGGCACTTGGAATCAAACAATTCGCTACTTTTGTGATTCTCACGAAAACCCCAACGTTTTGTGAGGTTGGGTAGATGCGGATTGAGCTGGTGACACTGACACCCGCCGATCCCACACGGGATACATCCTCCTGATGAATGGTGGACCCATTTCCTGGAAAAGTAGACGACAAGACAACGTGTCTCTTTCTATTTCCAGGCTGAATTTGTCATAGCTAGCCAAGCAGGACCAGAAGCGATCTACCTACGTGAAACGTTAACCAATTTCGGAATTTATCAAATTAAAGCCACTTTTTTGTACGAAGACAACTTCGCTTGTGTTGTGATGAGCGAAAAATCCAGTGCGCCGAAAATTCTCTTGTCATGTTGACATTCGTAAGTACTTTGTGCGTGAACTCGTACTGAATGGCTTCCTCAAACTCGTGCCTTTGCGCACGCACAAAAAGGTGGCTGATGCCCTCACCAAAAGTTTACAGTCCCCGGCTTTTGTTGGGCACTGCCAGATAATGACTGGTCATGCGTCTTTCGCCACTCTACTCCTACGTTGCGTCGGCGGCTAATTTTAAGCGCTGACTTTGAGCGCTGCCTTTTTCCTATTTTTCGCTTGATTGTCTATATTTTTTTCTCCCCTTCTACGTTACGTCCGTGGGGTTTGAGCTGCGTTTGATTTTTTTTTTTTCAGCTTCTTCGTTTATGCTTTTTTTCATGTTTTCACAATTCTTTGTTTTTTTGGGTTTGCCCAGTACTGTTTCTCTAAGATCCCACTATTGTGCATGGGGGAGAGCAATAAAGTGCCCACGAACAAGATCTGCCGTTGCGCGTCAAGTGAGCAAAGCCCACGACGAGATCTTGTCACGAATCAGAACGTTTTGTTTATGCCCTTTTTAGGTCAAACGTTTTGGAAAGTCTTTTTCCTGATCCAGTTCGCGAGCAGCTGGGGATTTCAGCCAGCGGCGACCGGAGAATTCTTTGTCGAGTTAAGAAGTATTAAAGTGTTACATGTACTCGTGTCTGTGGCTTGTCCCTCCTCATCTAACGTGTCTGTTGAGAACACGGAATAGATGAATCGCTACTCGTCAGAGTGTGCTGTAGTGCTGTTGTAGTGTGTTGCAATGCGTAACAAGATGTGATTGTCACACCAAGGTGTCCTACTTACTTGCAAGAGTGTGTTGCAGCGTTGTTGCAATGTGTTGCAATATGTCAATGCGACTCCGAGATGCCCCACTTGCTTGCAAGAGCGCATTGAATTGTCGGTTTTTTTTCACACTTGACTCTTTCTTCGAGGGTGGAACCCTAGACTTACTAAGTCACCACGGACCCCAGGAATTATTTTCCTTTCGTTTATTCTTAGGGTTATAGGGACCCTTGTGAATTACCCAGTCACAAAGGATCCGTGTTACAGCGTGTTGCCTTGTGTTGCAGGGCCTTTTGCAGGACCATCTAGTGTATAATCATACGCATGCGTATATTCATATGTATGTGTGTGCGTGAGAGAGAGACAGCGAGACACTTTTTGCTGGAAACATTTTGTTTATTGGCACAAACACACAATCAAGTGATGAGGCTCCAGGAGTGCATTGCAAATAGAGGTTTTTTTTTTACCTGTTCCCTTGTAGATACATCTGTATATACGAGAGTACATGATACATATATATACTTACATTACATTACACACACACGCATGTGTTTATTAATAACTTTTTGTTCGATGAATAGGCCGTTGCGGCAGATGCCCCTCGGCAAGAGAGATGGCGTGCAGCTGGCGCGCCAGCCCCTGCACTTTATGCATGCGCTCGTTGGCAACGCGGGTTTTGGCCGCATTCAAGTCTTGCACCAACGCCACTAGTTCGTCAGCAGACGCCTCCATACTCACAAGCGGCTGTAATCGCGCATTTTTGTGCGTGTGTGGAGTGAGCCTGCAGAAGACGGAGGCAACCACGGCAAAGATTACTAGCAACATGCGCACGAACACTCCGAGGGGAGAACTTGCGTCGAGAATGATCACGCCGTTGTTGTTGGTGGGGTCTGGAGGTGGCGATCTGGCATTTCTTGATACGCATGCCCTGTGCAGCGCACGGTCTATTGTTCTGCACTCTAACTCCTGATCCAACTTTGTGCGGCGCGTGCTTGGGGAGCACGCTTCGAGATCGCCCGCGCTCACCGAATGTTGGAGAGAGGTATACTGCGCCTGTAACCTTCGAGCTGCAACGCTCTTGGCAAGTGACTGCTTTGGACTCTGTCGTGTTGCATCTGGCGTAGGCGCAGACTCGCGATTGCGCGGAGGGGTCCAGGATTGGGATTTCCCGATCAATGCACGGACGTGGGGTGCACGGGGGCGGATAGAGTGCGCTGCAGTCGTGTCGGACGAATCAACGCAGCGTCCACGTGCGTGCAGTGTGCCCATGTCCTCGCCCGTCGCGCTGGCCACTCTCTCAAACCACGTGAGTGACGCTCTCCTTGAAGAAGGGGGGGATTTTGTGCTTCTTGATGAACTCGGCGCTCTTTGCTGAAAGCAATCTGCAATGTCGTCGGTCGAACTCTGCGCCGATGACGACGACGTCCTGCTGGATTCGCTGGTGTGTTTTCTGTGCCGTGCGCCCACGCTTGGCGTGGACTCGCGATTGCGCAGAGGGGTCCAGGATCGGGATTTGCCGATCAATGCACGGACGTGGGGGGGGGGCCGAGAGAGGATGGAAGGCGCCGGAGTTGTGCCAGACGAATCCATGCAGCGACCCCGTGCGTGCAGCGTGCCAATTTCCTCGCCAGTCGCACTTGCCACCCTCTCAAACCACGTGCGTGACGCTGTCCGCAAAGTATTTGTGGTTCTTGGCGACGCTCGTCGCTCAAAGCAATCCTCACCGTCGTCTGTCGAAATCGGGGTAGATAAAGTCCTGGCTACTCTGTTGTGTTTACTGTGTCGATGTGTGATCCTGCTTTGCGCAGAACTGCGGGTGCGCGAGTCCAGGATCGGGAGTGTCCAATCAAAGCACGGGAGTGTGTGGCCTGGCCTCCTTCCCACGGCGACCACGAGGCCACAAAGCGACCCCTTTCGTCTCGTGTGCCCATATAAATGGATGGATCTTCGCCCGTTGCGCCTGCCACTCGCTCGAACCACTTCAGAGATGCTGTCCGCGAAGTAGAGAAGGTGTTTGTGTTTGTGGTGCTTCCGGAGCCCGGCTGCCAGCAACCTTCCTCGATGGACATATTGGACAATGCGACGCCGTTCTCCTGGATACCTGGACACCACGACGACGTCCTGGAAACCAGCATCTCGGGCATACAGAGCCCGGCAAGAAGATTTGGGACAGAGCGGCGGCGCACGGAAACGGGCATCTTTGCACGCGTCACTGGACTCAATACGAAGCGTTATTCCAAAGGTTACCACATTCGACCGATAACCCGGAATGTCGAAGCTTCGAGATTTCTGTTCCCTTTGTTTCTTTTTCTGGATATGTCAAAATGAAGTGATTTTTATTTTTCTACTTAGTTTACTATAGTTTAAGTCTAACTTCAAGTATTTCGGAATTACGATTTTCCTGCCCATTGTCTTATCTTCAAAATCAGATCTTAGTTGTTGTCGTGTCACGAGGATGGACCATGCATCTGGTCACGATGATGGATCATGTCGTCATCATGTCACAGAATTCGAATTGTTGGTAATATGGATTCATAAATTTCCCATACGAGAACCTCCGGTCCTCGGTACCCCGCCCAATTTGATCGTAAGAAAATCTCCCAAGGGGGGGTTTCTTTGTTGGGGGGATCCCAAATCAAGAACCCGGAGGAAGAG
>Ga0209491_10011630_pt1 | contig 10337 bp, 10 predicted proteins | sample BON02_FD_187213 | JGI IMG/M metagenome (GOLD analysis project Ga0209491, IMG submission 187213) | Freshwater microbial communities from Lake Bonney liftoff mats and glacier meltwater in Antarctica - BON-02 (SPAdes) (version 2) | ecosystem: Environmental > Aquatic > Freshwater > Ice > Glacier...
CTGAGCTGCGTGTTCGTCCGCTTCCTGGAGGATAACGACCTGCTGGAGCGCACCTTCCTCTCCGGGGTCGGGGAAAACCGCGAGGTCGCCGACGAGACGCGGGCCGCTTGGTTCCGCGAGCATCGCGCCGCCTCGGACAATGACTACCTCGCCCACGTCATCGCAGAGGTCGGCAAGCTGCCGGGCATGGCGGATCTGATGGACGCCCGCCACAACGCGCTGTGGAACGCGACCATCTCCCCGGATGCCGCCAAGGCTTTTATCGAGTTCTGGCGGCGCATAGACCCGGACACCGGGAAGATGGCACACGAGTTCACCGATGCCGATTGGGACACCCGCTTCCTCGGCGATCTCTATCAGGATCTCTCCGAGTCCGCGCGGAAGAAATTCGCGTTGTTGCAGACGCCGGACTTCGTCGAGGAGTTCATCCTCGACCGCACGCTCGACCCGGCGATCAACATCTTCGGCCTGAAAGTGGTGCGGATGATCGATCCCACCTGCGGCTCCGGGCACTTCTTGCTCGGGGCCTTCCGGCGCTTGTTGCGCTTGTGGGAAAAGCAGCGCCCGGATCTGAGCCAGCGTGAGCTGGCGGTCAAGGCACTGGAGGGCGTCTATGGGGTGGACATCAATCCCTTCGCCGTCGCCATCGCACGCTTCCGCCTGCTGCTGGCCGCCTGGCGCTACTGCGGGGTGAAGCGCCTGAAAAGCGCGCCGGACTTCAAGGTGAACCTCGCCACAGGCGATTCGCTGCTCCACGGCGCGCGCTTCGACTCGGAGGGGAAACCCTTCATCGTCCACCGCGAGGAACTTCTCCCCGGCAGCGACGAGCAGGTCTTCAAAGACGAAACCGCCCACCACTTCCAGATCGAGGACGCCAAGGAACTCCACCGCATCCTCGGCCAGCAATACCACGCCGTCGTCGGCAACCCGCCCTACATCACCGTCAAGGACAAGGCGCTCAACTTGCTCTATCGCGAGCGCTACGATGCATGCCATAGGAAATATGCACTCTCCGTGCCCTTCATGGAGCGATTCTTCGACCTCACACTGTGCAGCACTGGTGACGGACGCGCACCCAGCGGCTTCAATGGTCAAATAACCTCCAATTCTTTCATGAAACGGGAGATGGGCAAAAAACTAATCGAAGAGCAAATCCAACGCTGGGATCTCACCCATATCCTCGACACGAGTGGCGCACACATCCCGGGTCATGGAACTCCAACGGTCATCTTGTTCGGTAGGAACCGACTACCGGTGGGACAAACTATCAGGACTGTTCTCGGAATTACGGGTGAAACCAACTTATCGATTGAACCTTCGAAAGCAAATGTATGGCAGGCCATCGTCAGTCAAGTAGACAACCCCGGTAGCCAAACTAAGTGGGTTAGTTCAGCCGATTCGCCTCGATCAAGATTTGAAACGCATCCTTGGAGCTTAGGTGGCGGTGGAGCAGCCGAGGTCGCTTCATTTCTAGAGTCACAACCAGATATAAGGCTTTTGGGGAGCTACTGCCATTCGATTGGCTTCTGCTGCATTTTAGGCGAAGACGATGCATTTATCTCCGCCACGGGTGTTCTTACGCGAAGGAATATTAAAAGTGATTCTCTCCAGCCTCTGATTGACGGTGAAGATGTCAGAGACTGGGTGGCCGTTGCGGGCGCAGAGGCAATTTTTCCCTACAATGACAATATTCTGCTTAGACCATCAAAGGCTATCCTCGTGGAATTGTGGCCAGTCCGTAGCCTTCTCTGGTCTCGGTTGGATTTCTCGAAAAAGACATACCGCGAAAAAGGACGAGATTTTTTTGAATACCATCAGATTCCGATCGAGAGAAACCTAGCTCCTTTGTTGATTAATTTCTCGGACATAACAACTCACAACCATTTTGTCGTCGCAGAGCGCGGTGCTTTATACAACAGGCACTCGCCTCTGATGCATTTAGTTGACGAGGGCAATCGGCAATTACACTGCGAGATAGTTGCGCTACTTAATTCCTCGACCTCTTGTTTTTGGGGACGCCAGAAGTTATTCTCAAAACGAGGCGATCCAGTAGGGAAATGGGGAGAGTTTATCGAGTGGGATGGAACGAAGCTACAGGGTTTCCCTATCCCTAGAACGAAACCAACCGTTCAGGCTGAGTATTTAGAGATCCTTTGTCGGGAGTTGAGAGAGCATTCTCCAAATGCTCTCGCCGCACGTGATACGGTCAGTGCCGCCACCTTGAGCGAAGCAGAGCAGACCGCCGCCGACCTCCGCGCCCGCATGATTTCCCTCCAAGAGGAACTCGACTGGCAATGCTACCGCCACTACGGCCTGATCGACGCCGACGACGACCTCGAATGGCCGGAAGACCGCCTCGGCGTGCTGCCGCCTCTGAGCCTCGGCGAACGCGCCTTCGAGATCCGCATGGCGCGGCAGATGGCGGACGGCGATTTCGAGACCACCTGGTTCGAGCGCCACAAGGACGCCGGTTCGAAACCCATCACCGAACTGCCGGCCCACTGGCCGGACGACTACCGCGCCCTCGTCGAGCGCCGCCTCGCCTTCATCGAGGCGAACAAGAACATCAACCTCATCGAGCGCCCCGAATACAAGCGCCGCTGGAACACCGAACCCTGGGTGTCCCGGCAACAAGCTGCCCTCGAAAAGTGGCTGCTCACCCGGCTGGAAGCCTATTTCCACGACGCCGACCGGATGGTCGATGGGCCGGACGAGGAGACGAAGGCCAACAAGCTCGCGCACATCTTGCCCTTGCGCGCCCGTTTCGCCGGAGGCACGGAGCCTCGGCTCGTCAGCGTCCGCCAACTCGCACAGGTCGCCCAGTCCGACAGCCAATGGATGGAGGCCGCCGCCGTCTTCGCCGGCCGCGCGGACTTCGACGTCGTCAAACTGGTCGAGAAGCTGGTGGTGGCCGAGAGCGTGCCCGCCCTCCCGGCCGATCGCTACAAACCCACCGGCCTCCGCAACCGCATCGAGTGGGAGAAGACCTGGGAGCTTCAACGGCAGGAAGACGCCGTGGAAGCAGAGGTCAGAGACCAGAATCCAGAGGCCAGTGAAGAGGAGATGAAGAAGAAGATACGCGCGGCGCAGTTGGAGAAGGTCGGGGACATCCCGGTGCCGCCTAAATATGCGAGCAAGGATTTCAAGAAGACGCCCTACTGGAAGCTGCGCGGTAAGCTCGACGTGCCGAAAGAGCGCTGGGTCATCTACCCGGGAGCCGAGGGCGGCATCGACACCTCCCCGGTCATCGCCTGGGCAGGCTGGGATCACGCCCAACAAGCGCAAGCCCTCACCGGCTTCTACCAACAAGCCAAAGACACCTGGGCCTGGGAACCCGAGCGCCGAGCGCCACTGCTCGCCGCCCTCAAGGAACTCCTCCCCTGGCTCCACCAGTGGCACAACGCCCTAGACCCCGAGTTCGGCGACCGCATCTCCACCACCTACCAGCAATTCTACGACACCGAACGCCAAACCCTCCGCCTGTCCGACGAGGAGATCGAGGTGGTGCGGATGGGAGGAACCGCCTGAAACCATGAGCTACGAGATCGACAGAACAGCGTTCTCACCCCAATTTCTCTATGGTCGGCCGGCAGATGGATCTTCTCTAGGAGAAAATCACCGGGCCGGCTGGGAACCTCGACCTCCGCGAAAAGGGCAAAAAATAGGTTGCCTTCTCATCTCAGGTTAGCATTAGTGGCTGGGACTTACTCGTTACAGATTTCTGCGAGAGCCGTCACCAATGTTCGAACAAGAAAAAATATCACCAATTTTCCTTTTGTTTGTAGGTCGAATTTCCTACGTTTCTCTAAAATATAAAGCCATGCCAAAGATACCTGTTTCCCAATCCAAACGAGGAACCGCGTCGATTCTTGACAAGAACAAAGCGAAAGCCAAACCCGCGAAGAGTGTCAAGGTTGCCGGTTGCTCCGTGATTGGCGAAAGCCCGAAATCAAAGGGATTCGAGGAGATATTGAGCTTCATGAATCGTCTGGCCAGCTTCGAGGAGCGATCCCGTTCCGTCAATCCGCTGGTGCGCTAGGCCTTGGCCTAGGCGAGTTCACCGAAGCCGATCATGGAGAAGTTCGCCAGAATGGCAGAGCCAGTAGGCCAGGCCATAGTCTATGACGTATCCAGGCCAAGAGGATTCTTTGGCCTCTCCGAGGAGCACTTCAGTAGGATTCACAGGAAGATCAACTTAGCGCCTTTGTACCGTGTTTTTTCTCAAGCGAGAAGACATCATGCGAAAACGGTGGTCATTGAAGAGTTGGCCGATTCGATTGAATTGTTTGAAGAGAACGAGGATTTAAAGAAGCTCGACTGCTGGCACACGAAACACCGTGTAAGAAAAGTGAGCTTCTTCAAAACAAGTTTCTCTGATACGGCGGCTATCGATTCATTGCCACCGGAATCGTTTATCGGCTTTGCAATCTGGAAGGAGGATTTCGGGACTACACCAAGTTCCGCATGCGCTCGCGTTTACGAGGCGGTGATCCCACCACCAAACGAGAGGTATCTTCACGTGAGAGGTGAGCCGACTTGGAAGTGCAGGGTTCTGGGCAGAGTTTTTGAGGTCAAAGGGTATCCGTTTTATCAGCAAAACGGCGTTACGAACGTGTGTGCTCATGCAGCTGTCAGAACCCTTGCATCATGTTACCCAAACGGGCCGGACACTACCTACCGGGAAATGAATGTTTCGCTTGGCTTGGAAGATCCTGATTTCAGAATCATCAGAGGCCTTGATGCCCGTCAAATCGAAACGCTTGTTCGTAAAGCTGGTGCGCTGTGCAATCGCACAGATTATTGTCAGCAGCCTAGGCGTCCCGAAGTGCCCTACCAAAGATGTGTCTATGGCAGCATAGAGTCGGGTTTCCCTGCCATCATTATTTTCGGAAAGGATGACAGCGCGAAGAAAAAGAAGACACGAGGTAAGAAAAAAGCTGCTGGGAAAAATGAGGATTACCTTCATGCCATCACCGTTTTCGGGCACACGTTTAATCCGGACATGTGGGTTCCACGGGTTGAGGCGGCACGATTTGACCTTGGCAAGACGACAGGTTATATCCCCAGTGATTTCTGGCTCGGATCGTTCCTTGGTCACGATGACACCCTCGGATCTCATTACACAATCCCTCGGCACTACATGCGGAGCATGCAACCCGCGAGGAACGACCATCCTTCAGTGAAGGCAACGGAAGGGGTTGCGCATGTTATTTGCTCTCAACCTTGGATGACGAAACTGACTTCGGTAGGAGCTGAGGCCATTGCCCTGGGATGGATCAACGAAATTTTTGAAGAGCACCACGCCGTAATACCGGAGCCTTGGGGTAGAAGGCTTCACAAGCAGCAGTCGAACCGCCAACTCGTTCTTCGCTCGATTTTCATTGAGAAATCGGACTACATCACCCACATCACAGGCATGCGGGGCTGGGACTCCGACAAAGAAGTGATGGACGCTGGCGCAATCAAGCAAATTGATGCAGACATTAAAAAAGACTGCTTCTGGATGATTGAAGTTTCGCTACAAGAGCTGTTTCCGACAAACAGGCGCAAACTGGGTGAGGTGCTGGTCGATCCAGGGTATAGGAACGAAGAGTTTAGCCGTGAGATGTTCAGTCAGTCAAAAATTGCAGCGCGACTTCCAGGTGCGTGGATTTCCCCTGGCGGAAGCATTTTAGAAATTCCAATTACCAGCCACTCCGCCCTACTTGGATGCTTGGACGGAATTTCCGAAGAGTATCCGAAAGAGCATCCTGCTGGTTCTCTTCAAGCATAGCCGAGTTGGTAAGGTATCTTTCCGCAGGCCGCTCCATCACGCTTCTGAGTCGCGAAGATGAGCGGAGTAGCCGAATTATTGAGCGACCGCCCCTGCGACTACTTCCCAGCCTTCCACGCCAGCGAACGCCACACCCTCCACATAATGGATGAAGAAATCTAGTCGGCGAGGATGGAGCTCAGACAAAAATGGCGGACTTGCAACGGTTTCCCTGTAGGATAGTATCCCAGCGACTAGAAGTAATGGGAAAGAGTGATTACAAATTGCTTCGAGAAAAGATCCACGACCTTGCCGAACTACCAGAGGGTTGGGACAGCTACGATGCCGTGGCTCCACCAACCGAGGCAATTAGTGCTGCGTTAGCAGTCGTCGATGAACTCGAACGCTTGGATATTGTTCCGGAGTGGGTCGTGCCTACGGGTGACTCAAGCATTCTCATGTCAGCGAAAAATCGTGGAACTCTGCTTAAATGGGAAATTGATTCCGATGGGGATATTGCGGTGATGTTAAAGCTGAAGTTCTCACCAGCGACTTATCACGATCTTGAACTCAGCGAGATCGGCAAGTTTCTGGAGCAGAATCTTCAGCTAGGATGAGTGCCTCGGAAGTGCATTGTGATCCTGTTTGCCACGAGCGAAGAATTCCATCTCATCTTCATCAAGCGGGTCGTGTGGTTGACCTGGAGTTTGACTCCGGTGAGTTTCTTTTTCGACGCGACATGTCTCCAGAGACCGAACCTGCGAAAGTCCTCAATTTCAAAAGGATGTCGGTGAATCGACAAAAATATTGTCAAAGTCCAGCGGACGTTTTGTGGAACGGTCAAGAGGGCGGCAGATACCCGGATCGAGCTGTTTTTGCGCTGCCAGTCGATGCGCTGTCGCTACAGATCAAGCATCCAGATCAGAAAAATCATCCGTATAGCTTCGGGCTCAAGGCTATCCATAAACCGCTGTTGTGCAATTACCCACACTCGGAAGTCACGGCGATCAAGGTGATCGCAGACGGATCTGAGGAGGAACTCGCAGACATCAAGCCGACATCGGTGAAGCTGCAGATGCGGACGGAGTTGGCGGAGTATTTGGAGCTTGTTCATCGGGTTGGTTCTTGAGAGGGGGACGCGAGGCCAAGTCCGAGGAGTGGGCAGCGTCATCGATTTGCCAAGAGTTTCCGCCGTTGGTGTTGCCAGTATGGTAGTCGTTTGTTTCTCTCTTGCCGCTATCGTCTACCTCTACCATGCTAACACGAGATCTCACCCCCATTCAGGAGCGAGGTAGCAAGGATGACTTCGTTCTGAAGCTGACCGACGGGGAGATCGAGGCGGTGCGGATGGGGAATGAAATTAAAAAAGATCAATCAGCACTTGATTCCGATGAAAAACAAAATTAAGTATCAATCAGCACTTGCTAGCTAAGCCGTCTCGCCATGAATCAGCCAGAAACGAGACGGACTTCAGAAGAAACGCGAGCGAACGTGCTTCAAGCTCTCAAAAATGAAGATTACTTAATTTATCCTGAAGGGGTGCGCTTCCTTGAAGGAGTGGGGTTCACCCCAGCAGAATTTATTGTGGGAGACTTAATCGAATACCTAGAAAAGAACAAAGCTCTTTATGTATTACCTGAAGATCTTACGAAATACCAGTGCTGCATAGGATATGCAGATAGTCTTCTAATTCATGTGAAGCTGACTTCAAAAATTAAGTCAAACGGATGCTTCGTGCGTCTCGGCTTCCACAGACACAACACCGGCCACGCGCCACTACCTGAATAAACCATGAAAATTCCCGAAACCTGCCTCGAATGCGACAAAGGAAACTACGAGGTTGTCGCGAAACCCTACGAAAGTCGCGGGCAAGACGGCAACGTGATCGTCGTCCCGGATGTGAAGTTTCTCTGCTGCACCCAGTGCGGCGAGGAACTCATCCCGGCCGAAAGCAGCCGCTACATCAGCCGCTACGTGGCAGAAGCCAACGAGCAACTGACCAAGGTGGAACTCTTCGCCATGTTGGAAGCCTCCGGGCTCTCCCAGAAGGATTTCGCCGAGGCGATAGGACTGGGCGAAAAGACCTTCCACCGATGGCTCAAAGGCACTCAGGTGGTGTCCCGATCCATGGGATACTACCTACGGGCGATGGAGCGGTTTCCCGAGGTGTTCGCATGGGTAAAAGAGCGAGACTGGCGTAAACCGGCTCCAGCCCGGGTGTATACTCCCGCAACTAAAACTGAGGGGAATGTTTTCACCGCATTGCAGCGCCGGCACTTGGAACATGGCAACATGATCCGTCCTCGTTTGGGGTTGAACCCGGCGCGGGCGCTTGTCTTGGAGGCAGTTCACCATTCACGAAAATAACCATTCATGCACACGTTCTGGGCAACATTTTACTCTTACAAAGGTGGGGTCGGTCGTTCGATGGCACTTGCAAACGTCGCCGCGAGTCTCGCGAAGCGAGGTAGGCGGGTGATGATGATCGACTTCGATCTGGAAGCACCGGGTTTGGATAGTTTTGAGGAGTTCGGAGTTCCCCGGGAGAAAGTGGGAATGGTCGAGTATGTCTGCCACTACCTGACCACCGGTGAAGTTGCTCCAATCGAGCAACATGTCCACGAGGTGCATCCGATGAACTTGAGCGGTTCCGAGAAACCCGCACCGCAACAGTTGGAAGGAAAACTTTGGCTGATGACGAGCGGGGCAAAGAATGATTCCTACAATGAAAAGCGTCTATCGATCGACTGGGCGGATCTTTATGAAAGTCATTCGGGTGCGGATTTTTTCGATAACTTCAAGGCAGAGATCGAGGACACTTACCGGCCCGACTACGTCTTAGTGGACTCAAGAACTGGACTTACGGACGTGGGAGGAGTCTGCACCCTCCATCTGCCAGACTTGGTTTTCCTGCTCTTCTCGCTCAACGAACAAAACCTGCAAGGCATTGCTTCGGTAGCACGAGTGTTGAGAGATTCGGAGAAGTTCCCCCAGATCATCCCGGTCGCGACGCCAGTCCCTAATATCCAAGGTGGCGGGGAGAGCCTGCTGGACCAGCGCTTCCAGCGCGCACGGGAACTATTGGGCACGGAAGTGACACATACGCTGCCGTATTCACCCATCGTGGCACTGAAAGAGAAGATCCTCGTCTGGAACCCACGTCAGATGACGTTGGGACACCAATATGGTGAATTGGCGGATGCTCTCCAAGCCGCTGCCCCGGCTGGCTTGGATTTCCTATTGCGTGAGGCGAAGGACGCGCTCGATGCGCTCGATACGGGTCGGGCTGGAGAAATCGGAAATCTTCTGCGATCAGATTTCCATGACCGTGCCGATGCGTGGCTGGCGCTGGCTGATCTTGCGAAAAGCCGTGGCGAGTCTGACGAAATGGAGGAAGCGCTATTTAAAACTCTCGAACTTTCTCCGGCTAATTCACAAGCATACCGTCGTCTTTCCGCGCTTTTGAAATCCCGCAACCGCCATGAGGACGTTATCGACCTGACTAATCGGAGGATAGCAGCGGCGACCGGGATGAAGTCCCCGGATCTTCCGGAGATACTGAGGGAGAGGGCAGAGCTGCTGATGAAGTCGGGTCGTCCGAATGAGGCGCTGGCTGACCACGAACGAGCGATGGAGCTGGAGGGTGATGGCAGCGGCGGGGAAAGTATTGCGGATTTGTTTAACCTAGCGGAGGCACGGCGTAGAGCCACCGGTAAACTTCATGAGGAAGAATGGAGCGGACTGGTGCGATTGTTTGAATTGAACTCGGCAGGAGTCAGCACCTTGTCTGCTGCAAACCGAGCCAACCAAACGCAAGCGATGCATATCGCGTATGCATGTGCTGGGAATCTCCGTAAAGCTCGCAATCTGCTGGTCGAGGCCGAGAAGGTGCTTTCACAGGCGTCACCCCAAGAAAGGGTATTCTGCGTCGCAGATTATGATTTCCTTCTGCTTCCGAAATTCCTGGAACGAAATCGCGAGATGTTGGAGGCGTTGGACAAGGGCGAGCTGTGGGATGGCATGAAGGTCGATTGATTAGGTGAGGGTATGGAGAATCCAGTATTACATGAAGGCTCTGAACTTCTGAGAGCGAAAGTCTTTGGTTTTCTCAAATTGGAAGCCGGATGGGACACCTACCAGGGAGCTGCACCATCACAGATGGCGGTCGATGCAGCGCTGGTGTTGGTCGACGGGTTGGCGAAGATTGGCACCATGCCGGATTGGGTGGCTCCGACTAGCGACGCGAGCCTTCTTATGCGAGTTCGTTTCGGCGATGACTCGTTGCTCTGGGAATTCCATTCCGACGGCGATGTCGCAGCAATGTGGAAGTCCTCGGACGGCAAGGAGAGCTTTCATGATCTGGCCGCCGACGGAGTTCTCGACTTTCTGTCCGTCCAGCTACAAACCGAATGAAGACTCCAAGATTCATCCGGACCGATGGCGATCCGTGGTACTAACCGAGTTGCCGATTGCTTTGATCGGAGTTCTTCCTAGTATCGCGGCACTGTTACTCGATCATCGCTGACCTATGCTAATCAAAGATCTCATCCACATCCAGGAGCGCGTCAACAAGGACGACTTCGTT
>Ga0209491_10011633_pt1 | contig 10336 bp, 12 predicted proteins | sample BON02_FD_187213 | JGI IMG/M metagenome (GOLD analysis project Ga0209491, IMG submission 187213) | Freshwater microbial communities from Lake Bonney liftoff mats and glacier meltwater in Antarctica - BON-02 (SPAdes) (version 2) | ecosystem: Environmental > Aquatic > Freshwater > Ice > Glacier...
TATATATATATATATATATATATATATATATGTGTGTGTGTATATATGTTTACACACAAACATAAGTATATGCATGTATACATGTGTGTGTGTGTGTGTGTGTGTGTGTGTGCCCATGTGTGTGTGTGTACATGGTCTGGTGAGCCCTCTTTCCTTTCCTTGGCAGAGTCTCGGTGAGCCGGGTACGCAGATGACGCACAAGACGTTTCACTTCCATATATACATAAATATATACATGTATATATATATATATATACATATATGTGTGTGTGGTATGTGTGTGTGTGTTCATGTGTGTGTGTATTCATGGTCTGGTGAACCCTCTTTGTTTTCCTTGGCAGAGTATCGGTGAGCCGGGTACGCAAATGACGCTCAAGACGTTTCACTTCGCCGGCGTCGCCTCGATGAACATTACGCTGGGCGTGCCGAGAATCAAGGAGATTATCAACGCAGCCAAGAAGATCTCGTGAGTCCCTTCTCATTATCGTTTCAGTATTGCCATAGACCACGACCACAAGCATATTTATGAAGTCCGCTTGGCGTGCCGAGAATCAAGGAGATCATCAACGCACCAAGCAGATCTCGTGAGTCACTTTTCAACCTTTTTTTAACTAGTCCGTCGAATCTAAAATAAGACGAAACGGGGGTTTTGGAGAAACTCCGGGTAAACTCCTAACTCTTAAGTAAAACTATTGTTACCCCAAAGGGGGAGGGTAGCCCAGCGCGGAAATTACCGCGGATTACCCCGGAGATAAATGATGTGAACCCCTCCGGTAGATTTGACGGTTAGCATGAACTAAGACCATAAGCATATTTATGAAGTCCGCTTGGCGTGCCGAGAATCAAGGAGATCATAAACGCAGCCAAGAAGATCTCGTGAGTCGCTTTTCAACCTTGTGTTTTCTAGTATTTGCCGCGACGGCGGGAACACCTTCAAGCCAGAGCGTTACAGATTAGAGCTGAACTCAGCACACACATTCACATGGAGACAGGGCCCCACGACGCACACAAACGAATGCCATACGCATGTTTATGGAGTCCGCTGGGCGTGCCGAGAATCAAGGAGATCATCACGCAGGAAATCCGATGTCGTGAGTCCATTTTCAACAGCGTTTCAACTAGTATTTGCATAAACTAAGACCACAAGCATATTCATGAAGTCCGCTTGGCGTGCCGAGAATCAAGGAGATCATCAACGCAGCCAAGAAGATCTCGTGAGTCCCTTTTCATTATCGTATCCGTATTAGCATAACTCGAGTTAACCCAAGTTCAGGTCAACCCTCAACACGATATCGTCATACACATGTATATATATCTATATCTGCGTGTCACATACGTATGCGCACCTGGCGTGTACGTTGCGCGTGCGGTGTATGAGGTAGATTTTGAAAGACGATTAGACTCAAATGGATGACGAACAGCGCGACGGGAAAGGGCAGCGCGCCCGGCGGCAGCACGTCGCACGCGCCGTACCATTGTTCAATGCCGTACGGGTTAATCCGAGTTAAAGCACGGTACCAAGTTAGGGCGAACGCTTTGCTAAAGGGAGAACGCATTTTTTTTCAGGACTCCGATCATGAAGTGCGAACTGGACGACTCGTTTGACGTGGTCTCGGCGAGGGCCGTCAAGGGGAGGATGGAGAGGACTGAGCTTGGGCAGATCTGCTCTTCCGTAGTAGAGGTGATCCACATATGAATATATATATATATATATATATGCATGTACTTTATATATATGTATACGTTACATGTGTAGAGTATGTATTCATATGTTATGTATATATATATATCTTGGACACGGCGAGTCAAGGGGAGGATGGAGAGGACCGAGCTTGGGCAGATCTGCTCTTCCGTCGTAGATGTGATCCACATATGAATAAATATATATATATATATGCATGTACTTTATATATATGTATACGTTACCTGTTCATGTATGTATTCATGTATACGTTGTGTATGTATATAACTTGGCCACGGCGAGTCAAGGGGAGGATGGAGAGGACCAAACTTGGACAGATCTGCTCTTCCCTCGTAGAGATGATTTGCATACATATACATATATATGTATGCATACATTGCATTTGTATAATGTTTATTCATATGGTGTATATATATAACTTGGCCACGGCGGTTCAAGGGGGGTGGAGAGGACCGAGCTTGGGCAGATCTGCTCTTCCGTCGTAGAGCTGATCTAGATATGAATATATTCTTGTACTTTATATATATATATGTATATATTCCATAGGTATAGTATTTATTCAAATGGTATGTATATATATGTAACTTGGCCACCGAGTTCGATACACATGTGCATATTAACATATATACGCGACTTACCTACAAACCTACATCCATGCATACCTACATAGATCCATACATACATGAATGGATACTTTCTCTGATGGCGTCTGTCTGTGTGTCGCCTTAGGCTCCCAAAGCCACTCTCGGATCAGTTCCCTGTACGTGTGTGCTCGTGACCCCTTTGTATTATAAACCATCCATGTCGCTGTCGTGTTTCAGGTTAACGATCTGGTAGAATGTTACTGTTGTGAGCAGTAGCTGCCACACATATATCCCGATATATGAGGCGATGGATTCCAGTACCACTTATCACAGCTGACCTTTTCAGATGAGTGGTACCGTCCCCAGTCATGCACCCAGAGGACGTGGGTTTGACTCCCGGTTCTTTCACATTCCCACCGGCGGGTTACCCTTAACCCGAGCTCGATACACACGTGCATCTTAACATACATACGTGACTTACCTACCAACATACATGCATAGATCCATACATGCATGCATGCATACTTTCTCGGATTAGCCCCTTAACCCGAGCCTGCTCGATACACACGTGCATATTAGCATGCATACGTGACTTACAGGCATACAAGCATACCTGCATACCTACATAGATCCATACATAGACACATGCATACTTTCTATGATGGAGTCTCTGTGCGTTAGAACACAGGAAACGGCCTGTAGTTCCGACTCCCGTTTTAGACGCAATCTGAGTGGGACGACCCGACGTCGTCTTCTGGGAACGCAAAGACCGCAGATGTGCCTTTTCCTGTGTTTTAACGTTTGTGTGCCGTTGTCTTGGTTCAGGTTTACGACTTGGTAGAGTGTTACATAGCAATCTTCCTCGACCTCACCCTGCTCGATACATATGTGCATTTTAACATACATACGTGACTTACATACAAACATACCTACATAGTTCCAGATACACGCATGCATACTTTCTATGATGTTGTCTGTTCTGTGTGTCGCCTTAGGCTCCCAAAGCCACTCTCGGATCGATTCCCTGTGCTTCTGTGCTCGTGTCCCCTTTGTATTATAAACCATCTGTGTCGTTGTATGTTTCAGGTTTACGACTTGGTAGAGTGTTACATCGCCATCTTCCTCGACCTCACCCTGCTCGAGCAGCTCCGGCTGGACGTGACCGCCTCGACCGTCCGTTTGGCCATCCTCCTCGCCCCTAAGGTGACAGATAAACATGACTGGTTTCTGTTGAAAACTAGTAGAGCGTACTCCTCACTAGGCCACCATCAGCGCTGATGGTGGCCTAGTGGGGAGTACGCCCTGCTAGGTTTCAACATGAAATCTAGTAGAGCGTACTCCTCACTAGGCCACCATCAGCGCTGATGGTGGCCTAGTGGGGAGTACGCCCTACTAGGTTTCAACATGAAATCTAGGAGGGCGGACTCCCCACTAGGCCACCATCAGCGCTGGTGGTGGCCTACAGTAGTGGGGAGTACGCCCTACTAGGTGTCAACAGTTCCACTACCATTTGCACTCCCAATACTCCCATCATTATTAGTTCACCTGAGGCAGCTGGACCTCTACCGTCCGTTTGGATTAACTCGAGATACACCTGACTAGTTTCACTTATATTCGTACTCCCAGTCATCCTATCATCACTACTATTCCTGCATAATGTTTGGCATTTGGAGAGGCCTGCTTGAAAGCTGGGCTTCCACCGTCCGTGTAACCATCCTCGTCACCCCGAAGGTAAGAACACAAACCTGACTCGCATCACCACTATTCGTACTCCCAGTCATCCTATCAGTATTCCTATTCCTGCGTAATGTTTGGCATTTTGAGAGGCCTGCCGGAGAAGCTGGGCTTCCCCAGCCCGTCTGGCCATCCTCCTCGCCCCGAAGGTGACATATAAACATGACTAGGTTTCACTGCCATTCGTTCTCCCAGTCGTCCTATCATTATTACTATTCCTGCATTCTGTTTGGCATCTTGAGAGGCTAGGGTTAACCCTAACCCCGCTTGGGCCGCTGAGCTTCTGTTTGGCCATCCTCCTCGCCCCTAAAGTAAAAGCACAAACACGACTCGCATCACCACTATTCGTACTCCCAGTCATCCTATCAGTATTCCTATTCCTGCATTATGTTTGGCATTTGGAGAGCCTGCTTGAGAAGCTGAGCTTCTACCGTCCGTTTAACCATCCTCGTCACCCCTAAGGTAGAAGCACACACATGACTCGCATCACCACTATTCGTACTCCAGTACTATCATTATGACCATCCCTGCATAAAATGTTTGGCATCTTGAGAGGCCTGCTTGAGAAGCTGGGCTTCCACCATCAGTGTGTCCTGCTTGCCCCTAAGGTAGCATTACAAGCAGTATCCCTACTATTCGTTTGCATAGCGTTCCTATCATTAGTGTTAATCGTGTGTTATTGTTGGCAATTTGAGGGGCCTGCTCCAGGGGTGAACCCGAAGGTAAAGATATGAGTAGTATCAGTACTATTCGGGTACCCCCGAGGTATACGTCCGAAGTTGCATCGGGCTCGTGGTCCAATACTACAACACGAAGAGGCCCGGAGGCACCGTCAGAGAAGGTCGGGTGCAAAAGATGCGACGAGCTTTGAGCACGGGGGGCCACAGTGCCTCCTGACCCTTGGTCGCTGGACTAGCCCCCCTCTAGATAAGTTCTCTGTGCGTGTGTGCCACAAAGCCACACACGGGCAAGGAGAAGCCGATCCCAGCACTGCCACAGTGGGCAGCAAACCCTGCGTCACGAAGTGACACAGGCTTGGGGGGCTGAAAGCCTCAACTCTAATAGCGAGAATCGAGACTTGGGCGAATACAGGGGTATACAGGTACAGCCTGCTCGTGTCCCCTTTGTATTATAAACCGTCTGTGAATTGGTCTAGTTGCACCTGCGTCTCGCTTCTTCGAACGCGAGTAAGCATGTGTGGTGCAGCTACGGGGGAGCGATAGTTTACCCGGCACGCACTCTGCCTAGGAGGCTCCCTATGGGTAGCTTAGTTACTTGTGTAGTGTATTGTTTGCGCGTGCGCCAGTGTTAGGGCTTTGTTTCTTTCTTTCTGTGCTCGTGTCCCCTTTGTATTATAAACCGTCTGTGAATGTGAACACAACAACCCTGATTCCCTAGTTGCGCGACTGTTCCCCTCGGTGATGTTAGCTGTTGCGCCTGCTGCGACCATGGTCGAAGCATCTTCTCTGTTGGGTGCCATCTTCGCGCCCATGAACACGGTTTTCTGTTTTTTCTTTTTTTAGCGTATTTCACCTGGGGGCGTTCACCTGGGGGCGTTCCCAGGCACCCAAACTCCGAGTCCAGGTAACAAGAAAACTGTGAAGAAACACGCTAAATACAGCATCCCAGGGGAGAAGGTCGGGTGCCATCTTCGCGCCCATGAACATTTTTTTTTTTTTTTAACGTCTTTTACCTGGGGGCGTTCCCAGGCACTCAAAACTCCGAGTACAGGTAACAAGAAAACTTTGAAGAAACACGCTAAATGCAGCATCTCAGGGGAGAAGGTCGGGTGCCATCGTCGCGCCCATGAACACGGTTTTCTTTTTTCTTGTCTAAACGTCGTTCATCTCGGGGCGTTCCCAGGCATTCAAAACTCCGAGTACAGGTAACCAGAAAACTGTGAAGAAACACGCTAAATACAGCATCTCAGGGGAGAAGGTCGGGTGCCATCTTCGCGCCCATGAACATAATTTCTTTTTGTTTTTTAAACGTCTTTTACCTGGGGGGCGTTCCCAGGCACCCAAAACTCCGAGTACAGGTAACAAGAAACTGTGAAGAAACACGCTAAATACAGCATCTCAGGGGAGAAGGCCGGGTGCCATCTTCGCGCCCATGAGCATGGAAAGAAACAGACTCGCGCGGCCGCACCGTCGCCGAGGGCTAGCCTCGGACGGCGTACGGTATGCGGACGCACGGAGCAGCGTCGGCGTCGGCCGCCGGTTTCGAAGCGTTGCGAAACTAAGGTTAGAATGGGGATATGGGGGAGTTTTCTTATTCCTGCAGCAGCCCTCAAAACACCCACGAGAAATAGTTATTACGCCCAAGGCGTCAACCTCACTTTCTGTGTGTTGTTTTTACAGATGAAACTTGGCGAGGGCGACGTGCAGCTCATTTCTTCTTCGGAGCTCCGCGTGCTGCCACCCAAGGCTTCCAGGTGAGGAAGAATCTAAACTAGAACGTTAATCCGCGTAACCATGTAACAGAAAGCAGGCAACGGGGAGCCGTGGGTGGGGCGAGATTTAAAATATATATGGAGCCGCGTACGCGGCTAGCGGTATGTGGTGTGCCTAAGGGCGCGCTTCGCACGCACTCCGCCTAGCAGGCTCCCCTATGGGGTGGCCTAGTTACGTGTAGAGTATTGTTTGCGCGTGCGCCAGTGTTAGAGAGAAAGAGAGAGAGAGAGATGGATAGAGAGAGAGAGAGACATCTTCTTCGGAGCTCCGCGTGCTACCGCCCAAGGCTTCCAGGTGAAGATGATTCTATGAGAGCTGTTTTAGAGAGGGACGACGGATATAGATCAAGCAGGAGTGGGGCTGGGTAGGGACAGAGGGTGGGGTTGAATATACAAAAATAGAGGGAGATGGATACAGAGAGAGAGAGAGAGAGCTTCTTCGGAACTCCGCGTGCTGCCACCCAAAGCGTCTAGGTGAAGATGATTCTATGAGAGCTATTTTAGAGAGGGAAGACGGATATAGATCAAGCAGGAGTGGGGCTGGGTAGGGACAGAGAGTGGGGTTGAATATACATATATATAGATAGAGAGATAGATATAGATATAGATATAGATGGATAGAGAGAGAGAGAGATCTTCTTCGGATAGAGGGTGGGGTTGATTCTATATCGATATATACAGAGAGAGATGGATATAGATATAGATGGATAGAGCGAGAGAGAGAGAGAGAGAGAGAGAGAGAGAGAGAGAGAGAGAGAGAGAGAGAGAGAGAGAGAGAGAGAGAGAGAGAGAGAGAGAGAGCTTCTTCGGAACTCCGCGTGCTGCCGCCCAAAGCTTCCAGGTGAGGACGATTTTATGAGACCTATTTTAGTGAGGACGGATATAGATCAGGCAGGAGCGGAGCTGGGTAGGGACAGAGGGTGGGGTTGAATACAGATAGATAGAGATAGAGATTTCCAATATCGCGTAGAGGCCAATGCGGTCCCGGTCTGCGGAATCAAGGGCGTGATTGTGCACCTGCCTTCTCACCTGTCTTTTCAGGGTTAACCCGAGCTCAAGAGTGCGCTGGTCGCCGTCCTGGTCTGCGGGATCAAGGGTGGCACGCCACAGGGGGGTTAACCCGACCGCAACTCCCACAGCGCCATTCCATCCCTGCACCAGGCATTCGAGCAGAAAGATGAGAAGTCTGCAAACAGGTGTGGGTTAACCCGAGTCACAGCCGTCTCCACACCTGTTTGCAGACTTCTCATCTTTCTGCTCGAATGCCTGGTGCAGGGATGGAATGGCGCTGTGGGAGTTGCACAGGCTCAAGAGGCCGCTGGTCGCCGTCCTGGTCTGCGGGATCAAGGGCGGGACGCCATACCTGCCTTCACAGACGGTTTATAACACAAAGGGGACACGAGCACACACGCACAGGTAACTGATCCGAGAGTGGCTGTGGGAGCCTAAGGGGAGCTCCCTTGAATATATCTAGGTGCTTGAGGGGGGAGTCGACGCCGCGGCCCCCTTCACACCTGTTTTAAGACTTTGCATGCATCTTCTCATCTTTCTGCTCGAATGCCTGGTGCAGGGATGGAATGGCGCTGTGGGAGTTGCACAGGCTCAAGAGGCCGCTGGTCGCCGTCCTGGTCTGCGGGATCAAGGGCGGGACGCCATACCTGCCTTCACAGACGGTTTATAACACAAAGGGGACACGAGCACACACGCACAGGGAACTGATCCGACAGTGGCTGTGGGAGCCTAAGGGGAGCTCCCTTGAATATATCTAGGTGCTTGGGGGGGGGAGTCGACGCCGCGACCCCCTTCACACCTGTTTTAAGACTTTACATGCTTCTTCTCATCTTTCTGCTCGAATGCCTAATGCAGGGATGGAATGGCACTGTGGGAGTTGCACAGGCTTAAGAGCGCGCTGGTCGCCGTCCTGGTCTGCGGTATCAAGGGTGTCACGCGCGCGATCATCACGTACAAGGAGCCGGGCGAGAAGACGCCGGCGGAGAAGGCGGACGGGAGGCCAGCCTACAAGCTGCTGGTGGAGGGGGAGGGCTTGCTGGATGTTCTTGGGATCAGGGGGGTCAAGGTGTGACCCTGGCATCTTTATTTATACATGGTTAAGGGTTGACCCGAACTACTACTGCTACTGCTGCTGCTATTACTACTACTGCGGCTGCTGCTGCTACTACTACTACTACTACTACTAACTACTACTACTACTGTTACCACTACTACCACTACTATACTGCTGCCACTTCTACTCGGGTTAACCCGATTGATTGATTCTATGGATTTGTAGATAGCCTACAAGCTACTGGTGGAGGGGGAGGGCTTGCTGGATGGTCTTGGGATCAGGGGGGTCAAGGTGTGACACTGGCATCATTATGTATATGTGGTTAAGGGTTAACCCGGACTACTACTGCTGCTGCTGCTGCTATTACTACTACTGCGGCTGCTGCTACTACTATTACTACTACTACGACTACTACTACTACTACCACTACAACTGCTACCACTACTATACTGCTGCCACTACTACTACTCGGGTTAACCCGATTGATTGATTCTATGGATTTGTAGATGGCCTACAAGCTGCTGGTGGAGGGGGAGGGCTCGCTGGATGGTCTTGGGATCAGGGGGGTCAAGGGGTGACTGGCATCTGTATTTATATGTGGTTCAGGGTTAACCCGAACTACTCTTGCTGCTGCTACTGCTATTACTACTGCTGCTGCTGCTGCTGCTATTACTACTACTGCGGCTGCTGCTACTACTACTATTGCTAATACTGCTACTACTACTACCACCACCACTACTCCTACTACCACTACTATACTGCTGCTACTCCTACTACTCGGATGAACCCGATTGATTGATTCTATGGATTTGTAGATGGCCTACAAGCTACTGGTGGAGAGGGAGGGCTTGCTGGATGTTCTTGGGATCAGGGGGTCAAGGTGTGACCCTGGCATCTTTATTTATATGTGGTTAAGGGTTAACCCGAACTACTACTGCTGCTGCTGCTGCTATTACTACTGCTGCTGCTGCTGCTATTACTACTACTACTACTACTACGACTAACTACTACTACTACTGTTACCACTACTACCACTACTATACTGCTGCCGCTACTACTACTCGGGTTAACCCGATTGATTGATTCCATGGATTTGTAGATGGCCTACAAGCTACTGGTGGAGGGGGAGGTGCGCTAGACTGCGCCAGCCTAGACTACCTGCCCCTCTGCACCTGGTGTGATACCGGCGGGGGAGACGGGGTCTCCGTGACGGCTCACGTGTACGTTATTCTTTTTCTTACAGGGGCCGCTGACTCGCTCGACACATATCTTTGAGGTGGAGAAAACGCTAGGCATCGAGGCGGCGAGGCAGGTGCGCCCATCTCACCATATATTCCCGCAATCTGCCTATGTATATATTTCTACATACCTGCATGTATGCGTATATGCATTTATGTATGTATATATTATAATTATAGGGAGAGAGCGAGAGGGATAGAGAAAACGCTGTTCATCGAGGCGGGGCGACAGGTGCGCCCTCCGTGCCTGGGGTGCACCCTAACCAACATAGGTGCCTGTCTCTGTCTGTATATGTCTGTCTGTGTCTGTCTGTGTCTGTCTACGTCTGTGTATATATATATATGTATATGTACATATATATGCATAGAGAGCGAGATATGTAGATATAGATATAGATATAGATATATGTATATAGATATAGATATAGATGTATTAATAAATATACTCATATATATATATATATATATAATGTATGTATATATATATTTATTTATTTATTTTAATATATATATACATATATATATATATATATATATGTATATATATATATATACATATAT
>Ga0209491_10011634_pt1 | contig 10336 bp, 10 predicted proteins | sample BON02_FD_187213 | JGI IMG/M metagenome (GOLD analysis project Ga0209491, IMG submission 187213) | Freshwater microbial communities from Lake Bonney liftoff mats and glacier meltwater in Antarctica - BON-02 (SPAdes) (version 2) | ecosystem: Environmental > Aquatic > Freshwater > Ice > Glacier...
CGCCCGCCACTCTCGGTTGTTCTTGGGGTATGAAAAATTCTCCATGTTTGCTTTTTGCCCTAAAGCTACTCATTTCTCTTATTCTCACCGCAACAAGTCTAATAGTCTTGATCGAAGAATACGAGGTTTTTTATAATAACGATATTATTGATGCAATTTTCAGGAAGACAGGCATCTCATTATATGGTGGGCTAATAGGGGCTGCAATTGCCCTAATCAGTTACATTAAAAAGGCAAAAATGAATATTTTGCCCGCCTTAGATGCTGCAGCCCCAGCTATTCTAATCGGATATTCTTTGGGGCGGCTGGGGTGTCATTTCAGCGAGGATGGAGATTGGGGGATTGCATCAGGGGTTCAGCCAAATTGGTGGCTCTTACCAGATTGGATGTGGTCATATAACTACCCTCATAATGTTGCGAATAGAGGAAGTTGGATTGAAAACTGCGATTTTAATTATTGCAAAGTTTTGGACATTGCAGTTTTTCCAACTTCAGCATATGAGTCAATTATCTGCCTATTTATTTTTATTTTTTTTATCAACAAAATTTGGATTGCTTTACCTGGTACGGTTTTTTCAATTTACTTAATTTTGAGTAGCATAGAGCGTTTTTTTATTGAGTTTATTACGATTAATAAAAAGCATGATTTTTTTGGAGTCGTCCTTAGTCAGGCTCAATTCATCTCGATAATACTAGTTTTACTGGCTTTTGGTTTACCGCAGACAGGCATAAGATCATGAAGGGCTTGTGGTTTTTATTTAACAAATAAGGGCCCAATGTGACTACAGAAATAAAATTTGCGGACTTGTCTAAACCAAAGCTACGGCGCTTTGCAGCCCAATCATTACCTGCACGTATGCCCAGCAAAATGACATTGGTGTCTAACAAATAATGTTTCATGCAGAAAGTTGGGCTAGCAGTTCTTCAGTACTTTGTGGAATATCCATTGCATCCCCTATTTCTTTTACTTTCTTCCAATCAGTTCGTACATATCCACTTTCCTGAATCAGGTCTTCTGCTGTAACCTCGCCCTTGCGCGTTGGTTTTACAGCCTTGAACAATGGGCTGTCATGAGGTAATCCATCTAAAAAGGATTCTGATGCATTGCCGAACTCAGATTTAGCTTTAGTTACCTTTTCAATTTCCACATAGCTGAGCGTTTGCAAGTAGGCCAAAAAGGCTTGCAGATATTTATCGTCGATGTTGATTCTGATTTCGGACATGGTATTGTTCTAATAATTACAGAACAAAATTAAGCAATTTCTATGAAAAATTAGGGTAGTTTCTGTGACTTGACAGTTTAGCGCCGTGTTTTTTCGTTCAAGTCAGAGACTTGCAAAAGCTCGTTTCGGGTCGCAGACCCTAACGAGCGCGCGTTGCTTTTGGCGTTTGTGGGGTAGGTGGTGGTTGGTGAACACTTCTTGCGAGCGGGCCATTCATCGCATTTATTCCTTCATCAAATAGCCGCAAAAATAGTTTTTGGGATAATCCTCATTGTTGTACCCGACAGGAAGCGCTCGTTTTTCTATTACACTTTGCTCACGGAGCCTAAGTAAATTAAAGCCAAATCGTTTTGTGTCAATGCCATCCAGGCTGCTAAATTCCTCAAAACTGTCTCCGCGATATGAAGGCCAGGCGAGGCGAAATTGCTATTGAAATTCAAGGTAGTTTATCCGTGCTGAGCTAAGTACGTGAGCCTGAAGGCTCTCGTCCAGACCGCGTGAACGCGGTGCTACCAGCGCTTCGTGGGCGCATTCGTATTGTAGCTTGCGCCGTTTTGGTATATACCAGATATGATGCTTCCACAACGTGCCATTCCTTGCTCAACAAAAGAACCAACGCACCCACGGAGCCCCGGTAGCACTGCGTTCACGCGGTCCAGATAGGAGCCTTCAGGCTCACGAAACAAAAAAAGCACCTTGAAAACCCAACCTCCCGCCCCATCCCTGCGTGTTCCCTAAAAATTTTAACCGATATGAATAAAATCAACCAATTCCTGCTTGTGGGATTTATCGCCCTGCTTTCAACTACTCAACTGAACGCCCAACAATTCTTCTTTTCCGCAGAACTGCCGACAACCTGCGGGGCTTCCGATGGAATCATCACCATCGTGCCGACCCGTGGCGTGCCGCCATTTTCCTATACATGGAGCACCGGTGCCACCACCCTCAGCCTGCGCAACATTCCCAAAGGAACCTATGCTGCCACCCTTACCGATGCCTCCGGAGCAACGGTGGTGCATTCCTATATTTTAAACAGCAAGGAGTTTGACCTAAACCTGAGCAACGCTTTGCCTGCCAGTTTTTGCAACCCCAATTCCGGCAAGCTAACTGTTGACCCAATTGGCGGCATTGCGCCCTTTTCTTATACCTGGAGCAATGGACAAACCGGGGCAACAGCACAAAACCTGGTATTTGGTACCTACAGCGTAACCGTGCTGGACGCTTCGGGATGCACCGCCGCTGGGGAATACAATGTTGGCCATGCACATTCCAACTATTTCCCAAATGCTTCGATATTTAATACGGATGAACCTGATTGTGTGAATACCAATAGTGGTTTCCTCAGTGCCGTGCTGCAGTACAGCGGTTACCTGCCTTATTCCTATCAATGGAATACGGGAGCTACTAGTCAAACAATCAACAACCTTGCTCAAGGCACTTACAGCGTTACTGTTACCGACGCATTGGGTTGCACTGCTGCCGCCGTTACACAGTTGAAAAACAAAACAACCATGACTGGCAGCGTTGTATGTACAGGCAACAATACCGGGACAGTAAGTGCGCTTTTGGTAAATGCGACAGCACCGGTGTCATATTCCTGGAGCAATGGTTCATCGGGACCATCGCTAAGCAGCCTTTCCGGGGGCAGTTATGGGGTCACCGCTACCGATGCCAATGGTTGCAACTCAACTGGGGCTGCGGTGGTGTCTATTCCAACATTGACTTTGATCAACCAGTCTTCAAAATGCTTTAGCGGCAACAATGGTATTGGTTATGTATTTACAAACAATGATTCAGCCAGCAGTTATTTATGGGACAACGGGGAAACGAACGCCTGGAACCCAACCCTGAGCGTCGGGACGCATTCCATTACCGTTACCACGGCCTTAGGCTGTGTGCTGAATGGCACCCTGAATATCACCCAACCTGTTGCGCCAGGGATGGTTATTAGCAGCGCTCCCACAGATGCTGATTGCACCAACAACCAGGGTGGGGCTATGAACATCTCTGTTTCAGGGGGCATTCCGCCGTACAACTATGCTGTTTATGGCCAGAATGGTTTTATTTCCTCAGATCCTGCAAGTCTGCAAAATATAAAAGCGGGCGACTATAATGTTTATGTAAACTCCAGCAATAATGCTTGCAGTGTAAGTGAAACCATATCCATTCCGGAAGTCAACGGCTTTGAGCCAAGATTGGTGGTTAACACTATCGATTGCCTGACCGGGTTTGGCTCTGCTGCCATTATTAATGTGACCATGCCAGCCTCAAACTATACCTGGAGCCATGGCCCAAGCACACCTGCGCTTTTTGACTTGACAGAAGGGTCGTACAAGGTCACGGTTACGGGTGCGGGCTCTTGCCTCAAGTATTTCCAATTTTATATGTATTCGGGCGACACCATTCAAGGGGGGAATTGTAATGCGGGTGCTTCGGGCAAACTTATTAATGACCTGGGCGTACCTGGTTGCGCTGGTACGGCGGGCATCCCTTTTCAGGTAATCCGCACACAGCCCTCGGGCGCTTTGAACTTCACCAATGGGGCTGGACTTTTTGACATTTACCTGCCTACGGGCACCTTTGATGTAGAGTTGCCACAATACGATCCGGCAGATATTGTATGTCCTGCAACAGGAAAACACACAGTGAATGCCATATCGGGAATCAATACTTTTGGACTGGATTTCCACTTCTTAAATGCCAACAATACCGACCATCGGGTGCGGCAGCGGTCTTTGCGCACCGCCCAACCAGGATTCCCGTATTCCATGCGCCTGGAGGTGTGTAATGATGGTGTAACCGCCAACCCTGGTACACTTGATGTTGCGTATGGCAACTTTTTGGGTGGCCTGGCTGGTCAACAATTTGGGCAGAATGCGGGTATTTTTACCCTGAACAGTGAAACCGTAGGCGTACCGAACAACAGCGCTCAATTCAGCTTTCCTGCCATCACCCCGGGCAATTGTGCGTTGTTGCAGTTTGATCTGTCCGTGCCAACATCAACCGTTGTGCACACAGATTTTCTAACAAATGCAGTTGTTTCTCCTTCCAGTGGCGACCCGACACCGGCCAACAACGTATCCACGCTGTACAACACAGTCATGGGTTCTTTCGATCCAAATGTAGTATTGGCCTACCCGGCCCGCAATGGCAACCCTAAAGACGGCGGCGAAATCATCCGCTACGAAGACAACACCATCGTGTACCAGATTTTCTTTCAAAATACGGGCAATGCTCCTGCCAACCTCGTGATCGTAAAGGACAGCATCGACAGCCACCTCAACCTGGCTTCCATTCGGAACATCACGGCCTCGCACAACATGAAAGTTTCGACGGAAGAAGGAAACAATGTCCTAGTGTTCAAATTTGACAACATCAATTTGCCGGATTCGACGAGCGATTATGCGGGTAGTATCGGCTCCATCCAATACGAAATTGACCTGAAACCCGGCTTGGATTTAGGTACAGAGATCAATAAAAGCGCGGCTATTTTCTTTGATTTCAACGTTCCGGTTATTACCAACCGGAACACGTTGGAAATCGTGAGTTCCACCCGGGTTCGGCAGCCACGTACGGGCAATGCGCTCAACACCTTTCCAAACCCTGCGGACGCTAATTTGGGTATTTACTGCGACGAACCAGGGAGCTTGAAAATCTTCTCTGCACTTGGGGGGCTGATCCGTGCGCAACAAGTGGACAGCGGTTTGCAACAGATTTCCACTGCACAATTACCAAATGGTATTTACTTGATTAGCCTGGAATCAGGTGGTTGGGTCAAGAGCGGGAAAGTGGTGGTGCAGCATTGAGTAGACTTTTTATGCAATTTTTGGAAAAAGGGGTCATTCTGATATTCAGGGTGGCCCTGTTTTTCGCACCCTTGCTGGGCTACCAAAAATATGGCTCAATTGATTGCAGTACTTTACACAAAATGATGTCAGGGTGTAGAAAGGGCTCCATTGTTGAAAAGTGGTATCTTTGTAGGAAATTCAAGAATTATGACAGAAGTATTGGTAAAAATACCCGACAACCAATTGCCCTTTTTTATTGATCTTCTCGAACGATTGCAATTTGCAGAAATCGAAAAGATCAATAACCAGAAGTATTCAAAAAAGGAATTTCTGCTTCAATTCGAGGAGGCCGTGACAGAGGCAAAGCTGCATTTTCAGGGTAATATTAAACTTCGACCAATTAAAGAAGTTTTGAATGAGCTTTGAAATCGTCGCCACAAAATTCTTTGTCAAAGAGCTCAAAAAGTTGGCGAAACGGTATCCTGCAATAAAACAAGATATCCTTGAGCTTGTCGAGCAGCTTCAAGAAGTACCAACTATTGGAACTCCGCTCGGAAATGACTGCTTTAAAATCCGCATAAGAATCACTGGAAAAAACAAAGGTAAAAGTGGCGGTGGCCGGGTCATCACTTGTGTGAAAATTACGAATGAAATGGTGGTGCTATTGGCAATTTACGATAATTCTGAACTGGATAATATTACAGATAAGGATTTGGAGGATCGTATCGCTGCCTTTTTTGACGAAGGGTAATATATCTATCCTTCGTTTCTCTCCTTCAACTCGGCTTTCAGCATTGTGCTGCTTTCCCCCCCCCCTTTTTGCCGAAAGTCGGTATAAAAACAAATCAGCATGAAACGATCTGTCGATTGGTTTGTTCCGTATATATTGGACGTTACCATCAAAAAAAATCCACTCATGCTAAAGCAAATCATTCTCTCCAACCTCGCAGCTGCGGTGCTGCTCCTTTCCTGTAACGCTGTTTCCAGCAAAACCGAAACTGGTCAAACTACTACAACCCATCCTGTCGAAGCAACTGCCGTGGTGTACGGAAAACTCGACACTGCCACCTTTGCCGCCGGGTGTTTCTGGTGCGTAGAAGCCGTTTTTGAAAGCTTGAAAGGGGTGAAAGAATCCGTTTCTGGCTATGCTGGCGGGCGTACCAAAAACCCAACTTACGAAGAAGTATGCTCTCATACCACGGGCCACACAGAAACAGTGGAGGTCTACTACGACCCTGAAATGATCTCCTACCAAACGTTACTGGAAGTTTACTTCGCTTCCCAAGACCCCACCCAGGTAAACGGCCAAGGCCCCGACCACGGCGACTCTTACCGCTCTGTCATTTTTTACCGCAATGAAACGGAGCGCAACCTCTCCGAAGCTTATAAAAAGCAACTGAATGATTCTGGCAAATACAGCAAGCCAATCGCTGTTATCATCGAGCCTTTCAAAATTTTCTACATGGCGGAGGCTTACCACCAAAACTACGAAAGGAACCATCCTGAAAACGGCTATGTTCGGAATGTGTCCATACCACGACTCAATAGGATGAAGGCGCAGTTCCCGAAATTGCTGAAAAATCAGGAATGATTGCCTCTAACGCATAAAGAATGCAACATCAACGACAAGGCGCAAAAGGTGCGCTCCTGGATGAATACGAGCGCGCCTTTTCCGACCTGAAAAGCACAATCGCAGTCATTTCCACCCAGGAACTCACCGCAATTGTCGATCCTGATACCAGCGATCCGGATTGCCACTCCGCCAGGCGGTACGCTCAAGACTTACACGGTCAGAGAAGAATATTTATTTGATTTTGCGGGCCGCCTAAAGTTTACGCGGCACAAGATCAACGCCAACAGCTGGGTAATAACAGCAGCGCCCTTGTACGATGAAATGGGGCGTATAAATGACAAAAGGCTGCAAGTCAGCAATTATGACGGCATGTCCACTATTACCCCAGCCCTCATCGCCAACTTTACTTACCTGCAATCCATCGACTACACCTATAATATACGGGGCTGGCTGACCGCCATGAACGCCCCGACAAGCTGCAGCGTACAAAGCGGTGACCAATTGGCCGACCTGTTCAGCATGAGTCTGGACTACGAAAGTACTGCCAACGGTGCCAGCCCGCAGTACAACGGCAACATCGCTTCAATGCAATGGCGTACGAACCTCAGCACCTGCCTGCCCCAGCAGCAATACCGCTTCACGTACGATTTTGCCAACCGGCTGCTCACCGCCAACCACTACACCCACAACGGCAGTACCTGGACCAATACCAACAACTACTCCGAAAGCGGCATTATATATGACCAAAACGGCAACATCAAAAACTATACCCGGCGCGGGTTGGTGACCGCCCCTTCCAACTATGGCGTCATCGACCAGCTGACCTATACCTACGGTGATGTGTTGCGCCCCGATCGGCTGACCAATATGGTCGATGCAGGCAGCGCCAACAAAGGCTTTATGTACACCCCCGCTGCCGCAGCCTACCAATACGACGCCAACGGAAACATGACCCAGGACAACCACAAGGGCTTTGCTTTCGGGTACAACTTCCTGAACCTGCCCCAGACCATGACCAAAGGAGCCAACGTGATCACCATGACCTACACGGCAGATGGGGAAAAGCTCACAAAGGCCATAACCGGCGGCGCGACGAAAAACTATGTTGGGGGCATCGAGTATTCCGGCTCGAACCTGGAAGCCATATATTTTTCCGAAGGGCGGTGTACGCCAAACGGTGCCACAGCGTTCTATTACGACTATACCATCAAAGACCACTTGGGCAACGCGCGGCTGAACTTCCGCGCCAATGGGGCAGCGGTGACTTTTTTGGAGGATATGCACTATTATCCTTTCGGGATGCAGATTGAGGGGCTTGGTACGCAGAACCCGGTGAATAAGTACCAGTTTAATGGCATTGAGCGACAGGACAATTTTTCCATAAATATCGACTTGGCATTTTTCAGAGGATATGACCCTGCCATTGGGAGGTGGTGGCAGGTCGATCCTAGGCCCTCTGCTGATATGAGTGTATATACTGGCATGGGCAACAATCCGCTTCGATACGCGGATCAATTAGGGGATACGCTTCGGGGGGTAAGTAGTGTTTCTGCACAAAGAGAAGAATCTATAATCAGAGGTAGTTTTGGGAGTAGCCCGGCGGCGGAAGCAACTGCTTCTTTATTTTCAGTAGGAGCCGACGGGAAAACTTTCAAGGCCATTTCGAGGCGATCTTTTAATAAAGCAACGAAGGGATTATCAAGACATGCAAAAGCTTTGGCGATTGGGTATTATAAGGCTGTTAACAGTGAAAGTACACACGTAGTAGAAGTGTTGAAACGGAGTGAGCCTTTAAGTGATTATGGAAAAAAACATTTTCAGAATTATCAAAAAGGTTCCAACGTAGATGATGATAATTCTGGGGGGGTGACATTTTCAGGCTCTGCTTCGTACCAAAAAGGTATAAATAATGACGTGACGGGTAACAGTACCTATTCAGTTTTTGTGCTAGATTCTAATAATCCATTGAGTGATGGGCATATTTCACCTCCAGGAGAACTTTCTGCACATGAAATCCTAGGACATGGCATTGCAATGAGTATGGGTTTCATTGAGCATTCCTTGGAGGCTATACAAGCAACAAATATTTACAATAGAAGCGTTAATATGCCTACGCCCTACCAAAGGAAGGATCACGGGGCATCTAAAATAAATGGAAATCCAAATGGTGTCCCTTTTTACTTGAATCCTAATAATTTTGACATAGAAGAAACATGGAAATATTAAATAAGAATTTTCAGCTTGGAGCATTTCTGCTATTCTTCCTGAGTTGCCAGCACCATGAGCAAAAAGGATTACAACCCTCACCAAGTTTTAGCCTGATCGAATACCGTCGTGAAGCGATGAAGGTTTCGGAGGTGAAAATTAACCATTCTGTGCCTTTTTTGATGGGTCGGAAAGATTTTATAAAAGTTTTCGGTAGGGAAGACTCAATTGTAAAAGCGCCGCTGGGTCTTAACACCTCTTTTGTCTTACTGGACACATTGCCAACTACTTGCCAGTACTTATGTAAAGGCAGATCAATCTTTCTGGAAAAAGGAGAATACATTTACCCCATATTAATTGACTTGGCTTCAACACCCGTGACCCTTAGTGCCGATACGGTTGAGTTCAGCATAAACACAACTGGCCTTGATATTTTGAGGGACTTTCCAATGTCGGTACAATTACGCAAAGGGAACGATGGCAATGCGTTTGGTGGAACAGTTTCAATTGATGCTACGGGGGCTAATCAAGGAAATCAAATGTGGTTCTTAATTTTTCAAGGTGATATGCTGGCGAAAATCGTTTTTTATGTACATCCAGAGCGCCCTTTTATTAATAATTTATTCGGAATTCGGAAAGAACTGAATTCGAAGAAATGATGATATTTGATTTTGAACCATGGAAATAAAAAACCTGTCTCTTGTATTACCAATAATATTGCTCCTGTTTTTATCATCCAAATGCCAAAATAATGAGGATGTACAACTTGAACAATCTCAGATGTTTGACCTCGCCAAATATCGAAAAGAATGCATGCCTATCGAATCTGTCAAAATAAATGGCGTGGTGCCATTGCTCATGCCAAAAGAGCAATTCAATCAAATATTTGGGCAGATTGACTCCTCATTATTAGCACCAGAACGTTTGTATCTCAGCCTTTTTCCAGATACATTGAAAGATGCTTGTTATTACTATTTCCTTGGAAGTTCAATATTCGTTTCAAGGGGAAATTATGTGCATCCTTTACTGGTTGACTTTTCTAAAATCAAGGTTAAGTTTCATTTTAATGGAGCACAATTTGGATTCAAAAGTGGAATCCATGATTTTGTCAAAACCTTTCCGATGTCGTCAAGGTTGTATCGAAGATTCATCCAGAGTTGCGCCTCAAAGCCTATATTATGCCCTTTTCTCTGATTCAATAGACTTGTTGTGGTGTTGTAAATCAATCAGTTATGCTCTAAATGGAAATTCCAGAGGCCAGCACAGACACCCAGAATGTCGTCGTAAAGGTCGAAATCATGTAAACGGAGGCGTTCCGATAAGATTCGATACCTTTTCATCCCTCCGATACTGTGTTCTACCTTGATGCGCTCACTTGCAATATTCTTGTTTTCAGCTTTTTGATTGTCCGTCAGCTCTGGTTTTTTCGGTTTTTTGTGCGGAATGAACAGTTTTTTGCACTTGTACTCCTTGTCGAAACCCTGATAACCTAAGTCCAGCCGGACTTCCAAGTCTTTAAACCAGTCGCTTTCGGGTTGGAATTCAGC
>Ga0209491_10011638_pt1 | contig 10334 bp, 8 predicted proteins | sample BON02_FD_187213 | JGI IMG/M metagenome (GOLD analysis project Ga0209491, IMG submission 187213) | Freshwater microbial communities from Lake Bonney liftoff mats and glacier meltwater in Antarctica - BON-02 (SPAdes) (version 2) | ecosystem: Environmental > Aquatic > Freshwater > Ice > Glacier...
TGAAGGATTAAGCGTGGAAGGCATGGCGAGCCTCAAATAGATCAAAAAACAGGTTAAAAACCACTCGTTTCCAATCGCGCTTGCACCGCAGAGCGAGCAAGCCACAAAAGAATACCACCATAATCTACCATATCTTCCAAAAGATGTCAAGAGATTTCACAAGATTCCAATGCGAATGGGGTCGCTACTCGCCATTATATGTAGATATACGACCTAAGTTGACGTTATTCAGTGCCGACGCTATCATGCCCGCCATGAAGCTGTCACGCAAGACTGATTACGCATTGCGAGTGCTCTTTACCCTGGTGGATCACTACCAAGGGGCGCCGATTTCCATCCGCGAATTGGCCCGGCGAAATGAAGTGCCCAAGCGATTTCTCGAACACATCATGCTCGATATGAAGGCCAAGGGATGGGTTGGCTCCACTCCTGGTACGCGCGGGGGCTACTTTCTCGCCAAGCCGCCGGAGGCTATTTCTATGGGGGAAATCATTCGTCACTTCGATGGTCTGCTCGCACCCATCGCCTGCGTCTCCACCTCACATTACGAACGCTGTAGTCAGGAGCCGGTCTGTCGATTTCGCCGGGTTCTGCTGGATGTCCGCAACTACATCGCCCGCCTGATGGACCGCTCTACCCTCGCTGTCGTTCGCCAGAATGCCCCCGTCACTGATGCGGATGTTTTCGATCAAACCCTCGTGGGCGGGGCAGGCATATAGGCCCATTTTTTTTGTCTTGAATGACGACTTAATCAGTCGTGTATAAAAGTTACCTCTAGTTTTCAAGGAATAATTCATGCACCGTTCACGTGCTTTCGTAACACTGGGCACCATCATCACTGTCATCATCATTGGCACAGTAGCTCTTTTGATCTTTTCACCTTTGGGCAACACCGGCCCGACTGTTGCAAAATCGACCGGCAAGCCGGTGATCCGCATCGGCCACTTCCCGAACGTCACTCACGCCCAGGCGGTGATCGCGCACCACACCGGTGCCTTCGACAAGGCCATCGGCGGTCGAATTGACTGGACGGTCTTCAATGCCGGCCCCACCGCGATTGAAGCGATGTTCTCAGGCGACATCGATGCCACTTTCGTCGGCCCCAATCCCGCCATCAACGGCTACCTCAAATCCAACGGACAAAGCTTCGTCATCGTCAGCGGCGCTGCCAGCGGCGGTGCGGCACTCGTCATCGCACCACACAACCACATCACCGCGCCCGCTGACTTCGCGGGCAAGACCATCGCTACGCCGCAGCTTGGAAACACCCAGGATGTCGCCGCTCGCGTCTGGCTTTCCCAGCAAGGGCACAAGCCCGTCGAAGCGGGCGGATCACTCACGATTCAGCCGCTGGCCAATCCCGATCAGCTCTTGCTTTTTCAGAAGAAGCAGATCGATGGCGCTTGGACGATTGAGCCTTGGGTCAGCCGACTGGAGCAGGAAGCGGGTGGCAAAATTTATCTCGATGAATCGTCGCTCTGGCCGCAAGGGAAATATGTCACCACGCACCTGATTGTCCGCCGTGATTTCCTGGCGAAGCATCCCGACATCATTCGCAAACTCATCGCCGCTCACATCACGTTGACGCAGGAGATCAATCGTGACAAAGCAAAAGCGGCGCGCTCGCTCAATGAAGCGCTTAAGCAGCAGACCGGAAAATCACTGCCTGATTCGGTCATCACAGCTGCGATGAATCGCGTCGCCTTCACATGGGATCCGATTGCATCATCGCTGCGGAAATCAGCAGTAGATGCGCACGCCATCGGCTTCATTAAGCAGCCACCCAAACTCGAAGGCATCTACGACCTGACGATTCTCAATGACGTGCTGCACGAGCGCGGGCTGCCGAAGATTCAGCCGCAGTAAGCGATGCGCATAGTGTGCGTCAAGGCTCGGCGCAGACGCGCCATGTTGGATCAACAAATATCAATCATTGAAAGTCATTCATGAACGCAACCCTCGCCAGTCCTAATACAGAGATCGGCGTCGCTTCGACCGCAACCGATTGTCGCGGCGCCAAAGAAGTGCTGCGCATCGAAGGCGTGAGCAAAACATTTGCAACACGCCACGGCTCAGTGCAGGCGCTTTCACCCATCGATCTGACTCTGAATGAAGGCGAAATCGTCGCGCTGCTTGGTCCCTCAGGCTGCGGCAAGACGACGCTGCTCAACATGATTGCCGGCTTCGAGAAGCCGACCACCGGCCGCATCCTTATGGATGGCGCACCAGTCACTGGCCCTGGCCCTCAGCGCATGGTCATGTTTCAAGAGCACACACTTTTTCCCTGGCTCACCGTGATTGACAATGCAATGTTCGGGCTGCGAAACATGCCTTTAATGTCGCAACGCGAGCGCCTCGATCGTGCCCGTTATTACCTGAATCTCGTCGGCATCAGTGCATTTGAAAAGGCCTACATTCATGAGCTTTCCGGTGGCATGAAGCAGCGCGTGGCCTTGGCGCGTGCGCTGGCGACGCATCCTCGATTGCTGCTGATGGATGAGCCGTTTGCGGCACTCGATGCGATGATGCGCGAAGAGCTTTATGGCAAGATTCAGGAGGTGCTCGCACGCACCGGGCAGTCGGTGCTGATGGTGACGCACAATGTGCGCGAAGCGGCCTGTCTGGCGGATCGCGTGTTAGTTCTCGCGCCGCGTCCAGGGCGTGTTGTCTATTCGATGAGTGTTGCGCTGCCTCGGCCGCGCGATCTTTATGACCCGCCGGTGGCGTGTCATGCCGCCAGTCTGCTTAGTGGTCTGCGCCAACTTCACCTCCTTCCCGAAAGTGACAGCGAACATGCGACGCCCCCTCGCGATCTCCCTCTTCTTTCTGATGCTGATCGTCATCTGGCAGATGGCATCTAGTCTGGCTGGCAGCGAGCAGTATCTATTTCCAGCGCCGCTGACCGTCGCCCAGCGGCTCATCGAGATTGCGCAGGACGGACTGCTCTGGCCCAGCATCCGCGCCACGATGCAGCGCATGATCATCGGCTACGCCTTTGCCGCTTCGATGGGCATTGTGCTCGGCGCGGTCATGGGGGTCAGTTCGCTGGCGCGCGATTGTGCTCGCTCGCTGCTGCTGGGCATGCAGACACTTCCCTCGGCTGCGTGGGTCCCCATCGGTTTGCTACTCTTTGGTCTCAGCGATGCGACGGTCTATTTCGTGATCGTTCTCTCCTCCATCGGCGGCATCGCTGTCGCCGTCGCTGATGGCATTTCCAATGTGTCGCCGCTCTATCTGCGCGCTGCCCGATCGATGGGCACTTCGCCTTGGGCAATGACCTATCGCGTGGTTCTTCCCGCGGCGCTGCCGAGCATTGTCACGGGCCTGAAACTCGGCTGGACGCTGGGCTGGCATGGGGCGGTCTCTGCGGAACTGATCAAGTCATCGATCGGTCTGGGCTTTCTTCTTCACATGGGACGCGAGCTCAATGATGCACCGCAGGTCGTGGCCATCATGCTCGTGACTATCGCAGTAGGGCTGCTGATTGATCGGCTGACTTTTGCGCCCATTGAGAAACAGGTGCGCGAAAGGTGGGGCCTCAATCGGTAGCTTCCCTGTTGCACCGCCGCACCGTTACAATTCCGCCATGCCAGAATCTCCCAATCCCTTCATGCTCACCAAGATCATCGCCACCCTCGGCCCAGCCACGTCCGAGGTGGGCATCATCGTTCGCCTCATCGAAGAAGGGGCACGCGTCTTTCGCCTCAACTTTTCCCATGGCTCATTCGACTCCTTCGGCAAGATGCTCGGCTCCGTGCGCGAAGCTTCGCGCACAGTCGGCATCCACGTCGGTGTCATGGGTGACCTGTGCGGCCCCAAGATTCGCATCGGCGAAGTCATCCCCGGCGGCGTCACGCTGGTTGTGGGCGATACGCTCGTCATTCAATCCAAGCCACACATCGGCGGCCAGCCCGCTGCCACCTCGCCCGCTGGCGCTTCAACTTTCTCCATCACCGCTCCGCAGGTCCTAAGCGACATCGCGCCCGGCGATCGCTTACTCATCGACGATGGCAATGTGCGATCGCTCGTCATCGAGAAATATGGCGAAGGCGACTCGCTGCGCCTTCATTGTCAGATCACTTCAGGCGGTCTCGTCACGCGCGCCAAAGGCGTCAATCTGCCCGACAGTAAACTCACTGTGCCTTCGCTCACCGAGTATGACAAAGAGTGCGTCCGCTGGGCGGTCAAGCATGAGCTCGATCTACTCGCACTCAGCTTCGTGCGCAAGGCGGCGGATGTGGTCGAGCTAAAGGAAATGCTCAAGGCTCTTGCGCCGCCAGGTGAGCCGACCATTCCCATTGTTGCAAAGATCGAAAAGCCTCAGGCGGTGGCTGACCTGGAAAATATTCTCAAAGTTTCCGAAGGCGTGATGGTGGCGCGCGGCGATCTGGGCGTGGAAATGGACCTGACCGAGGTGCCCATCATTCAGAAGCGCATCATTTCATTTGCTCACGAGCATGGTCGCCCGGTGATCGTCGCCACGCAGATGCTTCAGTCGATGATCGAAAATTCGCAGCCGACGCGTGCGGAAGTTTCTGATGTTGCCAATGCGATTTACGATGGTGCGGGCAAGGTGATGCTTTCAGGCGAGACAGCGGTGGGCAAGTATCCCGTTGCTACCGTGCAGATGATGGCCCGCATCGCCAAGAGCACGCAGGACCATCTCATCGCCAATCCCGATACCTATGGCCTGGCTTGGAGCAGGCCCGCCAAATGGCGCACCACCGGCCGGCGTAGTGCGGCGCTCAGCTACGGCGTTCGCCAGATTGTGCGCGACTACGCAGCCAAGTTTGTCGTGCTCTGGTCCCAGCGCGGCGGCGGCGCTCGCTACATTTCTCTGACCCGCGTCAACGTGCCGATCCTCGCTTGTTCCAGTGAAGAAGCGGCGCTTCGCCGTATGAGTTTTCTTTTTGGTGTGCATCCGATTTACATGGCGCAGCCTGCGAGCATCGAAGCCTTTGGCACCTCGATCGATAAGCTCATCCTCGAAAAAAACTGGGCCACCATCGGCGATCCTTATGTGCTCATCGCCGGCGAACCCATCGGCACAGCGGGCGTGACCAACATCGTCGCCCTGCGCCATCTGGGCGGAGAGAAAGCGGGATGACCGCAACGCTCCGACAGAGCCGCGACTCAACGAGTCGCGGACGCCTACGGACTGAAGGGGTGCCGTCATTCACTGTCGCCTTAAACCACGACCTTCGCGCGATCCGTCACCCCTGCAGGCTTTTCACGTCCGCGGCGTGTTACGTCGCGGCTCCACTTGGACCGCTGCCCGTGAAGAACCCGCGTTTGTTCTGCTACACTGCCGCCCATTCCTTCGCACCTTCGAGGTCCTTACGTGGCGGACGCACCTGTTCCGAATATTCTCGGTCAGCCTTCGGACACCATCACCTGCGAGTGCGGTTGCGTGGTGAAGGTGACGGGTCTGCCGCCGCTATCGACCGCTGCCTGTCCCAAGTGCGAAAGAACATTTCCCGTCACCGTTCGCCTAGGCCAATTCCTTCTTCTGAAACGACTGGGCCACGGCGCGATGGGCGAGGTCTTCGAGGCCAAGGACATCACGCTTGGCAGACATGTCGCGATCAAAGTGCTCAGTAATAAGGTGGCTGCTGATGAAGATGCGATGCGCAACTTTGTGCGCGAAGCCCGCAATCTCGCGGCACTGAATCATCGCAACGTCGTGCAGGTCCATACGATCGGCGTGGAGAAGGGCCAACCTTATATCGTCATGGAACTGGTGCCCGGCGGGCGCGTCGATCAGATGGTGCTCAAGGATGCGCCCGGTGATGAAAGACGTCTCCTTGAAATCATGATCGATGCCTCGCGCGGCCTCGAAGCCGCCAGTGGGGCCGGTCTGATCCACGGCGATGTCAAGCCCGCCAACATTCTCATCGACAACCACGGCCAGGCAAAAATCGTCGATTTCGGTCTCGCCCGCTTTGAAGAAAGTCAGGCAGGCGGAAAAATCTATGGCACGCCTTATTATCTGCCTCCGGAACTGCTCGAAGGAAAAACTGCTGATTTCCGCAGTGATATGTACAGCCTGGGCGCCAGCTTCTTTCATGCGCTGACTGGCCGTCCGCCCTTCAAGGCCAAGACGGTTAAAGATATTGTGCGCATGAGGCTGATTGATCCTGCGCCCAATGTTCGCACGCTGGTGCCCACGATGCACCCTAAGACGGGCGAAGTCGTGGCGAAGATGCTGGAGAAATCGCCGGACGATCGCTATGCATCATACTCCGAGCTTGTCGCTGCTTTGCAGGAAGCGATTCGCGAGTTTGATGCTGGCCCGGTTGATCCAGCACTGGTGGAATTGCACGAGGCGCTTAGCGGCACGGATCGATCTGCATCGCGCTCAGGGCGCGTGCAGCGACCCGATGTGGAAGCAGCAGGGCGATCGCGATCCAATATGCGTGGCCAGCGCGGCAAACAGATTCATGATGATGATCAAGCGAAATCCAAACTGCCACTGATCCTCGCCATCGCCGGCGGCGTGATCGTGCTCATCATCATTCTCGTCATCGTGCTCGGCGGTGGTGGCTCCAGCGATGGCCCCAAAGGCGGCGGCTCAAAATACGCCAGCTTCACCGACACTTTCGATGCGCCGACGCTTGACGCGGCGTGGCAGTTCGTTGACGGCGGCGGCAATCTCATGGCCGGCCAATACCAAATTCAGGATCGCGATCCATCGAAGAACCCAGGCATCAAACGCATCCTCGGCTCGGCTCCGTGTACCATCGATATCGACATCTCAAAAATCGAATGGCCTGATTCCGATGGCTCGGTGCAGATCGAATTCTGGGATGATGGCGCTGAAGGATCTGCCGCACTTTTTGTGCATCTTTGGAAAGCGCAAGGCCGTGCTTATATCGAAATGAAGGCGGGCACTTCGAGCCTCAGCGGTAAGCAACTGGGCAAGACGCAGTTCGACTCGCCGCCCACCGCGATCAAGCTGCGGGCGACCTGGTTCGATCAGACTCAGCGATGGAAGATCACCTACGGTCTCAACGGCGCATCTGCTGATGAGGAAGCATCGGGCAGCCCGGCGAGTGATCCATCGATCGCGGTAGCCACGCCGGGGCGATACATGATTATTCGCGCTGAGCAATATGGCACCGCGCCGCCGCTCTCATTCGATTTGAGCGAAGTGAGCGTGCAGTACGAAGAGGCTGCAAAGTGAGCGACCTAAGCCGCGACCTGAGCCGCGACTCAACGAGTCGCGGACGCTAAAGGCCTGAAGGAGCATCGCATCTCACTGCGACCTTAATGCCTCGACTTTCGCGCGATCGGCCACCCCTTTAAGTGCGTTGACGTCCGCGACTCGTTGAGTCGCGGCTCCTTCCATCTCGTATCATCTGCACATGTCCAAGAAACTCATCTTTACCGTGCAGCAGATTGCCGATCGTGTGGGCGGCGAAATCGTCGGCGATCCGCAGCAGGCCCTTGCAGGGGTGCAGCAAATCGAAGCGGCGACGAGTGAACATCTGACATTCATCGGCAACGAAAAGTATGCGCGACTGTGGCCGACCAGTCGCGCTGCGGCGGCACTGGTGTCGCTGAAGATGAAGGAAGAGGTCTTGCCGCGCGAAGCGGCCACGCTCATCTTCGTCAAGAACGCTGACCTGGCGATGGCGACGGTCTTGGGAATGTTCGCGCCGCCGCTGCCTGTGGGCGGCATGACAGCAGCGCTCGCTAGTGATGATGCAAACGACAGCGCGACCGCAACTTTCATCCATCCCACTGCCGTCGTCGATCCCACCGCTCGCCTAGGTAGCGGTGTGCGCATCGGCGCTCACTGCGTCATCGGCCCGTCCGTCACCATTGGCGAGCGCACCGTCATCTATCCCAATGTCACCGTGCTCGATGAAACCATCATCGGCAAAGACGGCCTGATCTGGCCCGGCGTCGTCATCCGCGAACGCACCACCATCGGCGACCGCTGCATCATTCACTCTAGTGTCAACATCGGCTCCGATGGCTTTGGGTATCGGCCCAGCGAAGATGGCAAAGGGCTCACAAAAATTCCGCAGATCGGCACTGTCATCATCGGCCACGATGTCGAGATCGGCGCAGGCTCCTGCATCGACCGCGGCAAGTTCGCAGCGACGATTCTGGGCGATGGTTGCAAGCTCGACAACATGGTGCAGATCGCCCATAACTGCATCCTGGGCAAATGCGTCATCGTCGCAGGTCAGGCAGGCGTGGCCGGCAGCACCACGCTGGAAGATGGTGTCATCATCGGCGGCCGCGCAGGTGTCGGGGATCACATCCACATCGCAGCAGGCGGCGTGGTCATGGCAGCCTCGGGAGTCATGCGCGATGTCGAAGCCAACCAGCGCGTCAGCGGCATCCCCGCCAGAGATAGTAAACAGTTCTTCCGCGAACAGGCTGCACTGGGGAAGCTGCCGGACCTGATCAAAAAGCAGCGAAGAGACGAAGCAAACCGCGAGAAGTGAAGTGCGTGTTCAGTCGCAAGTGGGATTCACCAAGATGTGAATTGACGGGTGCGGCCGTGTTCATTTTCTGAGCGCAATAAAAAACCGCCTCTTGCGAGGCGGTTTTCGTCGATCAATTCAGACATCACTGATCGAGGGGTTCAGATGACATCCTGTAAAATCAGTAGGCGCCCATCGCATCGCCGGTCGCGGTCATCGGCGCATTGGCGGCTGAAACGAACAGATCGTCGATTCCTGCTGCATTGGTCGCACTGCCGATCCTGACCGTCGATACAGCGAATTGGCCGTTGGTCTCGAAGGTCACGTGGTTATCGTTCCAGACAATGTTGCCTTGCCAGTCGGTGGAGACGTTGGTGGTGGTGGTCGCGTGGATGCTAGTAGTGGCCAGAGCGGTATCAATTAACTTGCTGCGGTCAAAAGCGACGGGAGCCTGGCTGTTATTGGTATCGTTCCATTCCTTCCGACGGTCTGCATCAGCTGTCCCATCAGCCATCTTGAGCAACGCGTACGAATAGTTGAGCTTAGTCACGGCAGCAGCGAAGTTGGCCTTTGCCAATGTTGGTTCAAGCGGGCTGATTGCATATTCAGGTGTGAAGTATGCCCCGCTCATCAGTTTTGCATAAACGATTGCAGTTGGCGATGCGGTGGCAAGTACAGCGGCACCGTAACGGGAAGTGGCTGCGTCAGCAGTGACGACAACATCATTGACGCCGCTGCTATCAAGGCCAGCATAGAAGCCCTTGTTGCCTTGGGCGTAGAGAACCATGCCTTGCTGAATACCACGAACCTGGGTGCCGTTCTGCATGCGGCGGGCGGTGCGGCGAGCCGAACCGAGGGCCGGCAGAAGGATGCCGATGAGCAGTGCGATGATCGAGATAACGACCAGCAGCTCGATGAGGGTGAAGCCTTTCTTACGTAACATGGGGAAGCTCCTGAAAAGGGAAAAAAGGGATAAACAATAGCGATACAACAATCCAAAAAACTCTTCGCAATCGGCGATGCACTGCATACGCATTGCACCGATTTGAATCTGATCGAAATCAGATTCCAGCTTAGATTGGGTTGGATGTGCAGGTTTGTGTGCGGGGCACTTCACCAAGGTCCCAGGACAATCCCAGATTCATTGGCGATGACGGTATGGCTAAAAAAAGTGCCTGCCGCCCACGTTGCGACTGCATACGGGATGCAGAGGCGACCTACCCATCCTTCCTTCACGAAGCCGTTGCAAAGCTTGTTATTTCAGCCGAAACACTCGACTGATATAGCCTGCACAAAATCCAAGGTTGCTTATTCGGAGGAACCCGAATCCGCAATGCCCGCCCCCGGGAAAAGGCAACCCGGAAGAGTTGGAATGGCGATTACGCGAAGGCAATCAGGTGGGGAAGGATGAGCCGGAGAATAATGGCGTTTGGTATGCGAGAGTCCCACGTGCTGCAATTGCGAATGCCTGAAGGAGCTAGGAATAAAATCAGGGGAATGAAAACTGGGGGTATGAAAAGGCAAACTGAGTCAGAATGATCGAGGCAGGTTGACCGGGCCAATGTTGACCGAATCAAGAATAAGGTCGTTCAGAATATCGAATCTTCAAGATGTCGTAAGAGTGAGCTGCGGGCCAAGGCCGCTGTTGAGGGAATAAACTCAACCACCGGGAATAAGATTATCAGGGTTTACTCGACCTGTCAAGATTGTGGATAACTCTTGGCATCATTTATTCAAGATTTCCAATAGCGATGCTGTCCCGTTGGGCCACCCCCTCGAAGGGCAGCCTCCTGCACTCCTGCGCCTGCTTCTGCTACTGCTTCTGCTTCTGCTACTGCTACTGCTACTGCTACTGCCACTGCTTCTGCTACTGCCACGCCTTCACTTTCGCAGCCG
>Ga0209491_10011640_pt1 | contig 10333 bp, 8 predicted proteins | sample BON02_FD_187213 | JGI IMG/M metagenome (GOLD analysis project Ga0209491, IMG submission 187213) | Freshwater microbial communities from Lake Bonney liftoff mats and glacier meltwater in Antarctica - BON-02 (SPAdes) (version 2) | ecosystem: Environmental > Aquatic > Freshwater > Ice > Glacier...
GGACTAACAGAGTGTGCTTGGCTTTAATTTCAGTACGTAGAGGTGGTGTAGAAACGTAGAGGTGGTGTATACACGTACAGATTGGATAGACACATAAAGGTGGGATAGACACATAGAGGTGGGGTAGACACATAGAGTGGGGTAGACACATAGAGTGGGGTAGACACATAGAGTGGGGTAGACACATAGAGTGGGGTAGACACATTGAGGTGGGGTAGACACATAGAGATGGTGTAGACACATTGAGGTGGTGTAGACGCATAGTGGTGGGGGACACATAGAGGTGGTGTAGACACATTGAGGTGGGGTAGACACATAGAGATGGGGTAGACACATTGAGGTGGGGTAGACACATAGAGGTGGGGGTAGACACATAGAGGTGCGGTAGACACATAGAGGTGGGTAGACACATAGAGATGGGGTAGACATATTGAGGTGGGGTAGACACATAGAGGTGGTGTAGACACATAGAGGTGGTGTAGACACATAGAGGTGGTGTAGACACATACAAGTGCTATAAGACGGTAGACTCGTACGTTTTCCCACTGTCAATAAAATTTCATGAATCCTCCTTCGCTTTCTGATTCTCATGTGACACAATGACCGAGAAGAAAAATATCCAAACACCAAAAGTTCGATTGATCAGAAGGAAACACAATTCTCACGCTCAGCCGTAGAGCAGCCGCTGCGAGGGTGCAAGTGCAAAAGTGTTTTCATTCTCGAATTCAACGTGTGTTCGAAACTGGATTCGATATGTATAGCCTGAGCATTAACACAATTCTGTTAAATACAGACCAAGTACATTACCATGCATGGTATGTGTTTACAGTTGAGAGACGTATACTAAACGGTTAGAAATATAGCGCCAAAAAATTCTAGATGTGTATCCCGTCTAGAATCAATTACATCGTGATTATGAGTATACACAAAAATTCAGCATATACTTCACATTTCCTCTAAATATACAAGTAGACATGAAGTGAATAGACTTGAAATCCAGACGTGATGATCTAGCACATCCAACTGTACACATGAAGCAAACATGTGTGTCCATCGCTGTGTGTAGACTAAGAAACCCCACGTATCAGTTGCAAGTGCCAAATGGGTGGATGCTATGTGATTTTTTGTACACAAAAATGATCACTGTAAGCATATATTCTAGGCCATATATACGTCTAGAATTTTTTCGCGCCCTAGTATGATTTTTTTATTGAAAAATCACGAACTTGAGATGGACTCTGTGTAGTCCAGACCACATGCTGCCGTTCATACAGGCGTACATATCAGCCTGCTAAGGTGTACAAGCCAAGCGAGCACACGAGTCGTCACAAACAAACGAGCAGACCTTGGTTCAAGTCCTAGGGTGCAAGTGCAAAATTGTTTTCATTGTCGAATTCACCGTGTGTTCGAAACTGGATTAGATATGTAAAGCTAGGGTATGCACTTAGAGATGGAGTAGACGTGTGGATGTAGAGTAGACGTGTGGATGTAGAGTAGACATGTGGATGTAGAGTAGACATATGGACATAGAGTAGACATGTGGATGTGGAGTAGACATGTGGATGTGGAGTAGACATGTGGATGTGGAGTAGACATGTGGATGTAGAGTAGACATTTGAATGTAGAGTAGACATTTGAATGTAGAGTAGACATTATTGCCTCGAGAATAAACAAGTGTTTGTGTGATCCCGTATTTCGTTAGCAGAGAAGGCGAAGCGTAAGATGCGCAATAGGAAAGGTCGCGTGGTTTCCGAATGCGGCTTTACTATTTTCGTGTAATATACAAACTCTGTTTCTGTGGCAAGTGGATTGCAAAGTAGTAGGGTTGTCTCAAATTTCATCAGGAACCAAACTTGAGGAGATAGAATATTCTTGCCGTAAACTCGAAGCGTCAGTGAGTGTCTACATCGAAACTAGGATTTTCTACATCCAAACTGAGATTTTATACGAGCGGGTTTAGTATATAAGGGGCTGTAGTGATAAGCAACACACCACCATGCATGCCACGGCAAGTGTGTCGTTACAAGACGATTCTGACGAAAACTCAGCGTCGGATTCCGACGACGCCACCGATCCTGACTCAAATTCCGAGTCGGAAGCCAGCGACGCCACCGACAGTAAGCCCGATGCCGACACCTATGTACCCAGTACCGAAGAATGGGAGAGAATGCTGATCAAAGTGCAAGCAGCGGCGCAAGCCCAACCGCGACTATCCGCTGGAGCGTTGTGCGACAAAGACATGGTCTTCACTGAAGAGTTGTTTTCCAACGTGGATCCTGCGACTTTGCGAGCGTGCGTCCTGCTGAGTGCAGCGTCGTTCCGCTACAAGCCGGATTTCCTGGAGTACGACTTCGACGATTTCTACGAAGCATGGTACGACGACTTTGACTACACACAATGCGTCGAGACCATGCTGGCGGCGATGCGTGCTGGCCGCAAATACAAGGACAAAGCGGATTTCGAGGGTTGTGCCGACTACTTGATGTGCCATGCAAGCCAACGTGCAGTGCTCCTAACCGGACGCAGCGCAGGGTCCCAAAATATCTGTTGCGCCTGTAAGTTGACCTATCACGACGTTGGCAGCATTCATGACGCGACCCCCACCTATCACGCCCACCTCAGCAACGTGTGTGCGTTCCCAGTGTCGCGCGGCCACGGCAGTCGGCTGATGCAGCACGTCAAGATCTTTTGCAACAACCAGCCCGATATGCAACGCGTCGACCTCTGTGTGGACAAGGACGAATACATGTTCGCAGCCGTCAAGTTTTACAACAGCGTCGGCTTTGTGTCCTTGCCCGAAGCGCATTGCTTCAATAACGTGTTTATGTCGTACCATTGCACGCCCCACACGCCTTTACGCATTGACACCGACACCGACGTGGACACCATCATACACATGTTGAACCCATGGCACATGCAGCAGCACGACGACCAGCACTGCCAGTACACTGGCATGGCGGCGTCGCAGCAAACCAGCAACATACTGGACTGTATGAGCCAACAACGTCGCCGCCCGCCACCTTGAGCGTGGGACCCTGCTGCATAGATGCCAGCATTGCCCGGTGCGCAAGCACAGGATCGCGTGACAGGAAGTTGGAAAAAAATTCGCACTCGCAAACAGAGACAACGAGTCGATGTAAGCTATGACCCGAGTATGCTAAAGGGTCTACGACAAAATAGATAAATGGATGAAGAGAGATTCCAAAAGACTTATTTCAAAGCGAAGCAAAAAGGGAGGAAGTCGAATTGATTAGATCACACGACAGTATATGATACAAGAGCCTGGTCACCACACATGTGCGAAAAGCACAAAACTGGCGTACTATATGACGTCAAACGGATGTTGTAGGAGGTGTAATTCGTGTTTGATTTCAATTTTAATAATAAAATCAAAAACCATGCTGAAAACAATGTCTACCACTCTGACGCCACAGAGCTCAATCAGCGTAACTTGTGATCCATCTATGGTCTGTCCCACATCTATGATCTATCCACATGTATTGTCTATTCCACATCTATGGTCTATCGCACATCTATGGTCTATTCCACATCTATGGTCTATCGCACATCTATGGTCTATTCCACATCTATGGTCTATCCCACATCTATGATCTATCCATATCTGTGGTCTACACCACCTCTTTGCATATCCCACATTTATCGTGTACCCCATGTTTCGTGACGATCATAGAGAGAAACCGGTTTGTCATGCATGCTGACAAACAGACATTGCTTCTGGTATGTGTAAGTCGGCGCGTAGATCACCCACGCCCAAGCTGCCCCATCGTTCTCGTGAGTATAATGAACTCTTGTCAGAACGCACGGAATCGTAGATTTCATAACCTGCCGCGGAGAGTATGTCAAATATGAGGTGACGGTCGACTCCAGTGCTTTCTGTGAAGGTCCGCAAATACTCGAAAAAAATAAAACATGGGGCCAGTGCGGGGCTCAGTAGTTTAGATGCTCCTAAAATGGCCTTTGTCTCGCTACCTTCAATGTCCATTTTCATTACCATCGCCCGCTCGGTCAGTTGGATGCCGTGCTCTGGCGAGAATAGCATGGTGTCAATCGTGTGGCTCTCGATTCGCTCAATACACGACACACCCTTGCTGTCGTCAAAATCCCGCTTGCCCTCAAACTCTGGCGTCAGCCGTGCATTGCCGTTGTTGTTATCAGTGCTGGTGCTCCACAAACACATCGCACCCCCCTCCATGTCCAACAAAGCAGACTTGAATACCCTCACACGCTGCTGCATGTCACGATTTGAACATAATGTGCCCATGAGAGCATTGAGGTTGAAAGCAAAGGGCTCGAATGCTATCACCCGGTGGCCCTCGGAAGCGAAGAAGCTCGTGTAGTATCCGATGTTTGCACCAACATCTATCATGAGAGCCCCCCCTGCATTTCGGTTCATATCCATTTTCTGCTTGATAAGAACAATGATCTCTGCCTCCCACAAGGCCCCCGTGCGCAGGTGATCGCTCACTATGTCTTTGGTGTGGTGAATACACATTGTGTATGGACTACTGCTATTCATCCGTATTGTGTCAAGTATGACGTTTGCATCTCCTGTGTGATTTTCACAGAATCGTTCTGTTGTAGATTTACGGGGTTGGGCGGGTAGTGTGCGATTTGAGTGTATGCGCCTATTATATATTTGCATACGGCGACAGTGGAATAAACCCCACTGGAAACACGAAATGCCCACGATTATGGTGAGAAAATACAAGCACAAATGACGCCATATGCCGTGAAATCGCACCATCCTTATTTTGATCGAATGCTATTGCTTTTATTACTTTATACGATATAGTACAGTAGCTGTACTGGAAGGTCTATGTACCCAAATCATTTTCTTTAGAGTTGTAAGAAAATACATATTCCAATTTGATAGATTTATGAAAATTTATTGACATTGCAAACGCATGGTCTACAGTGGTATTCCACCTTTATGTGTATATTCTGCATGCACGGGTCTACCCCACATATACATCATACGCTACCGAGATTGTCTACCCCACATATGAGGTTTACCCCACGTCTGTGGTCTTTGATAGATTTATGAAAATCTATTGACAGTGCAAACGTATGGTCTACCGTGGTATTCCACCTTTATGTGTCCGTCCTGCATGCATGGGTCTAACACACATACACAGCATGCGTTACCGATATTGTCTACCCCACGTCTGTGGTATTTGATAGATTTATGAAAAGTTTATTGACAGTGCAAACGTATGGTCTACTGTGGTATTCCACCTTTATGTGTCCGTTCTGCATGCATTGGCATAACCCACATACACAGCATGCGTTACCGATATTGTCTACCCCACATCTAAGCTGTGTGAGGATGAAGGGAGGAGCCGTAGACTCAACACCTTCCAGCGCAAAGGTTCTGTCATCGAGCCTGAGGCCAGCCCTGGCAATCTATCTCGATGCAAACAGTTCCTAGTTCTACCAACAAGCCCAAGACACAGCCCTGCCAATCTCGATTGTGTAAACATTCTCCTACACAATGATCTACTCACGTGTGTGGTCTATATCACATCTATTGTCTACCCCACATCGATGCTCTACACCACATACATTCTTTACACCACATCTATGGTCTACACCACATCGATGTGTGTGGTCTACACGCAATCGATGCTTTACACCACATCGATGCTCTACACCACATCCATGCTCTACACCACATCCATGCTTTACACCACATCCATGCTCCACCGCACGTCTGTGAATCCCTGCATCTGACAACAGAGACCATAAGAAAGACGGGGGATTATTCAGATGATACTCATTTTCCCCACGGCACTGTGGTGTCAAATCTGGAAAATATGCATGCACCTCACTCCTCACATACTTGTGACTAATTTCGAGTGTGATAAAGGGTTTGGTACAAGCATAGCCCACGAGGAGGAAGACGCCTTGACTCTGCAGGTCTCATTTGCCCCATGCCCTCCACCCACAATCCCAACCCCCGTGGCCCCCACACCCCCCCCCCCTGAGGGTTGTGGGCCTGGAATTTTCCACAAAGGGGCCACGGAGGGTTTGTGAGTGTGGGGGTGGGGGTGGGTAGTGGCGTACGGGGGTGTGGACATGGAATCATTTACAATTCCATATCAATCCAATCTTTTCCATCCAAAACAAGGTGAGCCAATAAGGGACATCGTAATCGGGGCGCCGACTGGAACGAGGGTTTTTATGGTGTTTTGAATGATGACTTTCTCCCACTATTTTGGCCAGAATGCGATCATTGTCGATGGCTTTGCAGTTGTTCGCGTCCTGCTGTGGATGAAACTCGATGTTGAATTGGCACGTAATGAGCCTGCACGCTAGCATAGGTAACAGGGTAGAGAAGAGCATATATCTATACCCAAGGTAGTTTTCGACGAGCAAACAAATTGTCAGGGGAAATACTGGATGAAATTTCTGCACCAAGATCATTTCTGGGGTACGCAGTGATGCGTCAAGGGTCGAGGGATCATAAATATAATTTTTGGGGCTGCACATCCAGCCTATAAAACAGTACATGAAGCTATCGTTTGTAATGGAGTGCGGATCCTCCTGCTTGTCACAGTTTTTGTGGTGTCTTTGGTGTAAACACGCCCACCAAAGTGGCCCTCCTTGGAACGCAAGAGTGCTGATCATCCCAAAAACAAGCTGCATGCCCCTAGAAGTCTCGAACGCCTGGTGTGAAAAATACCGATGTAGGCAAATGGACATGGGAATGCCAATAAGCATTACAGTAATCGGGAAAAATAAAAGCAGCTGAACCAGTGAAATACTCGCGCTACCGTGTATGAACAGAGCACGAGAGGCCATCAAAATAGGCAAGACAAGAGAAATCAGATTATAGCAGCTCGAGCATACGAGCTCAATTGAAGCAAACAAGCACAAAATCAAGATGCCTTGGGATAGTTTGTCTAGGTTCCAGTGTTGTAGCATGTATAACCCAATTCGCATTAAAACCAAACAAATGAACAGAAGGCTATTTTTCACGCAAGTACGCTCTTGTGTCTGATGCAATATTTTTGGCATGCTCATTTTCGTGTCCAGCCTCTGAGAACTCGCGCGTGCTTTTATATGGAATGTGAAGTACATGGAGTAGTATATGGCGGTCTAGGCAATGCCTCCGCCTGCAATGTCTTAAGAACCTTGTGGGTGCAAGCGGGGTGCGCTGGGCTTCTAGGCGGAGGAGTTGTGGCCCATGTGCAGGATACAAGCCCAAACCAGATAAAGGGTGGGGTAGAAGCATATGATGCCTTGACTTTGTATCCGAGGTTTGCGTTCGCTCTCTGGCCACACCCTCGGCTGTTGCCTTCGCCGCCGCTGCGACAGTGGATGCCTCTGCTGCCGCCGCTATCTGCATATCTGCAGTCGATTTGGTTGTGTGTTGAGCTGAGTGGAGCTGTGTGTCGAGAGGCTTTATAGATAGGCGACACTCTATCTGCATATCTGCAGTAGATAGAGCTGGGTGTTGAGCTGTGTGTTGAGCTGTGTGTTGAGCTGAGTTGAGCTGAGTTGAGCTGTGTTGAGCTGTGTTCAGACGCTACCCTATACAAGCAACGACTCTTGCAACAGGTGTACAACGGACGTAATTTCGCTAGCCCTTCAGCGATTGTTGACCCCGGCAGCATATGCTACTTTTTTGGCGTGACCCGCTTCCAGCGCGAGGCTCGTGGCGGCAGCGAAGCATTCTTTGGCCACGTTGAGGCGTTTTTTGGACCCGACACGACTGGGCTGCTGTTTTGGCTCGCGCTGTGCTACATTTAATGCCTGTTGCGCTTCGACCAAGAGATTGTTGGCGGCCACGACGCAGTTGCTGGCTCTGTCATAGTCTAGTGCAAAATCAATCGATCGTTGTCGACCAAACAACAGTGGTTTCTCTGTAAACGTGTTGTATCGAACTATCTCAGGCATGTTACAGGGAATCTCCATTTCCTCGTCGGTCTCAGAGCCACATGAAGAAAAATCAGACTTACACGAGGAAAACGATGACACGTTGTTCTCTGCTGCGTATGGCGACAGCATCAACGGGTCTACATCGTGCATGTTATGAGCCACAATTTGCCGAGTCCTCAGAATCCGATCAGACAGGGAAAAATTGGCCTGTACAAGTGCTTCCTGCGCACTCTCGTAATGCAATTGTTCTCGGACAATTTCAAGTTCGTTTTCGATTTCCGGATCGTGCTGTCTCTTCCATTCTGCTATCACTAGGGCCGTTCCATCAATGCCTTTGCGCACCGCTATTCTGTACCAAGTATTCACGAACGACCCATCAAAACAACGTATGTCACTGCCCAAGCCGAATGTGAACATTTCGTTGTGCTCCTGTAAAAAAATCCTGGTCCTGGTTACATCGTCGTTTTCAGGTGATACGTAGTCAAGTATCATCCATGCTTCTATCCTTGTCAGTCCTCTTCTGTTCTTGCGCCTCTTCCTAAGAAGCATTGTCATCACACGATATTTGGATTCTTTGAACGCTTTTACTATGTGGTGTGGTTCATCCACAAAGCCCCCATCTTTCCCGAAATAAAAAAAATCCACCATGTCTGCAAGGTCCAAGTCGAATGCCAGACAATAAGCGAACATTATACTTTCCATGCTGAAGGATGATTGATGCCTGAAGAGAATACACATCATTGACCTGTCCTCGTTCAGCACAGCAACACTGATCGGGTGTTCACGCGGTTGCAGCTCGGAAAAGTCAAGTACACTTTCTCGTGTTGTTGTCATGTCATCCCCCCCTTCCATGAATTAATGCGCCTGTTACCGATTTTCTGCACGCAAAATCACCCTGACAGTTGTGAACGGTCGCTAGCAGAAGCTGTTTACGAATGGACGTGTATTTTGCAGCAGAGGTAGGTCCGGAGCGTAATACTTCGAGTAGCAGTAGCGCGATATCCTCTTGTTCGTTCAACATGGCAATTTCTACGCTAAGGGTGGCAAATTCGCCGTCTTCCAGGCACACTAAGGTGCTTTTCTTGCGCAACATTTCTGTAAGACGCACAATATCATTGCTGGCGATTGCTTTGGAAATCATATCCATAATCATTCCATCATCTGGGCAAAATTGTTTCATGAACCCAGATTTAATTCCTGACACCAATCCCGATGTTTCGGCGACATTCAAATTCGACATTTATACACTCACAAAACCAGCCTTATATACTTCAAGATGCGCTAGGTGCATGACAAGACCACCTATTCGCTGCCCGCGCGCCGTGGAATGCGAAGGAATTGGTGGCTGATGCTTCGAAGGAGACGCCACAGACCGGTCTGCAACGGTTTTGTTTTAGCAGTGCTTCACGAGCTACAGTGTGGCGAAGACTCATAGGATGCCTAAAGTTGCAGGTCATATTTCGCAAAGGAGCCACTATTATTGGGCTCTTTTGCCCCAAAGGGGCCTTTAGGCGGAAAATGACCTATGAAGATAAGACACCCTATGCGTCTACACCAGCCTGTACAATGAAACCATCTGTGCAGGTTGAATCTAAGAGACCATAGCACCCCATGTCACCTTGCCCCACACAGGCCTACCAGCAACACACGCTGCCTCACGCCTTCGCCTCGGAGATATATGTAAGGACAAAACTTATATTATTAATGATTCTCATCTAAATATTAATCATAAGTTCATGGAAAAACCACTTCAAGATTTCGGGGGGCGCCGGTCAAACATCAGCGGGTCCCTTTCGTCTTGGTGTTTGATTGAGATCTCTTCCCAAGACTAACCTACATGCAGAACTTGATCACACATATAAAGCAAGGTTCGGCTTACCTTCAGAAGACCACGGAGTTCATTGTTCGATTTGATATCGTCGCAAATGCCCACCACCTTGCAATCGAGGTGTCGTGCACAGACCCTTCCAATCGATGGATGAACAGTCACAGCAAACCGACCATGGTCAAGCGCAAACCCTCTGTACACCTTCCTAACTGCAGAGGGTGGCCATGAGTGCCCCCCTGCCGTCAGGAGTACTTACACAGGCCTTGCTGCAGCACGTTGAACAATGCATGCGGCATGAAGATGTTGTAAAAAGCATTTTACTTGCGCAGTAGTCTCTAAAGCATCACCTTTGGAGCAGAGCACGGCAGGTGATGAGTGACCCTCTGATTGTCCCAGGAACTTTCAACACCACGAGCAAAAACCACCAATCGGATTTATTCGAAAACAGTGCAAGATGAGTGTATATGTTCACATATATACAAAAAATAGTTGTATACCCGGCCTAGGGTGGAAAAACTTGGCCTGATTGCCCTGCTGTGCCACACACACACACACACACACACACACACACACACACACGTACACACACACACACACACGCAC
>Ga0209491_10011642_pt1 | contig 10331 bp, 12 predicted proteins | sample BON02_FD_187213 | JGI IMG/M metagenome (GOLD analysis project Ga0209491, IMG submission 187213) | Freshwater microbial communities from Lake Bonney liftoff mats and glacier meltwater in Antarctica - BON-02 (SPAdes) (version 2) | ecosystem: Environmental > Aquatic > Freshwater > Ice > Glacier...
TTCCTTTTCTTCCGTGCGCTTTGTTTCCTCTTGGATGACCGTGATCAGCTCTTGTTCTCGGTCCAACCATCGCTTTCGTAAAAAATTCCAACTGCTGCTCGCGATTGTCCACCCTCGGTGCGGCTCCATGCACGTAGCGAGGCCCTCTGTAGTTCTTATTCTTGTCTTGCCAAGGCGTTCTTCCCAGAGTAACGACTCTTCTAGGATTCTGACGTACCCTCCTTCTGGATGTGACGGTATGTCTTGATCTAAAAACCACGTTATGCCGATTTCTACAGGCACTTCTCGTTCTGGCAGAAGCAGAGGATCATCAACGGCCAGCGGTTTGGAAGGCGCTTCCCACTTCATCCGCCTTTTCACCCGTGCTGGAACATTCGTGTTGAACGCATTTCCTCGGTGAAGTGGACCGGTACTCAACCGGTTGCACTGTGTCTTGGTGTCATCGTCTTTGCTCCATTCCAAATCTAACATTTCAAGTGCATGTTCGAGCTTCTTATCAAAGAGTTCCCTTTTTGTATTTCGAATGAAATCTGTGATGATAGGCGCCAAAAAAAATGCGGTTTGATCAGTACGCTGGTCATTGCATTGTTTCGAACTTCCGGCTTCTCCATGATTCTCATTCGCAAATTCTGACCGCAGCGGAAACCCCATCTGCTCCGACGTTAGCCAGATCCAACTTGATTTGTCCTCCATCTCTTGATTAACCGTCATGACTTCTCTTACCTGCTGCATCAGCATTGTCGTGTCACCTCCTTGCGGATCATCGAGTTTCCCTGCATATCGCGGATCGGCATTGGTGAAAACTACGCCGTCCAGTTTCTCACTCTTGGTCTTCATTTTCCTCTTACACCCATGACACTTGCTACTTCTAAAACCAGGATTCTCAACTACACTACATCTACACTGTCTGCACTTTACTCGCTTTTGTGGCCTTTGCCACCACCCTTCACTTTCAAATTCTGGCAACGTGTCAGGCCACCACCTGGCTGGTAGTAACAAGACCGGTTGCTGGTCATCCTTCGTCAGTTTTGTCGCAAGCTTTTCATCAGTCCAATTTGGCCATCCTTTCCATTTTTCCTCATACTCTCGCTGGCTGTGTCCTTTGACCTGGACCTGAAACTCAAGTATGCTTTCAAGTCCATCCCCCGCCTCTTGCGGGCTTATCGACCACCGTGCATTCTTCACTGATTCTACAAAACGCCCCCCAATGTTATGTGTGTTCACCGCAAAACGCGTGCCAAGTGGCATCCGTTTTTGATGCCACTTGACGGTCTTTGTTGATGACACTTTTAACGTCTTCGTTTTGTTGTGTTGTATGCTCGCCAATCGCCTTGCCTAACAGCGCCTGTGCCTGTGTCAGAAACGTGGTTTGATTCAGAGCCGCCTCCATCGGCTGAATTAACGTGTCTCTGAGAGCGCGAAACCCCCCCCCAGCGACCTGTTGCTGGACTATGTTGACCCAGTAGTGCTGCGCCGTCTTTTGATGCATCTGCCTCGCCACACTGTCTCTCCCCGTCTCTGGATTGTGTTTGTCAAAACTTTCCATAAGTGTCAGTAGACATGACAACGACTCCCACATGTTACCCCCTGCTAGCGCTCTTCGTCCGAACTCCTCTCTGCTTGCGTCCCTCTTTTTTTGATCCGGACTCTGTTCCTTGCGCTTGGCTGGTAATAATTCCGCTGGAGGCAGCTCTTCACCCAGTGTTGCGAGTTCTTTCTTGAGACGTATCCAGTCTTTCCACACTTCAACCGAGCGTTCAAATATTTTTAAACTATCGCGTTGTCTCCTCTCGGCCGGCGGCAGCTCGAGTCCTTGCCAATCCACTAGCTCAAAATACTGTTGCATAAGATGTCGCTGTTTCTGTGACAGTCAATAAAAATTTATATATATGTCAATAAAAATTTATCCACTTGGTTTATGTCATTTAACCTTGACAACACATCAAAATCTCCTGGTAATAAAAAATAGAAACAGGAACCTTCAGACCTGCAGTCCTCCTCCCAGTCCTCAACTGCGATTTCTACACGTGTCGATTTGAAGTGTGTCACTATAAATATTATTGGATTCTTAGAGGAGAAATGGAAACATATTCTGAGCCTGTCTGTCGTAAAAGTGTGTCCGTAATTTTTTTGACAGAGCATCACCTATCAGCGACATTCCGCCCGAAAGAACTGATTGACAGCGGATGGAATATACGGGGCAGTAGCAGGAGTCCCGAAACGAAGAGGGAAACAACGCCAACATAGGGGTGGGGTAGCAATTCTGTATCGAGATGCTGCAAACTTGAAAATTGAACAACGCCGTATAACAGACGGGGCAAACGGGTTCTTACACCAGGCTGTGTCGTGGACAATTCGATCACCCCTCATAGCAAGCCCAATCCACAACACTGGCGTGTATGTGAGCCCGAGTATACGTGAGGTTGAAGAAATCTTCCACACTGTGACCCCACAGGATCACTACCCTGCTCATGAAATTTATATCTATGAAGGTGACTTCAATGCGCACGTTGCTGAAGAACTCGAACACCACATCACTCTGCAAGAGAGAACCACCATTCCATCTAGAGTCGGTGACTGCCACTGACGACACATGCCTTCAATGCCTGATGCAGCTGCGATTACAAATGCAAGAATATCCTCCCCACAGCGAGTCGTCTGTTATTCCGAATGCTTAATACTACATCCTTTCTTATCCTAAATGGTCGATTTGAAGCTGCTGATGATCCCGTTCCTTGCACACTACAGCGCCAAAATGAAGCCACCATCAATGACTATAATCTCATTGGAAAAAAGCACTTTTCAAAAGTCAAAACATGCTACGTGATACGAAGACCCTCACGAACACTCAGATCAAAATAAGGCCCACCCACAGATTACAACCCAATAGTTTTTCACTTCTCCCTTTTATCGAAATCTACCACGCATGTCCACAGTAACAATCTCCACCCAATGGATCTCCCCCCTCGCACCCAATTTTAATCATCTTAACTGAAGGATCCTGTGATTCGGAAAAAAATCTAAGATGCCCAGGAAGATCAGGCTAACAAAATAGAACCTGCAATCATTGCACTGAAGACTAGTCTCCAAATATAAGGCAGTATTAACGCCATCTAGTATGTTGAGAAGGACATACAATCATTGTATCCGCTTTACAAGTCACTTCAGAAAAGATCCTTGGTACGACTGCATTTCGAGGTTAAAATGCCCAGAAAGAGCACATGACACAAAGGGGTCAGCAAGACATCAAAAATTATTGTTCATATGACAAATGCATAGTAGCAAAACAGGCATTAAGACAAACGCTCAAGGATAAACTCCGACAGGCAAGAGAAGAGAGTGCCCCTCCGAATGTGATTACAGACCTTGGCAAATCTCATGCTAAAGAAAAACACGAGCTTCTGAAACTACAGCACCAAGCGCGGCAGAAAACAGTGACAGATGCGATTGACTCGTCAAGCACCCAACCCAAGACAACAAAGAACCTCATCCCATTCCATGTGGAAATTGCTTGGACGATACAAAACAGATCACGTGCAGTCTAATCTCCCGGCACAGACACATGACAATACATCTTCTGATGCTTGAATATGAAATTGGGCCCTCTCACTTTTGATCCCCAGGCCTAGCATCAGTTCAGGTATGCTTTAGGACATCATCCCCAGAAACATAAACAGTCCCCCTACGATGAGGCCGTTGCTCATAGGGTAACGGCTAGTGAAAAGCAAACACTGCATAAAGTGGAGTGCCCTACTCTCCCTATTGACCCGCTCTTTCACTAGGACATCGAACCACAAGAACTCAGAAATGAAATCAAAAAACTCAACTCTGACCAATCCCCTGGGGATGATGGCATCACAAACCGCATGATCCAAGCTGGAGACCCTAAGTTTGAGGAGCTTTTCATGAAGTCTTTGGCATCCTATGGGAGCACGAAATTCAACCAAAAGCATGGCAGATGTCACTTATGCTGCCAATCTACAAGGGTGGGGACAACTCAAAGGCAGACTCAGCATCATGTCGTGGCATATACTTGAGTAGCACCCTGGCTAAACTCTTCGAGAGAATAATTATCTCACGGCTTACCAAATTCACAGAAGCCTACAATACACTGTCTGAGAATAAACTTGGAACACGGCCTGGCCGACAGATCCACGACGCAATACATTACCTACTCTCTCTCATACAAAATAACATATCCCAGAATCTTCTTGCAACGTATGTCGACTTCTGTGACTTTTCCACGGCGTTTCCTAGTATCCACCGAGAAAAATTCTTGTCACAGCTGTGTAAAGAGAATGTTGTAAGAAGAATGTGGAAGCACCTCAGGAAAAGGTTTCACGTTGTCAAGGTTCGTGTTCCCCACCCACTGGGTTTCAAGAAAAGCAGTGTCGACATCCTGCATGGAGTACCCGAGGGTAGCAGGCTAAGCCCCTCTCTCTTTGGGATCTGTGTGGCTGACCTGATACATGAATTGAGAGTGCAATTTCCTAATGCTACTATCACACACAATGGGGGTGTGAGGTGGATAAGTGGAATCACCTATGTGTATGACCTGTGTCTGATCTCAACTGACGCTCGCGAACTCCAAATGATGATAAATACATGCCAGACCTGGAGTGAAAAGTCAAGGATGCAAATCAATGCCGACAAAACCAAAGTGATGTGCTTCCATGAAACCACACAAACCCGCAATGCAAGGAAACGACCACGCAAAGTTCAGGGCCAGAAACTGTGGCCAGCGTCTTTTCACATCCTCTCTATGTTCCCAGATTATACTAAACACGCAGAGAGACCTCATCAAAACCCAGGGTTTGTCTCCACACTCATGCAAGAGGTACAACAGTTTGACTATCTGGACCTCAAACTCGACCCTATGATGAATATGAAAGCCGCAGTGGCATCCATCCAGAAAAAGGCAAACAAAGGCCACTCCTTAGCCCTCGCTGTCTCCTATTCCCTCTATTATGACAAGCACCACTCTAACCTACCCTCTGCAGTTCGCCCGTTGAAATGCATAATTTGTGGAAATCATGCGTCCTTCCACATTTGCTACCTCCGCTACATTTCAGACGAATCACAGGTTCAAAGCCTACAGGCTAGTCTCAACAGGTCACTCAGCACCACACTGCATGTCTACGGGCATCCCACAGCGCTACTTGCTGAGACAGGTATTCCCTCCTGTACATAACACAGAACCTGTAGTTTGCACAACTCGGATTTAGGCTGCACTCCTTCCCACTCGTCAATATTCAGCACTTCACCTGGCAACTATGGCAGCCCCTACTACAAGTTGTGCCTGTGGACACACTTGAAGACCGCATGCAGATTGTGATATGTAAAGTGGACCCGGCACGGCGTGAACCTGCTTCCCCTATGCCACAAACCGTATCTTTAGCCAAACCCCTTGACAAAGAGAAGTTGTACAAGAAATACCTTGGGTCCCAATGTTCCGATCAAAGGCGAAAACATGTCGAGCTTGCAATCAGTAACCCACCAGGTCGAGTGTGGGCATATGTACATTGGCACCTTTTATAAAAAACTCAAACGCAGTTGGATAATCCCGCGAAAATGGCAGAAATGTGAACCTCGTGGCACGCGACCTGAGTAGGCCACGGACCAGGTGGATTAGCTCCGCACCAGTGCAGATGAGCGGGTGTTGTCTGGGCGGCGCGCTGTCGTGATGGTGTGATGTGCTGCTGTGGGTTGTGGTTCTTCTGCGCTTACCCGTCGTTTCTCGTGAACGGGGCAATTGGGCACACGAGAAGGAGAAGTTCGGAGCTTCATGGCGTCAAGTCGGGCTCCTCAGGCAGTCGCTGCCGCGCCGTCGTTCCAGGCGTGCTTGCGTGCGTGCATATGTACATGTTGTATGTGTGTGTGTATATATGTGTATATATGTACGTGTACAGACATGTATATATGTATATGTATGCATGTGTATATGTATATGTATACGTATGCATGTATATACATGTGTATATGTATGTGTATGAATATTTGTGCAAAGATTGTGAGTCTCAGCAATGGTGTTTCGGCGTGTTGAGCGGTGTCATGGATGCGCATGTGTGTTCATGTGCATATGTATGCGTATGTATATGTGTGTATGTATGTATATATGTGCATTTTTTTGCAGTCAGTGTTGCGTGCATTTTGGAACAGGTGTTCTAGGCACCAGTGCATCTGCAGATGTATACGTTGCACAGGTGTTTTTTTTTGACATCAACGTACACATCTGCCACACACTTGCTGCAGGGTGTGCACATATGTGTATATACATATATATGTGTATATGCATGCATATGTATATAGATACGTATGTGCGTCTACATTTTGCTTGACACTTTGAGGTGTCGTTGCTGAGATGTTCTATCTGTGTATAGGTGTGCATTTACATGCATATGTGTATGTGTGTGCATGTATGCGTGTATGTGTGCATGTGCATATGTATGTATATGTGTATATGTATGTCTGTGTATATGTATGCATATATATGTATATACACACTCGTGTGGGTGTACATATGTACTCGTGTAGGCGCATTTTGTTTATTTGTACTGATACATACTACATGCGTGTGTATCACAGATATTTTTGAACACCTGCATGCGTGTGTGGGAGGGGATTGGAAGTGGGTTTTTTTTCAGTTTGTTCATGGTTAGCGCTTGTTGCTGGCGTGGGAGGCTATGTTTTGGCAGGGGTAGAGATAGGGAGTTTGTCTTGTATATTTCTCTGCTTTTGCGGGTGTTAGGGTGCTGTGTGTGTGTGTGTGCTTGTATACGCGCGTACACACACACAGACTACTTGGGCACTTGATGTGAGGCCGGGTGTAGGACGGACATCTAGAGAGCCGGAAGAATCCAGATCGACTAAAGCGCAGTCTACATGTAGACCGTATATGTGTACAAAGTACATTTATCTATATATATGCTGGGCTGCGGGGTTTCATGATCTGGAATAAGTGCCTTCTTTCTTTTAACATGTATTTTCTTTTGAGAAAAGTAGAAGATATGACGACAATCAGCAAACCACAGTCACTCACTTCGGTGAGAATAAAAAGACTGCACCTTGAGAGTTCCGAACAAAACTACTACATTATTTCTTTACGAGCAATAATAAAAGCCATCTTCACTGATCATAAGCCAGCCCCATACCTTACTCATCAATCTTGTCCCTACTAACTAGAGCTCCTTCGGATCCGAACACAGCATACTATCCACATTACACCTTTACACCTTCATTATGTATTCCAACAGGCTCGAGCGGACTACCAACTTCGGACCGGGTGTGCCCGCATTGCCTCGCTACGGGCACAATAGGGGACGAACTCCACATTATATGCCTTTGCCCAGCAACAAAGGTGGTATTAGAAAAGTTCACTGATAAATTCCAAGGGCTCACACGACTGCTTGACCTCCCCCCTTTCGCAACCTTCAAACCAGATGAGATGACACGCCTGGTACTTGGAAACCCTCCCCCATAAGTGCTGAAGAATGTCTTGAAAGGATGGATAACAGAAGCAACCCCAATCTGCAGTGATTTGCATATGCCCTCCGCGTGCATGTCACGTCCCTACATCCAGCTGTTGAAAACCTGTCCTCCTCTGATGATGCTGCAACGTCTGATGATTTCTCACCTATCTTACTGTCACCTGATTTCCAAACAGTATCCATTCCACCACGTAGCAACATGCTTGTACCTCTTGACCCCGCAGGACAACTGATGGTTGGACAGCTCATACTCTTGAAATGGCCCACGTATGGCTGGTGTGTTGGCAAGATATCAGTATGGAACAGCAACCCCAAACGCAAGGTGTGTAAACAGATAGTCAACTTCACTGTCTTCTACCCTGATGACTGTAGCTCTGGGCCGCATTTTCTCTCACTGGACAACTATAATACAGATGCAGACAATGACTCCCCCAACCACACGTGGCTGCTTCTTGAACCCTCCAACCCTCAGCCCCCTAGTAGCAGACAATCATAGTGTAATATGCACCACACCCACTCAGGTCTAGTCGCTAAAGACACAAGTTCTAGATTTACACACACACTGTCTGCGGGATTTGCCCCCGAATGCTGCATCTAGTCAGAAGAAAAACTCCCAGAGGAGTCTAAACTCGTCGTGCCTCAGGCCGAGGTCCAAAACTCACAGAGGAGTCTAAATTCGTCAACATCCTGGCCAGAAGAATCAGTTTGGTTCTGCTCTGCTGCGGGGTCAACAGGCTCATTGGCCGGTTCAGTATCGTTTCCATAAGTGGCAATGCGAAACATTTGTCAGTGGGTCCTCGACCTCTTTGGCGCAGGTGCTTCTCCTTCGGGTTTTTTACTTATTGATTTAAAACAAACCAGTGTTGCTGTGCTTTGGTCGTGGGAGGTGGAGGATTTCGCAGACCTTGGGACCCCAGTACCCAAGAAATCTTACTATTACTCAAGGCCCTCACCGATGAGGCCGAACGAACCATGGACTCGCCCATACACGGAGCCGCCAGGGCTTGCCCCTGGTTGTCAACGGCGTTAGTTGCTGGGTCCGTTCGAAGAGGAAGAGGAGGAGATCGGTATAGCCAGTGACGTATTTAAGGTGGAGGGTGAGGATCCGGCCACCCTCAGGGTCTCTAAGGGGTGACAGGGCGAGGAGGTACGTCGGCGATTCTCAAGCGTGGGTACGTGCCCCCTTGGCTCGCTGTGAGGAAACCCCGGGACTGTTACGATTCCACCGTCATCCCAGCACCCCATTGGGGAAAGGTGGTCTTCCTCTGTCAGAAAGATTGATTACATATGATACGTACGTGTATGGAGAAATTGCACATAAAATGAGATTTTTGGCACCCACTGCCGGGAGACCGTCGCTGGGTGGTTGTCCTCAATCCTGTTCAATGCGTGCACGTTGGCCGCCAACGTCTTCCCAGCCATTTCTATTTAGCAGGTCTCCGTGCAGGTGGTTGGAATATTGGCCATCACACTGATAATCATTGAATGACACCATCACAGGGTTTCCCTTCTTTGTCCCTTCACGTCCTTCAGCACTCTTTGCGGGGGGCAGGTCAAGGTATATCCGGCATTGCGTTGAGATGACTGAAATCGCCGTCACGCGAAATGTCGCTTGTTTCGTTTTCCCTTTCTTGAATCCTGCAACGTGGTGCATCCTGTGGGTCATAATCATTCAGCAAGCAGGTGCACAGTTGTATGATCCATGGGCATGCCATCAGTGGTGCTGAAAATGCGTTCACCTACCAGCGCTGCAGGACGTGGCGCGTTACCCCAACATAGCAGTGGGTAGACGCAGCAAGGCCCATACAGTCATCTTTGCGGGCTCGCTCAAAAAAATTGGTCAACAGGGTCACTAGATTGAGGGTATCCTGGGTAATCACCAGCTCTGGATTACACATGGGTACGAACATTTTCGCGCCCGTCATCCACATAACGATTGCGTGTCTCAATGCGAACCTTGACGTGCCTGCTGCCAGTATGCGGACAGCGGCGTGTATACGTTCCAATATTCGATCGTCAAGCGTAGGCTTGCCACACGCTCATGATCTCCCACGACCCTCATGTCTATTCTATAGACATTCAGGCACAGTCTATAGACATTCCGCACAAAAAGATTGTTGGAATAAGGCGGGTGTCGAACCCGTCCACTGGTATCATACTAATCCAAAATGCAGGTTTTGTTCGAGATAATGGTACAAATTAGACAGGGGCATAGGGGTCGAAAACCCGTCTCCAAGAAGCTTCTCGGGCGGATAGACATTCGGGCACAGAATAGACATTCAAAGAATAGACATGAATAGACATGAATAGACAGAGTCTCCTTCGACTGAGTCTCCTTCGATGAGACTGAGTTTCGAGACTTAGCTGCACGGGCACATACACACAGTGATCTCGTCGTATCACCATGGTGATAGTGCATAGTACTGTCATGTCGAGTGGGTCGTAAAGATGATGACACCATCAACACAAAGAGTGCGAGCAGATGCTCAGGTCGCATCTCGCTGTATGCAGACTAGAATTTTCCCGCGTATATACCAGTGGCTGTTTTTCGCGATCGCGATTCAGCTGCAGCCACATGGTGGTAAAAACCATATTGTATTGTACCAGGAAACGTGGCTGCGAAGGCGGCTGCATGCCAGCAAGCTGCTTTCTGCAGCCACCTCGCACGGTTCAACTGGTGAGGTCCCCGTCCTGGAGCATGAAACTTTCTCTAGGTCTCTCCTAAACTTTCTCAAGGACTGTCCTAGGAACACCTCTTACATGCACGAGGTGTTCCTAGGACAGTCCTTGAGAAAGTTTAGGACTCGTCATGCCCCATCCCCCCCAACCCCCATCACCACCTTC
>Ga0209491_10011646_pt1 | contig 10329 bp, 9 predicted proteins | sample BON02_FD_187213 | JGI IMG/M metagenome (GOLD analysis project Ga0209491, IMG submission 187213) | Freshwater microbial communities from Lake Bonney liftoff mats and glacier meltwater in Antarctica - BON-02 (SPAdes) (version 2) | ecosystem: Environmental > Aquatic > Freshwater > Ice > Glacier...
CATACTGCGGGTAACGCTTCAAAATACAGTCGAAGTGCTTGGACTCTGGCCACAACGTATTGGCTGTAACTCACAACAATGCCCTCACGCATAAGCGCTTGTCAACAAGGCTTGTAGGGCTGGCTTGAGAGTTAGCAATATCAGCGCACATGGACGTGCGATTCAAATACAAAAGCGTCTAATGCCTGCTGGACGGCATCTACTGCTGACGAATAGCTCTGAGGCAGAGACACCGACACCCGCATACCACGGGGCCCACCAGTACTCACGTGCACGTGCGCGTCAGCGAATTGGAACTGAACCTCTAACAGCTGTGTCACCATGCGCGTAGCAGCTGTGCAGCGCAGCTCAGGCTTGAATATTTTTCCCACCGATGTCATGGGAAGGGCCTCCACCACATAGAAATGCTTGGGCCAAGCAGGACGCTCACCAATCCGTTCCTGCGCGTGCGCATGGAGTTCTGCATCACTCACTGTTGCACCAGGACGTAACGCCACAAAGCACACGGGTAACTCACCCGCATAAGCATCGGGCGTGCCCACGGCAGCGGCGTGCGCAACCGCAGGGTGTTCGGCCATGGCGTTTTCTATCATCACGGGGTCTATGTTGTGACCACTGCGAATGATTAAATCTTTGGAGCGTCCAGCAATGTAAATTCGTCCCTGCTCATCGGTATAGCCGAGGTCACCGGTGTTGAGCATGCCGCTTTCAAACACGCCCACGTTTTGGGCTGTATGTAAGTAGCCTGGTGACACATGGGGGCCATGCACAGTTATCACGCCGACCTCGCCTGTGTCACACACATCACCCAACGCCATGTCTGGACCAAAGCGACGCACTTCGACACGCGAATAAGGCAGACGCCACCCCACAGAGCCCGTGGTACCAGCGCTGTCTCCTGCGATGGGGTCATAGGCAATCAGGCCAGACGACTCGGTCATGCCGTAGACTTCCACCAAGTTGCAACCCGTCACCAAGCTGAAGCGCTTGGCCACGGCTGGCGGCAGCAGCGCGGCGCCTGTCAGGCCGCAGCGCATAGAACTGATGTCCGCACCATCAACTGGCACATCCAGAACCGCCCCCAAAGATGTTGGCACACCTGCCACCAGCGTGGCCTTGTAGTGCGCCACCAAACGCCAAAAACCTTGAACCATGGCCGGCGAGCGCAAACCACTTGGCGACATCACCAACAACTCCAAACCTGCCATGAAGCCAGACAACCCACAAGCAATGGTGCCGGCAACATGAAACAGTGGAAATGTAGCGGTCAACACATCACTGGACTGAAAGTTACCCATGACCGCACCGCCCAGCGCAGCTGTCAACTGACCACGGTGCGTGTGCGCGACCAATTTGGGTATGCCAGTGGTGCCTCCCGTATGGAAGTAGGCGGCCACATCGTCGTCTTTGCCAGACTCGCCAAACACCAAATGATCGCTAGGCTGCATTGCCAACGCGGTGTGAAAATCGATCACACCGTCTTCGGCTGGTGTACCAGGGGGTGCAACACGTATCAACGTGAGGCCAGGCAGGCGCTCGCGAAGCATCAAAGCTTTCTGCCAAATATCCAGCACCGGGTGCGGACCCAATGCCACCAGTGTGCGCGCACCTGTGGCCTCTAGCAACGCGGCAATGTGCTCGACCTGCAGCAAAAAATTAATGGGCACTGCGTAACCTGCCGTTTCAGCACCCCACAGCGTGGCATGGGTCTCGATGAGAGACGGCAACATATAGGCCACACCTGGGCGAGAACCGCCCACACTGGCGAACAGGTTGGCAGAGCGGCGAATCAAGCCCAACAACTCGGCGTAATTAACACGACGTGGCTGCTCATCAGGCGCGCCACTCATCAGCATGGTGATGGCGGTGCGTGTGGGCTGGCTGGTCGCAACACCAATAAACACATCCAAGACACTGCGCTCTGTCAAACGCTGGTCTAGCGGCATGGCCTCTTCAAATTGCACCAAGCTGCCCATATCTCGAATCGTGTGGTCGTGCAAAACTGCCATGGTGCCTCCAAATATAAACTTGCCTAATATAGATTCAAATGTACCAACCCGTGCGTCGGCTTGGCGACTCTCAGGCCAATCCTGGTGACAAGCAGCAGGCCGTGAAGGTGGCCACATCAACCACTTTGACCTTTGACAATAGGCTGTAGCCAGCCAACAACCAGTTGTTCATTCAACCAGTACCGCTCTACAGTGAACGTCCAACAAACAGGGCCACAACCATCCAACCGAGTATGAACAGCGCCTCAAACACGAACAACGGTATAGGTCGCCAGCCCAGCTTGGACAAATTGTCTAAAGAGGTCTTCACACCCAAAGCAGCGATGGACACCACCAAACACCAACCCGATAAATCGGTCAGCGTCGAGACAGCCTCTTTGGGCAATGACACGGTGTTGTTAAGAACTGCCAAGCCAATACCTATTCAAATAGGTTGCTCAGCGCCACCGCCAAGCATGCAATCAATAGGGTATAGCCATCCATGTGCCAGCGGGGGCCATCGGCAATTTCGAGCCAGCCACTTGGCGTATTGTTGACTGCACTGCGCCAACTTGCACAACTTCTCCAAGCGCCAACCCTTTGGCCACGCTGGCTTGCAATACGGGTTCAAGCAGTTCACGGCTGTTCACCAGCACCAATGTGTCGCCCACCCGCAAACCATTCTGACTGCCGCCACTGACAGTCAGGTCTTGGCCCTCATAATTCAGAATTGAAAACTGCAAGGGCTCCCGAGACATTAGGGTGTTGATGCCCTGCACACCGCTGGCGCTGCCAAGACGAATACTGTCAATCACTGTTTGGGGCACATCCGGCGGCAGCAAGCGTTTTTATCTTGGCTTGGTATTCACCGACCCGGGGCCATTGACACAAGAGAGGGGGTACGGGGTGGACAGGATTTCAGGAGATTTTAATAAGTCACCTTTTTAATATTCCTATGTATATGAATACCTGAAAGAGCACGACATACTGTCCAACCTGTTCAGTGTGAGCATAACTTTGACTGTCCACCGCCTCTGCTCTGTGAATGGAACGCTAGTTTCCCCGGAGCAGATTTGGCGAAATCGGCGACAAGTTAACACACAGCATAGGTGCAGGGGGTCCTGTGAAAAATGCCTCGGAGTTAATGTATGAAATCAAGTTTTAGCCAGTTTACCGAACCACGGTGCGCGGTCTTTGGGCGATACGACTGCAATCAATGTACTGCGAAATCCAAGCGAAGCGGCGACCGATGCCGTGCGCCGGCAGTAAGGGGCAAGTCTGTTTGTCGAATGCATGGAGGTAAATCGACAGGTCCAAGAACCCCCGAGGGTAAGGCGGCTCTCGCCGCAAGGTTCTTGGTTCACGGAACACAAACTAGGAGGCTTAGATCGCTGCACCGCGAGTACATGGTTGAGATCAACCAAATCTTTCGTCGTTTAAAAGTGAAGTTGTAAATTCATGAAGCTGGTCGGTAATCGTTTGAGCGGAACACATTACAGGACCCATTTGAAAACTTGTTGGGTAGGCTACGTTGGGCCTTTAAGAGGCCTAGATAAAAATTAATTAATATGATGTAGCAAAGCTATCGCTAATCATTGGGCGTTGGCTGTTCAACGCTTGACAATTTGGTGCTTAAAGCCAGCGTCGCAGTGCGTCGAGAGCTGAGCAGCGATCAGCAGCGCATTCGCCAGCTAGAGCGCGAAGTGTCGCACCTCAAGAAGGTCAACGAAGTCGTAAAAAAGGCGCATGTGTGCTTCGTGGGCAACCCAAGCCGATAAGGTACACGTCCATGCCCGGGCGGCTTGACATGTACGACCTACGCGGTCTGTGCTGCGCGCTGCAAGTTAGCAAAAGCGGTTACTCCGCCTGGCGACTCAGACCACCGAGACCTAGTTTGCTCAATAACCGCGTCAGCCAATGCTTTTCCAAGACGTTTCGCAAGATGATCGAAGATAACAAGCTGAAGCAAAGCATGAGTCGCAAAGGCAACTGCTGGGATAACGCGGTGGCTGAGAGTTTCTTTGCAGCCTGGAAAAGCAGTCTATTTATGGTTCGCGTCTAGCGAGGCGGGAGCAGACCCGTCAGACAGTCTTTCAACACATCAAGAATTACAATCGAATTCGCAGACGTTCAAACAATGGCTGGATCACACCTGTCGAGTTCGAGCGCTTGTATCAACAGTCTTTAGAGGATTCGTGCGCCAATTAATTTGACTAGGTTCAATAGGTATTTTTCCTATTATTTAAACTAGACCGATTGGTACAGAATACTGAGTATGAGTAAGGAAACGTGACAAACCTGGTACGAAGGGAGCGGAGTTACTGACCGAGTTCAGCTACAAAGCCCTGGGAGTTGACCGTCTACTTCGAAAGGCTGGCGTCCTAAGGATCCTTTTATCACTGCTTTGACAGTAAGCAAGGCTTCGCGCTACAGGTGATTGGACGGCACGAGGCTTACTTTGAGGAGCGTTTCTGTCGGATTCCCCGCGACTTGGAAACGCCGCCCTTGCAGCGACTGGTTCAATGTATGAATACCGCTCGAAATCGATTGGCGATGTACCATTTCCTTCGTGGTTGTTTAGTAAGCAATCTCAGCCAGGAGTTGGGCTCAACGGATCCTTTGCTTAGCAAAAAGCTGCAGGCGGTCTTTCGACGATGGGAGTCATGGATAGACAGCGTTCTGGCGCAAGCAAAGGCTAGAAATGAATTACCGCCTGACACGGACACCGAGTCTCTTTCACGAATTTTTTGGATCGGTTGGCAGGGTGCCATATTGTGAGCCAAGCTGGAGAGAAGTGAAAAGCCTCCGGATGATTTTTCAAACTTCTTCATCGCCTACGCGACCCAAGGCGGTAAATTTTATAAAGAGAAAGTGCGTTGATGGCAAACCTCGCTCAATACCTGTTTCAGCGCGCACTGGCGAACCCAGACGCTATTGCCATCTTCGACAGAACACACGAAAAGCACGCACGATCGAGACCTACGCGGATGATGAAGTACGGCTACGACGAGTCTGAGCTCAGTTTTTCTGATTTTTCAGCACGTATTAGGCAACTCGCGGGGGGGCTCGCATCGTTAGACGGGATCGTTAAGGGTGACCGGGTTGTAATTTGCATGGAAAACAGCCCCGAATTTCTTGACTTGCTCTTTGCCTGTTGGACCGCCGGTCTTTGCGCTGTGCCGGTAAACGCCAAGTTACACGCCAAGGAGGTGGTGCACATACTAAACGACTGCAGTGCGCGCATCGCATTCGTCAGCGAAAGCTTGGCCCCTGATGTCGAAGCGGAACTGGCACTAACGGGTTTGAAGGTCGACTTGTTAGCCATCAGCTCTGAGTCTTTCGCTGATCTCTACGAGGCCTCACCTATTGCGTGCGCCTCGGTTGAACCAACTGATTTAGCTTGGATTTTTTATACATCGGGGACAACCGGTCGCCCCAAAGGCGCCATGCTGACTCACCGCAATTTGCTATTCATGTCGCTGACTTATAGTTCCGACATTGAGCATGTGAACCCGGGGGACATTAAGTTGCACGCGGCACCTCTGTCACACGGCAGTGGCCTCTACAGCTTGCCCCACCTATTTGGCGGTGGTACCCAAATGATCCTAGATGGCTTTGACCCCGACCAAATACTAGAGACATTTGAAACACAAAAAAACGTCACCCTTTTCGCCGCGCCAACGATGGTCACACGCCTACTGAAGCACGCACAGGCTGATCACGTCTACCCAGGACTGCGGACTTTGTACTATGGCGGTGGGCCCATGTACTTGAGCGATACGCTACGCGCAATCGCGTGCTTTGGGCCGCGCTTGTATCAGCTGTATGGCCAAGGCGAAAGTCCGATGACGATCACGGGGTTGTCGAAAGCGGATCATCGAGCCGATAACCAAGGTTTAGACCACGATCGACTAATGTCGTGCGGTGGTCCGCGCTCCGGTGTCGAGGTACGCGTTGTCAATGCAACTGGACAAGAGCTCCCAGCAGGCGAGTTAGGCGAAGTCGTTACACGCAGCGCTGCGGTTATGAGCGGCTATTGGAATAACCCAACAGCCACGGCCAACGCGTTACGCGACGGTTGGCTCTGGACAGGCGATATCGGCTTTCTTGATAAACGCGGCTACCTATCGCTACGGGATCGCTCCAAAGACATGATCATCAGCGGTGGCTCTAACATTTACCCGCGTGAAATCGAAGAAGTCCTGTTGCTCCATCCAAGTGTATTGGAGTGCTCTGTTGTGGGTCGATCGCACCCAGATTGGGGTGAAGAAGTCATCGCTTTCATTGTTCCCCGTTCAGACAAAAAGCCAACGCTAGAAGAACTTAATCAAATTTGCACAGCGCATATTGCACGTTTTAAGCGTCCCAAGGAATTTAAATTTGTAGATGTGTTGCCAAAAAATAACTACGGTAAAGTACTCAAAACGTCGCTACGCGACATGCTTAAAAAGGAGACGCCTAATGCGTGATGTTTATATCGTCGGCATTGGGTCTACGACCTTCGGTAGACACGCCAGCGAGTCAATAGAGAACCTTGCTGTTGGTGCAGTGGTCGATGCGTTGATCGATTCAATGGTTGCGCGGGATCAAATTGGCGCGCTCTATCTTGGAAATTTTATAAGTGGACCGCTAAACGGTAAAGAAGTCTTGGCCGGCATTGTTGCTGACCGAATTGGTTTACCGAATATTCCGTGTACCAAAGTAGAGGGTGCGTGTGCCTCTGGGGGTATCGCCTTCAGGCATGCCTGCATGGCTGTCGCGTCCGGCGAGGTAGATGCCGCCATCGCGGTCGGTGTAGAAACCATGACGCATGCGCCTACCAAGCAAACAACCGCAGCGTTAAACTGCGCGATGGATAACGAAAATGATGGTCCCAGTGGACTTACGTTCCCCGGCCTATTTGGTTTGGCCTGGCGCATGCATGCAGATCGATTTGGTACGACACGCCAACATGTCAGCGCCGTTGTTCGGAAAAATAAGGGGAACGGCCTTCATAACCCACTGGCACAAATGGGCGCTGAGCTTAGCGACGCCGCGATTGCTGATAGCCTACCTATTTGCGACCCCATTCAACTTTACGATTGCTGCCCCACCAGTGACGGTGCAGCGGCAGTCGTGGTGGTCTCAAAGACGGTCGCCCAGAAACTGAGAGCCACACTCAAACACCCTCTCGTTCAGGTTTTAGCGGCAGTACAAACAAGGGGGTCGCCAAGCATTGGAGGGCACGCGGATCTTATATCGTTTGATGCGACTGTCATTGCCGCACAACGTGCCTATGCGCTGGCCGGTGTGAGCGCGCAAGACATTGACTTAGTAGAGTTGCACGACTGCTTTTCAATAGCTGAGGTGATTGACAGCGAAGACCTTGGCTTGGTTCCCCGTGGTCAGGGCGGATATTGGGCACATGAGGGACGCACGGCCGTTGATGGTGATGTGGCTATCAACGCCAGCGGCGGCCTGCTTGCAAAGGGCCACCCTGTTGGCGCAACGGGACTGGGTCAAGTGTTCGAGGTCGTTAGCCAGCTACGCCACACTCACCCAAATCAAGTTCAAAACGCACGTATCGGAATGACCCATAACCTCGGGGGAGCGGGCGTTGCCTGCACGGTGTCCATACTGCGAGGCGTGCAGTAATGACCATGCAACGATGCACCAATTGCAAAACGACGCTCACCGAAGTTGCGGTGGTTTGTGTTAACTGTCTCTCACGTGAATTCGAGAATTTTGAGGCGCCTACAGGAGGCCGCTTGGTGTCTTGGACGACCATACGGCGCGCTCCTGCCGGGTACTGCGCCGCGGCCCCCTACGACGTCGTGGTGGTTGATCTTGCACCTACCATCAGGGTGACGGGACGCTTAGCCCCGGATAGCCTACCACCCTCGATGGGAGCGTCCGTTCATCAGGTGGGGGAAGAAAATGGCTGCCGATTGTTCGTCGTTTCCAAATGACAACGTGTATTTTAGACGAGCGGTCAAAAAATTAAAACCAGACGAATACGAATCAGAAAACACCATCTATATAAAGGTACTAGGACAAACATGGCCGAGATCACATACGAAAAAAATAGCTCTGTAGCCGTTATCACGATCAACCGTGCGAGCAAAATGAACTCGCTAAATTTTGACGCCAACGAGGCATTGGTCGACATATGGAAAAACTTCGCAGCGGACGATGATCTGCGTGTGGCCGTCATTACTGGCGCTGGTGACCAAGCCTTCTGTGCCGGCGCTGACCTCAAGACCTACACAATGGCTTTCGCTCAGACGTCGGCACCCGAGTTTCGACGGCGTTTCACAAATGGTCCTGGTTTCGGAGGGATTACACGGAATCTCGATATTGACAAGCCCATCATTGCAGCGATCAACGGATTCGCCATTTCAGGTGGTTTCGAGCTTGCCCTTGCCTGCGATATTCGTTTTTGTACACCCAACGCCGAGTTTGCACTGCAAGATGCCAAATGGGGATTTCACGCTTGTGACGGTGGGTTGATTCGACTGCCGCGCATTGTCGGACAAGGACATGCAATGGAGATCATTTTGTCAGGCGAACGCGTGGATGCCGAGCATGCGCTACGTATTGGCCTGGTGAACCGAATTTATCCAGCGGCAGAGTTACTTAGTCGTACATTGGACTACGCGCAAATGCTAGCATCCCGATCCCCCCTATCGCAACGCTTTGCCAAAGAGGTTATGCGACGCTCAATTGGTATGCCAATTGATGAGGCGCTGCGCTTGGAATCACGTTCTTTTTATGACGTTGGCCTCACCGAAGACTTGGCAGAGGGAACAACATCATTTAAAGAAAAAAGAAACGCTAGCTTCAAGGGCCGCTGAAAAGAACCCAACAAAACCAGCGTAGAAACATATGAATAGTAGTATGGGCTTTTCATATTACTTTTGACGTAAATAAAATACTGATTGGTGGTACAGGGTTCGAACCTGTGACCCCTGCCGTGTGAAGTGAACGCCTGCAACAGTGCCGCCACAACTGAACTGCGATGGATCCGCATTTCTACCGCATGTCAACACATTCACGCAAATCGCAGGTTGACCATAAATACTCTTTACGGTGTCTCGCTAAAAGTGCACACTCGCACCATACTCCATCCTCAGTCTCGTTCATTCGATCGGTGGCGTAGCCGGTGACCAGCAAAGCGCGCTGTTTGGACAAGCGTGCTTTAGCGCTCGCCAAGCCAAAAACACCTATGGCTCCGTTTGTTTCATGTTGGCACACACCGGTTCAAACGGACCTGCCAACGAAACCGGCTTAATCATCATGGCTACAGCGCAACTTGACCTACAACCCAAGTACGGGACCGGAGGCATTGTGTTAATTGGGGAATCTGTCGTGCAATGGTTGCGTGATAGCCTGCGAACCATCAAGAGCAGTGGCGACTTAGAAGGCTTGACGACGCAGGCGCACGACACGTAAGGTGTCAAAATGCCTTCACCTGTCTGGGCGCCCAGTACTGGAGTGCTCATGCGCGCGGGACCATCTCAGGCCTGACCCGTGTCACCATCATGGCGCACATTGCACGTGCGACACTTCAGAACATTGCGTTTCGAAGCACAGTACTCCTAAGCCATGAACCGCGACGCCGTCGGCGCACAGACTGTCAATGAACTGCGTATTGATAGCGGCGTCTGCGTAAACGACCTGCTAATGCAGTTCCAAGCCGACTTGTTAGATATTCCCGTAATTCGCAGTAGGCGATCCACCACCGAGGTGGCTAGAGTTGACAGTCTCAAATTGGCTAATCCCGTTGTCGCCGTAATGTCAGAATGCGTAACTACTCGTGGTTTGCTGAGGAGTACTCAAATGCTTAGAGTGACCTTTTTGCTCGTAGACATAACGTTGAAGATAGGCGTTTGCAATTAAAAAAATTTAAGATTTTATTTTTAAAGATCAAAAGCTTGGAGGAGTTCGAGAGTGCCAATCCGTCACCTGCTGGAACGCACTGCCGGCACGAACCAGCGTAGCTTCAGCCATATGGCCTGCCACCAGTTGAATAGCGACTGGCGTATTTTTGCTGGTGAAGCCAGCTGGCAATGTAATCGTCGGACTGCCACTCATGTCAAATGGAGCGGTGAATTTAATTAATCGTGCCAATTCGGCTGGCACGGTACCGATGGTCAACATCTGCTTGCATGTCGGTGACGCCATCGGTTGTGCTGGTATCAATAATAGATCGTAATTTTGAAAATATCCACGCACTGTATTGGTCCAACACATCCTGGACTGAGGATGAGATTTAAGGAGGAATTCTACGGGGGAGACGGGCAGATTAGTCAGCGAGGCTGATTTGTTGGGGAATGGCTTGGTGGACAGATGAGGCAGCTCG
>Ga0209491_10011648_pt1 | contig 10326 bp, 7 predicted proteins | sample BON02_FD_187213 | JGI IMG/M metagenome (GOLD analysis project Ga0209491, IMG submission 187213) | Freshwater microbial communities from Lake Bonney liftoff mats and glacier meltwater in Antarctica - BON-02 (SPAdes) (version 2) | ecosystem: Environmental > Aquatic > Freshwater > Ice > Glacier...
TTCCGGTTGTCACACAGAAATCAGTGAGGAAAAACAAATGAGCAATTTGCATCAAGCGAAGATGGAGTGCAAAAGCGGGCGCGAGCCGATGCTGCTTGGAGTCAAAGCCAATGGAGCCGTGAAAGGCCGACTTTTGTTGATGACGTTAGTGCAGCATTACCGAAATACAAGCTCAAGTCATGCAGAGATTACCTACACGTTTCCCCTGCCATACGGCCCCAATGGCGGCGCTGTTCTGATGGATGTCGAAGTTGAGATTAATGGCAAAGTTCTAAAAGGCGAGGTTTCGCCAAAAAACACTGCGCGCGCCAAGTACGAAGAAGCCATTTCCGAAGGCAACACCAGCATTTTGTTGGAACGCAACTACGACGGCTCCTTTACTTTGGAATTGGGCAACCTGATGGCTGGCGAGGAATGCAAGATCATGATTCGCTACGCCCAAACCCTCGCGCCAGAGCACGGGCAGATACGGATGATGCTGCCGACCAGCATCGCGCCCCGATACGGAAATCCAATCACGCAGGGCCGTTTGCAGCCGCATCAAGTACCTGTCACTGATGCGTTGTCGGAGTACCCATTCGACATCACCATCATGTTGTGCGACGACATGGCGTACTCGAACGTGTCATCGCCAAGCCACAAAACCAGCTATTACCGAAATGGCCATGACCTGATCATCAAGCTCGCGCAGCGGGGGTATCTGGATAGGGATTTCATACTCATTTTCAGCAATCTCAAGAGTGAGTCAGTGGCCCTGGCTAGTCAGGACTTTTACCAGGATGGTCAACACGCCATGATGGCCAGCTTTTGTCCGCAGTTTGAGGCCAGCGACAGCCGGGCATTGAATGCAAAAATCCTCGTCGATTGCAGCTCATCAATGTCAGGCGACAGCATTGATGCGGCGCGTAGAGCGCTCGTCGGTTTTGTGCAGGGCATTACCAAGGACGACAAGTTTTCGTTGTCCCGGTTTGGCGATAGCGTGGAGCACCGCAGCCGTGGCATGTGGAGCGGTACTGGGCAGGCCAAGGCCTCGGCAATGCGCTGGATAGAAGGTGTTCACGCCAATATGGGCGGTACTGAAATGGCATCTGCTCTGGTATCTACCATCGCGATCACTGATACCGGAAAAGGTGACGTCTTGCTCGTCACAGACGGCGAAATCGAAGGTATTGATGAAGTCATTGAAGTTGCCACGAATTCCAAACACCGAATCTTCGTAGTTGCCATTGGAGCTAGCCCTGCCGAGGGACACCTAAGAAGGCTGGCAACGGCAACCGGTGGCTACTGCGATTTTGTAGCACCCGGCGAAAAGGTCGAGCCGGCCATCCTGCGAATGTTCAGCCGGATGCGGGCACCACGGGTAAAGAATCTGAGGGTTAAGTGGCCAAGCGCCCTGCGCACACGTTGGGAGCAGAAAGTTCAGTCATACGCTTTTGAGGACGATGTCTTGCACGTGTGTGCCTTTGTTGATACCCCAGAAGATTTGAAGGATCTCACGTTCGTAAAACTCTGGGGCCAGGTCGATGATTCAGAAAACGAGGTACTCATGGGCGTTGCTACCGTGAGTCTTACGGAGTCTTCAACCAATATCCTGGCACGAATGACGGCCAATGCTCGTTACGCGGAGTTGTACGGCGACGCCAGCAGAGCTAAGAATGGTGTAAATGCAAACGCAAACGCATCAGAGAGACTGGATCTGGCCGTCACGTATCGGCTGATCACAGAAGAGACAAATTTCATTCTGGTTCATGAAAGGACCGATGTCGACAAGGCAACGGAAATGCCTGACTCGCACAAAGTCACTCAAATGCTTCCCGGTGGGTGGGGTGGTACAGGATCAGTGATTCGCAGTAGCGCTTCACCGAGGTTGAGTGTGATGCGAACCGGATCTGACAACATCCCGTTTCTTGTTTCTGCCGCAAGTGCCATTTCACAGTCAGCCGGACTCGCTGCCGTATCAGTATGGAGTACCAATCGAACGCAAGCCGCTGCAAGGGTGGATGCGTTAAGCACGTCTGGCATGGACGATTGCGATATTCCTGCGTTCTTGCGCAAGCGCGCGGATGCTGATGACCGGTTGCAGCCGAACGTGAATAGCAGAAACAGTATTGACAAGTCAAACCCGCTCTATTGGAAGGCGAACAACGCATCGGTTGGTAAACAGCCTGTCGGTCAGCAGGAAACCATTTGCGTGGGCATCACACCCGCAGGCCTGAAAAAATGGCTGAGTATCAACCACAGCTCCCTATGGCCATCAACTTACGCCGATCTGAGAGATTTGGGCTTGGGGCTGTCTATCTGCGAATGGCTCGAGTTTGAAATCGGCCGTGAGCGCGATGCGCAATTGGTGGTGGCTACCTTCTTGAATTCAGTACACGAGTTCCGATTCGCAGGTGATAACACCTTGGCTCGGGCTGCTCAGGCAGTCAGTGGTGTCATGTCCATTGTGAAAGTCGAAAAACCGGAAACTGAAATGGAGTCAGAAATTCGGCTGGCAATGATCGGCGTTGGACCGCAAAGTTGGCCCATGGCGGTTGTCAACTTCCCTGAAGAGTTATTCAGCTAGGTCGTGACTACAAGGGGAAGAGAAGTTTGTCTTCACGACACACAGACGTCGTCAACTAGGCTTATTTGCCGCGTCGGATTAGTCAAGTGGACACCCGTTCAGCGGCATCGACCGCAGCGCACACTTGACGCAGTCGAGCCGCTTGCGCAGCCTCTGCCGCAGCATATCCGGCATTCCAGGCCGTCGAATGTGCATCATGTTGTGCCGCACTCCATGGATGACCCAGTAGCGCAGCCAATGACACCTCCTCTTCATCATCCTTTTCCTCTTCCGCAGCAAATGCCGCAGCCGCCCCCGCAGCCGATGCCAATACCGCAGCCGCATCCCTTGCAGTAAAGCTTGCAGTAACCGCCGCCGCCGCCGCCCAGTCCGCACCCCATGACGGGGATGCATACATTGAAGCCTTAATTGAAACCTCCCCCGCCTCATCCGTTTCCCCAGTACAGCCCTCACCCCATTCCCCATCGCTGACCTCATTCCAGCCTGCATCCCGTGCCGCAACCCGTGCCGCAACAAGTTCCTCTTCGGTAACCAAGCCATTAATAAATCGCTCTGTTACATCAAGCAAATCTATGCTTCGCGGGTTCCGCATCAGGTATTGCACTTGTCTTGCGCACCATCCAGCGTACAGTCTGATCTCACGGTCGTGACCATCAACAGCTCGCAGACACAATAGTGCGTCATCTAGGCCGTTGCTATCCAAAATCGTGGCGATGCTCAGTGGCTCATCGTCCCCTTGTGTCTTTCCAAGGTGAGCCAGCAGCTTCTCCCAGCAGTCCGCGGTGGCTGACCTAGCGTGGATTTTATTCAGAGTTGTTTTCATGATGTTTCCCTTTTTGGTGGGTTTACTCTTGGACGGGTGCGCTATTAGTACCAAAAAGTCGCTCTAAATTCATAATTGCATCGTCGCAATTTTGCGCGGCAGCTTTTTCAAACCAACCCCGTGCGAGTACCAAATCCTTTTCGGCGCCTCTACCTTCCATCAGTAATTCGCCCAGTCCATTCTGCGCGTCAGTGTACCCTTGCTCTGCAGACTTTTTCAGTCAATCGAAACACAGTCCTTGCCCCATCCCTTGCCAAGTTGCTAAATCAATTATCTAAACGGAATTCTCAAAAACAATATCAACATCTTGCTGAAATTGAACACTTCCATTAACTCGTTGATACACGGTGTATGTGTTTTTACCGGTATTTATATCAGGGCTACGCGCCACACGAATAGTGTAATCGGGGCAATTGTAATCAACCAAATAGCACTTACCGCCTTGTATTTCTATAATTCGATGACTCATTAGAAATGACATTTCATCACCAAGATGCACTGCTGTTGAATATATTTCACAATCAACTAATTTAGTATTAATTCGAAGCTGAAATTTGCCAACCCAATCCCGTCCAAATTGGGGATTAACACCCAAAAAACTTGCAACTTCAGATTCAAGTTCATCAATCAACTTTTTCTCTTCCGCATTCATACTATTTCCTCTCAAAAAATGTTGATTTAATATCAGCTATTATTCCATACCAAAGTCCCCGACAGAGCCTCTACCGCAGTCTCTTTTCCATTTACACCCATTTTTCCGTAAGATCACTCTTGTGGCGAGTTCTCGATAAAAATCTGCAGCCACCCCGCAGGTACTAATTGATCTATATTTTTCATGTCAATTGGATTTACATTTCCCATAAATGCACCAATCCAATCCGAAAATTCTTGCTTATACATAAAAGCTCGACCGTCAAATAATATTTGATCTGTCAACGTTAGAGTTACCGTATAAACATATTGATCAGTATATGCATCATTGAAGTACCGCACCGCGTGTCCAGGCTGATTCTCCACCATGGCCTTGCTGATAAAATTAGCATCCTTTCCATATTGATTTGGTTTACTCCAAAAAAATTTTGAAAACTCATTTGAATATTCAACTAAATAACATCGGGTTGGTTGTTTAAGTTCTTTAAACTCGGGTGCAGACGAAAACTCATCAATTTTCGCATGATAAAAAATTGCCCCGCATTGGACATTTGTAATCGTGACATCCTTCTGCTTGTCATGGGAGGAACTTCTCCTTCCAAAATCATCTACTGTCAGTCTATTCAGGAAATTTAGCAACTCTGAACAGAATTCAAAATCAGGATTGGGGGTTCCCAAGTAGATGTCAGGCGGTGGGTATGCACGCTTACCCTGAAATGACATGTTCTCAAACATTTTGATGAACTTATCTTGTTCATCCTCGCTTAAAAACTCAATCACAAGATGTTCTTTTTTGCTCTGCCTGATCAGTGTAAGCTTCGCGCCGTTGGATTTTGAGATGTCATCTACTATGTCTTTGATTCCTTGTGGCAACGTGAATCGCAACAAAGCAGTATCATTTGATTGCAAGCACTGAATCTGCATGAGATCAGCAAGTACAGTAAATCTAATTGACGCAAAAAATCCACTTGCACGGGCTGCTTCAATAGCGGCTTCAACACCAAGCACAAATGTCGCCTCTGACAGTTGTCGTTTCTCACTTATCATTTTATTTCCTTCCTATTTTGCTTTGCAAACATCATTGAAATATCCTTGGCTGGACCACTTTCCTGGACTCCTTTGAGGATCCCAACAAGTAATTAGAACCGCTGATCCAACTAATTGCCTTGCCTTCTTAGTGATCAATCCGTCAGGGTCGAATGTCGAAATTTTCATGTGTCGCTGACTGCCATCTGCCATGACCAAAATTGTGCAGGCTGCACCGCGAACTTGGACATTTTCATTCACGGCAGCGAGGATTGCTGCTGGTGATCGGTAAGGGACTTGGTCGTCACGACTTGGTACTTTGGCGGTAAACATGCGCTTCTTGTGAAATTCGCCAGGCTCCGAAAATGCTCTCGTAGCTCCAGTTGTCACTCCGCCGTTGGTCGGCATTTGAGTTTCGGCTTCTTCCGTGGCGTTGTATCGCCACTCAGTTTCAATCCATGACGGAACCCTCCAAGACGCAGGGTGCATTCTTCGTATCGACCTAATTCCTGGCAACACACGCCGCACTTCGGTTTCGACCAACGATCGCAGCGGCGTATTGATTTCAAAATCATTTCCTTTGGTGCAGCAATTGACAACGACATCACCAGTGCGAACCAGTTGCTTGATACGCTCGCCAAAATTCAACCGCCCACCGGCATTCCATGTGGCCCTGAAAATCCCATCTCGATACCTTTCAGTGCTGACGCCTAGCGAGCACTGGTATTGAACAGCATTGACCAGGATGAGACCAAAATCCTCTAAATTTGGCAATGAAATGGATTGGCGCAAGTGCTGGCGAATCATTTCACCAGTGAAGCCTTTAGCTGGGCCGAGGGCTCCGTTGAACTCATCGATATGAGGCGATTCAAGGATCATGATCAGGCAGGGTTGCATTGGCCTCAATGCAGCTGGGATGCGTACTGAAAAGTCTGATTTTTCAAGAATTCCTGCAAGAGACCCCAGATACTGATCCGGACATGCACGAGTCTCGGTTACGAGACCCTGACCCGTAACCGTGGCGGTCACAATATTTTGAAAGTTTGAAGTGCTCATCTTGTGCTCCTAAGTGTTGTTACCTTAGGTCTTGCCAGATTTATGCCAAGAAGAAAACAAGATGAATTCCATACAAATCAAGGGCTTACGAGTCACACACAAGAATGATATTGTAAATTTATTTGCTATATTTCAATTTTATTTACAGTCTAGGCATGCCAATTATTCGTTATTCCTAGACGTTTAATCCAATTGCTCAGGGTCTGGTGATTGCCAAAGCCGAGCAACTTTGCGGCAGATGTTGTCCGATGACCCGTCTGCCTCAAGGCTTGGTTTATGTATTCGCGCGCGATCTGGTCCAATCTATCCTGAAGACTGAAGCCTTTACTTACCAGATGAAGATGGCCCGAATCATCATTCCGAACAATGGGGAGTAGTGCAGCCTCAATATCTCCACCACTGATTTCTGAGTCTGTTGACCAGATCGCTGCACGCAGAAGTGTGTGGTACATCTCTCGGACATTTCCGGGCCAAGAGTGCGTCAACATTGCCTTCATTGCGGACTCTCCCAACGTCTTATGCTGGGCCTCGGGTCTCCCGGCAGCATCCGCGTTGATTAGGTTCAGGAAATGGTATGCAAGCAATTCAATATCGCCAGAGCGCTGACGAAGCGGAGGCAGCCGAAGTATCCCCACCGCCAAACGGTGATACAGATCCTCCCTAAAGCGACCAGAAGCGACATCCGCCGCCAAATCACGATGTGTCGCTGCCAGTATCCGAGTGTTTACTTGAACTGGCTTAGATTGCCCCACGGGCGTGATCTCATGAGACTGCAATGCACGCAGCAACCTAACCTGCGTATCGAGAGGCAAGTCCCCAATCTCATCTAAGAAAAGTGTGCCTCCAGATGCCTCCAAAAAAAGCCCATTGCGATCTGCTGTGGCACCCGTAAATGCACCCCGCTTGTGTCCGAATAATTCAGAGTTCGCTAATTCTGGCGCAATCGCACCGCAGTTCACAGCGACGAAGGGCTTCTCAGCACGGGGACTTGCAGCATGAATCGCTTCGGCAAATAGCTCTTTACCTGTACCTGTTTCGCCCAGAATGAGGACGGGAACATCGTATGCAGCGATGCGTCTAGCAAGCTTAATTTGTTCTTCTACCGACTGACATTTATGAATAATTTTGCTGAACTCAGGTGTATGATTTTGAGCTGCATCAACCAAGCGCTGGACTCGATCGCCAGCTCGCTGTAGATACTCAGGGAGAAAGTCACCGGCCAAATCAAAAGAGAAATCGACGGACTCAAGCCCATTTTCTCTCGATGTTTGAATCAGCTTTGCGGGGAATCTGGTCTTAGCCAAGACGATCCAAATAGCCGCCATTGCGGGGGTGCCAGGACTGAGATGAAACGAAATTTCCACGTCATCCCGTGGCAAGCCAGCCTGCTTGAGGTTTGCACTGACTTGAGTGTAGATATCGCCATAGTCAATGGGGCTGACTAAATCAACGCAATACAAGTCAACTGAAGATGGCTCGTAGCCTGCTATTCCCTCAAGCCAAGAGCAATAATTTTTGCTTCGTTCAAAGTCGTAGTTGGTAAGAAGGTAGATGCGGTCGTACCGTTTTTTGCCGAGCAGGGCAGTCGCGATGGGGCCAAGATCATCGCCACGCTTACCCTCTGCACTTTCGTGATCAGCGGAACCCACCCAAGCGATGAGCCAAGAATTAGTTTTCATCAACCGTGGCGAGGGAATTCAATCGATACGACTTATTTCAATCAGAGCGTTGAATTAATGCAATTGACTAAGACGTCGGAGCATCGTTGCCGATGCAAGAGTCCATTGATCACCATCACCCTTAACAGTCAGTATTAACCTGACTCTTGATGGATTCCCATCGTAATTACTCAGATATTTGTAGACCTTCTCTCTTTCCGCTTTCGAAGCATATCTATCAAAGCTGCCAAAGTCCTCAACAGTTACAAACTTGCCACCTTCCCAATGAACATCACAATGGATTCGTTCATTATTTGACCATCTCAAATTTTTGATGCAGGCATCAACCTCGTAGTTCGTGTAAGGAATACCGGTACCTCTGACGTCAGTTTTCCACTTATTTAAGAGCGCCAACTCCGGCACGACGTCCTCCGGAAAGGATTCTTGAGTTGGTATCTCAATTGGAGCCTTAGAATTTATTGGCTCCTTTTTTAAGGGCTGAGCGTTTTTGATAATCCAAGCTGTAATGTTGAATTTTGGATCACTGTTGTATTCATCGGATATTTGAACAACTTTTGAAGGTGGAAATGATTGGCTTTCAATAGTTTTCCCCATGAGGTAACCCATGTATGCCTCAGCAAATGGATGTGCTCCGACCTTTGAACCACCACTATCTCCACGTTGATTGCCTCTCCAAAAGGTAACTAATTCATCATCATTTTTAGACTGATCAACAACGAAAATGATCTCATCAAACTCATCCGATGCTCCAAGAGACAGATTTCCTTTAAATGTGACGCGCCCCTTGTAGACAGGCACACCAGTTTCTTGACCGGAACCTGAAATCCTTAAAACTCCATCAAGTGGCAGTTCTAGCTTCAGCCGCAGTGCTGCTGTAAAAACCAGCTTAAAAAAACGATAGTTTGGCGCACCGCTACGAATCGTTGAGTCAATGGCGAAGTTGAACGTTTGCATCTGACAGACCTTATGAATTGAATTTGTACCGCATTACACTTCCCTCATTAAAATGCATCACCCCTACCTGCCAAGTACTGTATCCAGTTAATTGGGGTAGCATTTTCGTCATCCGCCAGTTGCTTGTTTGTTATCTTCACGTACTCCGTCGACTGTTCAAGGCCTCTTTCAAGTAACACAGTGGCGAACTTGAGTGAATTTGGAATAAAAGGAAGATCGAATGGTCTAGGAAAATATCGGTCCATAATTTCTTTACACATTTCATCTGCATTACGATCCACATCCAAATGCATAATTTTGATGTAACTAGAAACGAGATAGAACCATCCTGCAATCGTTACTTTATCCGCAGTGGTATCGTCTATGCGTCCATCAACGAAAAGCTTACTAAGAAACTGTTGATTAAAAACATTGAACACGCGAACCGAGTCGCACATATTCTCATTCCACCAAAATTGTTCTTCCTCCTTTACTTCGTGAACAAAGCTTTTAAAAAACTTTACCTGGTTCCAAAAAATAGTGTAAGAATTATCTTTGTTATGCATCTTTTGATTCCCAAGATGCCAAATTAGCTGTTCAATCGGATCATCGGTAAATGCGATTTTGTCAAAATAACTTAGCGAGGCGCTCGCACGTACTTCTTTATAGTACTGTAAATTTAACTGTCTAGCGTTTGGTGGCATATTTCATCTCCCAAGTGTCTTCTTTTAACCGTAAATAATGATGGGTGGCTTAAATAAGCCTCTTGAGCAGCAGCTGCTATTACCCAAAAATGTTACTTTTTCAACCACGCCGATTTCTCTACTTTTTCGTCCGGCTCTTACCGACAGAAAACTTTGCGACCAATTCGTCGAGTTTTTTTTGCTCTGGCCGGTCATTGCCATGCTGACGAACTATCTCGTCTCCAGCACGAGCATCAGAACCATGACTCGCGACAAAATCGCATTGGATTTTGGGCAATGCATCCACATCGGTCACGCTTGGATTTTCAATGGCACCAATTGGTGCGAACGATGGATTCACCAATTTTCGAGCAATCGGTAAACCACTCGGCAAGGGTGTGGAGTTGCCCCAGTAGGCATTAGCCAAGCTCTCCTTTACACGACCCATAAGTACCCCATCATGAACACATCCTCACACTGCTAGGTTCGCGCCTCGTATATGTCACGGAACCACTCAAGACCCTTGAAGGTTTCGGCCGTGACTCAAAACTGGCTAACACTTTTCGTGTGGGCATCGCCGATTTAACCATGGAAGCGTTCGAAAGTCACATTGTCAGTGTTACCCAAAAACGTTACTTTTTGAACCACGCTCTGTAACGGTTACTTGCGGTATTTTCCCTGCTAATTCTGACATATGGGGCTCCAGTCAAGGCCTTCTGGCCTTCTTGGCACGAAGAGGCTGAGAAGCGTCGATCAACATACCTGCCAGCGACTCTTAGCTTCGTGGCAAGGATGGCAGCATGGCCAGCTTCAACAACCCACGCAGGAGTGTGAAATGGCACAAGACTTTGACCCGCATATTTTGGCAACCATGACCGAGGAGGAGCGCGCCTCCATTTTGGAGGAGCA
>Ga0209491_10011650_pt1 | contig 10326 bp, 11 predicted proteins | sample BON02_FD_187213 | JGI IMG/M metagenome (GOLD analysis project Ga0209491, IMG submission 187213) | Freshwater microbial communities from Lake Bonney liftoff mats and glacier meltwater in Antarctica - BON-02 (SPAdes) (version 2) | ecosystem: Environmental > Aquatic > Freshwater > Ice > Glacier...
CTCCTCCTCCTCCCCCTCGACTAGCCCCCGCCGCCGTCGGGCTCATCGGCCCCGGCTTCTGTACAGCAGCAGCAATCATCCCTCCCACCCCTCCCTCCCTCCCCTCCACACTTTTCTGAAACCCCGTCCTATCCTCAGCGGCCTCCTGCTTCTTCCTCAACCTCGCCTCGAGCGCCGATTCCTTATCTTCGGGCCAGGCCGGCATTTCCTGCAGCACAGCATCCATGATCTCATCCCCCTGGGTCAGCAACGACGAGTACTCACACGCCCGCTGCTGCAACTCCAACTCGGTACTCGGTGCGTGTTTTTCAAAGACAGGTTGCACCAATGGCCGTACCTCCGGATATAAATTCTCGAGCTTCGCATAGGTACTCAACAGCAACGCCTTCGTCCTCGCCGAGGTCCCCCCAAAATGCTTCTGTAACACAGGGAGGGAGGAAAGAAGGGAGGGGGGGGTGAATGCTGTTCTTCATTTCTCTCTAATTTCCCCCCTCTCCTTCCCTTCTTCCATCCATCCCTCCCTCCCTCCCTCCCTACCTGCAACACCCCAAACTGCGCCTCCCCCCCCATCCCTGGCTGCTCCGCAATCAAATATCCAAACTCTCCTAGAACATATCCACCCACCAACACCGCTGATTCATGGACCGTCCGTGCTTCTAAGGCCCTAAACACATTCTCGGCTGCGTAGCTCTGTAGCTCCTTATGGCCCGTGACAATCTGAATGATCCGATGCCAGACATCATCACTCACATAATCCCCCGCTAAATGAATCAACTGCAACACCGTATCAACATACCACCTCAAGTCCGTCGCATACCTCTCGGCCAAGACAGCTATCTTCAAGACCATTTCCTCCCTTATCCCAGCATCAGCAGTAGCGAGATTAGTAGCCAACTCACCCACAATCTCCCGTGCATTCGAATGATCACACATCGCAAACACCAAATCCAACGCCTGCCTCCTCACGCTTATATCCGCATCTTTCAAACTCACAAACACCGTACTCATATGCTTGTTAATCCCCTCATCCGCGCCCTTCCCCTCCGTGAGCTGGGCAAACCTCCCCAAAGCCTCCAAACCCAAATACCTAATATTCGGCTCCTTTACACTAATAAACCTTCCCAATAAAGTCAAAGCCTGCCCCTTCAACCCAGCATGTGCCGCCTGCCCCTGCGACAAGACCACATTAAGCGCTTCAAACAACACGGCATGATCAGCATTACTTTTATTCACCGTGTCCGACACCGCGGTATGCGTCAAAATTTTCTTCAGCGAATCCGACAGCCTTTCCGCCTGCGTCCCATCCTGGGGGGGAGGGTACAGCTGCAAGAACTTCAGAAACTTGACTTGCAGCCAGGGGGAGGGGGTGTTGTAATAAAGGTAGTCTTCCATGACTGCGCGAGGGGTGAGGACGAGGCGGGAGAGGAGGGCGATGACGTAGGGCACGCAGAGCTCGTAGTCGCCTGGGGCTTTGGAGGCTAAGGCAATTAGGAGGGACATTGCGGAGAGGAGCACGCCTAGGTGTCGTTCTTCGAGCAGGCGGGCCATTTGAGGGGCCCATTCTGGGTGGGTGATGTTGTCGGGGTTGGTGCGGAAGAGCTTTAGGAGGCATAAGGCTGCTTTTTTGCGGACCACGGCGTCGGTGTCTTTGGAGGTGAGCACGCGCTGCACGTCGGGTGTTAGGGCCTCGGCGAACTCGGCCCCGCCGATGTTGGCGATGGAGGCGAGGGCGAGGGATTGGAAGTAGTTGTTGTGCGAGAGGAGGTCGTTCCGCACCGAGTTCACCACCAGGGTCATCATTTCGTTGTCCGACTTCATGAGGAGGGAGACGGCCACGTAGCCCACGCTCTTCTCACTGAACTTGCCAGAGGAAATCAAGGCAATGATCTCCATGTGCCCAAAGTCCACCTCGTACCCCAGCGTAAAGATGTAGACGAGCTTCCACACGTACTTCTTGCGTTGGTACGGGCTGAGGGTGGCGGGGGAGGAGAACTTGTGCCGGATGTTGGCCAGTTCCTTGTCGATGCGCATTTGCTCTGCTTCCCGGCTGGTGCAGTTCCGTATGTCCGTGATGAAGTTCTGCAAGCCCCGGGCTTGGTCTCCCGAGCTGAAGCCCGGGATGTTGAGCGTGTTCATGCTTGCGCCTCCTGTGTGGGGGAAAGGGGTGGTGGAATACGATGATGAGCGATGATGATGATGGGCGCGTTTGCTTTTTGACAGAGAAGGAGAGGCGGGCGCTGCTAGAAACCACGATTGGACCGGGCTCAGCGGGGCAAGGACAGCCTCGTGGAGCTGCGCCTATGTGTGTGTCGCGGCGTTGTGAGCGTGGGTGAGAGACAGAATGACCCCATGATGACTTTGCTTCTCCTCGTTTCGGGTTTCCGGCGAGAGCACGAAGAAACAAGAGAGGCAGGGCAGCTGTCCGCATCTAGAAAGTCCCACCCAATCGGACGCCTTTACAGCCAGCAGCCGCACACCCCCAGGCAGATTATTGCAAACGCGTCTCTCACAAGCTAGTACATCTCCCACTCCACCCACAGGTCTTGTCCAGACAACACACCAAGCCCAGATGGTCAAGGACGGGGCAGAAAGGCAAAGCGACCTCAGCCTCCTCCCGCTCGCGCAGTGCCCCAGCCCCAGCCACCAAACGCGCCGCCACCAAACGTGCCGCCACAACAGCAGCAGCAGCAGCAGCTGCAGCAGCCGCAGCATGCGCAAACCTTCCGTACCCATCATTGGTGGCGAAAGGCTTGAGCTCTGCCTTGGGCTTGGGCTTGGTCACGCTACAGGAGAAAAAAGGCTTGCTCCGGGTTTCGACGGACCTGCACGCCATCACCCTCCCGCCCACCAGGGCGTTGGGGGGCCAGGTGCGGCGGCATCCGTTGCTCAGCAAGTGTAAGGGGCTTCGATGCCTTCGCCTTTATTCGGATAAAAGCGATGAAGCAAGTACGCGTGAATTCCTCGAATTCCTTACGAGCTGTACATATACGACAACCGGATTTAGAAGAGTTGACGTTCGCTGGTCCTCTTTCGTTTGTGGACACGGAGGGCAACAATATAAGCTGGCTAGAGTTGCTGTCAGGAAAACCTTTGGAGTGGGAAGCTGTGACCGAGGCTCTGCGACACTGGTGGGAGGAAGAACGTCCGCTCACGTTGCGGTTGTTGAAGGTGGAAAGCAAGTTGGACTTGTGCGTGATTCCGAAGCTTTTCCAGCGACAACCCGGGCCTCGTGTAGCTGGGGATGCTGTTGTACGGGTCTGCTAGGAAATCTTTGCGGGAAAAGGGAATGAACGAGCGATGCGTGCAGGCCTTGATTAATCAGTTGGAGGAGCAGCACCCGCTCCCGGTCCGGGCGCAGGCAGTCTGCGCGATTGCAGTTTACTTGAGCGGCGATGCGGATTATTTGGACCCCCAATAACATTCGACGAATCATGCCAGAGCGTGCGTGGTAAAGGACGATCCTATCGAACACCTGCGTGATTCGTTGACTAGGATTGAAGCCAAATTCGTGAAGCAGAGACAAGCTCGCAAGCCTCTCAACATCAAAATCCCTTTCTTTGAAGAGCTGATCGTGTCTTTGGCTGGCCTTGGCCGGGCCAGCACCTCCACCGCGGCTGCTGCTGCTGCTGCTGCTGCTGCTGCTGCTGCTGCTGCTGCTGCTGCTGCTGCTGCTGCTGCTTCCTCCTCTGCTGCCTTGTCCGTGTCCACGGCTCTTGACGCGATGCTGACTCAGATTGGAGGAGAGGAGTTGGTGAATCGCCTTCGATTTTTTATGGACGGATGCCGAAAAATGAATATGAGCGCGGAGACACAAAGTTCCCGCCTTCGCGTGTTGGCCTTGGCCCTTGCTTCCTTGAGTGTCATTTCCAAGGTATTTGTCACGACGCTGGGGGCGTCGGACGCCGAGCTCCTTGCGGTTCGTCCTTCTTCTTCCCCTTTCGGGGCATGTGCGGTTGGATCCTTTTTGGAGATGTGGCTTGAGGCCATCGAGGAGCTCCCTCTCCTGGCTTTGGGTCTGATCCAGGCTGTGACACGCAACACCAAGTGTATCACCGTTTGCGCGAGCTGAAATATGATAGTTTGAGTCGTCTCGATAATGCCTTTGGCAGGTTGCCCTCGTCGACCGAGACACTGTTACGCGGTGGAGTGGCGGCTGCGGCGGGTGATGGAGGGGGAGGAAGGGGAGGGCGAGGATGAGGATGTTGAGGACGGGGAAGACAAGGAGCCGCAGCAGTGACGAAAGCCAGTAAAGGTGCCGCCGCAGGATGTGTAGGGGGAGATTAAGGAGGGGAGACAAGGGTTGCAGACGCAAATTACGTTCATCCGTACGTCCGCATTTGGTCCAGTTGCAAGGTGGTCCAGTTGCAAGGGAGGGGGCAAGCCAATGTGAAAAGAAACGAATTCGAAGAAATCGGGATGGAATAGGGCGGTGTATTGTAGTGTGTAAGCGGACGGTAGGCTAGAAGCTGGTCAAGAGGGACCAGGACTTGGGGTGGTGGTGGGGGGGAAGGCGAGAGGTTTGATGTGTACAAGTCCTTATTGATAAGAAGAAATAATTGTTGGCTCTATGATACTCGATTCGAGCGCTACATTTCATCAACCAATTTCTTCTTTCCATGTCTTTTCTTCCAAAGTGTTGCTTGCTTTGCCTCCTTGTTGTCGTGTGGGATCACCACATGAATATGTTCCCGGCGCACATCTTCTTGGCAAGCCCTCATGCACGCCTTTTGCTTGCACAAAGGCGGGTCTTGCTTCCCCCTGATAGCATGTACTTGTTGTCGGGTAGGCGCTCAGTGAATTTGTGTGGGCGTCACTGGGGCCTGCACACGTGTGGTTGGGGTTGGGAAAAGAGCAAAAAGGCGCCGATGACGCCGAGCCGCACCATTCCTCCCCAGCCATCCTGCCGTCTTGCTTTCTTTCTCTAAGAGGCTTGATCTCATCTCCGCCTCGCTCTGCTTGACCACCATTGCACAACCATACGCGCAAACGATGCATGCCCTCTCCTCACCTCTCTTACTCCCTCTTTCCAAACCACAGGGCTTGCCTGTTCGGAAGTCAAGATGGTCAAAGACGCGAAAGCGGCAGCATCTCCGACAGGCGGCGCGCCAGCCTCCTCGCATCCTTCCAGCTTGGCTGCCCCCCCGTCTCCGGCCACGACCCCAACCGCAGCAGCAGCAGCAGCAGCATCAGCACCGCCATCTCCGTCCGCCGTTCGGTACCCATCCCCGGCTCTGGTCGTTGAAGGCTTGGGGTTTGTGCTCAATCAGGATCTGGTCGACTTTGCCAACAAGAAGAACCTTCTCACGGTCTCCAAGGATGTGCGCGACACGACAAGGACTTCCGTCCTGGGCTTGAGTGGGGATGAACGACTGCTACCGATCTTGGGGAAATTCGGCCGGCTGCGTCATCTCTCCATCAACTTTGAGAAAAGTCCCGAGGATGCGCAGTACCAAACGGCGGGCGTGGATCTGAGTGTAGTTACTCCATTGCTCCAATGTCTCGAAGTAAGGACCCGGGCGAGGCCGGAGGAGGGGGAAAAGAAGATAAAAAAGAAGAAGAACGCGAAAAGAGAAGGCCAAAGCACGGAAGGTAATAAAACGGAAGTCGGGGAAGAGAATGGAGGCGGCGGTTCGGAGATGATTGTGCTGGACGCTGACGAGGTGGGCGAGGACGGGGAAGCGCAAGCGGCAGCTGCGGCGGGCGATGATGGGGGTAAGCGAAGCAAGAAAAGGCGCAGCAAGAGCCACTTGAAACACCAGGGAGGGAAGAGTGGGAAGAAGAGCAAGACGGGCGCCGAGGCGGACCTTGAGGAGAGCGACACCAAGCCTGCTGCTGCTGGTACGGCGGCCCCCAAGGCAGTGCTGCTGGAGCCATGCACTCTCTTGACTGGCTTGCGCTCGATGCGCTGCCTGACAAGCGTTACGCTGTTGTGCGAGGGAATGGGGGCTGTGGCGGAGAAGTGGGTAGAGGAGCAGCTGCCTCCGAGCTTGGAGAAGCTGGTGATTAGGGGGCCGGTGCTGCTCAACCTGGGTTTTGGTCCTTTGACGCGGCTGGTGCGGGCTGGGAGGCTGCCAAGGCTCACGTCGTTGCTGGTGGGGAGGTCTATCGGAAGATTTGCTGCGGATTTCTTGCAACCTTCCCCAGACGCGACCATCGGTGTCTTCATTGAGCTGCTTACCTCCTTGACCCGAGCGACGACGCCTCGCTTGCAATATCTAGCCTTCCAAGGTGGCCTTCCTCCGCTCGTGGACGAGGTATGGGCGGTTGATGATGATGGTGGTGGTTGGTTGGATCTGCTGTTGGGCGAGTATCCCAAGTGGGAGGCCCAGACCAAGGCCCTGCGGCACTGGTGGACTGCGGCGGGGGAACGACCTCCTCACCTGCAACAGCTCAAGGTGGAGGATAGAAACGATGTCGAGGCCGTCCCCAAACTTTTGAAAACGGGCGACCCACGACTTGTGGAGCTAGGCACGCTGTTGTACGCGAGTGTTGGCACGTTTATGTACCTGGACGAGCTGGATTTTGATGGCGTGGTCGCTTTGGTCGATCAGCTTGAGGAGCGCCATTCTCATTACGCCCGGGCCCAGGCGGTGCGTGCGCTTGCCTGCTACGTACATCTTGGTGGAGACTACTTGTCGCCAAACGATCACCCAGAGCTCTTCCACCGGGCGCGCGACTTGCTTTATAAGCTGGTGCACGTGGCGCTGGCAGCGCCGACGGGCCAGGAAGGCGGGCCGCCCCCTGACCCTGCGTTGTCGTTTCTGACGAAATACCTGTTGAGCATGGTCTCTGCCGCATTAGCCGGCGACGAGAATGTGACGTTCTTTGATCTTTCGGACGTGGACTTTGAGGCCATTGCGGTGCTTGCCGTCAAGGTGCTTGCCTTCCGGTGTCCTTCTAAAGTGGTCGCGCAGCGAAGCGCGTCGACTGTCCTCCTGCACATCCTGCGGGAGGACATCCACGTGCGCGGAGTGTGGGAAGGCAGCATGGCGGCCATGGCTCAGCGCGGCCTTCGCGCTACCAAGGAGGAAGGGAAGCGAGGAGTGTATGCAGACGTCGCCGCGCGCACCATCTCGACGGTGGAGGGCGACGAGACGGCAGGAACCGTGATGATGATCCGTCTTTTGCTCCGAATGTTTTTTGGGCGGCCAGATAGCCCATCCGAACGCGTAAGAGTGCCCGTCAAGCCCTTGTTGGAAACACTGCTTCTCTTCTTGTCCCAGAACGTGGCGTTGCTTTTCGAGGCCTTGCGCGCCCAGCGTCTCCTTGCCCCCGTTGTGGCCGTCCTCTTCCACGACCGCAGCACGCCCTCCCTTCTTTGGATTTGCTCCCACCTCGACACTCCGCATTGGGTGCCGGGTTTCATCGTCGACGTTCTGCTCCGGCGCATCGAGGCCCCACCCTTCCAAGGCTTTGCCAAGCACCTGACCACTGCCCTCGCCGCCGGCACTAAGAAGATTCCGAGCGATTTGCCGATTGACCCAGCTAGGTATCACGTCGCCACGGGGCGCGTCCTACTTCTTGAAACCCTGCTTGCGCCCGAGCGCAGCTCGGCTTTCTTTACGGCCCTTGCCGCGGACGCCAAGCAAGTGGGCTCCGTGACGCTCTTCAATCTGCTCAAGGTCGTAGCGAGCCGTGGTCTGTTGGGTCCTGGAGGGGTCGTGGGCGCGGTGGAGCGGCAGCAGCTGGCCGAAGCTGCGGACGTGCTGAAGCTCGTGACGGACGCTTCGCCCGAAGCCTTGTGTGTGCTTCGCGCGCTCAAGGGCGAGCCAGTGGACCATCTGCGCGACGTGCTGGCGAGGATTCAAGTTGTGGCGGTGAAGGCGAAAAGTGGGAAGATGCGGCCTCTTAAGGTCAGCCTCTTTGAGGAGCTGCTCGTGTCCTTGGCAGGCCTGGACGCGGCGAGCACGTCGGCTCAGACAATTGCCTCGATGTCCTCTTCCTCCGTGAATGGCGCTGCTGCTCGTTCGATCTCTTCGTCCGCTGCTGCTGCTGCTGCTGCTGCTGCTGCTGCGTCGTCCTCTCCCTTGTCTTCTCTCTCTTCAAATTTGCGCTCAGTTCTTAACGCGACGCTGACTCAGTTGGGAGAAGATGAAGTGGTGAATCGCCTCCGTGATTTCATGGAGAGTTGCAAGGTCCGGCGGAAGGTGAACATGATGGGGGTGCCGCAGGGCAAGCAGCAATGGAAAAAGTCCCCGCTTCGAATATTGGCTTTGGCGCTTTCTTCCTTGACTGTCTTTTCGGACGTCTTTGTCAAGATGCTCGCGGGGCCTGGGGTCGCGGCCCGTCAGGCGGCGGCGAATGCTGCAAGCTCCAAAGCAGCAGCCGCGAAAGAGAAGGTGGACAAGAAAGAAACGCCGCACCAGTCGTCTTGCGCTCCTCCCGCACCGCGCTCGACGGAGTCCTTCTTGGAGTTTTGGACCGAGGTGATTGCGAGCGTTGAGAAGGTTCCTGTCCTGGCGTTGGGATTGGCACGGGCCGCAACGAAAGAACGAGATGTCCTCCGGGGGTTGATCAAGCTGGCGGCGTACAGTGGGAGCAATGTGGGTCGGCTCGCCCGTGCTTTGGCCATGCTGACTACGACGGGCACGCACTTTCCGCACGCTTCGTCCGGGAGTGGCCTGGCGATCGCGGCGAGTGGTGGGGGAGATGGAGGAAGAGGAGGAGGAGCAGCAGCAGCAGCAGCAGCAGCGTTGAATTCTGGAGCTGCGCCCTCGGACAAAGGTGAGGACGACGGAGACGTGGAACCCACTGCCAAAGCGGGGCAGCGTGGCGCCGCGATTGAGCATCCTTACATCCGCAGGGCCCTGTCCATTGGCGTGCCTGCTGTGGACCCGGCGGCCATTGTAGATTGTCTCAGAGTTCAGGAAGGAGCTGTGACTGGTCGCGGGAGCGCTTTCCGTTTGAACAAGCGCATTCCCTTCCTGGTCATGTCCTTGTTTGCCCTTCCCGCCATGACTGCTGCAGTGCTGGGTTCCAAGGAGTCTTCCTTCCTGGTGGTGCGGTCTGACTTCCCAGTCGCGCGGATGCTGTTGGAGTATCAACGCGCCCGGCTGGCCTCTGGCGGGCGTCCCAGCGTAGGCACAAGTAGCAGCAGCAGCAGTGCTCTCAGCGTTGGCGCTGGTAGTGGCAGTGGCAGTGCGTTTTTCGATAAAAGTATGATGGAAGTTCTGTTGAAGTGTAGGACTGAAGGGGGCCTGGACGTTGGGAAGGCGGAGATGTCCTATTTGATGAAAGAGTCGACATTGTCTGAACTCATTGGCTACAGGGCCTTTCGCACTCTCCGCATCCTGACTATCGAGGAGCCTGCTTTTGTCCTGCCTCACGTCCTGGATGTAGAGGGCATTGTCTGTGTGGAACTGAGGATTATGGCGTTTGAATTCCTGAAAAATCAGCCCAAATTTAGCAAGGCCTGCGTCGAACGCTATCTGCCAGAGTTGCTCGCCTTCTTGGATCGATCCGTGGACGGGAAAACAGGGGTGTCTTCCCTGGAGATTGTGGCGGGGATTATGGCCTCAGTGCCAAATTTTCTCTCGAGGGTGGCAATGTTATTGAAAAAAGAGAGGGAGGAGAAAGGCGAGGAAAGGGGCGTGGGTAGCGCGTGCGTCCAGGGTCTGGTGGGGCAATGGTCCAAAGACCGGCGCGTGAACCGCGGGGACAACAAAGCCGTGATTGAGCAGTTTGCTGCGTTGCTCCGTGTGGGTGTAGGAGGAGGAGGGGGGGGAGAGGAAGGGGACGATAAGGAGAAAAAGGAAGAGGAAGAGAAGGAGGAGGAGAAGGAGAAGAAGGAGGAGACTGTTGCGAGACGGCCGACAAGGGGGAAGAAATAAGGTGTGGCGAGCGCGGAGGTAAGAGGACTGCATACCAATCAATGAGCAAAATCAAGCGGAAAGAGGAAAAGGAGTATGTGTCTTTGTGTATAAACGTGTGCTTATAAAAGAAGAAATAACCAGGGAGTCAAAAGTGGATATTCTTCTCGTCGAGCTATCTTTGCGTTACTCCATCGATTTTGTGTGCTGCACAAGCAGTGCTCGGATGTTTGCTAGGGGTGGTGGTGCCACACATGGGGTCGTAAAGCTGCAGGACTTCTTGCAGATGGAGGTCCTTGTTGTGTAAAGGAAAGGGCCCGGAAGCCCTCCCTGACTGGCAGGCCAGCGAAATGTCTGATGAAAAGGAAAGGTGACGTGAGAATGCAGTTCGAAGCCCAGCCTGGCTGTATGAAAGAAAGGACAATCAGTCGAGGGCTGGCTGCCGAGGGAGGAGAAGCAGCCGGCTTCCAAACGGCCGAAAAGGGGGGGGGAATAAGGTGCGTGTGCAAGGGGATGC